>Ga0207713_1000023_pt1 | contig 346097 bp, 285 predicted proteins | sample KBSS64metaG_FD_184404 | JGI IMG/M metagenome (GOLD analysis project Ga0207713, IMG submission 184404) | Switchgrass rhizosphere microbial communities from Kellogg Biological Station, Michigan, USA - KBS S6-4 metaG (SPAdes) (version 2) | ecosystem: Host-associated > Plants > Roots > Rhizosphere...
TCGACGTAATTTATCTGGTTTTGTTCATGCGCTAAAAGCTGGTGAAGCCGTTTGGTTTGCACCAGACCAGGATTATGGGTCTAAAGGAAGCGTTTTTGCACCTTTTTTCTCGGTAAAAAAAGCAGCCACGACGAACGGAACGTATGCTCTGTCAAAACTCGCTGGTGCACACTTGATCACACTTAGCATGATTCGACGTAACGATAAAAAAGGTTATCACATGTATATCAGCAATCCGTTGACAAGGCCATGTTGCAGGATGTGCTGGCAAAAAAGAACTGACTCTTGCGCGGCTGCGCGAATGGGTTCGGGACCTGCAGGCACGCTACGGAGCCAGTGAGAGGCAGGTCTGTTTTGCGCTACGGGTCAGCCGCAGCTCTTTCCGCTACCATTCTGTAGCAGCAGACGACAGTGCGTTGCGCCTCCGTATCAGGGAGATCACCGAAACCCGTGTTCACTATGGCTACCGCAGGGTTCACGTCATGCTCAGGCGGGAGGGCTGGCGGGATAATCATAAACGCATTTACCGACTCTAAAGCGAGCAGGGGCTGTCCCTGCGTCTCAAACGCCTACGCCGGAATAAATCGGCGCAGCGCCGACAGCCCCAGCCTCAGGGGCTGTATATGAATCATGTTTGGGGCATGGACTTTGTCTCTGATGTCTTATTTGACGGGCGTCGGCTACGTCTGCTGACAGTCATTGATCTCTACACACGCGAATGTCTGGGGATCTGCGTGGGCCAGAATCTGCGCTCAACGGAGGTCGCAGAGATGCTGAACACCATTGAGCTCAGACGTCCCTTACCACAGCTGCTGAAAATCGATAACGGCTCTGAATTTGCTGGGAAAATGCTGGAAAAGTGGGAGTATGAACGGGGGAGCCGCATAGACTTTTCCCGGCCGGGAACACCGACGGACAATGCCACAGTGGAGTCGTTTAATGGCAGGCTGCGACAGGAATGTCTGAACGAGAACTGGTTCATGTCTCTGGAGGGTGCACAGTGCAAAATCGAGGCCTGGCGCATACACTATAACCAGAGGCGTCCCCATTCTGCACTGGGCTGGATGACGCCATCCGGATTCGCTGAGAAGTCTGCCGGTTGACAGAATATGCAGCCAACATGAAGCCGGTTATTCCTAATTACGACTGGATCATATTCGGGGTCAGGGTCAGCTCCCCCTTAACTGCGTTTACTGGTCCATATTTCCCCGAAATACGGCTACTTTTACGCAAAACAGTGGTGTTGAAATCTTTATCCGTTTGATGTGAGATCGCTCAAAAATCCATAACATCACTGGCCTGAATTGACGCTGGCCGTGTCACGATGGACATTCATACGCATGATGAAAGTTGATAGTTTGGAGTATGGTATATGAATTCACTCGCGCAGCGAACGCTGGTCATTGAAAACTGGTATAGGGAGTCCGATGACTTTTCGACGCTGGTTAATTATCGGGTTCTCCGCGCCGGACATATTCGCGCCAGTACCAGTTTCCGTATTCAGCGTCAGTCCGTGGTCGGCCATGAGCTAATATTTTGTCTTAAAGGGCGCGGAGTTATTCGCCTGGAAAATAACCTACATCATGTTCAGGAAGGCAATCTGGTCTGGCTGCCGGTAAGATGGCCGCATGAGCACTATCCGGATAGCGCCGAGCCATGGGAAATATTATGGCTGCGTATTGATAGCGGAAAATTAAATAACATCATGCAGATTCTTAACGTCCTGCAGGAACCCGTGTTTTCTTTTCAGCAGCCGGAAAAAGTGATCGAAATTTATTACCAGCTTTTTCATTTAATGAAAAGCCATACCCTGGTTTCGGATGCCCATTGCGACGCGCTGTGCGCAAAGCTTATTTTTACGTTACTGGAAAACCGCAGCCTGGAAACGGAAAGATCGCCGGTGATTACCCATAGCGGGCTTGGACGACTGATTTATCAGATCCACAGCCACTATAATGATGAGTGGGACATTGAAAAATTTATGCAGTATTGCCAGGTCAGTAAGTCGCAGCTATTTCGCCTGTTTCAGGAAACTTTCAATCAAAGTCCGTTGAAATGGCTGAAAAACTATCGCCTGTCCCAGGCCAGGAGGCTATTGGTGGAAACGGAAGACACTATCGGCAAAATCGCCGGGCTGGTGGGCTATAACGATCCGCTGCATTTCTCGCGAGATTTTCATCGTGCGGTCGGGGTCTCCCCAAGCGAATTTCGCCGTCAGGAGAAACAGCTGTCGAGCGTTTCGACGTAGTAAAAGAGCAGGCGTCCGGCCCCGCGGAGAGGGCCGAACGCCTGCTTTCAGAAGAAGGTTTCCATCTGAATACCAAACGACCACTCTCCTCCAGAGGTAAAACCTTTCTGACCCAGCGTGTCGTTTGGACTGTAGTTGTCCAGCGCCTTATCCCAGTTCATCCACGTGGCAAAAACGCGCAGTTCCGGGCGGGTGAAGAAGGGCGAAATATCGTCCGGGCGGAAGGTTGGGGCAAAGGTGAGCTTGTAGAAATTGCCGCGCACTTTCTGATACTGCTGGTAGCCGTTGGGGTCGAGATCCATATATTGCCAGGTGGCCTCATAGCCTAAGGCGAAGTTTTGCGTAATGTTCTGCATCAGGCGGCCGTTGAGGGTAACCCAGCGATAGTCGTCGCCCTTAACGTAGCGATCGCTGCTGTACTGCGCGAGGATGGCGGGCGCGAAATCCCAGTTGCGGGCCAGGTTAACCATGCCGTAGCTGGCAAAGCGTAGGGTGCTGGCGTCGGTAAGCAGAGCCGGATCGGTGCCGATATTTTTAACCTCCGCACCCAGACCTTGACCCCATGACAGCACGCTGCGCGTTTCTCCCTGCGTTAGACCATAAAAACTGTCGCCCTGGTAGCCCAGCAGGACGGTATAGCCTTTATTGGCGGCGTTAAAGACTTTATAGCCGCTGAGGGTTTCCCGCTCCTCGTTGTCTTTGGCCTGCATACCGCTGACAAACAGCTGTACCGGGCCGAAATAGTTGTTGGCGGTGAGAATGTAGTTCTGCACATCATTATTGACCACGTCGACATCGCCGAAGCTGCGCCCGATAAAAGAGAAGTTGCTGCGCGTATTTTCAGACCAGCGCACATCATAAATGCCGCCGCCGGTGCCGTTGAGCGCGACGAATTTAGAGTCGAGCCACGGAATTTCGAAGTTATCGCGATCGACGCGTTTCCCGGCCCACAGCGTTGTGTCCTTCAGCGGCCCGGTAAAGCTCGGCAGGGAGGCGATCTCCGCGAACGCCTGGCTGACGTTCAAGGTGCTGGAGTCGGCGGTCCAGTCGTTGTAGCTCTTTTGCTGGTCAGCGATCATGGTCATAAAGCGGGTGGTGGCGCCATTAACCAGGCGCTGTTTTTTTTCAAGATAAACTTCAACATAGGTATCCGGTTCATTCCCCAGACGGCCAATGGCGCCGCCGGTTTGTCCTGCCGGCGTCATAAACGGGCCGCCCTGGGTATGCCGGGCGTTATGGTTGGTCATCATCCCGGCGCGCGCATAGCCGTGAAGTTCAAAATAGCCATTATCGTCCGGCGTGATTTTTTCAATATTTTTTGTCCGAGTTTCGAGGTCTGCGACTTTTTTCTGCGCCTGTTGCGAACCCTCTTTGGTCTGTTTTAGTTGGGTCGCTAATTCAGCATTTTTATGCTCAGCCGCCGCGGCGCGCTGCTCCGCCTGCTGCAGTCGTAACTCCAGCTGATTCAGGCGTTGCTCAATACTGACATTCTGCGCGGAAAATGCGTAGGGGATCGCCATGATATTAATCAGGCAGAATCCGCGTAGGGTCATCGAGGATATTTTCATATTATTCTCATTAGGTCACTATCATAAATAAAAAATGCAGAGAACCCTGCGCCAGTAAAACGGCGCAGAGCGGGTTTATTTATTTTGTATACCCTAAATAATTCGCGCTGCTGGAAAAACAATGGCCAACAGTTAAAAATATGACGGGTATATTAATCAAGGTGGTAAACTTCTTCCATTTCCGCCCATAGCGTGCCTTCCGGTTCGCCGTCCAGCGGTATCTGGCACGGACCGGTCTCTTGCCACCACTGCTGGGTTTTTAAATGCGCGGCCATTTTCTTTTGGTCAGCTTTATAATCGTCACCGTCATATTCCAGATAGCTGAACAAGAAACCATTTTTATAATAAATTGAGAAGTTGCGTAAATGACACGCTTTAATCATGGCGTTGACTTCCGGCCACGGGTTAGCGTGCAGCGCTTTATAATAATCCAGTTTCTCCGGGCGAACTTTAACCACACAGCCAAAGCGGCGAACTTTATTCATTATCGTCATCCTTATTAATAAGATGGGCTCGCAGGAGGATCCGTTTAATTTCTTTCTGCATTTCTTCCGTTAATGGTGACGCCGGCGCCAGTGAATGTACCGGAATATCTACGCCGGTCAGAACCAGGGCATATTTCACGGCATTATAAAACGGCACGTCAATGCTGTAGAGCGGTGGGATCCAGGAAAGCGACTGCTGGAGCGCAACCGCTTCGCCAGGATCGTGGCGCCGCCAGGCGTCGAGTATTCCGCAGGTGAGCTGCGGGGCAAAATTGGCGCTGGCGGGGATGCAGCCGTCGCCCCCCAGAATCAACGTCCCCAGCAGGTACTCGTCATAACCGGCAAACACCGCAAAATCTGGACGTACCGGCTTGACCGCGTGCAGGGTTTCTCTGATATGCGAGAGCGTATCGACGGTATCTTTCAGGCCCACGATGTTGGGGCAGCGCATTGCCAGCTGCTTAATAACCGACGGAGGAATGGACTGACCGGTAAGCGCCGGGAAGTTATAGAGAATCATGGGCAACGGCAGGGCACTGGCAATCGTCGTGAAATGATGTAAAAGGTTGCTTTCACTAAGCGGATTGTACCAGGGGTTCACCACTACGACGCCATCTGCGCCCGCCTGATGCGCATGCTGTCCGGCCTCAATCGTCTGCTGAGTTCCGCAGCAAGCGATACCGATCAGTACCGGTTTTCTCCCGCCCACCCGGGTGATACAAAATTCCGTCACCTGACGCCGCTGCGCATCGGACATATGGGCGAACTCCCCCGCGCTGCCGAGGAAAAAAAGCCCGTCTACCGGTGAGGCCAGCAGATGTTCAATTAAAATCGACTGGGCGGATTCATCGAATTCTCCCTGCGCATTAAATAGCGTAGGAACCGGGGGAATGATCCCGTGAAATAGAGGCTGAGCCATTATGTTCTCCTGTTATAAATCCGGTATGCCCGGTTTCAGGCGCAGGCGAGTCCTTCACGCTCATTGCTGAGCGTGCTCTCACCTGCGAGTCACGCGTTATTTAACGGATTTAATGGGTAATACAAAAAACGATGAAGCAAAGACAAAAACAATCGCGGCGATAAATAATGCTGAATAATTATTACTGAACGTCGCCAGCAGCCATGCGGATAATATTGGGCTGAAGGATTGCGGTAATACGGTAGCAATCGTCAGAATGCCCATATCTTTGCCGGCCTGTTTACCACCGCCGGGCAATACCTGAGTCATCAGCGCCATGTCGATGGACGTGTAGGCCCCGTAGCCCAGCCCCATAATCGCGGCATAAATATACATTCCGCTAAGCGTCGGCATTATCAGAGGTACGCACAAACCGGCAGCCATCAGCAGGGTCGAGAGAAAAACAAATATTTTTCGCCGCTGCAGTTTGTCGGAGATGATCCCGGAAACGAGGCCGGAGAAAAGCAGCGTCACCAGGGTAATGACCGAGATGGTGCCGATAGCGTAGTTAGAGTCTTCTACGCTTAAGCCAATATAATCCTGCAGGATATACAGCTGATAGGTGACCACCCCCTGGTAGCCCAGGTACATGGCGAAACGACCAAAGAAGGCCCAGCCAAAATCAGGATACTGGCGCGGACTGACCCAGAAGTTTTTGAAGAACGCCCCCCAGCGGAAGGGTTCAACCTCCATGGTTCGGGTCGATGGTTCGCGGTTAATCAGCACAAAGGCTACGCAGCAGGCGGCAATAGCCAGCGCGAAAACCAGATAGCCCAACTGTAGGTTCCAGGCCAGATAGCCGGCGAGAATAATACCCACCGTGCCGCCCGCGGTGGAACCCGCGCCGACGAAGCCGGAAGCGATACCGCGATTTTCCGGCAAGAAGCGGTCAGCGACGACCGTCGCCAGCGGGCCGTTCATGCAGTTTAGCGAGACGGCGGCCATTAGCCAGAACACCGCAATCCCGGCGATAGTGGTGGTCATGGAGATACCAAAGATAGCCAGCCCGCCAATTAACGCGCCGCCCACGATAAACGGCGATCGGCGACCCCATGTTGAACGGCAGCGATCGGATAACGCCCCGGCAATCGGCTGGGCGAAGATCGTAAACAGCAGCGCGGTGGTCATGACTATCGCCAGGTTGTTCGCTTTATTTTCCGGATCGATTTGCGCCACGTGATTGGGGAGGAGAACCGAAATAACGCCGCAGTACAGCGCCAGCAGAACAAAGAAATTAGTAAATAGCGAAGCCAGCAGGATATTTTTTCTACGCCCCGTGACCATAATGCTATTTGCAGGCGGTGCGCTTTGCGACTTATCGCCAACCGTGCCGCCTGGCAATGAATTAATATTATCGGACATGCTTATTTCCTCATTATTATTGCGTAGGGTTAATTGAAATAAACGTCATCTGACTCTGTTTCTATATATTTCCTCCCGCCGATTGCGTCAGATAAATACGACGCGCGTTTTCGCCCATAACGGCGTTAATTTCTTCCAGGGTCAGGTGGGCAATAGCTTCCTGTACGCAGGCCTGCCAGCGCGCATAGCCGCCGGCCAGCTCAACGACCGGCCAGTCGCCGCCGAACAGGCAGCGCTGCGGTCCAAATACCGTTATCGCCAGCTGGATCCACGGGCGCAGCTGCTCCGGCTGCCAGCTTTGCCAGTCCGCTTCCGTCGGCAAACCGGAAATTTTGCAGGCCAGATGAGGAAAGCCGGCGAGGGCGGTAAACGCTTCGCGCCACTCCGGCCACCGGTTGTCAGCGATAGCAGGTTTACCCATATGCTCCAGCACGACTTGCGTCTCCGGCGCACGTTGATATAGCCAGGCCAGCAGATCGTAAAGCGCGGTGAGCTGAGATGCCCTGACGCAGATATCGAGCACAAAGCCTTCGCGGGCTGCCGCCAGTAAACCCTCGCGATAATCGGCGCGATAAAACAGATCCAGCGGTTCATTCTGTAAAGAACGACGGATGCCCACCACGCGCGGCAGTTCACGTAAATGGCGCAGATAGGGCGCCACGGCGCTACCCTTATCCAGCGGCGCCCAGGCGACAATTCCGGCAAGCTCTATCGGGCTGTTTTCAGCCAGCTGGTTTATCCAGGCCACCTCCTGAAGAGCCTGCTGCGCGGCGCAGTCGGCCTGAACCACGATGGCGGCCTTCGGCGACTGCGCATCCTCCGCCAGCTGAGCGGGTAAAAACGGTCGGTTCAGCGCCGGAAGTTCGCGCAGCCAGTCGTAGCGTAGCGCGCAGGGGTCCCAGAGATGCAGATGGCTATCGAGGGTGCTCATTTTTGCGCTTTTCCTCCGTTGCCCGGCAGCAGATCCCAGCCAACGTTGAGCACCGGGGCCATCAGCGCATCGATTTGCGCGAGCAGCTGCGGATCGAGCGGCTGCGTACACCAGCGGATGTTATCCAGCATATTGTCGGCGCTGGCGGTGCCGATCACCGTAGAGGCGATGCCGTTATCCGCGGCGGTGGTCAGTGCGAACTGCAGCGCGACCTGGGCGATATTAACGCCGTGGCTATCGCAAAGGCTGGATACCTGACGGCAGATAGACTGCACGTCCTGATGCGCCGGATGCCAGTCGGGCGCGCCGCCGCGGGTCAGTAATCCCATCGCCAGCGGCGAGGCGTTGAGTACGCCAATACCCGCCTGGTTTAGCCTCCGGGCCACCGCGCCAAGGCGCCGATCCTGAAGCGTCCAGGTACAGTAGGCCATCACGGTATCGACTTTTTGCTCGCAGGCGACGCGTTCCAGTAAAGCGAGATCGTAGCCGGTGATACCGACGTGGCGTACGACGCCGCTGGCGCGTAGCTCACGTAGCGTCGGCAACGCTTCATCCAGTAGTTGCCCCATATCGCCATATTCGATGTCGTGGCACTGGATAACGTCGATATAGTCGCAGCCAAGGCGGGACAGACTTTCATCAATGCTGCGCAGCGTCGCTTCGCGGGAGAAATCCCACCGGCTGTCGCCGTAGCGCCCGACTTTGGTCGCCAGGACGTAGCTATCGCGCGTTACGCCCTTGAGCGCCGCGCCCAGCGCGGTTTCCGCTTTGGTTAGACCGTAATAGGGCGCGACGTCAAAATAGTTCACACCATGGGCAAGCGCCGTCGCCACGGTTTCATTAGCCTGCTGCTGCGATACCGGATGATAAATGCTGCCGAGAGAAGCGGCGCCCATCGCCAGCACCGGAATCTCAATTCCCGTGCGTCCAAAAGGTACTGTTTTCATTATTGACTCCTTTATGATTAACCCTTACCAGGCGTTCGCAGACTCAGGCGCAGTCCCGCGCGTTCGGGCCTGACGTGCGGACCCTGGGCTATCGTCCAGCTGTCGTCGCTGAGCTGTTGTTGCAATGCCTTTTCATCAATGGCGATGCCAAGTCCCGGTTCGTTGCCCAGCACGATGCCGCCGTTTTCGATGCGCTGATCCACGCGTAAGCCCGTGGGGAAACTGAGATCCTGTATTTCGCAGCTCAGATGATTGCTGACCGCCGCCGCCGCGTGGGCCACGGGGTTGGCGTTGTAGCCGACCGGGCTGACCGGCAGACTAAACGCCTGCGCCAGATTAGCGACGCGCAGAAAGTGGGTGATGCCCCAGCACATACCCGCCTGCAGCACATCTACCGCGTTCTCTTTCAGCAGCGGCAGAAACTGTTCGAGGCCGGTAAGATTTTCCCCGGTGGCAACCGCGCAGCGCACCTGCTGGCGGATGGCGGCGTGCCCGGCAGCGTCCCAACGGCGCACGGGTTCTTCAATCCAGCTCAGATCCAGCGCTTCCTGCAGGCGACTGACGTAGCGAACGGCCTGTTTAACGCTCATCGACTCGTTAACATCGATCATCATCACCGGCGAGGGCGAATTAGGGAGATACACTTCGCGTACCGCCCGCAGCCGCTGTAAATCCTCTTCGACGTCCAGACCGCCTTTAAGCTTAAAGGCGCTAAATCCCCGTTCGGCAAAACGCTGATGTAGCGCGGTTAACGCTTCCAGCGACAGCGGAAAGTCCAGGCCCGACGCGTATCCGGGGACGAAAGGACTTCTCGCGCCGAGCAGTCGCCACAGCGGTTCTCCGCCGCATTTGGCCTTCAAATCCCACAGCGCCATATCGACAACGCCAATCGCCCCAAAGACGCTGCCGGCATGACCGCTTTTAAACACCCAGGCCTGCATCCGGTCGTAAAGCGCCGCGACCGCACGCGGATCTTCCCCTTCGATAGCCGGAAAAAGGCGTTCAATATCCGCGTGTCCGCCGACGCCGAGGCCGCAAATGCCCTCATCGGTTTCGAGGATCAGCACCGGGACCTCGGTAACGCCGGAGGTGAGGGTGCCGTTGACATCGCCAATTGGACGCCCCCAGCGGTGCCAGGTTTTCAGCGTGCGCCAGCCGGTAATTTTCATGCGTCCGACTCCTCTGTTTGCCGCACCGTGCGTAAGTCAATCACCATGCGGCCCTGAATCGAACCGCTGTCCATTTCGTGAAAAATGGCGTTGATCTCCTCCAGACGACGGGGCTGTACTACCGGACGAACCCGTCCGGCCAGCGCGTGCTGAAAGGCCTCCGCCAGATCCTGACGCGTGCCCACCAGACTGCCGACAATCTGAATACCATCAAGGACGGTTTTGACGATATTGAGGTCAAGATCGCCCGGCGGAACGGCAACGCACACCACTTTGCCCGCGGCGCGAACGCTGTTGACCGCCTGGTGAAAGGCGGCTCGCGCCACGGCAACCACTACGGCGCAGTGGGCGCCGCCATCGGTTATTTGCTGGATGCGCGCAGGTACGTCGTCCCGCCCGGGATTGAGGGTGATTTCCGCGCCGCACTCGCGGGCTAGCGCCAGCTTGTCATCCTGTAAATCAATGGCGATGACGCGGGCGTTAAAGACGTTATGCGCAAACTGGATCGCCATATTGCCCAAACCGCCAGCGCCCCAGATGGCCAGCCACTGCCCGGGACGAATGCCAGAGACGCGAATCGCTTTATAGGTGGTGACCCCTGCGCAGGTAATGCTGCTGGCAACCAGCGGATCGAGACCTGCGGGGACTTTTACCGCGTAGTCGGCTTTTACAATGCACTGTTCAGCCATCGCACCGTCCACGCTGTAGCCGGCGTTTTTGACGCTGCGGCAAAAGGTTTCCCGACCGCTGACGCAGTATTCGCATACGCCGCAGCCTTCATAGAACCACGCGATACTGACCCGGTCGCCAGGTTTCAGGCTGGTGACATCGTCGGCGACGGCGCGCACGATGCCAATTCCTTCATGACCGGGAACCCGACCGGGTACCGGGCCAAAATCGCCCTGTACGACGTGGAGATCGGTATGGCAGACCCCGCAGCACTCCACGTCTACCAGCGCCTCGCCTGAGGTTAAAGGTCGCATGGCCATCTGACGAATCTCAACCTGGCCGGGGTGAATGTCACTGACTACCGCTGCTTTCATTTTCGCCTCCCGTTAGCTCAGCGTGGGCACAACATTATCGACAATGCGCTGGCGTCGCGCGACGTAAGCGGGCAGCGGCTGCACGCCTGAAGCGTCGGTAAACCAGGCAAAGGGGTCGGTGCTGGAGACGAGGGCGAAATTAGCCCAGGGTTCAAACGATCCGGAGCGAACGATCAGCTTTGCTCGATGCGCGATATCGTGGCACAGGACTTCGTGGCTGGCGGGGTGAAACTCCGCGCCGGAGCCGGTATAGATAGTTTGTATTTCGCGATACAGCTGCGGGTGGCAGTCGCGCACTTCGCTGGCGAAGTGAACCTCTTCGACAAAGATTTCCGCGCGCAGCACGCGCAGGATGTCACGGACGTCGACGGTGCCGTGCCACAGGCCGAGATCGATACGCCTGGCAGCGGCCGGAATGGGAAATCCCGCGTCGGTCACCAGCACGATATCGGTATGACCGAGGGTCGCCAGGGCGGCGGCGAGTTCAGGGTGTAAGATTCTATCGGGTCTCATCGTTATTATTCCTCGGTCACGACGTGAGAGTGCAGGAAGGCATCGACATCCGCGCGGTATTTATAAGAAGGTACGGTTTCCCAGTCAGAACAACACAGCGCCGCCGTGGCGTTGGCGAACAGTACCGCTTCGCTAATCGGCAGACCTTCATCCAGCGCTACCGCGAGGGCGGCGTTAAAACTGTCGCCCGCGCCGTTGCTATCAACGACGTCTACCCGGCACGGCGGGATCTGCTGGAGGGTGTCGGTTCCAAAGACGGCGGAGCCCGCATCGCCAAGCGTCATAACGACGTAGCGACAGCCGGTCTCCAGCAGCATCCCGGCGATTTCCTGATTGCTGCGCGGATCGTCCGGCGCCAGACCCAGCGCGACGCGGGCTTCGGTTTCATTCGGCGTCAGGTAGTCAATCGCGCTCAGGTCAAGGCCGCGCAGATCTCTGGCTGGAGCAGGGTTGAGAATGGTAATTTTATCTAATGATTTTGCGCGCCGTAGGCCGTAGAGCGCGGTTTCCAGCGGAATCTCCAGCTGAGCCAGCGCGACTCCGCAGCGCTTAATCTGCTCAAGAGCGTTGTCCACCAGCGTCGGGGTAAAAAGTTTGTTGGCCCCCATGTCGACTACAATAACGTTGCGAGCTTCTTTATCTTTAATAATCAGGCCGGCGCCGGTCGGCAGTTCGCTGGTTAACGTCAGACCGTCGATATTTATTCCTTCTTCCAGCATCAGCTCAACAAACTCGTTGCCGAACGTGTCTTTGCCGACCACGCCGCTGTAGGCCACGTCCGCGCCGAGGCGGGCGGCCTGAACCGCCATGTCGGAGCCTTTCCCGCCCCAGGTCTGGCGAAAGTCATGGCCGATTAGCGTTTCGCCGGTCAGCGGGATGCGTTCGGCCGTCATCACCAGGGCTTTTGCATAACTGCCGAGAATAAATACACTCATCACATACTCCTTTAATTGTGCGGGTGTGGTACCGCCGCTAGCGGCGGTACCTTTCGGTTAATAGGCGTTGATGTCGCCGACCAGACCTTTCACCAGCTCCGGACCGGAACTGGTGCCAACCAGCTCGGCGCCTGCGACGAACATCGCTTTCATCTTCTCAAGCGTGTTCACTTTACCGGATACTTTTACCCGGCAAGGTGCCTGAATATTGGCTTTGAGAAGTTGAACGTCTTCTACCGTTGCCGCGCATCCGCCTTTGCCCCAGCCGCTCGATTGTTTCACCCAATCAATACCTGCTTCATAGGCGTAGCGGGTGGCTTTGATCTTCATCGCCTCTTCGGTGATAAAGCCGAACTCCAGCATGGCTTTGACTTTCATTCCCAGGTCATGGGCGATATGGGTAACCTCTTTGAGCTCGTTGAAATAGAGATCGTCCATCCCTCCGAGTAAAAAGCCCGGGTTGGGCGGGAAATCAAATTCATCTGCGCCTTCTTTTGCCAGCTCTTTTACGACGGCGACCTTCATTGCCGTCGTATCGTTGGCCTGGGGGAAATTCACGGTGGTGGCGACGCGGATACCGGTTCCTTTCAGTACGTCTTTGGCGACGGCGACCCAGCACGGGGCGATCATCGCGGCATCGAACTGGTACTCCATGCAGATGTTCAGATGCTGGATAAGCCCTTCGCGGGTCAGATCCGGGTTGACGTTGGTGAACTGAATGGCCTTCGCGACCTGGCGGGGATCATTGAAATCGATCATGTACCACTACTCCTGTTGGCTGAAAAAACATAGGTTCGATGTGAATGACATTGGCCTACTGTAAAGAGCTGGCGGAAAAGACGTGATAGGCAAGAATCCCGGTCCTATGGACAGAATTTTCAGAGTGATAATTTTGTGAGGAAGTTGGCAAAATGAAGGGGGATACGCTGATAGCAAGCCTGAGTGCCGTGTAATTACAGCCCTCATATTATGATGAGGGTCTACAGGGGAGTGACTGGGTACTGGCGAAATAGTCTGGCAGGGAGGGGATTACCGTATCTGACACATTCCTGTAAGTTCACACACGGGATTAACGGATCTTCTCAGCCGAAAAGATAACCCCCAGCAATACTGCGCAGTATATTGAAGGTGTAATAAAAATTATCGCTATCAATGCGAATGAGAGTAACCCGGCTACCGAGGCGTCCACGTCGAAGGTTTGCCAAGTCAGCGACACCTGAGTCATAAAGCGGTTCATCAGACGCTGTGTCTGACGTTCGGTCAGAGCAAGTTCGTGAGCAACATCACTACGGTGCATGCGTTTTTCAACAACTTACTGAATGACGTTGATCCGGCTGAGTTCTTTATCTGACATGGTTACAAGCATTCTGATGTCTCCATGGCCTGAGAATTGGATCCTTTATGCCAGAAAAATCCGCCCCTCCTTTTTGGGTCCTTTTTACTTGGATAATGGGGGGACTGACCATATAGCGGGCTCCGGGGCCCGTAACGGCCCCCGGAGTCGGTCTTCCTGAAAAAGCAGAAACCGGAATGACCGGGCCTTATCATGATCCTCATTATTAAGTAGAGGTATATGAATCACATCGCTTCTGAATATCTGGTTGTTCTTGTGCATAGTCATCGTGGCCATGAACCAGGGAGATTACACGACCAATTAAGACTATTTGATAAGGGGCACTGTTGCAAAAAGCATCTACCGGGGCGGGGTCAGTCCATCAACAGCTCAGAAGAGTCTAGATTATTCGTGGCGATTCAGATTGTGTGCGAAGTAATGATGAACATCAAGTTGTTGCACAAAAAACAAAGCTAACGTAAATTCAAGGATGTGAACTTTGTCTGCATATGGGAAAATCCATGGATGTGACAGCACTCAAGAAAACGACCCTTACCGAGCAGATTATGGAGCAGATTGCTTCCCAAATTACCTCCGGAAAGCTCAAACCTGGCCAACGCCTGCCGAACGAGCGAGCTATGGGGGAGATGTTCAATGTCACGCGCAGCCGGGTGCGTGAAGCGCTGCGCGCATTATCGCTGATTGGGCTTATTGAGATAAAACCCGGCGATGGCAGCTATGTCTGCGAAAACAAACCGCAGCTTCCTGAAGAGACAATGACTTGGATCTTCCATAAAGAGATTCACAACCTTGATGAAATCTATGCTGCAAGGAAGCTGATAGAAGAAGAGGTCTATCTCACCGCGATTAGCGTAGTAAGTCATGATGATCTTATTCGCTTTCAGGCCTTAATTGACCAGATGGTGGAGCTGATTGCCGGTGACGGTAAGCCGGAAGCCTACCATCAGTTGCTTGATGAATACGATCTCTTGATGGGCCGTCTGTGCGGCAACCAAATCTATGACAAGTTGATGCAAACCATTGTGATGCTGCGTAAGGACTTCTCGCGTAAATTGCTTAACGCCGACGGGGCGATGGCGCACAGCTTTAAGCTGAGGTTAAGTATTCATGAGGCTTTTATCCAGCGGGACAAAGTCCAGTTGCGTAAAAATCTGAAGTCCTTCTATCAGTCTTCGCGCAAATTCTACGATCATATTGCGGATAATAAAGACAAATAAAATGGCCAGGGTTAAATCTGCTGAGAGAGCCTTCCGCCTGCTGGAATTGATTGCCAGTCATCGGGAGGGTTTAAGCTTTACCGAGCTGCAAACCAGTCTCGATATTCCCAGAAGCTCCGCTCATAGTCTGATTCAGGAGTTTATCGATAACGATTATCTCCTTTATATGCCGGATACGCGCTTATATCATGCGGGTCTGGCGCTGATAAAAATCGCCGCTAACTGCATTGAAAGCACCGATCTGATCCGCGACTTGCGGTTGCTGACCGCATTTTTGAGTAAACGGCTGGGAAAAACCAGTCACGCAGCGATTCTGGACGGCAGGCAGGTGGTTTATCTGGCGAAAGCGCTTGCCCAGGACGACCTCTCGTTAATGCGGCATATCGGCAATCATCTCCCGGCGCACTGTACCGCCGTCGGTAAAGTGCTGCTGAGCCAATACGGCGATGAGGAGATTACGCAGCTTTATGGCGACGTGCCGCTGGAGAAAATGACGGTCGATTCAATAGGGACGTTGCCGGTATTGCTTGCCGAATTAGGTGAGGTGCGCCGGCAGGGATACGCGATTGAGCAACGCGAGGCCAACGAACGCGCGGCGTGTATTGCTCTGCCTGTTTATTCTGGCGCAGGAAAAATGGTCGCGGCGTTTAGCGTGACCGCTCTTGCCTACGAGTGGGAGTCGCTGGTGCTTGATGATGTGCTGACGGTGATGAAAGAGTGCCGGATACTGGCGCAATAGCAACAGTTTCAGCGTATTGTCGAATCCCCCACAGGCGATACTGTATATTTCCCCGGGCTACCCACTCTCAGAAATCTACGGCCCGTAGCCCGAGGAAGGCGCTTACGCCGCCCCCGGGGAAAGAGCGCAAGGTGTTGACAAGTTACCCCAAGTTATGGGCACCAAGCGGCGGTGCGCCGATGGCGCTTGTGAAGATCTCTCCGTCGATTTTTATCGGACAGCGTGTGGTTTGCAGTGTCTTTCCGCTCTTTAACCGAACTTCCTGCAGCATCTTCAGCGCCTGAAAGCCTTCGCTGGCAATTAACTGCTGCCAGTCCATCACCTGAGCGCACCAGATATCCTCCGCTTCCAGAATGCTTAACCACTCCTCGCTTTTCTTATGCCGCAAGTGCTCCAGCAGAACTCGTTTGATCTCGTCCCGACGGTTGAACCACTCTTTTGGTTCGTCAAACTCAAGCAGCGCCGCGCAGGCCAGCAGGTTACCCAGAAGAGGAACAGGCGCCATTGCCAGCGCGATAAAACCGTCGGCGGTAGGATAGATACCATAGGGTGCGGAAATATAGGCGTTGGCATTATTGACCTCACTTCTGACCGGTTGCTGCTGGCCATCGTTCAGCCAGGTGGTTAAAACTTCAAACTGCAGGTCGAGGATGGTATCCAGTAAACTTACCTGGACCAGGCATCCGCTACCGCTGCTGGCCCGCTGTACCAGCCCGGCCATTAGTCCCTGAACCAGATACTCTCCGGCGAAAATATCGCAAACGGAAAGGCCGAATGGAAGCGGGGGCTGATCCTGATCTCCGTTGAGCCAGCACAGCCCTGAAAGCGCCTGTACCAGCAAATCCTGGCCCGGACGCGAAACCCAGGGACCGCTATCTCCGTAGCCGGAAATTTCACCGTAAACCAGGCCAGGATTGATTTCCCGCAGCGCTGCGTAATCCAGGCCGAGGCGCTGTGAGACGCCGGGGCGGTAATTAAAGATAACCACGTCCGCCTGTTCGATCAGAGGGCGCAGGGCGTTTTTTTGCCCCTCATCCTTGAGATTCACGGTGATGCTTTTCTTATTGCGATTAATCGCGTGGAACAGCGAGCTGTCACCATCAATCTGCAGCTCAGAAATATAGAGCCTACGACAGATATCGCCGCCGTCCGGATTCTCAATTTTGGTTACGTCAGCCCCTAAGTCGGCGAGTCGAAGCGCCGCTGAGGGGCCGGAAAGAAACTGGCTGAAATCCAGCACATTAATGCCTGTCAGTGGTTTCATCAATCAACCTCCGCTAAGTGAAAGTCGGCCTGAATCTGCGCTGTGTTTGCTCCTAATACTGGCGCAGGACGGGAGGATGAAGTGCGCTCGCCATTGAAGCGCAGCGGCGATTTCAGCATTACGATCGTTTTGCCGTCATCGAGCTGGACATCCTGAGTCATATCCAGTGCACGGAATCCCTCGCTTGCCCTCAGCGTTGACCAGTCACTCACTTCGGCGCACCAGTAGCCTGCTTCTTCGAGCTTTTCCAGCCAAAAAGAGGCGCCTTCCTTGGCCAAAATCCCGGCAATTACCTGCTTAATCTCATCCCGACGGCTGAACCATTCGTTCGGTTCGCAGTATTCGGCAAGGACTGGAGACCCTAAAATTTTGCCAAGCTCAACCACCGAGCCCATGGCGAGTGCGATATAGCCTTTTTGAGTTGCATAAATACCGTAGGGCGCGGCGAGGTAAGCATGAGCATTATTGTCCGCGCTACGGCAGGGGGGCTGGCGTCCATCGTTAAGCCAGGTGGTCAGAACTTCAAACTGCATGCTGAGTAGTGACTCCATCAGGCTGACTTCAACCCGCCCGCCGAGCCGGGTTTTGCCGCGGCGAATCAGGCAGGCGAGGATCCCCTCCACCAGATGTGCCCCGGCGAGCGAATCAGCAACCGACAGCGCAAAAGGCGTCGGCGGCTGATCCTTGTTGCCGTTTAGCCAGGTGAGCCCCGACATGGCTTGTACCAGCAGATCCTGACCGGGTTTTTTGACCCAGGGTCCCTCGGTACCGTATCCGGTGACGGAGGCATAGACCAGTTGTGGATTGAGCCGACGGGCTTTTTCATAGCCGAGACCGATTTTGTCCATGACGCCCGGGCGAAAGTTTTCGATAAGAATATCGGCCTGGGCGATCAGCCTCTTAACCTGCTCCAGCTCCCGAGGCTCCTTCAGATTAGCGGTGAAACTTTCTTTACCGCGATTGATAGTATGAAAAAGCAGGCTGTCGTTATTGATCCACTGATTGTTAAGACTCAGGTTTCTGCTGGCGTCCCCACCCCTGGGACGTTCCACTTTGATGACCCTGGCTCCCATATCCGCCAGGCGCAGTGCAGCGGAAGGCCCGGCCAGAAACTGGCTGAAATCCAGTACCACTAAACCTGTTAAAGGAAGCATAGTTACTCCATTAAGCCGCGTGATTTTTGATAAAGTGCGTTCATGCTGGCGAAAACGGTGCTGCTGTTACCACCGTTCATGACATATTCCCGTACCAGGTCGCCTGCATGATCCTGAAAGTTTAAAAAGCCGCTGTAGCGCGGACGCTTAGCCGAGCGGTCAAGAGTGGGAAGGGTGTCGGCGAAGAAATCCAGGCTGCGGCGGTTCACTTCTTTATCAAGCCAGGCCCCGCGATGTCCCGGTTGGCCGCCGTTATCAAAGAACAGTGTTTTCTGTACCTCCGCTGAAGCGGTATAGCTGGCATAGGCGAGAGCCGCCTCTTTATGCTGGCATTTCGCGGAAATCGCCAGGCCGGTTCCACCGAGAACGGTTTTCAGCGGTTCACCGTGCCAGGAGACAACGTCTGTTGCTTTCAGCAGGTGGCGGGCATATCCGGCGCGGGAATAGTTTGAATAACCATAGGCGAAGGGGCAGTAGCTCCAGTCATTGCGGGTCGAAAGCAGTTCGTGAACGGCGATGGGATCGTAGTCGAAAATCTCTTTCGAACAGTGGCTGGCCAGTTCGCGCAGCGCTTCAAGCGCTTCGATCCCGGTGTCGCGGCTGGCGACATTCTGTTCATCAAACCAGGTGCCACCTCGGGTGGCGCAGAGCATCAGGAAGTCCATCAACAAGTTGATCGGGATCCCGGCATAGATGACTTTTCCGCTCCGCGCGAGAGCGAGCAGGTCTTGCCAGGTTTCCGGTAGTGCGAATTGACCCTGTTGCAGGTGATCCGGGCGATAGACGGCGACGGGCGTTGCCGCATCAATAGCCAGAGCGCTCTGAAAGCCATTAAAAAGATAGCTTTCATGAGAGCCTCCCACTGAATTTGCTGCCTGATCGTCAAGGTAAGCTTTTGGTAAATAGTCCTGAAGAGGCAAAAGAATCGCTTTCTCCGCGACGAACCCCGCCCACGGATGGTCAATAACCAGCAGGTCGTAAAGTCGCGCCAGTTCATCCAGATCTCCATCGGCGAAGGCCTGCAATGAACGCTTTTCCCACACAATTTCGACATCGGGATTCAGCTCGCTAAACCGCTGTGCGGTAGCCACTACGGATGTAAATCCACGGCTATGACCCCAGGTAATGCCCCTCAACGTCACCATAAGAACTCCTTTTTGTAATTAACTTCACATAAAATTGGTACTACCGCACTACCATTTAGTCATAGCTACTGATACTTTTGTAGTCAGATTAGATGAAATTGTGATCGACATTGAAAAATAATAATTGATTTATCATTTCGGTTGACCATAAAAAAAACGAGGGTTAGTTTTCGATTAGTTTCTATTTGTGGTCATTAGTTCACATATGAGAACAAATATTCAGGGTGATACTTAAATACATAATCTTATTAACAGGAGAAACTCTATGTTGGCGGGATTTTTTGTCTTGATGATCGCTTGTATGTTCCAGGGAAGCTTTGGTCTTGGTATGAAAAACTATAGACCATTTTCCTGGGAAGCCTTTTGGGTGATATTTTCCATCATTGGTATATTGATAATTCCCATTGTCTGGACGTGGATTGAAGTTCCGGGATTTTTAAAGTATATACTGCTTACCCCAGGCTGGATTTTAGTTATCGCTGCTGCCTGCGGTTTTCTTTGGGGAATAAGCGCTATCTGGTATGGCAAAGGTATTGATAATATAGGTATGTCTCTGACTGTTGGGATCAATACCGGCGTGGGATGTTCTCTCGGTTCATTAATTCCACTATTTATTCTTAATAAAATTCCGCCCGCTAATTCATTAAGCTGGCTGCTGGCTGGAATGGCGGTGATGCTTATTGGCGTAGGGGTGATTACTAAAGCCGGTATTCTTAAAGATAAAGAATCAAAACAGGATGCGTCGCGGGTAAAAAACGACAAGTTCGTCAGCGGCTTACTCATGGCGCTGGCTTCCGGATTTGGCACCGCAGCAATGAACGTTGGCTATACCTACGCCAGCCGGGCCAGCGCTCTGGCCGTCGAGGATGGTATTAATCCGGTCAGCGCCAGCCTGATCGCCTATGTCATCGTTTTTGCATCTGGCGGCTTCATTTCTAATATCGGTTATGCGCTGTGGGTGCTGAGAAAAAACAACACCTTCAGTGATTTTGCCCGACCAGGTTCCTCCTTTGCATGGTTTAAGGCGTTGTTAACCGGTGGGATTTGGTTCGCCGCGCTAGGCTTATATGCCAAGTCAACCGCGCTGCTGGGCGACCTGGGTCCGGTCATCGGCTGGATAGCGTTCCTGTCGGGAGCGCTGATCATTTCCAACGCCTGGGGTCTCAAAACGGGGGAATGGCAAGGCTATGAAAAACCGAAAAAAGTTATGCTGCTGGGTAATGTGATTTTGGTTCTCTCCGTCGTTATTGTCGGATATGCCAACGGACTAGCTTAAAACAGAGGATAAAGAAATGACAACGCAACTGAACATGCCGCAATACAGTAAACCGGTGGTCATTATTGGCGCGGGTGGAATCGTCACCGACTCGCACTTGCCTGCTTATCGTAAGGCCGGGTTTCAGGTTCTCGGTCTGTATGACCGTGATTATCAAAAAGCGCAAAGCGTAGCCAGCCAGTGGGATATTCCTCATGCCTGCCAGACGCTTGATGAACTGATCGCACTGGCGCAATCTGAGGGTTGCGTATTTGATATTGCTGTACCGGCTTCTGAGATTTTGCCTATCCTGCAAAAGTTACCTTCCGATGTCGGTGCGCTGATTCAAAAGCCGATGGGTGAATCTATCGAACAGGCGAAAGCAATTCTTGATTGTTGTCATGAGAAAAATATTACCGCTGGCATTAATTTCCAGCTGCGTCGTGCCCCCTTTATGATCGCAGCAAAAAAAATGATTGATGAAGGCCTGCTGGGGGATATTCATGATGTCGAAATGCGCGTTATTTGCCAGACACCATGGAATCTCTGGAAGTTTTTATTCGAAAAGGCGCGTATGGAGGTCAATTATCACAGCATTCATTACATTGATACGATTCGTTTCTTCCTTGGCGATCCGCAGTCCGTTTATTGCAAAACCATGAAGCATCCTAAAATGATTGAGCTGGCGCAAACTCGTTCATCGATCATCATGGACTACGGTGATGTCATTCGTGCCAATATTCATACGAATCACGGCCATGATTATGCACCAGATAAACAGGAATGTTTCTTTAAAATCGAAGGGACCAGGGGCGCGATTAAAATTCAGATCGGGGTTATTTTGAATTATCCACAGGGCGCAGACGATAAATTCGAATTTATCCTTGATGATGGTAAAGGATGGCGAACCTTACCTGTTGAAGGTACCTGGTTCCCGGACGCCTTTATTGGCCCGATGGCTGGCCTGCTGTGCAAGCTTGAAGACCCGAATTATGTCTGGCTTAACGACATCAACGATGCGTGGAAAACCATGTGCGTCGTTGAAGCCTGCTACCAGTCAACTGCCAGCGGTGCGACCGCGGTGAAATACTGATTATTACGGGAGGTCCGGCATGTTGCACATTACCGATACCCATCTCCACCTTTGGGATCTGTCACGCTTTCGTCTGCCGTGGCTCAGCGCGGTTCCGGCGCTGAACCATGACGTTAGCTGGCAGGATTATCGCGCGCTGGTCGGGCAGGATACGTGGTGCATCGATCGTGCGTTGTATGTCGAAGTTGACGTTGCGCCCGAGCAGCGTGGGTCGGAAAGCCTGTATTTACGCGAGCTATGCGCAGATCCGACGAATTTTGTTGAGGGTGGCATTGTCTCGCTCGACCTGCAGCAGCCCGAGGCGGTAGCGCGCTGGCTGGATACCAATGCATATCACACGGCGGTGAAGGGCGTGCGCCACGTACTGCACGTTGCCAGCCAACCGCCCGGAGTCTGCCTGACCTCTGACTTTATCAGGAATGTTAATGCGCTGGGCAACGCGGGACTCTGTTTTGAAGTATGCCTGCGTAATGAAGATCTGGCGGATGCGGTGGCGCTGGCTGAACGGACGTCAACGACTCTGGTTTTAAATCATATGGGCAATGTTGATAGCGTTCGCCTGGCGGAAGATGCCTGCTATGCGGCGAACTGGCGGCGAAATTTGCAGGCGCTGGCGCAGCAGCGGCACGTCTGGTGCAAAGTTTCTGGGGTCAATATTCCTGTGGGTAGCGATTGCGATGGCGTTCGCCCGGTTGTGGAGCAGTGTCTTGAGTTGTTCTCCGCCGACAGGGTCGTTTTCGCCAGTAATTTTCCGGTCTGTTCACTGAATACCGGGCTCGTCCCGTGGGTCAACACGCTTATACGCATTACTGATGCGCAGGGAAGCGCCTGGCAAGCGCGCTTTTTTAGCCACAATGCGCAACAACTCTATCGGTTAAGGGAAGCATGATGTGAGGGCGTTTTTAACCGATATCTTTTGAACATCAGGAGTCATACATGAGTACAACATTTAGCGGCATTATCCCCCCGGTTCCGACATTGTTTGATGAGCACGAGCAGTTAGATCGGCTGGCGATGTCGCGGTTGATTGATCATCTGATTGCCAGCGACGTAGATGGCCTTTTCTTTCTCGGTAGCGCTGGCGAATTCGCGCATATGTCGGACAGCTTGCGCCAGGAAGTGATGCAGTTCTGTATTGAGTATGTCGCAGGCCGTAAGCCAGTGCTGGTTGGTATCTCTTGCCCGGGCACACAGGCGACGATTGAGTTTGGTCGTAAAGCGCTGGAGGCGGGAACGGATGGCGTGGTGGTTATCAATCCATGGTACAATCCGCTGGCCGAAGAGTACTTGTTCGAGCATTTCCGCTATATTGCCGAACAACTGCCGTTGCCTATCATACTGTATAACTTCCCGGCGCTGACCGGCCAGTCGATCCCTGTTTCCTGCATCCAGCGTTTGGCGCTGGAATGCCCGAATATCGTTGGCCTGAAGGATACGGTTGACACGTTAAATCATATTCGCGAAGTGATTCATGCGGTGAAACCGTTGCGCCCCGATTTTGCCGTGTTCTCCGGCTACGATGAATATCTGTTCGGTACATTAATTTTAGGTGGTGACGGCGCGATCCCCGCCAGTGCTAACTTTGCTCCGGAACTAACCTGCGGCATTTATCAGCACTGGCGTAACGGTGAGCTGGGTGAAGCGGTCGCGTTACAGCAGCGGCTCTCCTGGATCCCGCCGCTCTACGGCCTGGATGTGCCTTTTTATAATGTCATCAAATATGCCTTACAGCTTATCGGGCTCGATGTGCCGGTTAATTCGTTGCGTCCAACCGGACCACTAACCGAAGAGCGGAGAATTAAAGTTCGCGAGGTGCTGAAGCAAAGCGCCATTATCTAATTAATTTATGGGAGTTAGTATGAAAACTATCCAGCGGTTCGGTAGTGTCATTCAGGTCAAACCTGATAAATATGCTTATTATGCGCAACTGCATGCTAATCCGTGGCCAGAAGTGAACGCTATGATTAAAGCCTGCAATATCTCTAACTACTCAATTTACTTTAAAGATGGCTGGCTATTTAGCTATTACGAATATCACGGTGATGATTATCAAAAGGATATGGCGAAGATGGCCGCAGACCCCGTTACTCAGCGCTGGTGGGATGAGTGCATACCTTGCCTGATGCCTCTTGAAAGCAGGAAAGAGGGGGAGCTGTGGGCATCAATGGAAGAGGTTTATCACCTGGAATAACCGCCTGTCGAGGTAAGAATTATGTTTATCGATAAATATTTCGAAGATTTCTCTCTGTCTGAATACCGGACAACTACGGGACGTACTATTACTGAAAGCGATATTGTTATTCATGCCGGACAGACCGGGGATTTTTATCCTCATCATATGGACGCCGAGTGGTGTAAAACTCAGCCTTTTGGCCAGCGTATTGCTCATGGCACTTTAACGTTTGCCGTTGCCGTAGGAATGACAGCTGGCGTTATTAATTCTAAAGCCATGACCTATGGCTATGAAAAATTACGTTTCCCGCACCCGGTTTTTATTGGCGATACCATTCGGGTCAATATTTCTATTAGCGACAAACGCGACCACCCACGTAACGTAAAATATGGCTTTGTGACGGAAAAGCTCGAGGTTGTTAATCAACGTAATGAGTGCGTCATGGCGACGCAGCACGTGCTACTGGTGGAAAAACGGGATTTTGTGGATTAAATCAAAAGGAGTGAATCATGACCTGGAGAATGATACTTAATGAAACTGCCTGGTTTGGCGCCGGGGCGATTAACCATATCGTCGATGAAGTCAAACGCAGAGGATACAAAAAGGGGCTGGTGGTGACGGATCGGGTACTGGTGGAGTGCGGTGCAGTGGATAAAGTCACCTCCCTGCTGGCGCACGCCGGGCTGGAGTTTGACGTTTTTGCCGACGTTCTGCCTAACCCGACTATTGCCATGGTGCAGCAGGGGGTTGGGGTATTTAAACGCACCTCGGCTGACTATCTGGTTGCTATTGGCGGTGGATCACCGCAGGATACCTGTAAAGCCATCGGGATTATTATCAATAACCCAGAATTTGCCGATGTCCGCAGCCTGGAAGGGTTTGCTTCCACCCGAAAACCCAGCGTGCCGATTATTGCCGTGCCGACCACGGCGGGTACCGCTGCTGAAGTGACCATCAACTACGTCATCACCGATGAAGAGAAGCGACGGAAATTCGTTTGTATCGACCCGCATGATATTCCGCTAGTTTCGATCATCGATTCCGACATGATGGCCACCATGCCGCCAGCCTTAAAAGCCGCCACCGGGATTGACGCGTTGACCCATGCGATTGAGGGATTCACGACCCGAGGGGCATGGGAGATGACGGATATGCTGCATCTGAAAGCGATCTCGTTGATTTCCCGCAGCCTGGTCGATTCCGTGGCCGGTAAATCTGAAGGAGGCGAGGGGATGGCGCTGGCGCAGTATATTGCCGGGATGGGCTTTTCTAACGTGGGGCTAGGCCTGGTTCATGGGATGGCGCATCCATTGGGAGCATTCTATAACATGCCCCACGGTGTCGCCAACGCCATTCTTCTGCCGCATATCATGGAATGGAATGCCGGCTATACCGGGGAGAAATATCGCGACATAGCCCATGCGATGGGGGTAGAGAATGCGCATAGCGTGAACCTTACTGATGCCCGCAGACTTGCTGTTGATGCCGTGCGCTCACTGTGTCGTGAGGTAGGCATTCCTCAGGGGCTTACCCTCGCAGGCGCAAGCCATGAGGATATTCCTCAGCTGGCGCAGGCGGCTCTGGACGATGTTTGTACAGGCGGCAATCCACGAACGGCCTCTTTAGAAGAAATAAAAACTCTCTATGAAAGGGCGATGTGACAGTTTTCGGGAATTCGGCATCGTACTATTGATAGAATATTGTATACTCTTATAGAACAGCTATGAGACTGTATACGAGTTAAGGTACCTCTGGTTTTTAAATAACTCAGAGGTGCCTGTGAAGCCTATTGTAATATTCAGGATAAATAGTGATCTAAATTCATATTAAATCCGTCTTTGGGAATTTTCTTAATGTAACTATTATCTTTCCTCTTAACGATCTGATCTGTGTTAACGCTATGCTGCAGAACGATATTGACCGCAATACCGTCATGAAGATGACAGGTCTGACTGAAGACGATCTGGCGCAAATCCGCCACTAACCCTTTTCAGACACTCTCTGCCGCCCCATCAGCGTGAACTGATGGGGCTGGGAGGTACTATACTCCGGCTCTGCCTGCCAGCCACAACTGTTCAATAGTGTCGCCACGCCCTCCAGGGCATTGCGCTGTTTTACGCGCGGTGACCTGCTCCCCGTTGATTAACACATTGTGAAGTCAGCAATGTCTACTCTTGGCACTGAGCGGACATCGGAAGTTCGCGTTTGTCATAACAAGTGGGATGGAGGACTAACATTGGCATCTGATAATCAACTGAGAGCAGGTCAAATGCTGAACCATTGTTTTTTTTGCGGTGTTAGTTCCGTTTTTGAAAGAAAAAGGGGAGGACACGGCCTCCCAAACTCAGTGGCTTACTTATGTTATTATAGTTATTTTACTTTTCGTCAAAATAAAAACGTTACTATTCTGACGGCTAAATTTCTTTCTATATTTTTGCGGGGGGAGGTGATACTTTTTATGAAACGCTCTGGTAAATGATTGTTGAGAGTCAAAACCATAATTTATAGCCAGGTTAATCAGTGGCTCATTTGAGGTAGTAAGTTTATCAGCAATCAAAACTAACTTTTTCTCTCTAATGAACTGACCAAGAGTTTGCCCGGTATCCGCTAAAAATATCCTTTGTAAGTGCCATTTCGAATAACCGGACTTTATGGCGACATCATCAATTTTTAGATGTGACTCAATGTTATTTTTATCCATGATATTAAATCATTTATAAACTCTTTCCTGTTCATCATTGCTCCACTCTCAACGGCTTGTGTCCACGGAAAGACCGGTATTTGATTCTGATTGTTTCGGTAGGGTCATTCAGATGACGATTTGAAATTGACATCAAGTGTATGTGTACGTATCCCATATAACCGGGCCATGTGATTTTAGATGTCTTGTCTGAACGTGTCGTAATATTCGCAATGTCCGCTCCAGGTTGTGAGTTCAACGGGTCGATGCAACGCTATCCTTAATCAAGGGGGGACGTTGCCATGAAACGAAGAACGCGCATTTACTACACGCCAGAACAGAAAGCGATTATCTGGGACAGATATAAGCAAGGTGATTCCCTGCATGATATCGCCAGAATGTTCGACAGATATCATTCTTCTATCATGCCCACTATCCACCAGACTGGTGGATACCGTCTCCCTGTCCGAAAGCGACATCGGTTAGCGCTTTCGCTAGATGAAAGAGAGGAGATATCCAGAGGGCTGGTAGCAAAACGTAGCATCAGGGACATCGCTGCCAAATTATCAAGAGCTCCTTCAACGATTAGCCGCGAGATCAAGAGGCACGGAGGTGCAAAACAATATCGTGCAGCAAAAGCGGATGCTACTGCATGGGAAAGTGCCCTGAGACCAAAAACCTGTAAGCTAATTGAAAGCCCCACATTGTGTAAAATCATTGCAGAGAAGATGCATCAGGACTGGTCGCCGGAACAAATCGCCGGTTGGCTAAAACGCTGTTATCCGGATAATCAGGAAATGCATGTGTCACACGAAACGATTTATAAAACGCTTTTTATACAAACCCGGGGGGCATTAAAAAAAAGAGCTGCAGCAATGCCTCAGAAGCGGAAGAGCGGTTCGTAGATCCAGAACGTCATCGCTTAAAGGGAAAGGATTAGGATCAATCCCGGATGCGATACCAATAAGCGAAAGGCCACCTGAAGTTGCAGACAGAGCCATACCGGGTCATTGGGAAGGTGACCTGATCCAGGGCTCGAAAAACTCCTATATAGTCACTCTCGTAGAACGCCATTCCCGCTTTGTTATGCTGGCCAAAATCAGAGACAACAAGACCATAACGGTTATATCTGCACTCATCAGACAAGCCCGGGAATTGCCTGTGGAGCTCTATAAAACATTAACATGGGATCGGGGCGCGGAAATGACCAGCCACACTCGATTTACTGTAGCGACAAACATTCAGATTTATTTCTGTGATCCTCAATCTCCCTGGCAACGTGGCTCAAATGAAAATACGAACAGATTGCTCAGACAATATTTTCCAAAAGGAACTGACTTATCGGTTCACAGCCAGCAAAGACTAAACAGTGTTGCCAGACAGCTCGACGAAAGGCCGAGAAAAACGCTAGACTATGAATCACCCGCAGAGCGGTTCAATAAGTGTGTTGCATCCATCGGTTGAACTCACAGTACAAAGCAGTCATACTGAAGAGACAACAGGTCTGCTATGAGCGCAGGCTATGTGAAAACTCATAGCTTCAAATAGCCAAACAATATTTCTCATCTGTGCTTTAATAATGTCGTTTAAGTTGACGAGGTAATCTGTGATTTTATTCGGGTGACTCAGAATTTTTTATTGCGGGGAAGAACCTGATATTTGTTGTTACTGGAGGATAAAATGGCTGGAACCGTTAGCCGTATTGTTCCTGCAGCTGAATTATCAATCCTTCAGTACCCCATATTGATAGCATCCTTTTCAGGTTATAAGCCAATATATGCAGACTAATTTCTGTACTGACGTTTTTAAATTTCCGCATCAAGAAGTGCGTTGCACCCATCCACATTTTTATTGTCCCAAACGGATGTTCTACCGTTTGCTTTCGCATGACTACTGCTTGAGGAAATGCCTCAAGTCTGGCATGCATTTCTTCCATTTCAGCTTCATGAACCCAGCGCCGTATACGCCTTGGATCGCGTTTTGATGTGGTACACCTGGAGCGCTGGCTGCAATCGCGACAGGCAATATTGTTAAAGTATAATTGTTGCTCCAGACCGTCCTCTATTGAGGTAAATCGATTCTGAAGCTCGTTGCCCATTGGACATACATAAACATCTTTTTCCCTGTTATATCTGAACATTGAGCGGTTATAGAGCCCTTTACGTTCAGCACCAGAGGTATCTCCCTTTGGCACCAAAGCCACGGCTCCGCTATCCAGAACTGTTTTAATATCGCTGCGACTGTAATACCCTTTATCGGCAAGTACTGTTATGTCCTTCCGGCCAACAGCTTTCTGAGCCAGTGTTGCCACTGAACCAAGTTGCCCCCGATCTGTTGTATTGGTGACTTCATGCGCAACAATCAAATGGTTCTTCGTATCCACGGCTGTCTGAACGTTGTAGCAAACTTGCCGGTTCATATTATTTGTTTTCATCAACCGAGAGTCAGGGTCGGTTAAAGAGAGTTGTTTATCTGGCTGTTGTGCGACTGCGTGTTGGATTGCCTGAAGTTCACGTAAACGCTTTTGTAGCCAGGCCAGTTTAGTGGCTGTTAACTTTGTGCTTGCATTGGGCCCGGTATTCTTGTCGGCTTCATCCAGCTTGTTTAAATAATAAGTAATACTTTGCTCAACGCGCTCAATATGGTCTTTGGCTTTCTGGGATGTAAAGTTGTTCGGTTTGCTGTTTACTGCTTTGAATTTGCTGCCGTCAATAGCAACAACAACATCAGTGAACATTTGCATTTGCCGGCACAGGCCAATAAAGGCCCGACAAGCATTCCTGATACCTTCACCGTTATCTTTCCTAAAGTCTGCAATGGTTTTAAAGTCAGGCGTTAATCGTTCAAGTAACCACATCAGTTCAACGTTCCGATGGGCCTCTTTTTCCAGTCTTCGGGAGGACTGAATTCGGTTGAGATATCCGTAAATGTACAGCTTCAGTAGGGTGGCAGGGTGATATCCGGGCCGTCCGGTTCGCTTTGCGTTAACTCTTCTGAAACCAAGAGAATCAAGCTGTAACCCATCTACAAATATATCAACTACTCTGACTGGGTTATCTTCAGTGACAAAATCATCCAGTGCATCTGGGAGCAATGTCATCTGGTGCCTGCCATGTCCTTGAATGTGATTGGTCATGTCGGTACCCGCAGTGTTCACTTGTATGTTTATAATTTTAATGGAAAAGTAAGTCCGCGGCATGGGTTTATAAAGAATGGTTGATCATATGAAACCATCGCTTAGACCAAAAAGTGCTCAGGTGTTTTCACACAGCCTGAGCGAAGAGCGGACGATTTGACTGCAATTGAGATGTCTGAAAACACTTGTGTTAAAGTGTCATTAAGATCCTTATGGGTAGTCATCATTACTCAAACCACTGTTCACCTTTACGATCTTCCTGTTGTTCCCGATTCCTTTGACGCTCAATCATAAGCATCAATCTCTCGTGGATTTTTTTTGCAACGTTTGAAATGTCGTCCCGCTCGTGTTCAATGAGTTTACTGAAAGCGTCAGCCCGCGACTGCCATATGTTTGCAAGGCTGCCACTCCAGCTTGTGGGACTCGTTAATTCGGCAAAAGAATCAAGGACCAAGGATGGTTCAGGTGCCGCCTCTAGGAATTTGACAGCATTTTCATGTAAGACCGTCCCGCTTGTGTCTGGAATTCTTACCCAGAGTTCTAACCCCTGCGGCACAAATGCCCATATCCTCGGATCGTCACTGCTGGAGCACCAGTCAATCAAGGTTTCGATGTCAACGCCTGAAAGCAGCGGAGTATCCCCAATACTTCCACGCATAAAGAACAACCGCATACACCTTTGGTCTTCAGAATCTGCAAACAGGCGGGAGAGAAACGCTTCAGGTATAAGTGCCACTGTTGTCTCTATGGTTTTACGATACTCATTCATATAGCCGTAGTGTTTATCAATCGCTGAGAAGACAGCATCCAGCCACTGATGCTTGAGCACGTCATGTTCGTCTAACTGCAATGCCTCCGCCACGACCGATTCCATAAAGACATCTACAAGACTACCCCGAGCGTCAGTATCTTTCTGTAAAACCTGAATGGCTGCCCTGAAACCGATTTGAAGAAGTTCCGGCCCAGGCATGTCCTCTGTCGCTTTTTTGCCGTGTAGCCTCATGCCGAGTCCATTCAAAATCGGTTCCTCGCCGCTTTCCATGACTAACAGTCGTTCAGCCAGTTCGAGCACCCGGGAGACTGGAAGATGCCGGCATTTTTTATCCCACAAAAAGGTGTCAAACATAAACGGATGGATATCCGGTTTATCCAGAAGCGACATGCATCGATTCAAATCCCTTTCTGTAAAATCTCGCTCAGGATGTAATTTAACTAGAACTCGACATAGGGAAGGATGCACAGCGCACTGATCCAGAAATTCATGGGCCATAGCTTCATTAATACGATCCACTCCGTCGATAAAGCCAAGAAAGACCGAAAAATCTTTATTTTCAGTAGAGTCCTGTTCAAGTTCTTTTATAAGCAATTGCCAGATTTCACGAGGACTCGCAGTTCCCTGAGCAAGCCCCTGCCCGAATGCGCTCCGGTAAGGCATCCACTCAGAAGAGAACAAATTGGGCCTCAGATCAGAAAGGCAAAGTGTTGAAGCGGCAAACTCACGCCCCAGTTGCTCTGCTCTGGCCATCAGTCGCTCTTCAGCTTCAGCGTATCGGTCCTGATCATTTAGGTTAAATTCGTCATCAAGCACCCAGTTGTGGTGACCTTTGCTCAGGACATAAAGCCGGATACCGGAAAGCAAATCATTCGGTCTGAGCTCCCTTTGCAGAGCATCAAAAGTTTCAAGCAGAACGGGTGATACCTGAGGATCCTTCTGCATAAAGTACAGTTTTGTCCGAATCGCCTTCCAGCCCTCCCCCCAAGGACGATGGGCATGTAGTGTACGTGCAGCATCAACCAGGACTGAGCCCATCTTCTTGTCACTCCACAGGCCGCTGAGTGAATTTGCCAGAATAGTTCGTGCACCGCTGGCAAGACGCATATCACCAGCGTTCCCGATGCGAACAGCAATCGCAATGAACGCACGCCGCCACGTCATCAACGCCTCATAGTCTGGTTCTGCCCCATAATCCCTCGGCCGGGCACCAAACTCACAGATACCCGAACCTGTCCACGTCGAACCGCTAAGTCCGGCAGAAAGCATTCTCAGTCCGAGCGCCCGACGCTGTGACATACCTGAAGAGATACATTCTTCAAGAAGCGCAATTCGCTGCTCCAGAGAAGCATGTGTGCCTGACAGGTAGGGCTGACAGAACAAGGTGAGTTTGTCGCGTGCATTCTTCTGACCAGGCTTATCCGTTTCATGATCCGCGACTTGCAGCAGAAGGCTGGCGCACCGGTCAAAGTATGAAGACTCCCAGGCCAGTGCCTGCAAAAGGTCGAGGATAGTGCTCCAGCGCGGATCGTAATGTCTTTTCTGGCCTTTAAAGTCTGTAGCCCTGAGGTCCTCGTCAATCCGGTTAAGTAGAACGTCAGGCACCACCGGTGCAATGTACTCCAGCATACGAGCTGGTAAGTCCTCTAACGCCAGCAAGTTACTCAGCAACGCTCCCGGCTGAAGCCATGCAGCCGCAATCTCCTTTGCCACCGGATGATCGTGTAAAAGACCCAGCCGGTGAGCAAACGACATTAGCAGGCGCTCCCGTCCCGGCACTTCAAAGCATGAACGAAGAAACTCCACCGGAAAGCTGTCCAATGCGGAGGCGGCCAGCCTGTTCGCGATAGCATGGGGTAAGATGGCTCGCCAGTGCGACCTGGCCTGAAGAATGTGGCGATCGGTCAGCTTTTTGAGCGTCCGGTACAGCTGGTTATGTGAATAGCCCGCGAGCGTACCCAGGCTCTCCAGTTCACTGTCGCCTGTTTCAGAAAAGTTAATCGAAAACGAGTAGACCAGTGAAAGTAGCTCGGCCTGCTCCCGTAATCCCTCGTCCGGTTCGTGACGTTGTTCAAAAAGTCTGTTGAAGAGTTGTGCATCAGACAGAACGGCCAGCGATTCCCCTTCCTCCACTCTCTCGGCGATAGCCAGCGAGACTCTGGCATTCCCGTCAGCGAATTGAGCGATTCGACGGGCGTTCAATCGTCCGATACCGGGGAAACGCCGTAGCAGAAGTTTTTCCGCTACTTCCGGTCCTACCGCCTCGATGTGGATCACCTCCGTGGTCTGAGGTTTGTCCTCCCGAATATCATACTCAACGGTAATTAGCTTGATCCTGTTCCCCACCGAAGTAACTCTCGCCGCGAGGGAAGCATGCAGTTTAGACGGGCAGTTATCAAGAACCATAATTGCGCTGCGCTGGTCAGCAATGAGGCGTTCCAGCATAGCTGCAGCCGAAGGGTTCGGACCGTCACCGGTATCGGCATAGACCGCTAGGGTGCGGTCCAGGGCATCGGCTCCTACGGATTCATCAAACAAGGCCTGAACAATCCTCGTTTTACCGACGCCAGATAAACCAGTAATACGCACGGCCTTCCGAGTGGTCCGGATAAGCTGGCGTATCGGCCCGATGGCATCCTTAATACTAAGGGGGTGACCTTTTTCTGACGAAAGTGAGATCGTGATACCGGACGCGGTAATCAGGGTATCTTCCGCCCCCTCTGGAGGGCAACTCCACGCTCCATATGGCTGCCAGCCGGAATATCCCCGCCCCAGTATTCTGTTTACCCACAGCATTACTGACGGATGCTGTCGTATCCACTGAGCCAACTTTGCGCGATCATAGAAAGCCAGATGAAGAGTTGGGTGAGAGGGATCATGCCTGACGGCCTCATGCATCGCCTTGACGCGTTCGGCAAGCATAGAGGGGGAACAGTCCTCATCCAGACTGACAATGATATAGCTTCCCCCCTTTGTGGCCTGGCCGGATATCATGGGAGAAAGGACGCCAGAAGGAGCCATCTCTCGCAGAATATCTGCCCTGCGCATTCTGTGTTTTTTGGCCTGGAAGACGGTATCCGGTCGCTCAATATAGCCGGAGTTGAGCTGTTCAACCGGCACCTGCACGTGGACATCAATTCCACCATCAGGTGCGTTGATCGATCCCGACCAGCGCACCTGCGCCGGGCTATGACCGCAGGCCGCCACTTCGGCTTCAGCAAGGCGCGCAATTAACTCTTCCAAAAGAGTATCTGAGAGTCCGAGTAATTCATCTTTATCGATATCGAAGATTGCCACGGCATAGTCCTGACAGAAAATTGAAATTTTTCACAACCGATGCCCAGAATATTAAGCAATTAGAAGCAGATTGTCCTGTGACTAGTTCCCATTGCTCCATACACAGGCAGATTAGCAAGATCCACTCTTGGCACAGGGCTGCTGTTGCAGCCCTGACAATCCTAGACTTCAATCGACTCAGAGATCTCCAATGCATCATCGACTTCAATCCCCAAATAACGAACCGTACTCTCCAGTTTCTTATGGCCTAGCAGGAGTTTAATCACACGAAGATTCTTGGTTTTCTTGTAGATCAGGTAAGGTTTTGTTCTTCTCATGGAATGTGTGCTGTAAAGCGAATCTTCGAGACCAAGCTTTGCTATCCACCCATGAAAAATTCGGTTGTATTGCCGGGGTGATATGTGTTGACCAGTACCGATCCTAGACCGGAACAAGAAGTCTTTACTGTGCAAATTGCCAAGCTTTATCAAGGCAGCAACAGCTTCTCTTGTCCCTTTGGTTATCTCAAATTGGACAGGGCTACCGGTTTTCTGTTGCAACACTGTTGCTCTGCTTGAAACAGAGCTGCCATATGCAACATCAGATACTTTGAGTTTGACCAGATCACAGCCCCGTAGCTTACTGTCCAAAGCCATGTTGAACAGAGCTAGATCGCGTGTTTTACCTTCCAGCTCAAGTCTAATCCGGATCCCCCAGATATGAGATATCTGAAGTGGCCTTTTTTGACCGATGATACGGTCTTTGTTCCACGGTGACGTTTTCATACTCAAATCTCCTGCAATGTGGGAGATTTGAGTATGGTTGTCCCTCAAGAGCGAGGTGCGGAAGTTATGCTTGCTGATTTCTCTTAAAATGAATAGCTCGTTTTCCAAGATACTTACAGTTTCAGCCTGACCGTAGCGAAGCATTAATACTGGGCCGGGCAGTGGCAAATTGTGGATAAGCTGCAGCATATTGCCAACAACACGTACAAGCACTTCAACTTAGGAGCGCGTTACCATGCTGTATCACTTGGCACCAATTCACAATGACGGAGCCAAATCAGGTGTGGTACTGCGGTGTGTTCTTTATCTGAACTCGAAGATGCAAAGGGTAACTTGTAGCTGTTCCTGCTATGTTTGCCAGAAAGTATGTGGCTAAAGCCGTGTCATGAGCCCCAGCGATGCCTTCGCATACATGCCAAATGTGAAATTCGCACGAGTAACTCAAAAAAGGACATGTTTTCATCGTGTTGAAACGCTACGATAGAAGCATCAAGATTATTCTGAACGTCACGAACCAAAGTTGGAATTTCCACTTATCGTAATCGGATATTGGTAAAATGGAGTCTCTGAATGAGCGTGTTGAGTTGGGCAATAGGCCTGTGCGGGAAGATGGAAGCGTGGCTGGTTAAGCGCCAGGCAAAAGATCAGCTACAGCGCGCAGAGCAGGGGCTGAGTCTTATGGAAGAAGAATTAGGTGATCGCTATGACACCTTAGCGCCGAAAACTATCAATGATGCCAGTATGCGAGAGTATTTCATTGCCTTGAAATACGCCTTGTCTCAGAAAGACGTGAGAAACATTGCCATTACAGGTAGCTACGGAGCAGGGAAAAGTACGGTTATTTCATCATTTATGAAATATCACTGCGATGATAAGTACATCAATGTATCTCTTGCGGGATTCGATATGACGGAAAATGAAACAACCGTCAGCCCAACTCACCAAGAAGTTGAACTTAGTATACTGCAACAAATTCTTTATAAAGAAAATAGAGAGAAACTTCCCGACTCAAGGATAGACAGAATAATCGATAGAGGGCCCCACTATGTCAGAGGAACCTATCGGGCCTTACTTAAAGTCATTGCGCCCATCGCGGTTGCCGCATTTATTATATATTTCAAAACAATTGCAGAGTTTCTAAGCCTTCCACCATCCTGGACCGAGGTGTTTAATGCACACTATATTATTAAAGGTGTTATATTAATTTTGCTGGCCTTTATGGCGCTATACTTTATAACTGCCAGTGCATCACGAATCGGTATTTTTGATAAAAAACTTAAGCTGAGCAAGATTGCTCTTTTAAGTGGTGATGTTGAGGCAAGCGACCAAGAGACGCCATCCTTATTGAATAACTGCCTTGACGAGATTGTGTATTTTTTACCAAGTTGGAATATAAAGTGGTTATCTTTGAAGATCTTGATAGGCTAGGAACGCCTGAGATTTTCGTTAAGTTGCGTGAAATTAACAAAATAGTTAATAACAATATTGTTGATGGCAACCCGGTCAGGTTTGTTTATGCGGTAAGAGACGACCTGTTCCTGGGGGCTGATGCCAGAACTAAATTCTTTGATTTTATTCTTCCCGTTATTCCATTTATGGATAGCAGAAATGCGTTTACTCTATTAAAGAGGAAAATGTCGCTCGATACGCATAATGATAAATATCTGAAAGACATTTCGGCATATATAAATGATATGCGCAGCCTGCAAAATTTGGTCAATGAATACCATGTATTCAGCAATATCGTTGATAACGGAAATGATAAAATCAAACTGTTGTCGCTGGTTTTTTATAAAAATATCTACGCCTTAGACTATTTCCTTACCGATAAGAAAACAGGAGTTTTATATTCATTTATTCGTGACTATCGCACTCGCAAACTTCACCGTAATCATTTCTACTCTCTGGAAAAAAAATTGGATAGTTTACAGTCCGAAATAGAATATCTTAATCATGAACCTATGTATGATCATAGGGGAATTAGAGAGGAAATAGTTTGTCGATATATTCCGAAAATACTCTGGGATGGCATTCATTTTGGTACGGGGAATGGATACAGTAATTTTTACCCCCTAACAACCTTGGCTTTAATTGATGATGAAAATATTTTTTTAGAATTTTTATCGCAAAAGGAAAATTTATATATAGGCTATTTTGTTAGTCATCAGAGATATTCACTCTCACTTTTTGATAGGGCATTAAGAGAACAACTAAAAGAAGAATACCTGAAACGAAAAACAAAAATGGGTAAAGATAAAAACTCGGCTTTTAGTGAGCTGCAGATAAAAATAAAGAAACTTAAAGAGTCAATAAAATTAAAAAATGCCCTTTCGCTGCGAGAACTTACGCTAATCATCGGGCGTGAAAAATTTGAAGATATTGCTCAGGGGTATCTTGAGGCGATGGAGGGTCATGACTTCGTCTCTGAGCAGCAGCTCCATGCTTTGCGTACCGATATGCGCAATGGCGGGTTAGACGCCTTGTATCTGCTGCTGTCTGATGGTCTGGTGATGCAGGACTTCATGGCCTACCGCTCTATTTTCCATGAAGGATCGATGACCGTAAATGATAACGACTTCCTGAAAGCCGTTGGTCAGGATCTGAGCTACGCAACCTCAAACGGTGAATATTTTATCGATGATGAGAACAGAGTCATCAGCGAACTGGTTGAACATAACCGTATTTATGCCGATGGAGCGTTTCATCATCAACTGGTGACACATCTGATTGATAACGAGGATGAACATCTGGCTGGTATGATCACTTCGCTATTCAGCAAGTCTGATGAACATATCCTTGCTGTTTTTTCTGAGCTTTATAGCAGATTTGGCAAACCCGAGACCTTCGATAAGTTAATCGTTACTGCACTGCAAAAAAATGGTTATCTTGACAGAATGGTTGCCGTTCTCGCAGGCCAGCCGGGTGAAAAATTCACCAATGATATTGCTATAAGTGTGATAGCCTGCGTATCGCCTGAACATGCGCTAGATAAATCGCAATACCGCCAGCTTATTCATTCGCTGGGCTGCCGTATCATCTCTCAGCTCACCGAGGAGAATCAGGAAGAGTTCATGCGTCACGTACAACAGGCGGATGCATGCTATGACGAGCTGTTCGAACCAATGACGCTAACGGAGCGGTATTGCCTGCAATTTATTGCACAAAACAGTCTGTATCAGTTAACTCGGCACAATGTTGGTATTGCCGTTTCGTGTCTTATTGAAAACATAACGCCTGAAGAGGCGGAAAGGAAACCTTGGACGCTCGCCTATGAGCATAAACTCAATGCGGTTTCTGATTACTTCAATCAAAACATCGATACATTCGTAAGTGATGTGTTTATCTCCTCTGCTGAGGATGCCGAATGTATTCGCTACGTTCTGACCCGCACCTCCCTAAGAGATGGTTCCAAAGGCGATATCGTCAGAAAAATGACCTTCTCGTTTGCTGATCTGTCCGGGATATCGGCTAAAGAAGAATTTACTGAAGACCAGCTAACGATCTCCTATCACGACCTGTTTTACCGTTATGACCGCGTCGTGCCGGGATGGGGGGCGCTGATAGACTATATCTGTGAAGACTGCAACATGGCGATACTGACGGCGTATGTGACAAAGCATGTAGCTGCATTAGGTCAGTCCCCCTTAGAAGTCTATGATGGCGACCGCTATGACCTGCTGTACATGAAAATTATCTGTAATGATGACCTAGACGAGTGGACTTATCAGAACTTGGTTGCACCGATTGAGATTAACATGCGGGAAATTGATGAGCACCTCAGCGCACGTAATTTCTGCACCTTGATAGCTATGTTGAAACTGCCTCTCGACGCGGATGTGTATGAAAAAATTGCGGCTCAATACGCGGACCTGGATGAGAAAATCAGTGATGCCTTCGTCTATTGGTTCAGTCAGTATAAAAGTGAATTTTTGGCGCAGCCCGAGTTCTATCTAAGAAAAGAAAAAGATGCGCGCTTCTTTATAGCCATGCTCACAAAAGTCATGACTTACGCACTCTTTACTGTGCAAGAGAGAGCGGACCTGGTGTCGCTATTTATTGATTATTTCATTGCGTCTGATATCGCTGACCTTAATTTCCCAAATGATGTCCTGCTGCAGGTGTTTAACAGCACTAGTAATGAAGAATTCAAGGGCATGCTGTTTACGCGATTTATTGTGGCAGGTCTCAATAAACATCAACTGGCCGGGCTTTGTCATCAGTTAGGTGAAGATGAATTGAGAAGTATATTCCTTAATCGAACCCGAGCGACAATTGCTGTTGCAAACAGGGGGCGCGTGATATCAATTCTTGAGCATCTGCAAGCAGTACGCATCATCAGAGATTTCAAGGAACGTGATGATGGGAAATTCTCTGTCGTTATCGAACCTAACCCAGAGGATGAAGATTAGCGATTTAACCTTTGCTGGCCGGGACCGGTAGGTCTCTGCCTGTCTTTGTTAATCTGTTAACGAACTTAGATTGTCTCTATACATGTTAGATTCTTTCAGCAATATGTTGCTGAACAGTCCGTTTTTGGCACTAAGTAGACCGCCAGACGCAAATGTATCGTTTCTGAAGTAAGCGTAAATGCAAATAAGCAAAAAAATTTCTGGTGCAGGCTCCTCCAAAACGGAGGAGCTCTGCTTGAGTTTTCACGCTATCTACTAAAAGACGGTTAAATTCGGAGCTAGTATCATAATGCTATGATAACTTTATTCTTGCTAATGTTATCAATATAGTCAGCATACCACTGCATCATCTCCCTCCGCCCTTCCAGATACTGAGCATGGTTGTACGTCCCGCGAATCGCATTCTTATCAACATGCGCAAGCTGGGTCTCAATCCATGCAGTATTGAATCCTTCCTCGTGTAAGATTGTACTCATGGTGTGACGAAAACCATGCCCGGTCGCTCTCTTGTCGTAACCGATCCTTTTCAGAACCATATTGATGCTGGCTTCACTCATTGGTTTGTTAACATCGTTTCGACCTGCAAAAATAAAGTGGTAAGATCCGGTCAATTGCTCGAGTTGCCGAAGTGCTGTCAGGGATTGAGTAGAAAGGGGGACAATGTGAGGCCGTCTCATCTTCATTCTGCTTTTAGGTATTTCCCAAATAGAATTATCAAAGTCGATTTCACTCCATTCAGCCATACGTAGCTCGACTGTTCTCAAGCCCGTAAGCATTAGCAGTCGTGTCGCCAGAAGCGTTATTAAACTGCCGGAGTATTGTGAAAGCTTGTGCAAGAACTCGGGCAGCTCTGCTGCGGTAAGAAAAGGATAATGTTGTTTCTCGTAACCCTGCAAAGCGCTACCGAGATCAGCTGCAGGGTTGTACTCGGCGCGGCCAGTAACAATGGCATATCGGAACACTTCGCTACAACGCTGGCGCACTTTGCTGGCGAGCTCTAATGCCCCCCGCTTTTCCATTCGTTGCAATACAGATAAAAGCTCCAGCGGCTTAATTTCATTGACTGGCTGGGAGCCTAGATAGGGGAAGACATTATTATTAAAAGCTCGTTTAACGTAACCAGCATAATTTTTCGACCAGCCAGATACTTTTGCGTTGTACCATTCGAGTGCTATTGCTTCAAAAGTGTTTGTCACTGAGAGTTTTTGGGCAAGCAGTTTGGCTTTTTTAACTTCACCGGGATCTATGTCATTCGCTAGCGTTTTTCTTGCTTCATCACGCTTAGTGCGAGCTTGTGCGAGTGAAATGTCCGGGTAGGTTCCAAACGAGAGCTTTTTCTCTTTCCCGGCAAATCGATACTTCATACGCCAGTACTTTGAACCATTAGTATTGACCATGAGATAGAGTCCTCCGCCGTCAGCGAGCTTATAGGCTTTGTCTCTGGGTTTTGCAGTCTCTACCTGACGTGCATTGAGTGGCATTGGGGGCCTCGCTTTTCGTTGAACAGGATAAGCCCCCACTAAGGCCCCCAAGCGTTTATTGATTCACGTTGAAATGGGTAGACATCAGTTGACGTCGCATAGCCATAATAGAGGGTTTATCACTGATTATAAGAGGGTTTTATTGAATTTGGTAGGCGTCAGGAGAGGTGTGTATGGTGTCCCCTGCAGGAATCGAACCTGCAACTAGCCCTTAGGAGGGGCTCGTTATATCCATTTAACTAAGGGGACGACGCGCCGCATTATAGCGTTATTTTCGGCGCGCGTTAAGCTTGTGCGGGCCAACTGCTTAATCTATAGCCACTTAGCGTTTATTTCTCTCTTCAGCGGCACGGGCTTTCTTCTCATGGCTCATGTCATTGCGGATCTGCGCATGGCTTAATAAAGCGAAAATAAAGGTCCCGCCGCATATGTTGCCGGCAAGCGTTGGCAGAGCGAAAGGCCAGATAAATTCCTGCCACGGTAGCGCTCCGTTGAACACCAGATAGAAAATTTCGACGCTGCCAACCACGATATGAGTGGTGTCTGCCAGGGCGATAAGCCACGTCATCAGGATGATGACGATAATCTTTGCGGAACCCGCGGCAGGAAACATCCATACCATGGTCGCGACCAGCCATCCGGAGATAATCGCATTGGCAAACATCTCCAGCGGCGGATTTTGCATCACCTTCAGGCTAATTTTGAGAAAAGCCTCGCGAGTGGGATCATCAAACACGGGCATCACATCGAACGCCCATGCGGCGATCGCGGTCCCGATCAGGTTACCGGCCAGCACGACTCCCCATAGACGCAACAGCAGGCCGATATTGCCGAGCGTGGGCTTATGCATAATCGGCAGGACGGCGGTCACGGTGTTCTCGGTAAACAGCTGTTGGCGAGCGAGGATGACAATTACAAAACCAAAGGTGTAGCCGAGATTTTCCAGCAAAAAACCACCGGGAAGTTCGCTAAGATGAACATGGAAGATACCTTTGGCGACCAGCGAAGCCCCCATTGAAAGTCCGGCGGCAATCGCTGACCATAGTAGCGCCATAGCATCGCGCTCAAGCTCTTTCTCACCTTCCTGGCGAATCACTTCATGGGTAGCCATTGCCTGTGAAGGCAGCCGTTCTTCATCAACCTCAATTTCTTCACCATTCTGTTTTTCATCACTTTCTACCTCAACATCTTCACTATCATGGTGAGTTTGCGGTTTCATCACTTTTCCTCAACGATGGGTCTTTATTATAATCGTAGAGCGGTTTCGGCTGTTCGGGTCGGATAAGCTCCTAAATTCTTCACAATGACAAGATTAGCAATACGGAAATTGCAAAATGTGTATAGAATCGGGACATCAACAATGATGCTAAAAAAGGCTATGCTGAAAGCAGGCACATGCTTACGGGCGATATCTTAATGGAGGCAGCTGTCCCCCGATAACCCCCAGCGATAGCTAAAATTAACAGGGAGACACCTATGAATTTTCGCCTGTCGGCGCTTGCGCTTGGCGCCACATTGCTGGTGGGATGCGCCAGTTCTAGTTCTGGCGATCAACCGCAGGGGCGTTCAGATCCGCTTGAAGGCTTTAACCGTACCATGTTCAACTTCAACTTTAATGTTGTCGATCCCTATGTCCTTCGCCCGGTCGCGGTGGCGTGGCGTGATTATGTTCCGCAGCCTGCGCGTAATGGTCTGAGTAATTTTACCAGCAACCTTGAAGAGCCGGCGGTAATGGTGAACTCCTTCCTGAAAGGCGATCCCTATAAAGGAATGGTGCACTTTACGCGTTTCTTCCTGAACACCATCCTTGGGATGGGGGGCCTGGTTGATGTGGCCGGGATGGCGAATCCGAAACTGCAGCGCGTTGAGCCTGCGCGCTTCGGTAGCACGCTGGGTCACTATGGCGTCGGTTATGGTCCATATGTGCAACTGCCTTTCTACGGCAGCTTCACCCTGCGTGATGAGGGGGGGGATATGGCGGATGACTTGTATCCGGTTCTTTCCTGGCTGACATGGCCGATGTCTATCGGTAAATGGATGGTTGAGGGCGTTGAAACGCGCGCGCAGCTGCTGGATTCAGACGGCTTGCTTCGTCAGTCCTCCGATCCGTATATCTTAATGCGTGAAGCCTACTTCCAGCGTCACGACTTTATCGCCAACGGCGGTAAACTTTCTCCGAATGAGAACCCCAACGCCCAGGCGATTGAGGGCGATCTTAAAGATATCGATTCACAGTAACCGACGGGTTGAAAGTAAAAAGGGTGAACATGATGTTCACCCTTTTTTGTTGCTGCTGAGGATCAGAAACGGTAGTTGAAGTTCGCGCCGTAGAGCCAGGCTTTACCTTCTGATTTAAAGGTATATGGCCCTTCTGTAAATTCAACGTGCTGACCGTGCATATAGGACACACCGACGTCGACTGAGGCATCTTTATTAAAGGCGTAAGTCGTACCGGCGCTGAGCCACAGGCGATCCTGGTCCGGAATAGAGATAGAGCGATTGGAAGCCGGTACCGGGCTATCATCAAAGGCGATACCGGTACGGAAGGTCCAGTTATCGTCATGATAATAGGTGGTACCCAGCGCGATACGGTAGGAATCTTTAAAACCTTCGTCTTTATAGAACAGTGTTTCGCCACCGCTGGTTTTGGTTGCTTTCAGCTCCTGGAACTGGCTCCAGCTGGTGTAAGCCAGACTGTAGTGAACGGCCCATTTTGGCGCCACGCGGTTATACCCTGAAATTTCCCACATTTCTGGCAGATTCAACGTCAGAGAACCGCCAATCGTGGAGCCGCCGGTGCCATACGGCAGGCCCAGGCCCAGAGCAGAGTTGATGGGGTTGAGGGAAGACGGCAGGCTGCTCTTATAATCCCCATCAAAATCAACTTTAATTTCAGAGCGATAGGTCAAACCGTAGCGGTTGTTTTTATCGACTTCATATAAAATACCGGCATTCCAGCCGAAGCCCCATTCATCACCCTTCAGACGAGCAATTTGGGTGTCGCGGCTGATACCGCCGGCCTGTTGACCAATTGCCGCCGCCTGAGCCGGGGAGAGTTTGCCTGCTTTCACCATTCCCGGTAGCTGAGCGCCGATGATATCCGGTAAATCGCCCGCATAGCGCTCTAATTTCGCCCGCGCGTAAACGGCGTCAAAGCCCAAACCAAAACTCCAGTGATCATTGAGGCGATATGCGCCGCTCAAATTCAGGTTGAGCGTTTCGAGATCGGTCGTACCGCCCATCGAGCCTGCGGCAAAATCGTTGTTGAACTCGGTGGCTAAACCATAGTTCGACGTGAGGGAGGCCCCCCAACCGAACTGGTCGTTAATCGGCGCCACGAAGTGCAGATTCGGCACCCATGCTGTTGGCGCGATATTGTCCTGGCTGGCGTCGTTACCGATAACTGAACTGCCGGTGACGTTGACATCAGGATCGACGAAAATGGCACCGCCCGAGAAGGTTGGGCGATCGAACATCATGATTAACGCCGGGTTACGGCTGGTGTTGCCCGCATCATCAGCAATAGCTCCTTCACCTGAATAGGCGCGACCAAGGCCCGATGAAGAGAATTCATTAAGCTGAAAGCCTGCTGACCAGGCGTGGGTTGAAACCATTGCTACAGCCACTGCAAGGGCAGATTGGGTAAGGCGGGTTTTCTGGCTCATGCCCATAACCTCATAGAGTTATTTTTTATTTAAACAATGTTACATGCTGTAACAGGAGCGCGAAGTGTAGGGTCTGCTTTACAACAGAGAAATCAGACCAGTGCGCTGAGTATAGGTCTGACCAGATGATATGTTGCAAGTTTGTTTATAAGTTTTTTCAATTGTGATCTAAGAAACGCGATCCAGTTGGCAATTTTGCTGGGGCAGCTGATACCCAAAGTGGGCGGTTTTTGTTTTGGATCATTTTTAAGTGTGATTTCGGTCACTTATCCCGTTTGTCGCCATTAACGACTGGAGGCTGGCATGCCCTGGGCGTAAAATAAGCACATTGTTTGTCTGGCACTTTGAGTGCATATACAGAGGAAATCTACGATGAGTAAATGCAGTGCTGATGAAACCCCTGTTTGCTGCTGTATGGATGTTGGCACCATTATGGACAACACCGATTGCACCGCATCCTATAGCCGCGTGTTTGCGAACCGTGCCGAGGCAGAAGAAACGCTCGCCGCATTAAGCGAAAGAGCGCGTAACGTTGAATCTGAGCCGTGCAAAATTACCCCGACCTTTACAGACGTAGAGGGTGGCGTGAAGCTGGATATCGAATTCGTGTTCAGCTGTGAAGCTGAAACCCTGATTTTCCAGCTCGGCCTGCGCTAATCCTTTCCCCGGACGCCCCTCATGGCAGGGGCGTTACCTTTTCTAATCAATGTGTTTTGGCTCCCACTTTTTCGCTTCCCCGATTGGCTTAATGTAAAATATTAGTTAAAACTGTTATCAGGTCAGACCACTTTGTTTTATCGGTTAACAGGGGAGCGTTATGAGTCAGGCATTACCGCTAGTCACCCGCCAGGGCGATCGTATCGCGATAGTCAGCGGTTTACGTACTCCGTTTGCCCGACAGGCGACGGCTTTCCACGGCGTGCCGGCCGTTGATTTAGGTAAACTGGTGGTCGGCGAAATGCTGGCTCGCAGTACTATCCCCGCGGACATAATAGAACAGCTGGTATTTGGTCAGGTGGTGCAGATGCCGGAAGCGCCGAATATTGCCCGGGAAATTGTACTGGGGACCGGCATGAGCGTGCATACTGATGCCTACAGCGTCAGCCGCGCCTGCGCGACCAGCTTTCAGGCGGTGGCCAACGTCGCGGAAAGCCTGATGGCAGGCACTATTCGCGCGGGTATCGCCGGCGGGGCCGACTCCTCTTCCGTATTACCCATTGGCGTCAGCAAAAAACTTGCCCGAACGCTGGTGGATGCCAATAAAGCCCGTACGCTGGGGCAGCGCCTTAAGCTATTTTCCCGTCTGCGTTTTCGCGACCTTTTGCCCGTACCGCCAGCCGTTGCCGAATACTCAACCGGCCTGCGAATGGGGGATACCGCCGAACAAATGGCGAAAACCTGGGGTATCACCCGCGAACGGCAGGATGCGCTGGCGCTTCGTTCGCACCAGCTTGCCGCCAAAGCCTGGGAGGAAGGGAAGCTATCGGCAGAAGTGATGACGGCGTATACGCCGCCGTTCCGTGAGCCGCTGGAACAGGATAATAATATTCGTAAAAATTCAACCCTGGCGGATTACCAAAAGTTACGCCCGGCCTTCGATCGCCAACACGGGAGCGTGACCGCCGCTAACAGTACGCCGTTGACCGATGGGGCAGCGGCGGTGATTCTGATGACCGAGTCCCGGGCGAAAGAGCTGGGTCTTGTCCCGTTGGGCTATCTGCGAAGCTACGCTTTTACCGCGATTGATGTTCGCCAGGATATGCTGCTGGGCCCGGCCTGGTCGACGCCGCTGGCGCTGGAAAGAGCGGGGCTGACGGTGGCTGATTTGACCCTGATTGATATGCACGAAGCTTTTGCCGCGCAAACGCTGGCTAACCTGCACTGTATGGCCAGCGATCGCTTTGCCCGCGAAGTGCTTGGCCGCTCTCAGGCGATCGGGGAAGTGGACGAGAGTAAATTTAACGTGCTAGGCGGCTCGATTGCCTACGGTCATCCGTTTGCCGCCACCGGCGCGCGGATGATTACCCAAACGCTGCATGAGCTGCGCCGTCGCGGCGGAGGGTTTGGGCTGGTCACCGCCTGCGCGGCGGGTGGATTGGGTTCAGCGATGGTTCTGGAGGCCGAATAATGGAAACCGTATCGGCATTTACGCTTGAGGTTCGCCCGGACAATATCGCCGTCATCACCATTGACGCGCCCGGCGAAAAAATGAATACCCTGAAAGCTGAGTTCGCCAGCGAGGTTCGGGGGATCATCCGTCAGATCCGTGACAATAAAGAACTGCGCGGCGCGGTGTTTATCTCGGCAAAACCGGATAATTTTATCGCCGGGGCGGATATCAATATGATTGCCCGCTGCCATTCCGCTCAGGAAGCTGAAGCGCTGGCCCGCCAGGGTCAGCAAATCATGGCCGAGATCCACGGGCTGTCGATTCCGGTGATTGCCGCTATCCACGGCGCATGTCTGGGCGGCGGGCTTGAGCTGGCGCTGGCCTGCCACGGGCGGGTATGTAGCGATGACGATAAAACCCGGCTTGGTCTGCCGGAGGTTCAGCTAGGGCTGCTGCCCGGCTCCGGAGGAACTCAGCGCCTACCGCGATTAATTGGCGTCAGCGGCGCGCTGGAGATGATCCTCACCGGTAAGCAGCTTCGCCCGCGTCAGGCCCTGAAGGCGGGGCTGGTCGATGAGGTGGTGCCGCAGACTATCCTTCTGCAAACCGCGGTTGAACTGGCGCTCAAAGGTCGCCCGGCAAGCCGCACTGTTCCGGCGCGCGAACGTATTCTCGCAGGCCCGCTTGGCCGCAGCCTGCTGTTTCGTCTGGTAGCGAAAAAGACGCATCACAAAACCCAGGGAAACTACCCGGCAACTGAGCGCATTCTGCAGGTGATGGAAACCGGGCTGGCGCAGGGCTGCAGCAGCGGCTATGCAGAGGAGGCTCGCGCTTTTGGCGAGCTGGCGATGACGCCGCAATCGCAGGCGCTACGGTCGATTTTTTTCGCCAGCACCGATCTGAAAAAAGATCGTGGCGCGGATGCTGAGCCCGTCGCGCTGCGCAGCGTGGGCATCCTTGGCGGAGGACTGATGGGGGGCGGTATCGCTTACGTCACCGCATGCAAAGGCGGATTACCGGTACGCATTAAGGACATTCAGCCGCGCGGGATAAATCACGCGCTGAAGTACAGCTGGGATCTGCTCGACAAACAGGTGCGTCGCCGCTATCTGCGCGCCAGTGAGCGCGATCGCCAGATAGGATTAATTTCCGGCTCGTTAGATTACCAGGGATTCGCACATCGCGATGTGGTGATCGAGGCGGTATTTGAAGATCTTGCGCTCAAGCAAAAAATGGTCAGCGAAGTTGAACAGCACTGTCGTCCGGAGACGATCTTTGCTTCTAATACATCGTCTTTACCGATCGGCGAGATCGCGGCGCAGGCAAGCAGGCCGCAGCGGGTCATCGGGCTTCACTTCTTTAGTCCGGTAGACAAAATGCCGCTGGTGGAGGTGATTCCCCATATCGGTACGGATCGGCAGACAATTGCGACAGCGGTTAAGCTGGCGAAACTGCAGGGGAAAACGCCGATTGTCGTCGCCGATAAAGCGGGCTTTTATGTTAACCGCATTCTGGCCCCCTACATAAATGAAGCCATGCGCCTGTTGATGGAAGGCGAGCCGGTAGAGCATATTGATAACGCTTTGGTTAAATTCGGTTTTCCGGTTGGCCCGATTCAGCTCCTTGATGAAGTGGGGATCGATACCGGTACCAAAATTATCCCGGTGCTGGAAGCTGCGTGGGGAGAACGTTTCAGCCCGCCTGCAAACATCATTAGCTCGATTCTGAATGACGATCGCAAAGGGAGAAAAAATAACCGGGGTTTCTATCTTTATGCGGCAAAAGGGCGTAAAAGCAAAAAACGGCCCGACCCGGCGATCTACTCTTTACTGGGTATTTCCTCTCCGCAGGCGCGCTTGTCAGAACAGCAGGTGGCGGAACGTTGCGTGATGATGATGCTTAACGAAGCGGCGCGCTGCTTCGATGAGCGAGTGGTTCGCAGCGCCCGCGATGGCGACATCGGCGCCGTGTTTGGCATTGGTTTTCCGCCGTTTCTTGGCGGCCCGTTCCGCTATATGGATACCCTGGGAGCGGGGGAGGTCGCGGCGATACTGCAGCGCCTGGCCGCTCAGTACGGCCCGCGTTTTACACGATGTGACACTTTGTTACACATGGCCGAGCAGGGGGCGACCTTTTGGCCCGCTGAGGAACGTAGGACCTAAGTTATGGTCAAAGAAGGTAAATCCGGCAACGTACGGCGCTGCGCTTTGGCGATTTTGTAAGCAATAGTTGACTATACTTACGCCATTGAGGTAAAAAACAGCGTTTCATTCGTTGAATGGATCAGGCACAATGCCCGGCCACCGGGTCACCTGCGTATCATCTACGTCGGTAAGACCGCGGTGCTTCTGGTTAACAAAAGCGGTGCAATATGCAAGTTTTTATCATGCGTCACGGCGACGCTGCCCTCGATGCAGCCAGTGACTCGGTTCGTCCATTAACCGTCTGCGGTTGCGATGAGTCTCGTCAGATGGCAACCTGGCTGAAAGGTCAAAAAGTGGATATTGAGCGGGTTCTTGTGAGTCCCTTCCTGCGTGCAGAACAGACGCTGGAAATTGTTGGGGAGTGCATGAATCTGCCAAAAGATGTCGACGTGATGCCGGAACTCACGCCGTGCGGCGATGTTGGCATGGTTAGCGCTTATCTGCAGGCGCTGGCGAATGAAGGTGTGGCGACGGCGCTGGTCGTGTCCCACCTCCCTCTGGTGGGGTACCTCGTCTCAGAGCTGTGCCCGGGGGAAACGCCCCCGATGTTCACCACTTCGGCGATTGCCTGCGTTACGCTTGATGCCAGCGGCAAAGGCGAATTCAACTGGCAAATGAGCCCCTGCAATTTGAAGATGGCGAAAGCTATCTGATCCCCTCCGGGGCTGACGTTTTACGGAAGCTCCGGCGGTTGCCACTCTTCAACTTCAATCAGTACCAGCAGTGCGGCGTCGCCGCCGTACTCTTTTGGTGCCTGATGAAACGCCATAATATGCGGGTGCTGAGCCAGCCACAGCGGCGTCTGCTGTTTGAGAATATGCTTCCCGTGCCCGTGCATCACGCAAGCGCAGAATACATGCTCGCGACGACAGGCGGCAATCAAGGCTCCCAGCTCCTGCTTGGCCTGCTGCTGGGTTAACCCGTGCAGGTCGAGAAACAGCTCCGGCGAATAATCACCCCGACGCAGCTTCTTCAGCTCAAAGTGGCTGACGTCCGAGCGCACGTACTTCACCGAGCCTTCAGTATTCAGCAGCGGCTGAAACTCATCGGAAAAGTAGTGGCTATTGTCAGCCTGTTCCTGAAGCAGCCGCTTGGGTGGGACCTCAGCGATTTTTTTGCGTAGCGGGCGATGAACGATAGTGTCCTGCTTAATCTGACGCGTGCCGGTCATCAGCTGCCGGAACAATGCCTGATCCTCCTCGCTTAGCGATGTTTTCTTTTTCATTACCTGATCTCATTTTTTCTTTGTCGGTAGTTTACCCGACTCGCCACGCATCCAGGCAAGGAAAACCTATTTTTCCCCTTCAGCCTGACCTAAGAATGCTGATTTATCCCCGTCTTCGTGGCAAACTAGCCGCCGAATTTATAGCAGAGCGTGCCCTGGGGGATAGCGTGGATAAAATTTTTGTTGATGAAGCCGTTAATGAGCTTCATACCATTCAGGACATGCTGCGTTGGGCGGTAAGCCGCTTCAGCGCTGCAAATATCTGGTACGGACACGGCACTGATAACCCGTGGGATGAAGCCGTACAGCTGGTGATGCCGTCGCTGTATCTGCCGCTTGATATTCCGGAAGATATGCGTACCGCGCGTCTGACTTCCAGCGAAAAACATCGCATCGTTGAGCGCGTCATTCGCCGTATTAACGAGCGCATTCCGGTCGCTTATCTGACCAACAAAGCCTGGTTCTGCGGCCATGAGTTTTACGTTGATGAGCGCGTGCTGGTGCCGCGCTCGCCGATTGGCGAACTCATTAATAACCATTTTTCCGGCCTGATTGACCACTATCCGCAGCACATCCTCGATATGTGCACCGGCAGCGGCTGTATCGCCATCGCCTGCGCATACGCTTTCCCGGAAGCGGAAGTCGATGCGGTGGATATTTCTCTTGACGCGCTGGCCGTGACCGAGCAGAACGTGGAAGATCACGGCTTAATTCATAACGTGACGCCGATTCGCTCCGATCTATTCCGCGATCTGCCGAAGGTGCAATACGATCTGATCGTGACCAATCCACCGTACGTTGATGAAGAAGATATGTCCGACCTGCCGGGCGAATATCGCCATGAACCGGTTCTGGGATTGGCTTCCGGCAGCGATGGCCTGAAGTTGACCCGCCGGATCCTGGCCTGCGCGCCGGATTATCTCAGCGATGACGGTATCCTGATTTGTGAAGTCGGTAACAGCATGGTACATCTGATGGAGCAATATCCTGACGTGCCGTTTACCTGGCTGGAGTTTGAAAATGGCGGCGATGGCGTCTTTATGCTGACCAAACCGCAGCTGATTGCCGCCCGCGCGCATTTCGGCATCTATAAAGACTAAAACAACACGCAAACATAACGACAAAAACGGAGCCGTGATGGCAGGAAACACAATTGGACAACTCTTTCGCGTCACGACGTTCGGCGAATCGCATGGCCTGGCGCTGGGCTGCATCGTTGACGGCGTGCCGCCAGGCATTCCGCTAACCGAAGCCGATCTCCAGCACGATCTCGATCGCCGTCGTCCGGGAACCTCGCGCTATACCACCCAGCGCCGCGAGCCGGACCAGGTGAAGATCCTCTCCGGCGTATTCGAGGGCGTGACCACCGGGACCAGCATTGGCCTGCTGATTGAGAATACCGACCAGCGTTCTCAGGACTACGGCGCCATTAAGGACGTTTTCCGTCCGGGACACGCTGACTACACCTACGAGCAGAAATATGGTCTGCGCGACTATCGCGGCGGCGGTCGTTCCTCTGCGCGTGAAACCGCCATGCGCGTGGCCGCCGGGGCGATTGCCAAGAAATTCCTCGCCGCGAAATTCGGTATTGTGATTCGCGGTTGCCTGACCCAGATGGGCGATATCCCGCTGGCGATAAAAGCGTGGGATCAGGTAGAGCAGAACCCGTTCTTCTGCCCGGATCCGGACAAAATCGAAGCGCTTGATGAACTGATGCGCGGCCTGAAAAAAGAGGGCGACTCCATCGGGGCGAAGGTTACCGTGGTGGCCGATGGCGTACCGCCGGGGCTGGGCGAGCCGGTATTCGACCGCCTGGATGCCGATATCGCGCACGCGCTGATGAGCATCAATGCGGTGAAGGGCGTGGAAATTGGCGATGGTTTTGAGGTGGTGAAACTGCGCGGCAGCGAAAACCGCGATGAAATTACCAAAGCGGGCTTCCAGAGCAACCACGCGGGCGGCATTCTCGGCGGCATCAGCAGCGGTCAGCAGATCGTGGCGAATATCGCGCTGAAGCCGACCTCAAGCATCACCGTACCTGGACACACGATCAATCGCTTTGGCGAAGAAGTCGAGATGATCACCAAAGGGCGTCACGATCCATGCGTCGGTATTCGTGCGGTACCTATTGCCGAAGCGATGCTGGCGATCGTGTTAATGGATCACTTTATGCGTCAGCGCGCGCAAAACGGCGACGTGACGACGTCAATTCCACGCTGGTAATAGATGAAAAAAACCGTTATCGCACTGCTGGCGCTCCTCGCCAGCGCTACCAGCCTGGCGGCAACGCCGTGGCAGAAAATCACGCAGCCCGTTAGCGGCAGCCCGCAGTCCATTGGCGCCTTTGCCAATGGCTGTATCGTTGGCGCCCAGGCGCTGCCGTTAAACGCCACCGGCTATCAGGTGATGCGTACCGATCAGAACCGCTACTTCGGCCATCCGGACCTCGTGCAGTTTATTCAACGTCTGAGCAATCAGGCGCACAATAAAGGCATGGGGACGGTGCTGATTGGCGACATGGGTATGCCGGCCGGGGGACGCTTTAACGGCGGCCACGCCAGCCATCAGTCCGGGCTGGACGTCGATATTTTTCTTCAGTTGCCGCAGGCGCGCTGGAGTTCAGCTCAGCTGCTGAAACCGCAGGCTCTGGATCTGGTGGCCCGCGACGGCAAGCGCGTGGTACCGTCGCTATGGAGCCCGCAAATCAGCCAGCTGATTAAGATGGCGGCGGAAGATAGCGAAGTCACGCGTATTTTCGTCAACCCGGCGATTAAGCAGCAACTGTGCCTGGATGCCGGTAACGATCGCGACTGGCTACGCAAGGTCCGCCCGTGGTTCCAGCACCGCGCGCATATGCACGTACGCTTGCGCTGCCCGGCCGGCAGCCTCGAGTGTGAAGATCAGGCCCCGCCTCCGGCTGGCGATGGCTGCGGCGCGGAATTGCAAAGCTGGTTTGAACCCCCTAAACCCGGATCAACCCCTCCTGTGAAGAAGACGCCGCCTCCGCTGCCGCCTTCCTGCCAGGCGCTACTGGATGAGCATATTCTTTAATGGATAGTTTTATCGACGTTTTTATGGTGTCACCGACGGTACTGGTCGTACTGTTCTTCGTGGCCATTCTGGCGGGTTTCATCGATTCTCTGGCGGGCGGCGGCGGATTATTGACCGTTCCGGCCCTGATGGCGGCGGGTCTTCCCCCTGCGCAGGCGCTGGCCACCAACAAGCTGCAGGCCTGCGGCGGGTCGCTGTCCGCTTCGCTGTATTTCATTCGCCGCAAGGTGGTGAATCTGGCCGATCAGAAGCTGAATATTCTGATGACCTTTCTCGGCTCGACCGGCGGCGCGCTGCTGGTTCAGCACGTTCAGTCCGACGTTCTTAAGCAAATACTGCCCATTCTGGTTATCGGTATCGGCCTCTATTTTCTGTTGATGCCGAAGCTCGGCGAAGAGGACCGGCAGCGCCGTCTGTATGGCCTGCCGTTTGCCCTGATCGCCGGCGGCTGCGTTGGCTTTTACGACGGTTTCTTTGGCCCGGGCGCCGGATCTTTTTACGCGCTGGCGTTCGTCACGCTGGCCGGGTTCAACCTGGCGAAATCGACCGCACATGCGAAATTGCTGAACGCGACGTCTAACGTTGGCGGCCTGCTGCTGTTCATCATCGGCGGCAAGGTCATTTGGGCTACCGGCTTTGTGATGATGGCCGGGCAATTTATCGGCGCTCGCGCGGGATCGCGGCTGGTGCTGAGCAAAGGACAGTCACTGATTCGACCGATGATCGTCGTGGTGTCGGCGGTGATGAGTGCAAAACTGCTTTATGACAGCCATGGACAGGAGATCCTCCACTGGCTGGGGATGAACTAATGAACAGCACGCATAAATACGAACAGCTGATCGCGATCTTCGACGGCTGTTTTGCTGACGATTTTAATACCCGTCTGATTAAAGGCGATGACGAACCGATCTATCTTCCGGCAGATGATGACGTGCCTTACAACCGCATCGTCTTTGCCCACGGCTTTTATGCCAGCGGACTGCATGAGATATCGCACTGGTGCATTGCCGGAAAGGCGCGCCGCGAGCAGGTTGATTTCGGTTACTGGTACTGCCCGGACGGTCGCGACGCGATGACCCAGTCTAAATTTGAAGACGTCGAGGTGAAGCCTCAGGCATTCGATTGGCTATTTTGCGTGGCGGCGGGATATCCATTTAACGTCAGTTGCGACAACCTGGAGGGGGATTTTGAACCCGACCGCATCGCTTTTCAGCGGCGTGTGCATGCCCAGGTGATGACCTATCTGGAGCAGGGGATCCCCGAGCGTCCCGCGCGTTTCATTAAGGCGCTGCAAGAATATTACCAAACGCCGCCCTTGACGGCAGAACAGTTCCCGTGGCCGGAAGACCTGCACTAAGGCCACGCTTTACATACTATGAGGAAAGAAGATGATCGCGGAGTTTGAATCACGCATTCTGGCGTTAATTGATAATATGGTCGACCACGCCAGTGATGACGAACTGTTTGCCGGCGGTTATCTGCGCGGCCACCTGACGCTGGCGGTGGCCGAGCTGGAAGGAGAGGGCGAGCATACTGCGCAAGCGGTGCATGACAAAGTCGCCCAGAGCCTTGCAAAAGCCATCAGCGCGGGCGAACTGTCGCCGCCGGATCAGATTCTGGTGCAGGAAATGTGGAACAGTCTGTATCAGAAGGCGATGCAGAAATAGTTCTGCTTTCTGCCAAAGCCCGGCGATCGCTCCGCCGGGCCCGATTTTCCCTCGATTATTTCACCGCTTTCCCTTTCAGCAGCTTTCTGACCCATAGCCGGTTAGGGTTCAGCGCCGCCAGCGTTTCTTTATCCATCGGTAATGGCTCATTGCTCATTTGCGACGCCAGAATTTCAGCCGCCAGCGGCGCGGAGCACAGGCCGCGTGAACCCAGCGCGCCCAACATATACAGGTTGCGGTAAACCGGCGCTTCTCCGGCCTGCTCCTGGCGTTCAGCCAGCGAGGCATATGCGCTTAAGGTAGCGTCATAATCAGGCACGTTGCCGACCATCGGCAAATGATCGCGGGTTGCGCAGCGCACGCCGCTGCGTGACTGATTCGCGCTCACGTCTACTTCCCGCGTCCATTCCGCCTGCGGGAAGCAGTCAATCAGGCGCTGCCGATTCTGCTGCTGATCGTCGGCGCTAAACGCGGCATCTGCCTGTCCTCGGTGGTAGCTTGCGCCAATGCAGTGCTGCTGATTATGCGGGTTTTGCGGCGTCAGGTAGCCGTTGTAGCACAGGACCTGGCGCAATTTCGATAGCCCTGGCGTTGTCGGAATATGGCTGACCTGACCGGCAACCGGGTACATGGGAAGATGCTCCGTCTGGCTGAAGCGGGTCAACCGATGGCCGTTGGCCAGTATCACGACCTCGTGGTACTGGCGCTGGTTTAACTGCCAGCCGCTATTGTCTGCGCTGAGAGCCTCTACCGGGTAATCGTAGTGAACGCGGAGTCCGCGAGTCGCGGCGAGGGCCAGCAGCTCAGCGGTTAACTGCTGCGGACAAAGCCAGCCGCCTGCCGGATAGGCGATGCCCCCGCAGCCGGTTTCGACACCGGTTTGTTGCTCTGCGGCCTCGGCGTCCACGGCGACGGCGATTTCCGGCGGCAGATTAAGCTCAATCATCTGAGCGATTTTCTGCGCGCTTTTGACATCCCAGCCCAGCTGCGTCACGCCGCACCATTCATGATCGAACATCACCGGCAGCGTGTCGTACAGACGGCGGGCGAAAGTAAACGCCGCCGGGAAGAAGCGGGCCAGGGCGGGATCGTGCTGGCTGAGCAGCGGATAGAGCGCGCCCTGGCGGTTTCCGGAGGCGCCTTCGGCCGGCGCGCTGTCGGCGCAGTATAACGTCACCTGCCATCCGCGGCGCAGCAGCGCCAGCGCGAGCAGGGCGCTGGCGATCCCCCCGCCGATGATTGCCGCATCGCGCTGTTCCGTACCGCTGCGGGCAAACCACGGCGCGCGTGCGGGGATCTCCAGCGTCTGAAGCATTTCACCGGTGAGCATTTCGCGCTTGCGGCCAAAACCCTTGCGCTTGTGCATGTTGAAGCCGGCTTCCTGCAGCCCGCGGCGCACAAAACCGGCGGAAGTGAAGGTCGCCAGGGTGCCGCCGGGTCTGGCCAGACGGGCCATCGCCGCAAACAGCTCCGCCGTCCACATGTCCGGGTTTTTTGCGGGGGCAAAGCCGTCGAGAAACCAGGCATCCACCTGCCGATTAAGCGAATCATCGAGCTCGTTGGTCAGCTCATTAATATCGCCAAACCACAAGTCCAGCGTGACCCGGCCCTCGTCCAGCAGCAGACGATGGCAGCCCGCGATGGGCAGAGGCCACTGCGCCTGCAGCTGCTCGGCCCAGCTTGCAAGCTCCGGCCAGCGCTGGTGAGCGAGGCGCAGGTCGTCCGCTTTCAGCGGAAATTTTTCGAAACTGATGAAATGTAATCTTTGCAGGGTAGCTTGTGGATTCTCGCGGTGAAAAACGTCAAACGCCTGCCACAGCGTGAGGAAATTGAGGCCGGTACCGAACCCGCTTTCGGCAACCACAAAAAACGGGCGGGGATGCCCTGGAAAGCGTTCATTGAGCCGATTGCCGCCGAGGAAGACGTAGCGCGTCTCTTTCAGACCGTTGTCATTGGAAAAGTACACATCATCAAAATCTCGGGAAACAGGTGTACCCTCAGCGTTGAATTCCAGGTTGGCAGGTTGTATGGCGTTTTGTTTCACGTAAGTTACTCGAATCACAAGGCGTAGAACGATCTTAACGATGTGTGCCTGAGGGCGCAAATTTATACACAAATTGGCTGATCGGACTTGTTCGGCGTACAAGTGTACGCTATTGTGCGACTCGAAACTTACTATAGTGCGACTTACAGAGGTATTGAATGAAACGTGCAGTGATTACTGGCCTGGGCATCGTTTCCAGTATTGGTAATAACCAGCAGGAAGTCCTGGCATCTCTGCGTGAAGGACGCTCCGGGATCACTTTCTCTGAAGAGTTTAAAGATTCGGGAATGCGCAGCCACGTATGGGGCAACGTCAAACTGGACACCACCGGCTTGATCGACCGTAAAGTGGTTCGTTTCATGAACGATGCCTCAATCTATTCCTATCTCTCTATGCAGCAGGCTATTGAAGATGCTGGCCTGAAAGATGAAGTCTATCAGCAAAACCCGCGCGTGGGTCTGATCGCCGGTTCCGGCGGTTCTTCTAAATCTCAGGTTTTCGGCGCTGACGCCATGCGTAGCCCGCGCGGCCTGAAAGCGGTTGGCCCTTACGTGGTGACCAAAGCGATGGCGTCAGCGGTATCCGCTTGCCTCGCAACACCGTTCAAAATCTACGGCGTGAACTACTCCATCAGCTCCGCCTGCGCGACTTCTGCCCACTGCATCGGTAACGCCGTTGAACAAATCCAGCTGGGCAAACAGGATATCGTGTTTGCCGGCGGCGGCGAAGAGCTGTGCTGGGAAATGGCGTGTGAATTCGACGCGATGGGCGCGCTGTCCACCAAATACAACGAAACGCCGGAAAAAGCGTCTCGTACCTATGACACCCACCGTGATGGTTTCGTTATCGCGGGCGGCGGCGGCATGGTTGTGGTTGAAGAACTGGAACATGCCCTGGCGCGCGGCGCGCACATCTATGCTGAAATCGTTGGCTACGGCGCAACGTCCGATGGCGCAGACATGGTTGCCCCGTCCGGTGAAGGCGCGGTTCGCTGCATGAAGATGGCGATGGACGGCGTTGATACGCCGATTGACTACCTGAACTCCCACGGCACCTCTACCCCGGTAGGCGATGTGAAGGAGCTGGGGGCGATTCGTGAAGTCTTTGGCGATAACAGCCCGGCTATCTCCGCGACCAAAGCGATGACCGGCCACTCCCTGGGCGCCGCTGGCGTACAGGAAGCTATCTACTCCCTGCTGATGCTGGAACACGGCTTTATTGCCCCGAGCATCAACATTGAAGAGATGGATGAGCAGGCGGCTGGCCTGAATATCGTGACCGAGCCGACTGAACGCGCGCTGAAGACCGTGATGTCTAACAGCTTCGGCTTTGGCGGGACTAACGCCACGCTGGTGATGCGCAAATACAGCGCATAACGAGCACGCTTTACCAGGGGAGCCCGTTGGCTCCCCTTTTTTGTATTCTTGACAGACCCCTGCGCGAAAAGGCAAACTCCTGCCACAACATTAGTCTCTCAGATAATGCGTAAGCGTTTAACGTCATCCAACGCGCCTTAACCCTGATAATCAGGTGGAGGGGGCGTGGCTATCACCTCGCCTTACTCTGCGAACTGGAGTAAAGCATGTCCGCAGTCACTGAAACAAAACATACCCCTTCAGCGAATGGTTCGCTGTTTCGCATCACTTTCGCCGTTTTTCTGACCTATATGACCGTCGGCCTGCCGCTACCGGTTATCCCCTTGTTTGTCCATCAGGAGCTGGGATTCGGCAACACCATGGTTGGCATCGCTGTCGGTATTCAGTTTCTGGCGACCGTATTAACCCGCGGCTATGCCGGCCGCCTTGCCGACCAGTACGGCGCCAAACGCTCTGTCCTGCAGGGGATGCTGGCCTGCGCGCTGGCGGGGGGCGCCTGGCTGTGCGCCGCGCTGCTGCCAGTGCCGGTGATAGCGAAGTTTGGCCTGCTGGTGCTTGGCCGCCTGATCCTGGGGTTTGGGGAAAGCCAGCTGCTCACCGGGAATTTAAGCTGGGGGATGGGGCTGGTGGGTCCCATGCGATCCGGTAAAGTCATGTCATGGAACGGCATGGCGATCTACGGCTCGCTGGCGGCCGGGGCCCCGCTGGGGCTGCTAATCTACAGCCATTACGGCGTCGCGGCGCTGGCCTGCGTCACCATGGTACTGCCGTTAGTGGCCTGGGCGATTAACGGCACGGTGCGTAAAATTCCTGCTCACGGCGGCGAGCGCCCGTCGCTGTGGAGCGTGGTTGGGATGATCTGGCGGCCCGGTATCGGTCTTGGCCTTCAGGGCGTTGGCTTCGCGGTAATTGGCACCTTTGTCTCTTTGTATTTCGCCAGCAACGGCTGGGCGATGGCCGGCTTTACGCTGACCGCGTTTGGCGGGGCATTCGTGCTGATGCGCGTGCTGTTTGGCTGGATGCCGGATCGCTTCGGCGGGGTAAAAGTGGCCATCGTTTCGCTGCTGATTGAAGCGATAGGCCTGGCGCTGCTTTGGCAGGCGCCCGATGCCTGGATCGCGCTGGCGGGCGCGGCGCTAACCGGCTGCGGATGCTCGCTTATCTTCCCGGCGCTGGGCGTCGAGGTCGTGAAGCGGGTACCGCCGCAGGTACGGGGAACGGCGCTTGGCGGCTATGCCGCGTTTCAGGATATCTCCTACGGCGTCACCGGCCCGCTTACCGGGCTGCTCGCGACTTCGTTGGGCTACTCTTCGGTCTTCCTGACCGCGGCAATATGCGCCGTGCTGGGGATCCTGGTTACCCTGGTGTCGCTGCGTAAGTAGCGCTTTCATTCGGCCCGCGATGCGGGCCGATGAGATGTCTTTAAATCACCAGCCACAGCAGGCCAAGCGCCACGATAGCTGCCAGCGCGATAACCCACGGTTTTTTCAATGCCAGCCACGGTGAGGCGGAAGGCGCCTGAACCGGCGGGATCGCCAGCGTCTCCTGGGCTCTGGCGACCCTGAGCACGAAAATTTTGTTAAGCAGCGTCAGCAGCTGAGCCGCGCTGAGCGGCGTTTGCGCCGTCGCGTGCCAGTGGGTTTGGGCAAAATCCATCACTCTTTGCCATTCCGCGGCTTCAAGCGGCTGTTTTAATGCGGCCTGCAGCGAGGTCAGCGTCGGCGCAGCCTGAGAACTGAGCGTTTGCCGCGCGTGGAGCCAATAGGAGAGGGGCGTAAAGTGGGTCGCCGGGATCAGCTCTCCGCTCTTGACGCCGCTTAGCTCCAGCATGGATTGCCAGATAAGCTTGCTGGACTCGCCGGTGGCCGCGGCGAGTTTGGTCACCTGCTGATTGAGCGTGTTGTGTTCCGCTGGCAGCAGCGGACGATGCGTTGGCGGGCGCTGCTGCGGCTGAGGAATCGACAGCTGGCCGCTTTGCAGGAGTTGCAGAACATTCTCCAGCTGCGGCTGGGTCAATGCATGCAGCGCGGTTTGACCGTCATGCTGACGAATATAATCGCTGACCGCCTGGCGATTGTTGCCCTGGTTCAGCAGTTCGCTCAGCTGCGCCAGGATTTGCCGACGGTGATGATTTTGCTGGGCGAGGATTAAGCGCTGGTTCAGGCTGTGCTCGGCGGCGGCAAAATGGCTTGCCAGCAGCGGCGCGTCGTTTTTCAGGCTAAGATCGTGTTTTACGCAGGCCCACACTTCCGCATTTTGCTGCGAGGTTAAGGCCACCAGGCGCGTAATGAGCCGCTCAAGCGCGGTACGCTGCTGAGTGGTGAGCGGGGGTTCGCCCGATCCCGGAGGGCGTTCGGACATACCTGAAACGGGTTGCGTCATGATTAATCCTTTGCGTATTGCTGTACTAAGGGCCGGGTGATGATGTTCCTGGCGGCCAGATTATGGCACACTTCCCCGGTTTACTCTCGCTCTCAGACAGGTACTGAACCGTGAAAATCCTCGTTGATGAAAATATGCCCTATGCGCGCGAGCTTTTTAGCCGCCTGGGGGAAGTCAAGGCCGTTGCTGGCCGCCCTGTCCCGGTCGATGCGTTGAATGACGCCGATGCGCTGATGGTGCGATCCGTCACCAAAGTTAACGAAGCGCTGCTTTCCGGCAAGGCGATCAAATTTGTTGGCACCGCGACGGCGGGTACCGATCATGTCGATCAGGCGTGGCTGCAGCAGGCGGGAATCGGCTTTTCCGCTGCCCCGGGCTGCAACGCTATCGCGGTGGTGGAATATGTGTTTTCGGCGCTGTTAATACTGGCCGAGCGCGATGGTTTTGCGCTTAGCGACCGTACCGTCGGGATCGTGGGCGTCGGTAACGTGGGCGGGCGCCTGCAAAAGCGCCTTGAGGCGCTGGGAATAAAAACCCTGCTTTGCGATCCGCCGCGCGCCGATCGTGGCGATGAGGGCGATTTTCACACCCTCGACGAGCTGGTGCAGGAAGCGGACATTCTGACTTTCCATACGCCGCTCTATAAGGAAGGGCAGTACAAAACGCTGCACCTGGCGGATGAGGCGCTGATTCGCCGCCTGAAGCCGGGGACGATTTTAATCAACGCCTGCCGTGGGCCAGTGGTGGATAACGCCGCGCTGCTGCAGCGGCTGCAGGCCAATCAGTCGTTAAGCGTGGTACTGGATGTCTGGGAGCCGGAGCCGGACCTGAATACCGAATTGCTCAAGCGGGTGGATATTGGTACGCCGCATATTGCCGGTTATACCCTTGAAGGAAAAGCGCGCGGCACGACGCAGGTTTTTGAGGCTTACAGCGCGTTTATTGGTCATCCGCAGCAGGTGGCGCTGGACACATTGCTGCCGGCGCCGGAGTTTGGCCGCATTACGCTGCACGGGCCGCTCGATCAGGCAACGCTAAAACGGCTGGCGCATTTGGTGTATGATGTGCGCCGCGATGATGCGCCGCTGCGAAAAGTCGCGGGCGTTGCGGGCGAATTCGACAAACTGCGCAAAAATTATCAGGAACGCCGTGAATGGTCTTCGCTGTACGTGCAGTGCAGCGATGTGCAGGCGGCGACGCTGTTGCGCCAGCTGGGCTTCAACGCCGTACATCATCCTGTTCGTTAATATCATCTTAATGCTCCTGCTGGATAATCCGGCAGGGCCGCTTTTTTCTGGAGTACACCACCATGTCTGAAGGCTGGAATATTGCCGTACTGGGCGCAACGGGCGCCGTAGGCGAAGCCCTGTTCGAAACGCTTGCCGATCGTCAGTTCCCGGTGGGGGATATTTATGCCCTGGCTCGAAGCGATAGCGCTGGGGAACATCTGCGCTTTTCGGGCAAGTCGGTTGTCGTACAGGATGCGGCCGAATTCGACTGGACCCAGGTCCAGCTGGCCTTTTTTGCCGCCGGCGTCGAAGCGACCGCGGCGTATATCGACGACGCCACAAACGCGGGCTGCCTGGTGATTGATTTAAGCGGTCTGTTTGCGCTGGAGCCGGACGTGCCGCTGGTGGTGCCGGATGTCAACCCGTTCGTGCTGGCGGATTACCGCAATCGTAACGTTATTGCGGTACCGAATAGCCTGACCAGCCAGCTGCTGTCGGCGTTAAAACCGCTGATCGATCAGGGCGGCCTGTCGCGCATCAGCGTGACCAACCTGCTGTCCGCCTCCGCCCACGGTAAAAAAGCGGTCGATGCGCTGGCGGGGCAGAGCGCCAAACTGCTTAACGGTGTTCCGATCGATGAGGACGACTTCTTCGGCCGCCAGCTGGCGTTCAATATGCTGCCGCTGCTGCCCGATCGGGAAGGAAGCGTGCGCGAAGAGCGTCGTATCGTCGATGAAGTCCGAAAAATTCTGCAGGATGACGGCCTGATGATCTCCGCAAGCGTCGTTCAGTCGCCGGTATTCTACGGTCATGCACAGATGGTCAGCTTTGAAGCGCAGCGCCCGCTGGCGGCGGAAGAGGCGCGCGATGCCCTTAGCCGCGGCGAAGATATCGAGCTGTCAGAAGAGGGCGAGTTCCCGACGCAGGTCGGCGATGCTTCCGGTAATGGCCGCCTTTCCGTCGGCTGCGTGCATAACGATTACGGGATGCCGGAGCAGGTGCAGTTCTGGTCCGTTGCCGATAACGTCCGTTTTGGCGGCGCGCTGATGGCGGTGAAAATCGCTGAGAAGCTGGTTCAGGAGTATCTGTACTGATGTCTGAGATGGAGCAGCCGCCGGTCTACAAAATTGCGCTGGGCATCGAATATGATGGCAGCAAGTACTACGGCTGGCAGCGGCAGAATGAAGTTCGCAGCGTGCAGGAGAAGCTGGAAAAGGCGCTTTCGCAGGTGGCGAACGAGCCTGTTAACGTTTTTTGCGCCGGCCGTACGGACGCCGGCGTTCACGGCACCGGTCAGGTGGTGCATTTTGAAACGCGCGCGCAGCGTCAGGATGCCGCATGGACGCTGGGCGTGAATGCCAATTTACCCGGCGACATTGCGGTGCGCTGGGTGAAGCCGGTTCCGCAAGATTTTCACGCCCGCTTCAGCGCCACGGCGCGTCGCTATCGTTATGTTATCTATAATCATCGTCTGCGGCCGGCGGTATTGAGCCGCGGCGTAACCCATTATTATCTGCCGCTGGATGCGGAGCGGATGCAGCGCGCCGCTCAGTGTCTGCTGGGAGAGAATGATTTCACCTCGTTTCGTGCGGTACAGTGCCAGTCGCGCACGCCGTGGCGCAACGTGATGCACATCAACGTCACCCGTTATGGTGCATATGTGGTGGTGGACATCAAAGCGAATGCCTTTGTACATCATATGGTAAGGAACATTGTCGGCAGTCTGATGGAAGTAGGTGCCGGTAACCAGCCAGAGAGCTGGATTGCAGAACTTCTGGCGGCAAAAGACAGGACGCTTGCCGCCGCAACGGCAAAGGCGGAAGGATTGTATCTGGTGTCGGTGGACTACCCGGCCCGCTACGACCTCCCGGTCATGCCGATGGGCCCGCTGTTTCTGGCGGACTAACCGGGTTATTAAGGGCTAACGCAAACTATGGACCTGATTCACTTTTTAATTGATTTTATCCTGCATATTGATGTGCATCTGGCTGAGCTGGTCGCGGAGTACGGTATTTGGGTATACGCGATTTTATTTTTGATTCTGTTCTGCGAAACCGGTCTGGTGGTCACGCCGTTCCTGCCGGGGGATTCTCTGCTGTTTGTGGCGGGCGCGCTCTCCGCGCTGCCGACCAACGATCTCAACGTGCATTTAATGGTGCTGCTGATGGTCATTGCCGCGATTGTTGGCGATGCGCTGAACTACACGATTGGCCGGCTGTTTGGTGAAAAGCTTTTCAGCAATCCCAATTCGAAAATTTTCCGCCGCAGCTACCTGGATAAGACCCATAGCTTCTACGAACGCCACGGCGGTAAAACTATCATTCTGGCGCGTTTCGTGCCGATCGTCCGAACGTTTGCGCCGTTTGTGGCGGGAATGGGGCATATGTCCTATCGTCATTTTGCGATGTATAACGTTGTTGGCGCGCTGCTGTGGGTGCTGTTATTTACCTATGCGGGTTATCTGTTCGGCGATTTGCCGATCGTACAGGAAAACCTTAAGCTGCTGATTGTGGCGATTATCGTCCTCTCCGTATTGCCTGGCGTGATTGAAGTCATCCGCCACAAGCGGGCGGCGGCGAAACAGGCGAAATAACGCGGCGACGATCTTCGGGCGGTATGCCGCCGTCCGAAGAGTGAAGTGTGAGCGGTTCGACCACTTTTTTATCCCATGTTACGGGATGTTATGATTTAATGTGCAACATTCATGGTCTGTAAGGGGCAAAAATGGCATTATGCGCCCCTTGCGACAAAACTGGCATCGACCAGGTTCAGGTAGAAAGGTTATCAATGAGCTGGATTGAACGAATTAAAAGCAATATAACCCCCACCCGTAAGGCAAGTATTCCTGAAGGTGTATGGACCAAGTGCGACAGCTGCGGACAGGTATTGTACCGCGCAGAGCTGGAGCGCAACCTGGAGGTTTGCCCTAAGTGCGATCACCACATGCGTATGTCGGCGCGCAACCGCCTGCATAGTCTGCTGGACGAAGGTTCCCTCGTGGAGCTGGGTAGCGAGCTCGAGCCGAAAGATGTGCTGAAGTTCCGCGATTCGAAAAAGTATAAAGACCGTCTGGCGTCCGCCCAGAAAGAGACCGGCGAAAAAGACGCGCTGGTGGTCATGAAAGGCACCCTGCACGATATGCCGGTTGTTGCCGCCGCTTTCGAATTCTCCTTTATGGGCGGGTCAATGGGCTCCGTGGTCGGTGCGCGCTTTGTTCGCGCGGTTGAGCAGGCTCTGGAAGACAACTGCCCGCTGATTTGCTTCTCCGCATCCGGCGGCGCGCGTATGCAGGAAGCGCTGATGTCGCTGATGCAGATGGCGAAAACCTCCGCTGCGCTGGCGAAAATGCAGGAGCGCGGCTTGCCGTATATCTCCGTGCTGACCGACCCAACCATGGGCGGCGTCTCGGCGAGTTTTGCGATGCTGGGCGATCTCAACATCGCTGAGCCAAAAGCGCTGATCGGCTTTGCCGGTCCCCGCGTTATCGAGCAGACCGTTCGCGAGAAGCTGCCGCCGGGGTTCCAGCGCAGCGAGTTCCTGATTGAGAAAGGGGCGATCGACATGATCGTACGCCGCCCGGAAATGCGTCTGAAGCTGGCCAGTATCCTGGCGAAGCTGATGAACCTTCCGGCGCCAAATCCGGAACCCGCTCACGAAGGCGAGGTGGTGCCGCCGGTACCGGATCAGGAACCAGAGGCCTGATAATGGAGAGGGCAGGCCTGACGGCGCTGCCCTTTTTTATACGCGTAGCGATCTTAACTCTTGCCGGACATCATGGAAAAACAACCTATTCCTCAGGCCGCGTCGCCCCTGGCTACGTGGCTTTCTTATCTGGAGCATCTGCACAGCAAAACTATCGATCTCGGCCTGGCGCGCGTCAGCGAGGTCGCGAAGCGGATGGCGGTATTAAAACCGGCGCCGTTTGTCTTCACGGTGGCGGGAACCAATGGTAAAGGCACTACCTGCCGTACCCTGGAGTCGGCGCTGATGGCGGCGGGCTACAAGGTTGGAGTTTACAGTTCGCCGCATCTGGTACGCTACACCGAGCGGGTGCGCGTGCAGGGCGAGGAGCTGACGGAGCTGGCGCACACTACCTCTTTTGCCGAAATTGAAGCCGCGCGCGGTGAGATTTCCCTGAGCTATTTTGAGTTCGGCACGCTTTCCGCGCTGTGGCTGTTTCAGCAGGCGCGGCTGGATGTGGTGATTCTTGAGGTGGGCCTGGGCGGCCGCCTGGATGCGACCAATATCGTCGATGCCGACGTGGCGGTGGTGACCAGTATCGCCCTCGATCATACTGACTGGCTGGGGCCGGATCGCGAAAGCATCGGCCGCGAAAAGGCGGGTATTTTCCGCGCCGGCAAAGCGGCCATCGTCGGTGAACCCGATATGCCGTTGACCATTGCTCAGGTGGCGGATGAAAAAGGGGCGCGGCTCCTGCGCCGTGACGTTGACTGGCGGTACGAGGCCGGGGAACAAGGCTGGTCTTTCTACGATCGGCAGGGGGCGTTGACCGACCTGCCGCTGCCGCAGGTTCCGATGCCGAATGCGGCTACGGCGATTGCGGCCTTGCGCGCCAGCGGGCTTAAGGTTAGCGAGCAGGCGATTCGCGACGGCGTACAACGCGCGATGCTGCCGGGGCGATTCCAGATAATCAGCGAGGCTCCCCGGACGATCCTTGATGTTGCCCATAACCCGCATGCGGCGGCATATCTCGCGGGGCGTCTCAGAACCTTATCGAAAACGGGGCGCGTGCTGGCGGTTATTGGTATGCTGCATGACAAGGATATCGCAGGTACGCTGGCAAATCTGCAGACGGAAGTTGACGACTGGTACTGCGCGCCGCTGGAAGGGCCGCGTGGAGCCACGGCGGAGCAGCTGCTGGAACATTTGCGCACAGGCAAAGTCTATATTAGCGTCGCGCAGGCGTGGCATGCCGCGATGGCGGACGCCAGACCTGAAGATACGGTGCTGGTATGTGGTTCATTCCACACGGTGGCGCATGTAATGGAAGAAATAGACGCGGGGAGAATCGGTGGCGAGTAAGTTTCAGAACCGTTTAGTCGGGACGATTGTGCTGGTGGCGCTGGGGGTGATTATCCTGCCAGGGCTGCTGGATGGTCAGAAAAAACATTATCAGGATGAGTTTGCCGCGATCCCGCTGGTGCCAAAGCCGGGGGATCGCGATGAGCCGGATATGTTACCTGCAGCGACTCAGGCGCTGCCTTCGCAGCCTCCGGAAGGGGCGGCGGAAGAGGTGCGAGCAGGCGATGCCGCTGCGCCATCGCTGGATCCGTCGCGAATACCGGTGAACAACAACAGTTTTGATGTGGTCCAGGAGCCGGTTGTGACGCCGAAGCCGCAGCCGAAACCTCAGCCGAAGCCTCAGCCTAAGCCGGTAGAGAAACCGCAGACGCAGCAGGTTACGGCGCAGACGCCGCCGCCTAAACCGCAGCAGCAGGCTGAAATTCCGGCGCCGACCGGCAAAGCTTATGTTGTGCAGCTGGGCGCGCTGAAGAACGCCGATAAGGTCAACGAAATTGTTGGTAAGCTGCGCGCTTCCGGCTTTAAAGTTTACACGTCGCCTTCGACGCCGGTGCAGGGTAAAATCACTCGTATCCTCGTGGGGCCGGATACTTCGAAGGATAAGCTGAAAGGCCAGCTTGGCGAGCTGAAGCAGATTTCAGGACTTAGCGGCGTGGTCATGGGCTACAGCCCGAACTAACTCTCTCTTTTTTAAAGGAGTAGAGGGCCGGAACCCCTGTCTGACGCGCCCTGAAGAGGCGAAAGGCAGTATGGCGTTGAATGTTTTTTCAGCGCCATTTTTATTTCTGTAGGGCATGGAAATCCCTACGCAAACGTTTTCTTTTTCTGTTAGAATGCGCCCCGAACCGGACGACAGGGCGTAAAATCGTGGGACGTATATGGTCTGGATTGATTACGCCATAATTGCGGTGATTGGTTTTTCCTCACTGGTTAGCCTGATCCGCGGCTTTGTTCGTGAGGCTTTATCGCTGGTAACCTGGGGATGCGCTTTCTTTGTTGCCAGTCATTACTACACTTACCTGGCTGTCTGGTTCACGGGCTTTGAAGACGAACTGGTCCGAAATGGGATTGCTATCGCGATACTGTTTATCGCAACGCTTATCGTCGGCGCTATCGTTAACTTTGTGATAGGTCAGCTGGTGGAAAAAACCGGCCTGTCGGGAACCGACAGGGTGTTAGGGATCTGCTTTGGCGCCCTGCGTGGGGTGTTAATCGTCTCAGCGATTCTGTTCTTTCTCGATAGCTTTACCGGTATGGCGAAAAGCGAAGACTGGCAAAAGTCTGAGCTTATCCCGCAGTTCAGTTTCGTTATCAGATGGTTTTTTGACTATCTGCAGAGCTCGTCAAGTTTCTTGCCCAAAGCATAAGCGTTGGGATGTAGCTTAACGAGGAAAAGACGTATGTGCGGTATTGTCGGTATCGCCGGTGTTATGCCGGTAAACCAGTCGATTTATGACGCGTTAACGGTGCTTCAGCATCGTGGCCAGGATGCCGCAGGCATCATCACTATTGATGCGAACAACTGTTTCCGTTTGCGTAAGGCGAACGGACTGGTGAGCGACGTTTTTGAAGCTCGCCATATGCAGCGTATGCAGGGCAATATGGGGATTGGTCACGTTCGTTACCCGACGGCGGGCAGCTCCAGCGCCTCCGAGGCACAGCCTTTCTACGTCAACTCGCCGTACGGCATTACGTTGGCGCACAACGGTAACCTGACTAACGCTCACGAGCTGCGTAAAAAGCTGTTTGAAGAAAAACGCCGCCACATCAATACCACCTCTGATTCCGAAATTCTGCTCAATATCTTCGCCAGCGAGCTGGACAATTACCGCCACTATCCGCTGGAAGCAGACAACATTTTTGCGGCGATCGCTGCCACCAACCGCCAGATTCGCGGCGCTTACGCCTGCGTGGCGATGATTATCGGCCACGGCATGGTCGCCTTCCGCGACCCGAACGGCATCCGTCCGCTGGTGCTGGGCAAGCGCGATATCGGCGATGGCCGCACCGAGTATATGGTGGCTTCGGAAAGCGTGGCGCTGGATACGCTGGGCTTTGAGTTCCTGCGCGACGTGGCGCCTGGCGAAGCGGTGTACATCACCGAAAAAGGTCAGCTGTTCACTCGTCAATGCGCGGAGAACCCGGTCAGCAACCCGTGCCTGTTCGAATACGTCTACTTTGCGCGTCCGGACTCCTTCATCGATAAAATCTCCGTCTACAGCGCGCGCGTTAATATGGGCACCAAGCTGGGCGAGAAAATTGCCCGCGAGTGGGAAGATCTGGATATCGACGTGGTCATTCCTATCCCGGAAACCTCCTGCGATATCGCGCTGGAAATCGCCCGTATTCTCGACAAACCTTACCGCCAGGGGTTTGTTAAAAACCGCTACGTTGGCCGCACCTTTATCATGCCGGGCCAGCAGCTGCGCCGTAAGTCCGTGCGCCGTAAGCTTAACGCCAACCGCGCCGAGTTCCGCGATAAGAACGTGCTGCTGGTGGATGACTCCATCGTGCGCGGCACTACCTCAGAGCAGATTATCGAGATGGCGCGCGAAGCCGGGGCGAAGAAAGTGTATCTGGCCTCCGCGGCGCCGGAAATTCGCTTCCCGAACGTGTATGGCATCGATATGCCGACCGCCAATGAGCTGATCGCACACGGGCGTGAAGTGGATGAGATTCGCCAGATCATCGGCGCAGACGGCCTGATTTTCCAGGATCTGGACGATCTGATTGACGCGGTGCGCGCTGAGAATCCGGATATTCAGCAGTTCGAATGCTCGGTGTTCAACGGTATCTACGTCACCAAAGATGTCGATCAGCAATATCTGGACTATCTCGATTCCCTGCGTAACGACGATGCGAAAGCGGTTCAGCTGCAAAACGAAGTTGAAAACTTAGAGATGCATAACGAAGGGTAATCCTTTGATTTGCTGAAAGCCCGCGGTCCGGAGACTGCGGGCTTTTTTATTTTCTCGCGCCAATTGCGGGTCCGCGGTTGCGTCGGGGGCTATAATCCGGCAAAGTCTGCGCCATCGTGTGAAAGGGGCAATCATCGTGAAGCGACTCATTATCGGTATATCTGGCGCCAGCGGCGCAATCTACGGCGTGCGTTTGCTCCAGGTCTTGCGCGAGGTGCCTGATGTCGAAACCCATCTTATTTTAAGCCAGGCGGCGCGGCAGACGCTGGCGCTGGAGACGGATTTCTCCCTGCGGGAGGTGCAGGCGTTAGCCGATGTGGTGCACGATGCCCGCGATATCGCCACTAGCATCTCTTCCGGCTCTTTTAAAACCGCGGGAATGGTCATTTTGCCGTGTTCGATGAAGACCCTTTCCGGCATTGTTCATAGCTATACCGATGGGCTATTGACCAGGGCGGCAGACGTGGTGCTCAAAGAGCGTCGCCCGCTGGTGCTGTGCGTAAGGGAAACGCCGTTCCACCTTGGCCACCTGCGTCTGCTGGTCCAGGCGGCGGAAATGGGCGCGGTGATTATGCCGCCGGTTCCCGCGTTTTATCATCGGCCAAAGACCCTTGATGACGTGATAAACCAAACGGTCAACCGCGTTATCGATCAGTTTGATATTTCTCTTCCTGAAGACCTCTTTACCCGCTGGCAGGGAGCGTAAAGCGCACTAAGATAGTGCGCTTTATTCACATCTGCATTGCCGCAGTGCAATTTTGTCGCCTCGATCAAATCCTCAACATTTAATTTGTTTTTTTGCGCTGTGACACTGCGGTTTATCCGTTATTGCTGGTATCTTCCCTTTTAAGACAAACTTGCAACCTTTATTTAACAAATTTAACGCCATTTCCAGCACGCACTGAGAAAATGGCATAAAACGTGCAAGATTTTGTCGGCAGCACAAATAACAAAATAACGCATCGCATAACAACATCACGACACTTAAGGGTAACCTATGAAGAAGACGGTCCTGGCTCTCTCTTTAATGATGGGCATTTGCAGCGCCTCCAGCGCGTTCGCCGCGCTGCCGCAGAGTATTCGCATTGGCACCGATGCCACCTACGCGCCTTTCTCTTCTAAGGATGCGAAAGGGGATTTCGTGGGTTTTGACATTGATTTGGGCAATGAGCTCTGTTCGCGTATCAAAGTAAAATGTACCTGGGTTGGCAGCGATTTCGACTCCCTGATCCCGTCGCTGAAGGCCAAGAAAATCGACGCTATCATCTCTTCGTTGTCGATTACGGAAAAACGCCAACAGGAAATCGCCTTCTCTGACAAGCTCTACGCCGCCGACTCGCGCCTGATTGCCGCCAAAGGCTCGCCGATTCAGCCGACGCTGGAATCGCTGAAAGGCAAGCATGTCGGCGTGCTTCAGGGCTCTACCCAGGAGGCCTATGGTAATGAACGCTGGCGCAGCCACGGCGTCGATGTCGTGGCTTATCAGAACCAGGATTTGATTTACTCAGACCTCTCCGCTGGCCGCCTTGACGCCGCACTGCAGGATGAAGTGGCCGCGAGCGAAGGTTTCCTCAAGCAACCCGCCGGTAAAGATTTTGCGTTTGCCGGTCCTTCCGTTAAAGACAAAAAATTCTTCGGTGATGGTACCGGCATCGGCCTGCGTAAGGACGATAGCGAGCTGAAGGCCGCGTTTGATAAAGCGCTGGCTGACATGCGTAAAGACGGTACCTACGACAAAATGGCGAAGAAGTACTTCGACTTCAACGTTTACGGTGAGTAAGACGCCCGCTGGCCCGGACTCCGGGCCACGCGTATCTATTTCTGCTCATTATTGGTGCAACTGCGCTTTTTGCGGATCGCTTTGGTGCAAAGAATTCCGCACGGGATGTTAATAAGTGCATAGTTAAGCGTTTCTGATGCGAAAAATTTGCTTCCCGGCGCGGAATGTTTTGCCTTACCGGGGCGAATAATGGCACGATAACTGCCGTAAGTACTTCTAATAAATCCGTTAGAATGACAGTCTGTTGAGGATAGTTATGAAAAAACTGGCGTTGTCTCTCTCTTTAGCGCTGGCCCTTTCCAGCGTTTCCACTGTATTCGCAGCCATTCCGCAAAAAGTCCGCATCGGCACCGATCCTACTTATGCCCCGTTCGAATCCAAGAATGCACAGGGTGAATTGGTTGGTTTTGACATCGATCTGGCAAAAGAGCTCTGTAAGCGCATCAATACGCAATGTACCTTCATTGAGAACCCGCTGGACGCGCTGATCCCGTCTTTAAAAGCGAAGAAAATCGATGCCATTATGTCTTCGCTTTCAATCACCGAAAAACGTCAGCAGGAAATTGCCTTCACCGACAAGCTTTACGCGGCGGATTCGCGCCTGGTCGTGAAAAAAGGCAGCGATATTACGCCAGACCTCGCGAAGCTGAAAGGTAAACGCGTTGGCGTTCTGCAGGGTACCACTCAGGAAACCTACGGCAACGAGCACTGGGCGCCGAAGGGTATTGAAATCGTTTCCTACCAGGGGCAGGACAATATTTATTCTGACCTGACCGCTGGACGTATCGATGCTGCGTTCCAGGATGAAGTCGCCGCCAGCGAAGGCTTCCTCAAACAGCCTATCGGCAAGGATTATCAGTTCGGCGGCCCGTCGATTAAAGACGAGAAGCTGTTCGGCGTCGGCACCGGTATGGGGCTGCGTAAAGAGGACAACGAACTGCGTGAAGCATTGAATAAAGCCTTTGCCGAGATGCGCCAGGACGGCACCTACGACAAGCTGGCGAAGAAATATTTCGATTTTAACGTGTACGGCGACTAATCATCCCGCGTACCCCATCGCGCGTGATTTCACGCGCGATGGTTGATGACAGACAGGGCAGACAGCATGCTGTACGGGTTTTCACAGGTTATATTTCAGGGCGCGCTGGTCACCCTTGAGCTGGCGTTAAGCTCGGTCGTTCTGGCGGTGCTTATCGGCCTGGCGGGCGCTGGGGCGAAACTTTCTAACAATCGTCCATTAGCGCTGATTTTTGAAGGCTATACCACTTTAATCCGTGGTGTACCCGATCTGGTGCTGATGCTGCTGATTTTCTACGGGCTGCAGATCGCGCTTAACAGCGTGACCGATGCGCTTGGCCTGGCACAGTTTGATATTGACCCAATGGTGGCGGGTATCATCACGCTGGGCTTTATTTACGGCGCCTACTTTACCGAAACTTTTCGCGGCGCCTTCCTGGCGGTGCCGACGGGGCATATTGAAGCGGCGACGGCTTTCGGCTTTAGCGGCGGGCAAACCTTTCGTCGCATTCTGTTCCCGGCAATGATGCGCTATGCGCTGCCTGGAATAGGCAACAACTGGCAGGTGATCCTCAAAGCGACCGCGCTGGTCTCGCTGCTGGGGCTGGAGGATGTGGTCAAGGCAACCCAGCTGGCGGGTAAAAGTACCTGGGAGCCGTTCTACTTCGCCATCGTCTGCGGCCTGATTTATCTCGTATTTACAACGGTTTCCAATGGTGTGCTGCTGATGCTCGAACGCCGTTACTCTGTGGGCGTGAAGAGGGCTGACCTGTGATTGACATTATTCAGGAGTACTGGAAATCCCTGCTGTGGACCGACGGCTACCGCTTTACCGGCGTCGCGATTACGCTCTGGCTGCTGATCTCTTCCGTGGTGATGGGCGGCATCCTGGCGGTTTTCCTCGCGATAGGCCGAGTGTCGAGCAACAAATTTATCCAGTTCCCCATCTCGCTCTTCACTTATATCTTTCGCGGCACGCCGCTGTACGTTCAGCTGCTGGTGTTCTATTCCGGGATGTATACGCTGGAAATCGTCAAAGGCACTGAACTGCTGAACGCCTTCTTTCGCAGCGGGCTGAACTGTACGGTGCTGGCGCTGACGCTGAACACCTGCGCCTATACCACGGAGATTTTCGCCGGGGCGATTCGTTCAGTGCCGGCAGGCGAGATAGAGGCCGCCCGGGCGTACGGTTTTTCCTCGGTTAAAATGTATCGCTGCATTATCCTGCCTTCCGCGCTGCGTATCGCTCTGCCTGCGTACAGCAACGAAGTGATTCTGATGCTGCATTCCACCGCGCTGGCTTTTACCGCCACGGTGCCGGATCTGCTGAAAATTGCCCGCGATATTAACTCGGCAACCTACCAGCCGTTTACCGCCTTTGGTATTGCCGCAGTACTGTATTTAATTATCTCGTATGTGCTGATTAGCCTGTTCCGCAGGGCGGAAAAGCGCTGGCTCCAGCACATCAAACCTTCTTCGACGCACTGAGAACGCCATGTCCGACAATAAATTAAATGTAATCGATCTGCATAAACGTTACGGCGAGCATGAGGTACTGAAAGGCGTCTCACTGCGGGCGAAAGCCGGAGATGTGATCAGTATTATTGGTTCATCCGGCTCCGGTAAAAGTACCTTTTTGCGCTGCATTAACTTTCTTGAAAAGCCCAGCGAAGGGACGATCGTCGTTAACGGGCAAAACATTGGCCTGGTTCGCGATAAAGACGGTCAGTTAAAGGTTTCGGATAAGAACCAGCTGCGCCTGCTGCGTACCCGCCTGACGATGGTGTTCCAGCACTTCAATTTGTGGAGCCATATGACGGTGCTGGAAAACGTGATGGAAGCGCCGATTCAGGTGCTGGGCCTGAGCAAACAGGAAGCCCGCGATCGGGCGGTCAAATATCTGGCAAAAGTCGGTATTGACGAACGCCAGCAGATTAAATATCCGGTGCACCTTTCCGGCGGCCAGCAGCAGCGCGTTTCCATTGCCCGCGCGCTGGCGATGGAGCCCGACGTACTGCTGTTTGATGAACCGACGTCGGCGCTTGACCCTGAACTGGTGGGCGAAGTACTGCGTATTATGCAGCAGCTGGCGGAAGAGGGGAAAACCATGGTCGTGGTAACGCATGAAATGGGCTTTGCGCGCCATGTATCTTCGCACGTGATTTTCCTGCATCAGGGCAAGATTGAAGAAGAAGGGCACCCTGACGATGTTTTCGGCAATCCGAAAAGCCCGCGCCTGCAGCAGTTCCTGAAGGGCTCGTTAAAGTAATACTGTCTATGCCCCCGGCGGAATCTCCTCCGCCGGGACGGCTAGCGTTCCAGCCGATACACCCAGTCATCGTAATCCATTCCGTTCAAATGATACGCTTTTTCGAGCACCTGAATGCGGATAAAACCGTGTTTTTCCAGCAGGCGGGAAGAGCCAGCGTTATTGCCCAGCACCCAGGCATTTATCGCGTGAACGCCGAGCTGGTTAAAGCCGTAGTCGCAAATCGCTTTTAACGCTTCGCTGGCGTATCCCTTTCCCTGAGCATCGGGCAGGAGAGCGTATCCGACATCCGCTTCGTGCGGATTTTTACCGCTGATGCGCAGGCCGATATCGCCAACCGCCGCGCCGCTGGCGTCGCGCAGTACGAATACGCCAGGGTCAGCGCAGCGGGATTCAAACAGCGTCCGCAGCGCTGGCTCTTCAAGAACCTCGCCCATATAGCGCATCACTTCCGGGTCTCGCCGTAAGCGCAGGAAAAATGGCCAGTCGGATGCGTGAAACGGCGAGAGGCGCAGGCGCGGCGTAGTGAGTATTATCATCATGCAGTCCATAGAGGTGGATTATTCCGCCACCTTAACATCATAAAGCGCTGAGTCTAACCGACCCTCGGTGAAGCCCGGCGCTGATTTTCGAGCCCGCCGAGATAGCGCAGCACGGTGTTGCTCTCTTGCGTCGCCCTCAACTGCAGCGCCAGGTTGAGGTTGTCCAGCACCTCGGCGTGGGCGACCAGCGGTGAATCCCCGGCAAGCCGTCCCTCCATCACCAGCCAGCCGACGACGGTTTTCCAGCGCCACAGCGGCGAATTGCCTTTCACCCGCTGTACCGGCCCTGGAAACTGGCCCGAGCCTCGTGCGCCATCTTTCAATAAGGCGATGGCCTGTCGCGTCAGGCCGGTGAGTTCAGCAATATCGCTTAATCCAACCAGCGCGGAATCGACGGATTCGACCCGCGCATTCAGGGCCGGGGCGGATTCGATATTGGCAATCGCTGACAAAATGGCCTGTTCGAGAGAATCGCATTCGCGGTCGAACTCCAGATAGACCGCCGTTCCGTAAAAGCAGACCAGGGCATCAGCGCAGCCTGCCGCATGCAGCGCATCCTCTAGTCCCACGGTATGCGCGGTGACGCCGGAGAGGGTGAGCGTAAAGTTATACAGCGCCATGGTTTAATCCTTCTTGTGGTTAATCTGACCCGATACGGGTACCAGACAGCGATCGACCATGCGGATGATTTGCCTGGCATGGTGCATGGGCGCCGCCGGCGTTGACCAGATGCTCATCATGTGTTCCCGATGGTGGGCTGTTCCGCACATCAGTCGCCCAAAACAGTGCGCGCTTTTGCCGCCAGGGAGAAAAATCCAGCCGCGCGCCAGCGCGTAGTCAATAGCGGCTCTGATATGTTTATCCGGATGTTCCTTCATCAATGTGTCCTGCTAATACTGAATATAATGTTGACGGATGTCAACGGTTGGGTAAAGTTAAATCACACGCAGGGGTTATGACAGAGTGAAGGGGAGATCGCTGGAATGAGATTCACAGTTAAGACGCGACAGACGCGGTGGTTTTTACGCGTTGCGAGGAGGGTTCCACAAATAACAGAGCAGGGAGATCGCCGAGACCTCCCTGAAGGCCCCTGAACTATTTCAGGACATCGGCAAGGGCCTCTTCCAGATCGTACCAACGAAAGCCAAATCCGGCGGCTTCCAGGCGTTTTGGCAGCGCGCGCTGGCCGCCGAGTACCAGAACGGAAGATTCTCCCATCAGCAGGCGAATCGCCGCCGCCGGGACGCGGAAAATGGCGGGCCGATTCAACGCATGGCCCAGCGCGTGGGCGAACTGCTCGTTACGCACCGGGTAAGGGGAAACCATATTAAACGGCCCCCGCAGGTCGTTATCCAGCAGCCAGAGGATACCGTTGACCATGTCGTCAATGTGGATCCACGCCAGATATTGCCTTCCGCTACCGATAGGGCCGCCGAGGCCAAGTTTAAAAGCCGGCGTCATTTTGGCCAGAATGCCGCCGCGCGGCGCCAGCACCACGCCGGTACGCAGCAGGCAGACGCGGGTGCGATCGCTCTGTGCTTCACAGGCGATTTGCTCCCAGCGGGCGCAAAGCTTATGGGTAAACTCATTGTGCGGCGGCTCTTCTTCGGTAACCACGACTTCACCGAGGTCGCCATAGTAACCGGTGGCGGAACCGCTTATCAGCACCGTGGGTGGCGTATCGCTGGCGTTGCACAGCTTGACCAGCTTTTGCGTGATATCCCAGCGGCTGTGGCAGAGACGTTGTTTCTGCTCCGCCGTCCAGCGTTTATCGGCGATCGGCTCGCCTGCCAGATTAATGACGGCATCAATGCCGTTGAGGTTCGCCTGATGCTCGAAATCGCGCCACAGGGTGACGCGTGGGTCGAGGCGGCTTTTGGCCTTTTCCGGGCTGCGCGTTGAAACCGTTACGTGATGCCCCAGCTCCAGTAGCCGGGGGATCAGATGTCGGCCTATCAGGCCGGTACCGCCAGTAAGCAGAACGTTCATAGCGCCTCCCTAAGATGATGCGCCTAACGCCGCCAGCTCATCGTCATGGATACCGAATCGGCGTAGCGCAGCGCATGCAGTTTATCGATCTCTACTTCAGCATAAGTGACCCAGTGATGTTCGCGTGCGATATCGAGCACATCCTGAGTTAATTTTTCCAGCAGAGAGAAGCGGTTATTCTCAATATGGCTAATAATGCGCTTGGTGATGGTGCGGTAGTTCAGCGCATCGTTAATGTCTTCGCTGTTGCGTGATTTCTCCGCCGGATAATGGATAGCGACGTTAACCACCACGTCCTGGCGGTTGGCGATCTCTTCCTCTTTAATTCCGATAAAAGTACGCAGGCGCAGGTTCTTAATTCGAATAATGGCGTCTGGTTGAGACATTGCAGGCTTCCTCCGTGTAGTAATTTCCGCCATCATACATCAAAGCTTCCCGGGCGAGCAGGGGGTTAATGGGCTTCTGTTTTCAGCAGCGCTTCAACGGTGGCCGGGCGCTGGCGAATGCGCTCGAACCAGTTATGCACCGCCGGAAAACTGGCGAGGTCGATACGCTGGCGCTGATGGGCATTCACCCACGGCCAGCAGGCGATATCGGCGATGCTGTAGTGATTGCCGCCAAGCCAGGGGCTCTCGCCAAGGCGCCGATTGAGCACGCCATACAGACGCTGCGTTTCCACCTGATAGCGTTCAATGGCGTAGGGCACCGCCTGCGGAGCAAAGTGGTTGAAATGATGATTTTGCCCGAGCATCGGCCCTAACCCACCGACCTGCCAGAATAACCACTGTAGCGTAACGTGGCGTTCGCGGAGTTCGCCGCTCAGTAATTTGCCGGTTTTTTCAGCCAGATAAAGCAGGATCTCGCCGGACTCAAACAGGCTTAACGGGGCGCCGCCGTCGGCGGGAGCATCGTCAACGATCGCCGGGATCTTGTTGTTCGGTGAAATCGCCAGAAACGACGGTTGAAACTGCTCCCCCTTACTGATATCCACCCGGATCAGGCGGTAAGGCAGCTGCGCTTCTTCAAGGAAGAGCGTGATTTTGTGGCCATTAGGGGTGGGTGCGTAGTAAAGATCGATCATGAGAGTCCCTCGCCGTCACAGGTCGCAAACTTTTCGAGTATAGGTGAACTGGCATCATCCGGCAGGTTTGCCTCATTCTGGATGACTTTCGCCGATAGCGTACACCTCAGAGAAGTATGTAAGATCCTGAGGCTAGCGGTCAGTGACATCCTCTGAAAGACAGGATATGTTGGCGTATCGCCCCATTACATTAGCCATTGAGGATGCTATGAGCCAGCCCGCGATTACCCTGTGGTCCGACGCCGATTTTTTCTCGCCATATGTGATGTCCGTCTACGTTGCCCTGCAGGAAAAGAGCCTGCCTTTTACCCTAAAAACCGTCAACCTCGACAGCGGCGAGCATCTGCAAAGCGGCTGGAAAGGTTACAGCGCGACGCGACGCGTACCGCTGCTGGAGATCGGCGAGTTTTTTCTGAGCGAATCCTCCGCGATTACCGAATATCTGGACGAGCGCTTTGCGCCCCCGGAATGGGAGCGGCTTTATCCGCATGACCTGCAAAAGCGCGCGCGGGCGCGTCAGGTACAGGCCTGGCTGCGCAGCGATTTAATGCCGATCCGTGAAGAACGCTCAACGGACGTGGTCTTTGGCGGTGCAAAGAAGCCTCCGCTCAGCGACGCCGGGCAAAAAAGCGCCGCTAAGCTGTTTGAAACGGCTGGCGTACTGCTGTCCCACGGCGGGCAGAATCTATTTGGCGAGTGGTCCATTGCCGATACCGACCTGGCGCTGATGCTCAATCGACTGGTCCTTAACGGCGATGAGGTCCCCGCCGCGCTGGCGGATTACGCCGTCTTCCAGTGGCAGCGGGCGTCGGTACAGCGCTACGTCGCACTCTCAGCCAAACGCGCGGGCTGATAAGCTTCAGCGGTTCCGTTATCATAGACGCATCGTCATGCGTGGAGATAAATTGTATGAAGCTGATGTTTGCCTCGGATATCCACGGCTCTCTGCCTGCCGCTGAACGCGTGCTTGAGCTGTTCGCGCGCAGTGGGGCGCAGTGGCTGGTTATCCTCGGCGATGTGCTTAATCACGGGCCGCGTAACGCTCTTCCAGAAGGCTATGCCCCGGCCCAGGTCGCGGAAGCGCTCAATAGCGTGGCGGAGCGGGTGATTGCCGTACGCGGCAACTGCGACAGCGAAGTCGATCAGATGCTGCTCCATTTCCCCATTACCGCCCCCTGGCAGCAGGTTTTGAGCGAGCGAACCCGCCTGTTTCTGACCCATGGACATCTGTATAGCCCCGATAATTTGCCTCCCCTCGCCGCTGGCGATGTGCTGGCTTATGGTCATACTCATATTCCGGTTGCCGAGAAACGCGGTGAGATTTTCCTCTTCAACCCCGGCTCGGTCAGCATCCCTAAAGGGGGATTTACCGCCAGCTACGGTCTGCTGAACGAGGGGCAATTGCAGGTTTTAGCACTCGATGATAATCAGGTTATTGCAGAGGTCGCAATTTACCCGTAATTTACCCCTCAACCGTATAGACGCGCCGCAAGAGCGCTTTAAAAAGTAAGGTTTCCTGATGGCGGAACAGAATCATTTGGCAAGCACAGAATGGGTCGATATTGTTAATGAAAACAATGAGGTGATAGCACAGTCCAGCCGCGAACAAATGCGTGCGGAGTGTTTGCGTCATCGTGCGACCTACATTGTTGTTCATGATGGGATGGGCAAAATCCTGGTACAGCGCCGTACCGAAACAAAAGATTTCCAGCCTGGCATGCTGGACGCTACCGCCGGCGGCGTGGTGCAGGCTGACGAGCAAATGCTGGAGTCCGCGCGCCGGGAGGCGGAAGAAGAGCTCGGTATTGCCGGCGTGCCTTTTGCTGACCACGGGCAGTTTTACTACGAAGATAAACACTGCCGCGTCTGGGGCGGCCTGTTTAGCTGCGTCTCGCACGGGCCGTTCGCCCTGCAGGAAGAAGAAGTGAGCGAAGTGTGCTGGCTGACGCCGGAAGAGATCACCGCCCGCTGCGATGAGTTCACCCCGGATTCATTAAAAGCGCTGGCGCTGTGGATGACCCGCAATGCCAATAATGAGTCAGCAAAAAGCGAAAAGCAGGAAGAGGCCGAGTAGTTTTAACAGCTATCCCTCATGCATAAACTGGATGCGATGGGTCTTCTGTCGCTCCAGTTTCCCTCGCTAAGTCGCTCCAGAAGAGCACGGCCGGCTTCGATGCCAATCTTGTGATGCGGTACCGCCATCGTCGTTAACGGTGGCTGGCAGACCCGACTTACGTCACTATCCCCAAAGCCGACGACGGCTAAATCATCAGGAACTTTGATGCGCCGACGCTGGCATTCATACAGCGCTCCGCATGCCAGCTCATCGGAAACGCAGACCAGCGCATCGAGTTCCGGCCATGCCAGCAAAAACTCCGGCAGCTGTGAAGCGCCGGTGGAAAAGTTGGCGGGCAGCGCGGCGTTAATCACCCGGTTTGGCGACATGTGATGGCGCAGCATGGCTTTATACCATCCCTGTAAATGCTGCTGAAAAATCCACTGTTCCTGATTGGCGCACAGCAGACCGATATTCTGATAACCGCGGTGGATAAGCATCTCCGTCAGCTCGAACATCGCCGCCACGTTATCAATGCCGATATTCATGTCGATAGGATCGGCGCGCATTGCGCCCATCTCCACCACCGGAATCGAGGCGTTCTGCAACCAGTGGCGTACGGTATCGCTGTGCTCAACGCTCAGTAGAATGGCGGCGGCGATATTAGAAGCCAGCAGCGTTTCCAGTAGTTTCTCTTCCTGCTCCAGACGGTGCTGCGATTCCGCCAGCATGATTTGATATCCTGCCGGCTGTAATATCTGCTGAAGCCCGGCAAACATCGCCGAGCAGCCCGCTTCCGCAAGATTTGGCACCACCATGGCGATGGTTCGTGAGGAGGCTGACGCCAGCGCGCTGGCGGCAAGATTAGGCATGTACCCCAGCTCCTGCACCGCCGCTTCGATTTTTTCACGTAGCTTATCGGAAACTTGTTCCGGCGTGCGAAGGGCGCGGGACACGGTCATCGTTCCTACGCCAGCCAGTTGCGCAACGTCGGCGATCGTGACTTTTCCGGTACTACGCCGTTTTCGGGTTAGAGACATACACATTCCTGCTAAACAGACGTTTTTTATTATCATCCATTACTTCACGTGTCAGGAGTATACGCCTTAAACGGGCCTTTTTGCTGCGTTTTGATGGGATGATTGCGAATTGATAGCGCTATCACAAATCTGAATGTTCAACGTTGGTAGCGCTATCTTTGTGATCGCTCTCGCAGATAACTCTTGGCGGCTTGCATAAAGTTTGCCCATCTTTTGCTAAAAGTGGGGGTGACAAAATGCTCAAAACATGGCTCTCGGATGCCACCATCATGCTGCGGCAGAGCGTGGAAACCTGGCCACAGGCGCTGGCCATCTGTGCCCAACCGCTGCTCAAGGCCGGTGTGATAGAACCTGCGTACGTAAAGGCCATCGTGGAGCAGCATCAAAGGTTGGGGCCCTACTATGTACTGGCTCCGGGTCTGGCGATGCCGCACGCGCGACCGGAGGAGGGAGCGAAAGGCTTAGGGCTGTCGCTGCTGAAGCTGGGGCAGGGCGTGTCCTTTGGCTCGGAAGAGTTCGACCCGGTTGATATTGTCATTATGCTTGCGGCCCCGGATAAGCATAGCCATATCGAAACAATCTCTGCGCTGGCGGAATTATTTTCCAGCGATGAAGATATGAATAAATTACATCAGGCAACCAACCTGGAGGAGATAAAAACTATCATCGCGCGTTTCTGATTTAATTTTATTATCCGACTTATAACCCATTACGCACCTGCGTGATGCGGACGTACTCTACCCAAAAAAAGGTGATAACAATGAAAATTATGGCAATTTGCGGTTCTGGCCTGGGCAGTAGTTTTATGGTTGAGATGAATATTAAAAAGGTGCTGAAAAAGCTCGATATCGAGGCTGAGGTGGAGCACTCCGATCTGTCGTCGGCAACGCCGGGCGCGGCAGATTTATTCGTGATGGCAAAAGATATTGCCGCCAGCGCCAGCGTCCCGGAAAGCCAGCTGGTGGTGATTACCAACATCATCGATATTAACGAACTCGAAGCGCAGCTGCGCGCGTGGTTCGCCAGACAATAACTATTTATAGCGAGGTGGATATGTTTATCCTTGAAACGCTGAATTTTGTTGTTGATATACTCAAAGTACCCTCGGTACTGGTCGGTTTAATTGCCTTAATTGGTCTGGTGGCGCAAAAGAAATCTTTCTCCGATGTCGTCAAGGGAACCATTAAAACTATTCTGGGTTTTATTGTTCTCGGCGGCGGCGCGACGGTATTAGTCGGTTCGCTGAATCCGTTGGGGGGCATGTTTGAGCATGCTTTTAATATTCAGGGCATTATTCCTAATAACGAGGCGATTGTTTCTATTGCGCTGGAAAAATACGGTGCTTCAACCGCGCTTATAATGGCGTTCGGGATGGTAGCGAATATTGTAGTCGCCCGGTTTACGCGTCTGAAGTATATCTTCCTGACCGGCCACCACACCTTCTATATGGCCTGTATGATCGGCGTGATTCTTACCGTGGCGGGTTTTGAAGGTATCGGGCTGGTCTTTACCGGTTCCCTGATCCTCGGCCTGGTGATGGCGTTCTTCCCGGCGCTGGCCCAGCGCTATATGAAGCGTATTACCGGCACGGATGACATCGCTTTCGGCCACTTCGGCACCCTGGGCTATATCCTTTCGGGATGGATCGGTAGCGTCTGCGGTAAAGGCTCGCGTTCAACCGAAGAGATGAACCTACCGAAAAACCTGAGCTTCCTGCGCGACAGCTCCATCTCCATTTCGCTGACCATGATGATTATCTATTTGATTATGGCCGTGAGCGCGGGGCGTGAATATGTTGAAAGCACCTTCAGCGGCGGCCAGAACTACCTGGTATACGCCATCATCATGGCGATTACCTTCGCCGCCGGGGTGTTCATCATCCTGCAAGGGGTACGTCTGATCCTGGCGGAAATCGTCCCGGCCTTTACCGGATTTTCGGAGAAGCTGGTGCCTAATGCCCGTCCGGCGCTGGACTGCCCGGTGGTCTATCCCTATGCGCCCAATGCGGTACTGATTGGCTTCCTGTTCAGCTTCCTCGGCGGCCTGGTCGGGCTATTCCTCTGCGGGCAGTTCAAGTGGGTGCTGATTCTGCCCGGCGTGGTGCCGCATTTCTTTACCGGCGCGACCGCCGGCGTATTTGGCAACGCCACCGGTGGGCGGCGCGGGGCGATGATCGGGGCGTTTGCCAACGGCCTGCTGATCACCTTCCTGCCGGTACTGCTGCTGCCGGTGCTGGGCGCGATTGGCTTTGCCAACACCACTTTTTCGGATGCGGATTTCGGCGCCGTCGGTATCGTGCTGGGTAACCTGGCCCGCTATTTGTCGCCGTTTGCCATTACCGGACTTGTGGTGGCGTTGTTCGTACTGCTGGTGGTGTACAACGTTTTTGCGAAAAAGAGATCTGCGGGCGGCGGCGCGCAGGAGAACAGCGGAGCTAAATCATGAATGTGAAAGAAGTGACCCAACTGGCGCGGGATATTCGCGTCGCCACCCTTAAATCGCTGACGGATCTCGGTTTCGGCCACTACGGCGGCAGTATGTCGGTTGTGGAGACGCTGGCGGTACTGTACGGCGCGGTGATGAAAATCGACCCCGCCGATCCGGACTGGCCCGAGCGCGACTACTTTGTGCTGTCGAAAGGTCATGCCGGCCCGGCGCTATACAGCACGTTAGCGATTAAGGGATATTTTCCGCTAGAGGAGCTGAGTACGCTAAACCAGAACGGTACGCGGCTGCCAAGCCACCCGGACCGGCTGAAAACGCGCGGGGTGGACGCCACTACCGGCTCGCTGGGGCAGGGGATTTCCATCGCCGGCGGAATGGCGCTGTCGCATAAGCTGGCGGGGCGGGCGAATCGGGTGTTCTGCATCGTTGGCGACGGCGAGCTGAATGAAGGCCAGTGCTGGGAAGCGTTCCAGTTTATTGCCCATCATCGCCTGAATAATCTGACCGTGTTTGTTGACTGGAACAAGCTACAGCTTGACGGCAGGCTAGACGAGATCATTCGCGCCTTCAATCTGGAAGATAAATTCCGCGCCTTTGGTTTTGACGTCGTTACCGTCAAAGGCGATGACATCCCCGGACTGCTGGCGGCGGTGCAGCCCGTTCCTCCCGTCGATGCGCGCCCGCGGGTAGTCATTCTCGATAGCGTGAAAGGCCAGGGCGTGCCGTATCTCGAGAATCTCAGTAACAACCATCACTTGCGCCTGACGGACGAGATGAAAGAGACGCTAAACGAGACGATTCGCCAGCTGGAGGCCGAACATGATTAAAGTTGCACCTGCAGGACAAAAAGATGCCGTAGAGATGCGTAAAGTCTATGCCGGGTTTGTCGCGCAGCAGATTGAAGCCCATAGCCCGATTATCGCCCTGGAAGCGGATCTGATGAGCTCTATGGCGATGGACGGCGTTGCGCGGCAGCATCCACAGCACGTCATCAATTGCGGCATTATGGAAGCGAACGTGATCGGCACCGCAGCCGGGCTATCGTTGACCGGGCGCAAGCCGTTTGTCCATACCTTTACCGCTTTCGCCAGTCGCCGCTGCTTCGACCAGCTGTTTATGGCGCTGGACTATCAGCGGAATAACGTCAAAGTGATTGCCTCTGACGCGGGGGTGACCGCCTGTCATAACGGCGGAACCCATATGTCATTTGAAGATATGGGGATTGTGCGCGGTCTCGCGCATTCGGTGGTGCTGGAAGTGACCGATGCGGTGATGTTCGAGGATATCCTGCGGCAGCTTATCGATCTCGACGGTTTTTACTGGGTACGCACGATCCGCAAACAGGCGCCGAGCGTCTACGCGCCGGGTTCGACGTTCACGATTGGCAAAGGTAATGTGCTGCGCGAAGGTGACGACATCACCCTGATAGCCAACGGGATCATGGTGGCGGAAGCCCTTGAGGCAGCGCGTCAGCTTGAGCAGGAAGGGGTCAGCGCTGCGGTGATTGATATGTTTACCCTGAAGCCCATCGACCGCATGCTGGTGAAAAATTACGCCGAAAAAACCGGGCGTATCGTGACCTGTGAAAATCACAGTATTCATAACGGGCTGGGATCGGCGGTGGCGGAAGTGCTGGTGGAGACCTGCCCGGTTCCGATGCGTCGTGTGGGGGTGAAGGAGCGCTATGGCCAGGTGGGAACGCAGGACTTTCTGCAGAAGGAGTATGGCCTGACGGCGCATGATATTGTCTCGGCGGCGCGAGAGCTGCTGTAAATAAAAAGGCGACCGTGAGGTCGCCTTTTTTCATCCAGCGGGCAGATTATGCTTGCTGCTGGGACGACTGAATCGCGGTCAGGGCGATGGTATAGACGATATCGTCAACCAGCGCGCCACGGGACAGGTCGTTCACCGGCTTACGCATCCCCTGCAGCATCGGCCCAATAGAGATCAGGTCGGCAGAACGCTGTACGGCTTTGTAAGTGGTGTTACCGGTGTTCAGGTCCGGGAAGATGAACACGGTAGCGCGGCCGGCAACCGGAGAGTTCGGCGCTTTGGATTTCGCTACGTCAGCCATGACCGCAGCATCGTACTGCAGCGGGCCGTCGATCATCAGGTCAGGACGTTTTTCCTGCGCCAGACGCGTCGCTTCGCGTACTTTCTCTACATCGCTGCCGGCGCCAGAGGTACCGGTGGAGTAGGAGAGCATGGCTACGCGTGGTTCGATGCCGAAGGCAATCGCGGAGTCTGCGGACTGGATAGCGATTTCAGCCAGCTGTTCAGCGGTCGGATCCGGGTTGATCGCGCAGTCGCCGTAAACGTACACCTGTTCCGGCAGCAGCATGAAGAATACGGAAGAGACCAGAGAGCTACCCGGCGCAGTTTTGATCAGCTGCAGCGGCGGACGGATGGTGTTGGCGGTGGTGTGAACCGCGCCGGATACCAGGCCGTCGACTTCGTCTTGTTCCAGCATCAGGGTGCCGAGAACCACGTTGTCTTCCAGCTGCTCGCGGGCAACCGCTTCGGTCATGCCTTTGCTCTTACGCAGCTCGACCAGGCGAGCAACGTAGCTTTCGCGAACCACTTCCGGGTCAACGATTTCAATACCGGCGCCCAGCTCTACGCCCTGAGAAGCGGCAACGCGGGTGATTTCATCCGGGTTACCCAGCAGTACGCAGGTCGCGATACCGCGCTCGGCGCAGATAGCCGCGGCTTTAACGGTACGCGGTTCGTTGCCTTCCGGCAGCACAACACGCTTGCCTGCTTTACGCGCCAGCTCGGTGAGCTGATAGCGGAAGGCTGGCGGAGAGAGACGACGGCTGCGCTCGGAAGTCGCGGTCAGGGATTCAATCCAGTCGGCGTTGATATAGTTAGCCACGTATTCCTGAACTTTCTCGATGCGCTCGTGATCGTCAACCGGCACTTCCAGGTTGAAGCTCTGCAGGCTCAGAGAGGTCTGCCAGGTGTTGGTGTTAACCATGAATACCGGCAGGCCGGTAGCAAACGCGCGTTCGCACAGCTTGCTGACGCGCGGGTCCATTTCATAGGCCCCGGTCAGCAGAATGGCGCCGATTTCCACGCCGTTCATCGCGGCCAGGCAGGCGGCGACCAGTACGTCAGGACGGTCCGCGGAAGTGACCAGCAGAGAACCTGCGCGGAAGTGTTCCAGCATGTGCGGAATGCTACGCGCACAGAAGGTGACGGACTTCACGCGGCGGGTATTGATGTCGCCTTCGTTGATGATGGTGGCGTTCAGGTGATGCGCCATATCAATCGCGCGGGTGGCGATCAGATCGAAGCTCCACGGCACCGCGCCCAGAACCGGTAATGGGCTACCGTTCTGCAGCTGAGCCGGATCGATCTTCACGACTTTTGCTTTGGAAGAGTCGTCGAAGATTTCCGACAGGTCCGGGCGAGTACGGCCCTGTTCGTCAACCGGCGCATTCAGCTTGTTGACGATGACGCCGGTGATGCTGGTGTTTTTCGCGCCGCCGAAGCTGCTGCGGGTGAGCTCAATGCGCTCTTTCAGCTGTTCCGGGGTATCGGTACCCTGGGACATCACAAAGACGATTTCAGCGTTCAGCGTTTTCGCGATTTCGTAGTTCAGAGACTGGGCAAACTGATGTTTGCGGGTCGGGACCAGACCTTCAACCAGCACCACTTCAGCATCCTGCGTGTTGGCGTGGTAGTTGGCGATGATCTCTTCCATCAGCACGTCTTTCTGGTTGCTGGAGAGCAGCGACTCAACGTGGCTCATTTTCAACGGCTCTGCGGCCGGAAGGTCGGAGTTCGCGCGAATGATGGTGGTGGTCTGGTCTGGCGCATCGCCACCGGCACGCGGTTGAGCGATAGGTTTAAAGACGCTCAGGCGAACGCCTTTACGTTCCATAGCACGGATAACACCGAGGCTGACGCTGGTCAGGCCTACGCTGGTTCCGGTAGGGATCAGCATGATTGTACGGGACACGATATATCCTCTTTCGTTACCGCCAGTATCAGGCGGGATACAAAACAGCACCGCCAGCTAGGCTGGCGGTGTGGAATCAGGCGGTCAGACGGTTGGCGTCCTGCGCGATGACCAGCTCTTCGTTGGTCGGAATGACGATAGCCGGGCGAGTGCCTTCTTTGTTGATGAAGCCAGACTTGCCGAAACGGGCAGCCAGGTTACGCTCGTGATCAACTTCAAAGCCCAGTACGCCCAGTTTGCCCAGAGACAGTTCGCGAACCATCGCGGCGTTTTCACCGATACCACCGGTGAACACAACGGCGTCCAGACGACCGTCCATCAGCGCGGTGTAAGAGCCGATGTATTTTGCCAGGCGGTGGCAGTAAACGTCCATTGCACGTTTAGCGTCAGCTTTTTCCTGGTAGTTGTCTTCAACATAGCGACAGTCGCTGGTCACTTCGGTCAAACCGAGCAGGCCGGACTCTTTAGTCAGCATTTTGTTGATGGCGTCTACGCTCATGCCCAGGGCATCGTGCAGATGGAAAATGATTGCCGGGTCGATATCGCCAGAACGCGTACCCATCACCAGGCCTTCCAGCGGAGTCAGACCCATGGAAGTGTCAACGCATTTACCGTTGCGGATAGCGGAAACGGAACCACCGTTGCCCAGATGGCAGGTGATGATGTTCAGCTCTTCAACCGGTTTGTTCAGAACTTTCGCGGCTTCCTGAGTCACATAGAAGTGGCTGGTGCCGTGCGCGCCGTAGCGACGTACGCCGTGTTCTTTGTACAGGCTGTACGGCAGGGCATAGAGGTAAGATTCTTCCGGCATGGTCTGATGGAACGCGGTGTCGAACACGGCAACGTTCTTGTCTTTCAGATTAGGGAAGGATTTCAGGGCTTCTGCGATACCGATCAGGTGCGCCGGGTTGTGCAGCGGGGCGAAAGACGCGGAGTCTTTAATTCCCTGAATAACGGAGTCATCGATAACGACGGAGCTGGTGTATTTTTCACCACCGTGAACGATGCGGTGGCCGATTGCGGTCAACTGAGCAGACAGTTCTGGTTTTTGTGCCAGAATAGTGTTAACGATAAAGTTCAGCGCTTCACTGTGAGCAGCGCCAGCGCCTAATTCGGCTTCTTGCTTGCTGCCATCCATTTTCCATTTGATACGGGCTTCAGGAAGATGGAAACATTCTGCTAAACCAGACAGGTATTCGTCACCGTTGACGGCATCAAGGATAGCGAATTTCAGAGAGGAGCTACCGCAGTTCAGAACCAGTACTAACTTACTCGACATGGAAGTACCTTTTATGATACGTGGCTAAAAAAACGTCAGTGTGTCACAAAGCGTAGCGCAGGATGACATTGACATTTATGATTAACATCATGCCTTGTACTGTTTTCGGGCACGATGAGAGAAGTACATTTGATTTTATGTCATTTTGCATAATTTTCAGCCAGTGGCAGAATATGCGATAATTTGACTAACCTGGTAAAAGGGTCTAACCGCCCCTCAGGTGCGCACAGAATACCTGATTGAGTGCGCCATTGCCAAAATCTTTTGAACGTTGTCATGCACAGTTGGTGTTTTGCACAAAATTTTTAAGTTTTATATGTAAAGTTGAGGTAAGCCATGTCCGGTCCCGAGAATCGCTCTGTGAGTTTTTTTGGCTTGTTTCGCCACGGGCAGCATTATGCAAAGACCTGGCCTCTGGATAAGCGCCTTGCTCCGGTGTTTATTGAAAACCGCATTATTCGCGCCACGCGTTATGCGATTCGTATCATGCCGCCGGTGGCGATTTTCACGCTGTGTTGGCAAATCGCCCTCGGTGGCCAGCTGGGCCCGGCCGTCGCCACCGCGCTGTTTGCGCTGAGCCTGCCGATGCAGGGTTTATGGTGGTTGGGCAAGCGTTCAGTGACGCCGCTGCCGCCGTCGATACTGAGCTGGTTTTATGAAGTGCGCGGTAAACTGCAGGAGGCCGGGCAGGCGTTAACGCCGGTAGACGGAAAGCCTGATTATCAGGCTTTAGCTGACACGCTTAAGCGCGCCTTCAAACAACTGGATAAAACTTTCCTTGATGATTTGTAATTGCATCGGGAAAACGCATATAAAAGAAGGCGCATAATTCATGCGCCTTCTTTTTTCACGCCGTAAAAGTGCAACAGGAGTCAAAAATGGAAATGACCAATGCGCAGCGTCTGATTCTGTCGAATCAATACAAAATGATGACGATGCTCGATCCGGACAACGCTGAACGCTACCGCCGCCTGCAGACCATCATTGAGCGTGGATACGGGCTGCAGATGCGCGAGCTGGACCGCGAGTTTGGCCAGCTTACCGAAGAAACGTGTCGCACCATCATTGATATCATGGAGATGTATCACGCGCTGCATGTCTCCTGGACGAACCTGAAGGACGCCAGCGGGATTGACGAGCGTCGGGTCACCTTCCTCGGATTTGACGTGGCGACCGAGGCCCGCTACCTCGGCTATGTCCGCTTTATGGTTAACGTTGAAGGGCGCTACAGCCACTTTGACGCCGGGACTCACGGCTTTAACTCCCAGACCCCAATGTGGGAAAAATACCAGCGCATGCTGAGCACCTGGCACTCCTGCCCGCGCCAGTATCATTTAAGCAGTAACGAAATTAATCAAATTATCAACGCCTGATGGAGGTTCCCGTGCAGTGTAAAGGTTTCCTGTTTGATCTTGACGGGACATTGGTCGATTCGTTGCCGGTTGTGGAGCGTTCGTGGTGCAAATGGGCGGATCGATTCAGTATCCCTCATGATGAAGTGTTGAACTTTATTCATGGCAAACAGGCGATAACCTCATTACGTCATTTTCTTCCCGGCCGCAGCGAAGAAGAGATTCAGTCCGAGTTCGTCTGGCTGGAAAAGGTCGAAGCAGCGGATACGGATGGCGTAACGGCGCTGCCGGGAGCGGTGGCGCTGCTCAGGACGCTTGATGACGCGGGGATCCCTTGGGCGATCGTGACGTCAGGTTCGATTCCCGTCGCCCACGCCCGTCACCGCGCCGCGGGGCTGCCTGAGGCGAAGGTTTTCGTCACCGCCGAGCGCGTAAAGCACGGGAAACCCGCTCCGGATGCCTATCTGCTTGGGGCCGAGCTGTTAGGGCTGGCGCCGGGAGATTGCGCCGTGGTGGAGGATGCCCCTGCCGGTTTGCTCTCTGGGCTGAATGCCGGTTGTCGGACCATCGCGGTCAATGTGCCCGCCGATGCGCCGCGTCTTGATGAAGCTGATTTGGTGTTAACAACGCTTGAAAATCTGCTAGTTGAGCGCCTGCCTGACGGCAATGTGAATGTTAGCCTTAAAGATTAATCTCATGATTTAGCCCCGCGCCGGCGGGGCTTTTTTATGCCAAACTTCCAACTCCATCTTCTGACAAGGATAAGTTGTGAACGGTGAACTGATTTGGGTGTTATCTCTTCTTGCCGTAGCCGTCGTACTCTTTGCCACCGGAAAAGTGCGCATGGATGCTATCGCATTGCTGGTGATTGTCGCTTTTGTCCTTAGCGGCACCTTAACGCTCAGCGAGGCCTTCTCGGGATTTAGCGATCCCAACGTTATCCTTATCGCCGCGCTTTTCATTATTGGCGATGGGCTGGTGCGCACCGGGGTCGCCACCAAAATGGGCTCCTGGCTGGTGAAGGTTGCCGGTAACAGCGAAACCAAAATGCTGGTCTATTTAATGCTAACCGTTGCCGGACTAGGCGCTTTTATGAGCTCGACCGGCGTGGTGGCCATTTTTATTCCCGTGGTGCTCAGCGTGTCAATGCGCATGAACACGTCACCTTCGCGGTTGATGATGCCGCTCAGTTTTGCCGGACTTATTAGCGGAATGATGACTCTGGTGGCCACACCGCCCAATCTGGTCGTCAACAGCGAGCTGTTACGCGAAGGGCTGCAAGGATTCAGCTTTTTTAGCGTCACGCCGATAGGCCTGGTGGTGCTGGTACTGGGCGTTTTCTATATGCTGGTGATGCGCTTTATGCTTAAGGGAGACGAAGGCGAACAGGTCCGCGATGGTCGTAAGCGAAGCACCTTCCGCGATCTTATCAAAGATTATCATCTCACAGGGCGCGCGCGCCGCCTGGCCATTCGCCCTGGCTCGCCGATGATTGGTCAGCGCCTGGACGACCTGAAACTGCGCGAGCGCTATGGGGCGAACGTCATCGGCGTTGAGCGCTGGCGGCGCTTCCGGCGGGTTATCGTTAACGTTAACGGCGTATCGGAGTTCCGCGCCCGCGACGTTTTGCTGATCGATATGTCGGCTTCCGATGTGGATTTACGTCAGTTCTGCGGCGAGCAAATGCTGGAGCCCATGGTGCTGCGCGGCGAATACTTTTCCGATCAGGCGCTGGACGTAGGGATGGCGGAAGTCTCCCTGATCCCGGATTCCGAACTGATTGGCAAGACGGTGCGCGAAATCGCCTTTCGTACCCGTTTCGATTTGAACATCGTGGGTCTGAAACGCGATGGCAAAGCTCTTGACGGCGCGGTCACCGATGAAGCTTTGCAGCTTGGCGATATCATGCTGGTGGTGGGGAACTGGCGGCAGATAGCGCTGCTGGCTAAGCGGGGTCGTGACTTTGTGGTGCTGAATATGCCCATTGAGGTTAATGACGCCTCGCCGGCGCACAGCCAGGCGCCGCACGCAATTTTCTGTCTGGTGTTGATGGTCGCGCTGATGCTGACTGACGAAATTCCGAACCCCATAGCGGCGATCGTTGCCTGCCTGCTGATGGGGAAATTCCGCTGTATTAACGCCGAAAGCGCCTATAAAGCCATTCACTGGCCGAGCATTATTTTGATCGTCGGGATGATGCCTTTTGCTCTGGCGCTGCAGAAAACCGGCGGCGTGGATCTGGTGGTGCAGGGATTAATGGACGTGGCGGGAAGTAAAGGACCGTACCTGATGCTTGGCTGCCTGTTTGTGATGTGCGCGGCTATCGGCCTGTTTATATCCAATACGGCCACCGCGGTACTGATGGCGCCCATTGCGCTGGCCGCGGCAAAGTCGATGGGCGTTTCGCCTTATCCTTTTGCGATGGTGGTCGCCATGGCGGCCTCGGCGGCGTTTATGACGCCGGTATCGTCGCCGGTGAACACCCTGGTACTGGGGCCGGGTAAATACTCATTCAGCGATTTTGTCAAAATCGGCGTGCCGTTTACTATCCTGGTGATGGTGGTGTGCGTTCTGCTGATCCCGGTGCTGTTTCCGTTCTGATTCAGCAGCGTTCTTTCCCCGGTCAGGCTGCGGCTGGCCGGGGAGCGGTTATTTTATAAAGGCGAATCCTGGCTGATTTCATCAAGCGAAAGGTGGAAACTCGGCACGAAAACCTGCATAAAGTAGTCCATCTCTGCGCTGCGGCGCGATTCCAGCGTTTTCTCAAGGCGGCCTTTGGCCAGCAGAAATTCATTATTCCCCGCCGATAGCTCTTCCAGACACTTCAGGTAGGCGCAAAGCGCATCTGCCTGCTTGACAAGGAATTTTTCCTCGTCGCTGTAGTGCTGTTCGTCGATGAGCGGCTCAAAAATATCGCGCAGTTCATCAGGAACCATATCGACCAGTTTCTGCTGGGCGATTTTCTCGATGGCCTTGTATTCTTGCGCGATCTGCGAGTTGAAATATTTTACCGGCGTCGGCAGGTCGCCGGTCAGAACTTCCGAGGCATCGTGATACATCGCCAGCAGGGCAATGCGCTCGGCGTTAACCTGACCGCCAAATTTACGATTTTTGATCGCCGCCAGCGCATGGGCCACCATCGCGACCTGTAAGCTGTGTTCGGAGACGTTTTCGGTGCGCACATTACGCATCAGCGGCCAGCGGTTGATCAGTTTCAGGCGGGAGAGGTGGGCAAAGAAATGACTCTGACTCATAGGAACCCTTAATCAGTTACGACGTCGGGTGACATTGTGCGCAGGGATTGCCGCCGGATGCAAATCCCGGCGGCTGGACAGATGAAGTCAGAGCTGGTGGTAGCCGGAAAGGAAACGCCCGAAACGGGTAATCGCCATTTCAAGATCGTCTTCGCGCGGAAGGGTCACGATACGCACGTGATCCGGCCACGGCCAGTTAAAGGCGGTACCCTGAACCAGCAGGACTTTTTCCTGCAGCAGAAAATCGAGCACCATCTTCTGGTCATCGTGAATATTAAAGCGCTTAGCGTCGATTTTCGGGAACATATATAGCGCGCCTTTCGGCTTGGTGCACGATACGCCCGGAATGTCATTAATCAGCTCCCAGGCGCGATTGCGCTGCTCATATAAGCGCCCGCCGGGAACAATAAATTCGCTGATGCTCTGATAGCCACCGAGAGCGGTTTGGATCGCATGCTGGGCAGGGACGTTGGCGCACAGGCGCATAGAGGCCAGCATCTCCAGACCTTCGATATAGCCTTTTGCGTGTTTCTTCGGCCCGTTAAGCACCATCCAGCCCTGGCGGAAGCCGGCAACGCGGTAGGTTTTTGACAGACCGTTGAAGGTGATCGTGAGGAGATCCGGGGCCAGCGGCGCAATAGAGTGGTGCTGCGCCTCATCGTAGAGGATTTTGTCGTAGATCTCATCGGCGAAAATAATCAGATTATGCTGGCGGGCGATCTCGACGATCTCCATCAGCAGCTCTTTTGAGTACACCGCGCCGGTTGGGTTATTCGGGTTGATAATCACGATGCCTCGGGTACGCGGGGTGATTTTCGCGCGGATATCGTCGAGGTCCGGGAACCAGTCGGACGACTCATCGCAGAGATAATGCACCGCTTTACCGCTGGAAAGCGCGACTGCGGCGGTCCAGAGCGGATAATCCGGCGCCGGAACCAGCATTTCATCGCCGCTATTCAGCAGCGCCTGCATGGCCTGAACAATAAGTTCGGAAACGCCGTTGCCGATATAAATATCTTCGACCGTCACATCACGCATGCCGCGAGCCTGGTAATGCTGCATGATGGCCTTACGTGCGGAATAGAGGCCCTTTGAATCGCTATAGCCCTGGGAAGTCGGGAGGTTGCGGATGACGTCAACGAGGATTTCGTCAGGCGCGTCAAAGCCAAACGGCGCTGGGTTGCCGATGTTCAGCTTCAGGACTTTGTTGCCTTCTTCTTCAAGGCGTTTCGCCTCTTTCAGAACCGGGCCGCGGATGTCGTAACAGACGTTATCTAACTTGCTGGATTTTTCGATGGGGGACATGAACCTTGACCTTTTAGCTGTTATCGCCACTCCCTGCCGTGGAAGTCAGCACGGAATAATGTACTCCGCATCCCCGCTGTTTTGAAGGGTTAACAGGAGAAGATTTTGCTATTCATGTTTTTTTGGTTTAATTGATTTCTCTGGTGGGTGGGTGTTTTGTTTATACAATAAACCTTTAATACTTTCATTGGTGGTCATATATTGCGTTATCCACTGATTCTGTAAACGTTTATCTGGCTTGTTGATTTAACGGAAATAAGTGCTTATTTTTTGCGCAAAAACCGCGTCACTTTCATATGTACGTTTAATTCACAATACACAGAATGTTTTAACAACTTTGCCAGATATTTTTAATGAAAAGCATTTAATTGATAAATGAGTTTTATTTTATGCAAGGAATATTCTTAGATTTGTAATTTAATTAAAGCGCGGGTCAGCATTTAAAATTGCCTGAGATAATACTGATTAACGCTTATAAATATTGTGGTTTTCGGTTAGAATAACGTCGTTAATACCGATATAAGGCTATGCCAGGTAGCCTGTTTCTTTATTAATACATTGTTATTGCAGGTTTTTGTTATCTTCCTGAGCGCGATGGCAAAGTTTGTCGCTGGTGCGGATGCAGGCAATGGTCATTGACGGCTATTTTTTGCGTCTCATCACAAAAAAACAAAGCGCCGTAATTAAAAGTGCTCAGGCATACGAGCAAAATATTACTCTGAAATTCCGCGCATTTGCTGCGGATGAGTGCTTTCTAATGCAATAACGTTCGTCCAGTTGTTCATCCGTCTGTCCGTGGCGGGTCACGCGAAGCTTAAGGAATAGCCGGAAACCTGGAGCACAGCATCAACAAGGCAGGTCAGCATTAGCCGCCTGAATGTGAAGCAAATATGATAAATGAAAATCGTTCGATACTAAATTTAGACCTCGACCTCTTGAGAACCTTTGTTGCCGTCGCCGATCTCAATACATTTGCCGCTGCCGCCGTTGCGGTATGCCGGACTCAGTCAGCGGTAAGTCAGCAGATGCAGCGGCTGGAGCAGCTGGTCGGCAAAGAACTTTTTGCTCGCCAAGGACGCAATAAACTTCTGACCGAGCAGGGCATTCAGCTGTTGGGCTATGCGCGGAAAATTCTGCGTTTTAATGATGAAGCCTGCATGTCGCTCATGTTCGGTAGCCTGCAGGGAACGCTGACCGTTGGTGCGTCAGATGAGACAGCGGATACTATTTTACCGTGTTTATTAAATCGGATTGGCAGTTTTTATCCGCGGCTGACGCTTGAAATCAAAGTTCTCAATCATATTGATATCGTCGATCGGCTGAAGAAGGGAGCTATCGATCTTGCGCTGACCACCCGACCCACGAAGGGTTTTGACATGCTGACGCTACGCGCTTCGCCAACGTTGTGGTACTGCGCAGCGGACTACGTCCTCCCTCAGGGCGAGTCTGTCCCGCTTGTTCTGCTGGATGCCCCGGATCCGTTTCGGGAAGAGATCGTTGCGGTACTCAACGCCGCTCGCGTCCCCTGGCATCTTTCCCACGCGGCAACCTCAATGGCCGGGGTGAAGGCGGCGGTGAAGGCCGGGCTCGGGGTGACCGCGCAGCCGGTAGAGATGATGAGCCCTGAATTCCGCGTTCCGGGGCGGTGTGACGGCTTACCCGTGCTGCCGGATACCCACTATATGCTGAACTGCGATTCTCAGCAGGCAAGCGAACTGACGCAGGCTATTTTTCAGTCGCTGAGCGCGGAGTACCAGCCGTGGTCCACGCAACGTGTTTATACCCCCGAAGGGGGAGATAATTCCCTTATTTCCTGAGTGGGAAAAGCTAACAAACATCACAAAAACTGGTAACAAAATGTAAGTGTAAAAACGAACCCCCGACGTGTGAAATCGCCGCTGCGGTTCGTTTTTTTCAAATTTTATTGATTAATAGAATGTTTTGTTGATTTGTTTTGATGTAAATCAGTGAGTTAGATCTGCTCTTCCTCTCATTTCTCGACTTTTCTCTGCACTTTCAATACTTCCTGCTAATGTTAAAAAACCGGATAGTTTGTTGCCGTTTTCTTGGTTGAATTAACAAAAGCGTGTCACAGATCAAGAAAATACCCCTCTTTGGGGGGAGGAATCGTGGCTAAATCCTGTCAAAATAGGCGGGTAATTTTGATTTACGGCGGAAACGGACACGATTCAACAGCACTAAATCCGAAGAGTATGCAAGGTTATTCCGCATAAAAGGGCATTTAATGTTAATGAAAAAAATCCAATGTAAATTAATGTTGTGAAAACTTTTGTTAAAGTTGACAAAAGGTTAATGAAAGGAGTAAAAAGCCACCGCAACTGGCCTTCCACATCACCCAGGGACGCTTTTTTGCACGGCTATTTTTTTATTCCTCCCCGTGAAACGCTGTGGCGTTCATCTGCCAGTAAGAGCAGAGGGTTTTAGCGCTACACTTTTTTGGTTAAGCAATGCGTATGTCAACATCCACTGAAGTCATCGCTCATCATTGGGCATTCGCTATATTTCTCATCATCGCTATCGGCCTGTGCTGCCTGATGCTTATCGGCGGTTGGTACCTTGGCGGACGCGCGCGCGCGCGTAGCAAGAACACGCCGTTTGAATCCGGGATCGACTCCGTCGGTTCGGCTCGCTTACGTCTTTCTGCGAAGTTTTATCTGGTTGCCATGTTCTTCGTTATCTTCGACGTGGAAGCCCTGTATCTCTACGCATGGTCGACTTCTATCCGTGAAAGCGGCTGGGTCGGCTTTGTGGAAGCCGCAATTTTCATTTTAGTGCTACTGGCTGGTCTGGTTTACCTCGTTCGTATTGGCGCTCTGGACTGGACGCCTGCGCGCTCCCGTCGCACGCTGGTTAACCCGGAAACAGACAGTCCCACTAACCGTCATACGCAGTAAAAGCGAGGCAATAAGATGGATTATACGCTCACCCGCATCGATCCTAACGGTGAGAACGACCGTTACCCCCTGCAAAAACAGGAGATCGTAACCGACCCCCTGGAGCAAGAAGTCAACAAAAGCGTGTATATGGGGAAACTCGAACACGCTTTGCATGACATGGTGAACTGGGGCCGTAAGAACTCAATCTGGCCTTACAACTTTGGCCTTTCTTGCTGCTACGTGGAAATGGTGACGTCATTCACTGCGGTGCATGACGTTGCGCGTTTTGGTGCAGAAGTATTGCGTGCCTCCCCGCGTCAGGCTGACCTGATGGTGGTCGCGGGCACCTGCTTTACCAAAATGGCGCCGGTCATTCAGCGTCTTTATGACCAGATGCTGGAGCCGAAGTGGGTTATCTCGATGGGCGCATGTGCCAACTCCGGCGGTATGTACGATATTTACTCTGTCGTGCAGGGCGTGGATAAGTTTATTCCGGTTGATGTTTACATCCCGGGCTGTCCGCCGCGTCCGGAAGCGTATATGCAGGCGCTGATGCTGCTGCAGGAATCCATTGGTAAAGAACGTCGTCCGCTCTCTTGGGTGGTAGGCGATCAGGGCGTTTATCGCGCCAATATGCAGTCGGAACGCGAGCGTAAACGCGGCGAACGTATTGCAGTGACCAATCTGCGGACTCCGGACGAGATTTAACTTGCGCCTGCGGGCGGGATGAAAACTTCGCAAATCAATCTACTACAGCGCGAAGTCTCGCCGGCAGTCACCACGGACCTTTTGCAATGGTGAACAATATGACCGATTTAACCGCGCATGACGCCGCACCAGCCTGGCAAACCCGCGATCACCTTGATGACCCGGTGATCGGCGAACTGCGCAACCGTTTTGGGCCGGATGCCTTTACCGTTCAGCCAACCCGCACCGGCGTTCCGGTGGTTTGGGTGAAGCGTGAACAGCTGCTTGAGGTGGGTGATTTCCTGAAGAAGTTGCCGAAGCCTTACGTGATGCTGTTTGACCTGCACGGCATGGACGAACGTCTGCGCACGCACCGCGACGGTTTACCCGCCGCGGATTTTTCCGTTTTCTATCACCTGATTTCAATCGACCGCAATCGCGACATCATGCTCAAGGTCGCATTGTCTGAAAACGATCTGCATCTGCCGACCTTCACCAAACTGTTCCCGAACGCCAACTGGTATGAGCGTGAAACCTGGGAGATGTTTGGCGTGACCTTCGATGGTCACCCGAATCTGCGCCGCATCATGATGCCGCCGACCTGGGAAGGCCACCCGCTGCGTAAAGACTACCCGGCGCGCGCAACCGAATTTGACCCGTTTGAGCTGACCAAAGCCAAACAGGATCTGGAAATGGAAGCGCTGACCTTCAAACCGGAAGAGTGGGGCATGAAGCGCGGGACCGAAAACGAGGACTTTATGTTCCTTAACCTCGGCCCTAACCACCCCTCCGCGCACGGTGCGTTCCGTATTATTTTGCAGCTTGATGGCGAAGAGATCATCGACTGCGTTCCTGATATCGGCTACCACCACCGCGGCGCTGAGAAGATGGGCGAGCGCCAGTCCTGGCACAGCTACATTCCGTATACCGACCGTATTGAGTACCTCGGCGGCTGCGTTAATGAGATGCCGTACGTGCTGGCGGTGGAGAAACTGGCGGGAATAACCGTGCCGGATCGCGTCAACGTCATCCGCGTAATGCTCTCCGAGCTGTTCCGTATCAACAGCCATCTGCTGTACATCTCCACCTTTATCCAGGACGTCGGGGCGATGACGCCGGTGTTCTTTGCCTTTACCGACCGCCAAAAGATCTACGATCTGGTGGAAGCAATTACCGGCTTCCGTATGCACCCGGCCTGGTTCCGTATCGGCGGCGTCGCGCACGACCTGCCCCGCGGTTGGGATCGCCTGCTGCGTGAATTCCTCGAGTGGATGCCGAAGCGTCTGGATTCCTATGAAAAGGCCGCGCTGCGCAACACCATCCTGATCGGTCGTTCGAAAGGGGTTGCCGCCTACAACGCCAAAGAAGCGCTGGAGTGGGGCACCACCGGCGCGGGCCTGCGCGCGACCGGCATCGGCTTCGACGTACGTAAATGGCGTCCTTATTCTGGCTATGAAAACTTCGACTTTGAAATCCCGACCGGCGGTGGCGTCTCCGACTGCTACACCCGCGTGATGCTGAAAGTGGAAGAGCTGCGCCAGAGCCTGCGCATTCTTCAGCAGTGCCTCGATAACATGCCGGAAGGCCCGTTCAAGGCGGATCACCCGCTGACGACGCCGCCGCCGAAAGAGCGCACGCTGCAGCATATCGAAACCCTGATTACGCACTTCCTGCAGGTTTCCTGGGGGCCGGTCATGCCGGCGCAAGAATCCTTCCAGATGATTGAAGCGACCAAGGGTATTAACAGTTACTACCTGACCAGCGACGGCAGCACTATGAGCTACCGTACCCGCGTGCGCACGCCAAGCTTCGCGCACCTGCAGCAGATCCCGGCCGCTATTCGCGGCAGTCTGGTCTCCGACCTGATTGTCTATCTGGGTAGTATCGATTTTGTTATGTCAGACGTGGACCGCTAATTATGCACGAGAATCAACAACCACAAACCGAGGCTTTTGAGCTGAGTGCGGCAGAGCGTGAGGCGATTGAGCACGAAAAGCACCACTACGAAGACCCGCGTGCGGCGTCCATTGAAGCGCTGAAAATCGTTCAGAAGCAGCGCGGTTGGGTGCCGGACGGCGCAATCTACGCTATCGCCGATGTGCTGGGGATCCCGGCCAGCGACGTAGAAGGCGTGGCGACCTTCTACAGCCAGATTTTCCGCCAGCCGGTGGGTCGTCACGTGATTCGCTACTGCGACAGCGTGGTGTGCCATATCACCGGGTTCCAGGGCATTCAGTCGGCGATCGAGAAGAAGCTGGATATCAAACCGGGTCAAACCACCTTTGATGGCCGTTTCACTCTGCTGCCGACCTGCTGCCTGGGCAACTGCGACAAGGGGCCGACCATGATGATTGATGAGGACACTCACAGTTATCTGACGCCGGAAGCGATTCCTGACCTCCTGGAGCGGTATAAATGAAAACCATTATTCGTACTGCCGAAACCCATCCGTTAACCTGGCGTCTGCGCGACGACAAACAGCCGGTATGGCTGGATGAATACCAGAGTAAAAACGGCTACGCCGGGGCGCGTAAAGCGCTCTCCGGCATGGCGCCGGATGAAATCGTCACTGCGGTAAAAGACGCCGGCCTGAAAGGGCGCGGCGGCGCGGGCTTTTCCACCGGTCTGAAGTGGAGCCTGATGCCGAAAGACGAGTCCATGAACATCCGTTACCTGCTGTGTAACGCCGATGAAATGGAGCCGGGCACCTATAAAGACCGCCTGCTGATGGAACAGCTGCCGCACCTGCTGGTGGAAGGCATGCTGATCTCCGCGTTCGCGCTGAAAGCCTACCGCGGCTATATCTTCCTGCGCGGCGAATATATCGAAGCGGCGCAGCACCTGCGCCGGGCAATCGCCGAAGCGACCGAAGCGGGCCTGTTGGGGAAAAATATCCTTGGCACCGGTTTTGACTTCGAACTGTTTGTGCACACCGGGGCAGGGCGCTATATCTGCGGCGAAGAAACCGCGCTGATTAACTCCCTCGAAGGCCGCCGCGCCAATCCACGTTCGAAGCCGCCGTTCCCGGCCAGCTCCGGCGTATGGGGGAAACCGACCTGCGTGAACAACGTTGAAACCCTGTGCAACGTTCCGGCGATTCTGGCCAACGGCGTCGAGTGGTATCAGAACATTTCTACCAGTAAAGACGCCGGCACCAAGCTGATGGGCTTCTCTGGACGGGTGAAGAACCCGGGCGTCTGGGAACTGCCGTTCGGCACCACCGCGCGCGAGATCCTCGAAGATTACGCGGGCGGCATGCGCGATGGTCTGAAGTTTAAAGCCTGGCAGCCGGGCGGCGCGGGCACCGACTTCCTGACCGAAGCGCACCTCGATTTGCCGATGGAGTTCGAAAGCATTGGTAAAGCGGGTAGCCGTTTGGGTACCGCGCTGGCGATGGCCGTCGACCACGAGATCGGCATGGTTCCGCTGGTGCGCAACCTCGAAGAATTTTTTGCCCGCGAATCCTGCGGCTGGTGTACGCCCTGCCGCGACGGCCTGCCGTGGAGCGTGAAGATCCTGCGCGCCCTGGAGCGCGGCGAAGGCCAGCCGGGGGATATCGAGACGCTTGAGCAACTGTGTCGATTCCTCGGTCCGGGTAAAACCTTCTGCGCGCACGCGCCGGGCGCGGTTGAACCGCTGCAGAGCGCGATCAAATATTTCCGCGAAGAATTCGAGGCTGGCATTAAGCAGCAGTTCAGCAATACCCATGCAATTAACGGTATTCAGCCGAACCTGCTTAAGACGCGCTGGTAATCTAAAGGTTTTTTATTTTTGGAAGCACGCAAATGGCTACGATTCATGTAGACGGCAAAGAATACGAGGTCAACGGAGCGGACAACCTGCTAGAAGCTTGTCTCTCTCTGGGCCTTGATATTCCATACTTTTGCTGGCATCCGGCGCTAGGGAGCGTCGGTGCTTGCCGCCAGTGTGCGGTGAAGCAATATCAGAACGCGGAAGACACGCGTGGCCGCCTGGTGATGTCCTGTATGACTCCGGCATCCGACGGCACTTTTATTTCCATCGACGACGCAGAAGCGAAGCAGTTCCGCGAAAGCGTAGTTGAGTGGCTGATGACCAACCACCCGCATGACTGTCCGGTGTGCGAAGAGGGCGGCAACTGTCACTTGCAGGATATGACCGTGATGACCGGTCATAGCTTCCGTCGCTACCGCTTTACCAAGCGTACCCACCGCAACCAGGATCTGGGGCCGTTCATCTCGCACGAAATGAACCGCTGCATCGCCTGCTACCGCTGCGTCCGCTACTACAAAGATTATGCCGACGGCACCGACCTTGGCGTTTACGGCGCTCACGACAACGTCTACTTTGGGCGCCCGGAAGACGGCACGCTGGAAAGCGAGTTCTCCGGCAACCTGGTGGAAGTCTGTCCGACCGGCGTATTCACCGACAAAACCCACTCCGAGCGCTATAACCGTAAGTGGGACATGCAGTTTGCGCCAAGCATCTGTCAGCAGTGTTCCATCGGCTGTAACATCAGCCCCGGCGAACGCTATGGCGAACTGCGTCGTATCGAAAACCGCTATAACGGTACCGTTAACCGCTACTTCCTCTGCGACCGCGGTCGTTTCGGCTACGGCTATGTGAATCTCAAAGACCGTCCGCGTCAGCCGGTTCAACGCCGCGGTGACGATCTGATTACCCTTAACGCCGAGCAGGCGATGCAGGGGGCGGCGGATATTCTGCGCCAGTCGAAGAAAGTGATCGGTATCGGCTCCCCGCGCGCCAGCCTCGAAAGCAACTTCGCGCTGCGCGAACTGGTCGGCGCCGGGAACTTCTATACCGGCATCGCGAAGGGCGAACAAGAGCGCCTGCAGATGATGCTGAAAGTGCTGCGCGAAGGCGGTATCCATACCCCGGCGCTGCGCGAAATCGAATCCTACGATGCGGTGCTGATCCTCGGCGAAGACATCACCCAGACCGGCGCGCGTATCGCGCTGGCGGTGCGTCAGGCGGTGAAAGGCAAAGCGCGCGAAATGGCGGCGGCGCAGAAAGTCGCCGACTGGCAGATCGCCGCGATCCTTAACATCGGCCAGCGCGCGAAGCATCCGCTGTTTGTCACCAATATTGATGACACCCGCCTCGATGACATCGCCGCATGGACCTACCGCGCGCCGGTGGAAGATCAGGCGCGCCTCGGCTTTGCCATCGCCCATGCGCTGGATGAAAGCGCCCCGGCGGTCGAAGGGCTGAGCGGCGAGCTGAAAGGCAAAATCGACGTGATCGTTCAGGCGTTAGCCGGAGCGAAAAAACCGCTGATTGTCTCCGGAACCAACGCCGGCAGCATTGAAGTGATTCAGGCGGCGGCCAACGTGGCGAAAGCCCTGAAAGGCCGCGGCGCCGATGTCGGCGTGACGATGGTCGCCCGCGCGGTCAACAGCGTTGGCCTCGGCATGATCGGCGGCGGCTCGCTTGAAGAGGCGCTGAGCGAACTGGAAACCGGCGCAGCCGATGCGGTTATCGTGCTGGAAAACGACCTGCACCGCCACGCTTCAGCCGCCCGCGTTGATGCGGCGCTGGCGAAAGCGCCGCTGGTGATGGTGGTTGACCATCAGCGTACGGCGATTATGGAAAAAGCGCATCTGGTGCTCTCCGCGGCAAGCTTTGCGGAAAGCGACGGTACCGTGGTCAACAACGAAGGTCGCGCCCAGCGCTTCTTCCAGGTTTACGACCCGGCCTACTACGACGCGAAAACCGTAATGCTGGAGAGCTGGCGCTGGCTGCACTCATTGCACAGCACCGTGAACAATCGTCAGGTTGACTGGACCCAGCTGGACCACGTGATTGACGCTGCCGTTGCCGCACTGCCGCAGCTGGCCGGTATCAAAGACGCCGCGCCGGATGCGACCTTCCGCATTCGCGGCCAGAAGCTGGCCCGTGAACCGCACCGCTACAGCGGTCGTACGGCGATGCGCGCCAACATCAGCGTGCATGAACCGCGTCAGCCGCAGGATAAAGACACCATGTTCGCCTTCTCCATGGAAGGGAACAACCAGCCGTCCGCGCCGCGCTCGCAAATTCCGTTTGCCTGGGCTCCGGGCTGGAACTCCCCGCAGGCGTGGAACAAGTTCCAGGATGAAGTGGGCGGTAAACTGCGCCACGGCGATCCGGGCGTGCGTCTGTTTGAAGCTTCCGCTAGCGGTCTTGAGTACTTTACCGCAGTACCGGCAAGCTTCCAGGCAGAGGACGGGAAATGGCGTATCGCGCCTTACTATCACCTGTTCGGCAGCGACGAGCTGTCGCAGCGTTCTCCGGTATTCCAGAGCCGCATGCCGCAGCCGTACGTTAAGCTGAACCCGGCAGATGCCGCGAAGCTTGGGGTGAACGAAGGCGCAATGGTCTCTTTGCGCGTTGATGGCCAGGCGCTTAGCCTGCCGCTGGTGATTTCGGCGGGGCTGACGGCAGGGCAGGTTGGCTTACCGATGGGCATGCCAGGGATTGCGCCGGTACTGACCGGAGCGCGTATTGATACTCTGCAGGAGGCGAAAGCATGAGTTGGTTAACTCCCGATCTCATCGACATTCTGTTAAGCATCCTTAAAGCGGTGGTGATTCTGCTGGTCGTGGTGACCTGCGGCGCGTTTATGAGCTTCGGCGAACGTCGTCTGCTGGGCCTGTTCCAGAACCGTTATGGACCTAACCGCGTGGGCTGGGGCGGTTCGCTGCAGCTCGTCGCCGACATGATCAAAATGTTCTTTAAAGAGGACTGGGTTCCGCGCTTCTCGGATCGCGTGATCTTTACTCTGGCGCCGGTTATCGCCTTTACTTCGCTGCTGCTGGCCTTCGCCATTGTGCCGGTCAGCCCGACGTGGGTAGTGGCCGATTTAAACATCGGGATTCTGTTCTTTCTGATGATGGCAGGCCTGGCGGTCTATGCGGTGCTGTTCGCCGGTTGGTCGAGCAACAACAAATACTCGCTGCTTGGCGCGATGCGTGCTTCTGCCCAGACCCTGAGCTACGAAGTATTCCTCGGGCTTTCCCTGATGGGCGTAGTGGCGCAGGCCGGTTCATTCAACATGACCGATATCGTCAACAACCAGGCGCATCTGTGGAACGTTATTCCTCAGTTCTTTGGCTTTGTGACCTTTGCGATTGCGGGCGTAGCGGTATGTCACCGTCACCCGTTTGACCAACCGGAAGCGGAGCAGGAGCTGGCCGACGGTTACCACATCGAATATTCCGGCATGAAGTTCGGTCTGTTCTTCGTCGGTGAATATATCGGCATTGTTACCGTATCGGCGCTGATTGTGACGCTGTTCTTCGGCGGCTGGAATGGCCCATGGTTACCTCCTTTCATCTGGTTCGCGCTGAAAACCGCGTTCTTTATGATGATGTTCATTTTGATCCGCGCATCATTACCGCGTCCGCGCTATGACCAGGTAATGTCCTTTGGCTGGAAGGTATGCCTGCCGTTAACGCTGATCAACCTGTTGGTAACGGCGGCTGTCATTCTCTGGCAGGCGCAATAAGGGGTGAATTGACCATGACCTTAAAAGAATTATTGGTAGGGTTTGGCACCCAGGTCCGCAGTATCTGCATGATCGGGATGCACGCCTTTGCCAAACGAGAAACTCGGATGTACCCGGAAGAGCCGGTATATCTGCCGCCGCGCTACCGTGGCCGTATCGTGCTGACGCGCGATCCGGACGGCGAAGAGCGCTGCGTTGCCTGTAACCTGTGTGCGGTAGCCTGTCCGGTAGGCTGTATCTCTCTGCAAAAAGCGGAGACCAAAGACGGCCGCTGGTACCCGGAGTTTTTCCGCATCAACTTTTCACGCTGTATTTTCTGCGGCCTGTGCGAAGAAGCGTGCCCGACCACGGCGATTCAGTTGACCCCGGACTTTGAGCTGGGCGAATACAAACGTCAGGATCTGGTGTACGAAAAAGAGGATCTGCTGATTTCCGGTCCGGGTAAATACCCGGAATATAACTTCTACCGGATGGCGGGTATGGCAATCGACGGCAAAGATAAGGGCGAAGCAGAGAACGAAGCCAAGCCTATCGACGTCAAGAGCCTGTTACCGTAAGGAGAGGGCAATGGAATTCGCTTTTTATATCTGTGGCCTGATAGCCATCCTCGCAACCCTGCGGGTGATCACCCACACAAATCCGGTGCACGCGCTGCTGTACCTGATCATTTCGCTGTTGGCGATTGCCGGGGTGTTCTTCTCGCTGGGGGCTTACTTCGCCGGCGCGCTGGAAATTATCGTTTATGCGGGCGCCATTATGGTGCTGTTCGTGTTCGTGGTGATGATGCTCAACCTGGGCGGCAGCGAAATCGAACAGGAACGTCAGTGGCTGAAACCCGGGATCTGGATTGGTCCGGCCATTCTTTCCGCGGTGCTGCTGGTGGTGATCGTTTACGCCATTCTCGGCGTTAACGATCAGGGTATCGACGGCGCGGCGATTAACGCCAAAGAGGTGGGTATCGCGCTGTTTGGGCCGTACGTTCTGGCGGTGGAGCTGGCCTCCATGCTGCTGCTCGCGGGTCTGGTTGTCGCCTTCCATATCGGTCGCGAAGAACGCGCCGGGGAAGTGCTGAGCAATCGTCCGAACGACAGCGATAAAAGAAAAACGGAGGAACACGCATGATCCCCTTAACACATGGACTGATCCTCGCCTCTGTCCTGTTTGTCCTCGGCCTGACGGGGCTGGTTATCCGCCGCAATCTGCTGTTTATGCTGATTAGCCTGGAGATCATGATCAATGCCGCCGCGCTGGCTTTCGTGGTTGCAGGGAGCTACTGGGGCCAGACCGATGGCCAGATAATGTATATCCTCGCCATCACCCTCGCCGCCGCGGAAGCGAGTATCGGCCTGGCGCTGCTGCTGCAGCTCCATCGTCGTCGCCAGAACCTGAACATCGATTCAGTAAGTGAGTTGCGCGGATGAACATGCTTGCCTTAACCATTCTTTTGCCATTGATTGGCTTTGTTTTGCTGGCCTTCTCCCGCGGCCGCTGGTCGGAAAATTTATCCGCCACCGTAGGGGTTGGCTCGGTAGGCCTGGCGGCGCTGGTGACGGCGTTTGTCGGCGTCGACTTCTTTGCCAACGGCAAACAGGCGCTCAGCGTACCGCTGTGGACCTGGATGTCGGTCGGCGACTTCAACATTGGCTTCAACCTGGTGCTGGACGGCCTCTCTCTGACCATGCTCTCCGTGGTCACCGGCGTCGGCTTCCTGATCCACATGTTCGCCTCCTGGTATATGCGCGGTGAAGAGGGCTACTCCCGCTTCTTCGCCTATACCAACCTGTTTATCGCCAGCATGGTCGTTCTGGTGCTCGCGGATAACCTGCTGCTGATGTACCTCGGCTGGGAAGGCGTGGGCCTGTGCTCCTATCTGCTGATCGGCTTCTACTACACCGATCCGAAGAACGGCGCGGCGGCGATGAAAGCGTTTGTGGTGACCCGCGTCGGCGATGTGTTCCTGGCGTTCGCGCTGTTCATTCTCTACAACGAACTGGGCACCCTGAACTTCCGCGAAATGGTCGAACTGGCGCCTGCGCACTTTGAGGCCGGCAACAACATGCTGATGTGGGCTACCCTGATGCTGCTGGGCGGCGCGGTGGGTAAATCCGCGCAGCTGCCGTTGCAGACCTGGCTTGCGGACGCGATGGCGGGCCCAACGCCGGTTTCCGCGCTAATCCACGCCGCGACCATGGTCACCGCCGGTGTCTATCTGATTGCGCGCACGCATGGCCTGTTCCTGATGACCCCGGAAGTCCTGCATCTGGTGGGGATCGTCGGGGCGGTAACGCTGGTGCTGGCAGGCTTCGCCGCGCTGGTGCAGACCGATATCAAACGCGTGCTCGCTTACTCCACCATGAGCCAGATTGGCTATATGTTCCTCGCGCTCGGCGTGCAGGCGTGGGACGCGGCGATTTTCCATCTGATGACCCATGCGTTCTTTAAAGCGCTGCTGTTCCTGGCGTCCGGCTCGGTGATCCTCGCCTGCCACCACGAACAGAACATCTTCAAGATGGGCGGCCTGCGTAAGTCAATTCCGCTGGTATACGTCTGCTTCCTGGTCGGGGGCGCGGCGCTGTCCGCGCTGCCGCTGGTGACTGCCGGCTTCTTCAGTAAGGATGAGATTCTGGCGGGCGCGATGGCGAACGGTCATCTTAATCTGATGGTCGCCGGTCTGGTCGGGGCGTTTATGACCTCCCTGTACACCTTCCGTATGATTTTCATCGTGTTCCACGGTAAAGAACAAATTCACGCTCACGCAGGGAAGGGGATTACCCATCATCTGCCGCTGATTGTGCTGCTGGTGCTCTCGACCTTCGTTGGCGCGCTGATTGTGCCGCCGCTGGAAGGCGTGCTGCCGCAGACCACCGAGCTTGAACACGGACGCGTCATGACGCTGGAAATCGCCTCCGGGGTGATTGCCATCGCGGGCATTCTGATTGCCGCCTGGCTGTGGCTGGGTAAACGCACGCTGGTGACGTCGATTGCCAACAGCGCGCCGGGTCGTCTGCTCGGTACCTGGTGGTACAACGCCTGGGGCTTTGACTGGCTGTATGACAAAGTATTCGTCAAGCCGTTCCTCGGCGTGGCGTGGCTGCTGAAGAGCGATCCGCTGAATGCGCTGATGAACATTCCGGCAATCCTTTCCCGCTTCGCAGGCAAAGGCCTGGTGGTGAGTGAGAACGGCTATCTGCGCTGGTATGTGGCTTCAATGGGCATCGGCGCGGTCGTGGTGCTGGCGCTGCTGATGGTATTGCGTTGAGTTTGCGGAGGGCGGGCGTTGTCGGGTAGCGCTTACCCGTAGGCCCGGCGGGCAGAGCGCCGCCGGGCAACAAAACCCGCAATTCGAAGTGAATTTTCTGTGAGAATTCGTTGAAAATCGGTCCTGAACGGGACTTTAACAAGGAATAAAGATCGCCATGTTATTACCCTGGCTAATATTAATTCCCTTTATCGGCGGCTTCCTGTGCTGGCAGACTGAACGCTTTGGCGTGAAGATGCCGCGCTGGATCGCGCTGATCACTATGGGATTGACGTTTCTGCTTGGCCTGCAGTTGTGGATGCAGGGCGGCTATTCTCTCACGCAATCAACCGGTATTCCGCAGTGGCAGTCGGAATTCGTGATGCCGTGGATCCCGCGATTCGGTATCAGCATCCATCTGGCTATCGACGGCCTGTCGCTGCTAATGGTGGTGCTGACCGGGCTGCTCGGCGTGCTGGCGGTGCTCTGTTCATGGCGCGAAATCGAGAAATATCAGGGCTTTTTCCATCTTAACCTGATGTGGATCCTCGGTGGCGTGATCGGCGTATTCCTGGCTATCGACCTGTTCCTGTTCTTCTTCTTCTGGGAAATGATGCTGGTGCCGATGTACTTCCTGATCGCGCTGTGGGGCCATAAAGCCTCCGACGGTAAAACGCGTATCACGGCGGCAACCAAGTTCTTCATTTATACCCAGGCGAGCGGGCTGGTGATGCTGATTGCCATCCTGGCGCTGGCGTTTGTCCACTTCAACGCTACCGGCGTGTGGACCTTCAACTATGAAGAACTGCTGAAAACCCCAATGTCCCACGGCGTGGAATACATGCTAATGCTGGGCTTCTTTATCGCTTTCGCGGTAAAAATGCCGGTGGTTCCGCTGCACGGCTGGCTGCCGGACGCGCACTCTCAGGCGCCGACCGCCGGTTCCGTTGACCTCGCGGGGATTCTGTTGAAAACCGCGGCCTACGGCCTGCTGCGCTTTGCGCTGCCGCTGTTCCCGAACGCTTCCGCCGAATTTGCCCCTATCGCCATGTGGCTGGGCGTCATCGGTATTTTCTACGGCGCGTGGATGGCCTTCAGCCAGTACGATATCAAGCGTCTGATTGCTTACACCTCCGTTTCCCACATGGGCTTTGTGCTGATTGCTATCTATACCGGCAGCCAGCTGGCTTACCAGGGCGCGGTGATTCAGATGATTGCCCACGGCCTGTCCGCTGCCGGCCTGTTTATCCTTTGCGGCCAGCTGTACGAGCGCCTGCATACGCGCGATATGCGTCAGATGGGCGGTCTGTGGAGCAAAATCAAGTGGCTGCCGGCGCTGTCGATGTTCTTTGCGGTCGCGACCCTCGGGATGCCGGGTACCGGTAACTTCGTCGGCGAATTTATGATTCTGTTCGGCAGCTATAAAACCGTACCGGTGATTACGATTATTTCTACCTTCGGTCTGGTGTTCGCTTCCGTGTACTCGCTGTCGATGCTGCATCGCGCGTACTTTGGTAAAGCAAAAAGCGAAATCGCCGCGAAAGCATTGCCGGGAATGTCCCTGCGTGAACTGTCGATCATCCTGCTGCTGGTTGTTCTGCTGGTGCTGCTGGGCTTCTTCCCACAGCCGATTCTGGACACCTCGCACTCTGCGATGAGCAACATTCAGCAGTGGTTTGTTAATTCTGTTTCTACTACAAGGCCGTAATTCGCCATGACAATAACTCCACAACAACTGATCGCACTGCTACCGCTGCTGATCGTCGGCTTGACGGTGGTGGTTGTGATGCTCTCCATTGCGTGGCGACGCAATCATTTCCTCAATGCCACGCTGTCGGTTCTCGGCCTGAACGCCGCGTTGATATCACTCTGGTTCGTGGGTCAGAACGGAGCGATGGACGTCACGCCGATGATTCGCGTAGACGGCTATTCGATGCTCTACACCGGGCTGGTGCTGCTGGCGAGCCTCGCCACCTGTACTTTCGCCTACCCATGGCTTGAGGGTTACAAGGACAATAAAGAAGAGTTCTATCTGCTGGTGCTGATCGCCGCGCTGGGCGGCATTCTGCTGGCGGGCGCTAACCATCTGGCGGCGCTGTTCCTCGGTATCGAACTGATTTCGCTGCCGCTGTTCGGCCTGGTCGGCTACGCCTTCCGCCAGAAACGTTCGCTGGAAGCCAGCATCAAGTACACGATTCTGTCCGCCGTTGCCTCTTCGTTCCTGCTGTTCGGTATGGCGCTGGTATATGCCAATTCCGGCAACCTTTCGTTCCTGGCGCTCGGTAAGAGCCTGACGGATGGCATGCTGCACGAGCCGCTGCTGCTGGCCGGTCTCGGTTTGATGATTGTCGGCCTCGGCTTTAAGCTGTCGCTGGTGCCGTTCCACCTGTGGACGCCGGACGTTTACCAGGGGGCGCCTGCGCCGGTCTCCACCTTCCTGGCGACCGCCAGCAAGATCGCCATCTTCGGCGTGGTGATGCGTCTGTTCCTCTATATGCCGGTTGGCGGCAGTGAGGCGGTACGCGTGGTGCTGGGTCTTATCGCCTTTGCGTCGATTATCTTCGGTAACCTGATGGCGCTGAGCCAGACCAATATTAAACGTCTGCTCGGCTACTCATCCATTTCTCATCTTGGCTACCTGCTGGTGGCGCTGATTGCCCTGCAGAGCGGCGAGATGTCGATGGAAGCGGTGGGGGTTTACCTGGCGGGTTACCTGTTCAGCAGCCTCGGCGCGTTCGGCGTGGTGAGCCTGATGTCCAGCCCGTACCGCGGCCCTGATGCCGATTCGCTCTACTCCTACCGAGGCCTGTTCTGGCATCGTCCGATTCTGTCGGCGGTGATGACGGTGATGATGCTGTCTCTTGCCGGTATCCCAATGACGCTGGGCTTTATCGGTAAGTTTTACGTGCTGGCGGTAGGCGTGCACGCGCACCTGTGGTGGCTGGTCGGGGCGGTAGTGCTGGGTTCAGCGATTGGCCTCTACTACTATCTGCGCGTGGCGGTGAGCCTCTATCTGAGCGCGCCAGAGAAACTGAATCGCGATGCGCCGTCTAACTGGCAGTACAGCGCCGGGGGCATCGTGGTGCTGATCTCCGCGCTGCTGGTGCTGGTACTGGGCGTATGGCCGCAGCCGTTAATCAGCATCGTACAGTTGGCTACGCCGCTGATGTAATCATATCCGTCGTGGGTAAAAAGGATCGCTTCGGCGGTCCTTTTTTTATCTACGCGAAAGCGGTGGGACCTTTGCTTTAATATTTTTTGTAATATTCATGCTTTTTATCATATTAATCTCACTTTACATTTCCACTCATCCTCTTATTTTCCGTACTATTATTACTACGCACACTGTTGTGTTTTGTAGATGGAGAAAGTGAATGAAAACAAGGCGTAAGCATTTGACCATCGGGGAGGTTCAGCGTTTGGTTGAAGCGGCCAGGCGGGGGGCAAATCCGGAACGCGATGTCTGTTTACTGTGGATGTGTTTTAATCATGGGTGTCGGGTGAGCGAAATTCGTCACTGGAAGCTCTCTGATATCGATATTCAAAGCGGGGTCATTTATATTCGTCGGCTGAAAAACGGCTTTTCAACCACGCATCCTATTTATAAACAAGAGGTAAAGGTACTCAACGAGTGGCTGCGCGTGCGTAATAATTACCCCGGGAATAATTCCGGCTGGCTTTTTTTATCACGTAATGGCCAGCCTTTATCCCGCCAGAGAATATATCAAATGATGAAAAATCTGAGCCTTGTTGCCCAGTTGGAAATTAATGCGCATCCGCATATGCTGCGCCACGCGTGTGGTTTCGCGCTGGCGAATAACGGTGTGGATACGCGATTAATTCAGGATTTTCTTGGGCACCGGAATATTCAGCATACGGTTATTTATACGGCAAGTAATGATGCAAGATTTAGAGAGGTTTGGTAAATGAAATAGTCATTTTGTATCAAACTGACTCCTATGCTATCCACAGGTGGTAACAATGTCAATTTATGATTAACAATGTTTTTTGTTATTATTTTCATGTGGTTATATTAAATATAGACGTCATTTATTTTTCGGTTTTTTTAATTAGCTTCACGTATGGTTTGTACCTCTTCCCACTCTTTAGTTTTTTATCGTGTTTATTAGGCTTTTCCCTGGTAAATACGAAATAAAAAATGCCCTCCTTGGCAATATATATTTCAATTAATTGAAGTGGTCAAATTGATACAAAATGACCACTTCAGAATATTATATCCATTTCATGGGTCAATGTTTTGTTGTGTTATTAATATCAAACGTAAATAAAAGGATGCGCACGGTATTGCGCTTTTAAGTTAATGCATTGACTGCATTGAAAAGGACAAATCATGAAAAAAACATTACTTGCTGCTGTTGTTGCCGCCTGCGCGACGATCTCTGGTGCTGCGCTGGCAGATGACGGTCAGGTGAAGTTTATTGGCGACATCATTGATGCTGGTTGCGACGTGGTCAACGACCTGTCTAACCCGCTGGAAGTCCAAATGGGACAGATCGCCAAGACGGCGTTTACCGGTACCGGTTCTACTGCGGCTGAGCAAGGTTTTGATATCCAACTGAAAAACTGCCCGACTACGGTTACTAAAGCATCGGTACTGTTCTCCGGCACTAACGTCGGCGGCGACAATAGCAAACTGCAGCTGACCGCAGAACCTAATGTCGCTACAGGCGTGGCTCTGCAGCTGGTTGATGGCAGCACTAACAGTACCCTGCCGCTGTTCACCCGTTCTACCAGCCTGACCATCCCATCTACCGGTGATATCGATCTGCCGTTCCGCGTTCGTTATATCCAGACCGACACAACTGTTGTTGCTGGTAAAGCTAACGGTAGCGCTAACTTCACTATCAGCTACAACTGATCCTCCGTCTATTAGACCGTGCTAGCGAGCCGAAATCGGCTCGCTTTTCCAGGGAGCTGGAGATGAAACGATACCTGAAAGTGTTGATGGCTGGATGGCTGTTGGTGGGCGCTACGGCACATGCGGGCGTCGTGACCGGCGGTACTCGCCTGATTTATCCGGGCGGTAAAAAAGAGGCCACGCTGAGCGTAACCAACAATGATGCTACACCCTATCTTATTCAGAGCTGGGTGGAGAATGATAAAGGGGCCGCGCCCTTTCTGTTAACGCCGCCGTTATTTCGCCTGGACGGTGAGCAGCAGACCCGCCTGCGGGTGATTTATAGCGGCGGATTGCCCGAAAACAAAGAAAGTATGTTCTGGATGAATATCAAAGCGATTCCATCCTCACAGGCCAAAGCTGGCGCCAACACATTACAGATCGCTATTAAAACCCGTATCAAATTAATTTATCGGCCGAAATCCGTCGAGGGAACGCCGGAAACAGTGACGGATCAGCTTCGCTGGACGCGCAGCGGCAATACGCTACAGGTCACTAATCCCACCGCGTTTTATATGAATTTCGCCGAGGTGAAAATCGGTGGCGCGGAAGTCAAAGAAGCCAACTGGGTGGCGCCTGGCGCGACGGCGCGTTTTGATTTGCCGCGCGGCAGTACAGGCTCTTTGCAGTGGAAACTGATTAATGATTACGGCGGTATTGGCGCGCAGCACAGCGCTAATTTGTAAAGGCTATCAGGCCAGGGAGTTCCAGAGACAATGAACAATAATCATAACAAATGGCGGCTTAACCGGATAGCCGGAGCTCTGGCCGTTGCCTTGATACCGTGGTGTGATACTGCGCTGGCGCGGGATGTGTTTAACCCGGCGTTATTGGAAATGGATGGCCCGCAGACGGGGGTCAGGGATTTATCGGCTTATGAACACGCTGGAGGGCAGCAGCCGGGAACCTATCGGGTCGATATTTACCTCAACAATATCTTTATGGAGACCCGGGATGTCACTTTTCAGCAAAGCCGAATCCCGGGGGAAACGGCCCTGCAGCCGTGTCTGAACGTTGAAGAGCTTGCCGAATGGGGCGTGCGCGTTAAGCAATTCCCTGAATTAGGCCGTAAATCGGCGGACTGCGCGGATTTGGGCGTTATACCACAGGCAACGGCTGACTTTCGTTTTAGTCAGCAACGCCTGTTATTAAGTTTCCCTCAGGCGGCGGTTACCAGCGCGGCGCGGGGCTGGGTCGACCCGAAGCAGTGGGATGACGGCATAGCGGCCCTTCTGCTGAACTACTCCGTAAGCGGGGCGAATAACTGGTCGCGCAAGAATGACATGCCGGATAGTGACAACCAATACGTTAACCTGCGTCCCGGTATCAACATGGGTCCGTGGCGTTTGCGCAACTACACTACCTGGTCACGTAACAGCAGCGAAGGCGAGTCCAGTAACAGCTGGGATACGGTTTATACCTATGCCCAGCGTAATATTAATGCCCTGCAAGGGGTGATGACGTTGGGCGATAGCAGCACCGACGCCGACATTTTCGAAGGCATCCCTTTTCGCGGGGCGATGCTGGCTTCCGATGACGATATGCTGCCGGAAAGCCTGCGCGGCTATGCGCCGGTGGTACGCGGGATTGCGCGTACCAATGCCCAGGTCATTATTCGCCAGAACGGCTATGAGATTTACCAGACCTATGTCTCCCCCGGCGCGTTCGAAATCACCGATATGTATCCGACCGGTGGCTCGGGCGATTTATCGGTCACTATTAAAGAATCCGATGGCAGCGAGCAAAACCTGATCGTGCCTTATGCTTCACTGCCTGTCCTGCAGCGCGAGGGCCGCCTCAAATATAGCGTGACCTCCGGCGTATACCGGGCCTACGACAATAGCATTGATGAAACGCCCCTTACTCAGGGGACGGCTATTTACGGTCTACCGTTGGGGATAACCCTGTACGGCGGCGGTCAGTTTAGCAGCAAATATCAGTCCCTGGCGCTGGGGGTGGGGAAAAACCTTGGCGATCTTGGCGCCGTATCGACCGATGTCACCCAGGCCTGGTCGAACCGACAGGATCAAGACAAAGAGAGCGGGCAGTCGGTGCGTATTCGTTATAGCAAAGATCTTCCAGGCTTAGGGACTAACATTTCCCTGGCGGGATATCGCTATGCTACCAGCGGCTACTGGGATATGCAGGAGGTGCTGGATACCTATCGGGACGATAATTATACCCCTTCAATCGAACGGCGGCGCAATCGCGGGGAAGTGACGCTCAGCCAGAGCCTTGGCGAAGAAATGGGGTCTCTCTCGCTAAACTATATCCGCGAAGATTACTGGAACACCGGGCGCACGATGGAGTCCGTCGGCGTGGGATACAACAATAGCTGGCGCGGCGTCAGCTACAGCATGAACTACAGCTATAACCGTAATACCACCGACCAGAATACCGGAACGCGCAATGATGAAGACCACCTTTTCGCTCTGAGCATCAGCGTGCCGCTGGGGGAATGGCTGCCGAAACCAGTTTATGCCAGCTACTCCCTGAACAGCAGTAAGAATGGCTCCACCAGCAACAACCTGGGCCTTTCCGGCAATTTGCTTGAGCGTGATAACCTGAGCTGGAGCGTACAGGAAGGATACACCAGCCAGGGACGAGGGGAGAGCGGCAGCATTAATGCCGACTGGCGCGCGACCTATGGCGAGCTTACCGGCGGCTACAGCCATGATAAATACAGCCATCGCCTGAACTACGCCCTGCGCGGTGGAGTCCTGGCGCATGAAAATGGCCTGACGCTGGGGCAGCCTTTTGGCGAAACCCTCGCTTTAGTTAAAGCGCCCGGCGCTTCCGGGGTTGGGATCAATAACCAGACCGGCGTCAGAACCGACTGGCGGGGCTACGCCGTGGTGCCTTACGCCTCGCCGTATCGCAAGAATATCTTGACCCTTGACACCAGCACGATGCCGGACGATGTCGATCTCGAGCTAACTACTCAAACGGTGGTGCCAACCCGCGGGGCGGTGGTTCGCGCAAACTACTCCACCAGCGTCGGTAGCCGGGTTCTGATGACGGTTCGTCGGGCGAATGGTCAGCCGGTACCTTTCGGCGCGATGGTCAGCGTACCCGGAGCCGCGGCGTCAGAGCAGGCATTTATCGTTGGCGAGGGCGGACAAGTTTATCTGACCGGGCTGGAGTCTAATGGAGCGCTTAACGTGAAATGGGGAGCGGCCGCACAGGAGCGCTGCCGGATTCAGTACGCGCTGCCGTCAGGTAAAACGCTCACCGGCATTATTGTAGCCCCGGGGCTATGCCGCTAATCGAAAGGATGCAGAAATAATGAAACGATTTTTATGGGTAATATTAGCAGGCCTGTCGGCGCTGGCGCTATCGCCGCAGGCGATGGCGGCAACCGGGTGGTGTGAGACGACTTCGGCTGGTCACGCTCCATTTCGCAATACATTCTCATTTATTGAAACCTTTACTAATCCCTCGCAAAACCAGGCTGGGATGACGTTTCCTCGCCTGTACCGTTGGAATACCGGGGGAAATTATAATGCAAAATGTGATTGTGGCAGCTATATCACTGGGCCTACATATTTTAAAGCCACGGTCCCTGGGATGGCTGCGACGCAAAGTCGAGGCGGGGTAAATTATTATCAGCTTAATAAATATCTGGAAATTGCCAGCGAGCTATATATTGCCGGGGGCGTGAATGACTATTTCCCAACACCTATCGACAATAAAAGCAATAACAATAACCAGGGCTTTGCTTGCAATGCGGGCGGTTCAACTTTTCAGAGCGGTTCAGTGGGATACGTTTCGCTCTATTTTACTCGACCATTTGTTGGTCAGGTGACTATCCCTCCGACGGTTATCCTTAATGTCTATGGAACAAGAATCTCTGGAAGCTACGGTGCAAATCCATTAACGCAGATCTCAATGAGCGGCTCAGTTACGGTACCGCAGTCCTGCGAAATAAATACCGGTCAGCCAATTAACATTGATTTTGGCGATATTGCTGGCAATAACTTCAAAACGGCCAACCAGATGCCGACGGGCTTCACTCCTTACGAGGTAAATATGACCGTGGCCTGCACCAATATTTCGGCAGGGGTTAAAATTGCTCTCTCATTCCAGGGCACGGCTGACTCCCATGACAACACTGCGCTGGTGACGACCAATAGCGATATTGCGGTGCGGATTGAAAGTATTACCGGAACCAAAATTCCAGTGATTTCAGGGCTGCTGCCGGTCGATCTGAACTATTCGACCCAGACCGGGGATACCACTATGAAAGTCTATCCGATAAATACCACCGGTAATTTACCCGCTGGCGGTGGGTTTACCGCCACGGCAACCATTCAGGCTGAAATTGAATAGCAGGAGTCAATAATGAAAAAGGCGCTATGGTTGGCATTGTTGCTGCCTGTTTTTTCATCCTGGGGCGGAATACCCTTAAATATAAAAGGCACGATTTATTATTATCCCTGCGATGTGAGCACTGATACAAAATATCAAGAGGTGAATTTCGGTACGCTGGTGAAAACAAATTTTCAGGCGGCCGGCTCCGCTTCGGAGTGGAAAACCTTTACCTTAAATGTCGAAAACTGCCCGGCAGGAACCACTAAAGCGACGGTGAAGTTTGACGGCGTGACGGACGGCGATGACGCCACGCATTTCGCCAATGTGGCGGCCAGCGATGCGGCGCAGCGTATTGCGCTGCAAATAACCAATAGCGACCATTCCACGACCTATAAAAATCAGGACAAGATGACGGTTGCGATTAACAGCAGTACGCAAAAGGGCGTTTTTCCGCTGGCTGCCCGTTTATATTCAACTCAGGGCGGAGCGACGGCGGGTAACTTTGAATCGGTGGTGCAGTTAACATTTACCTATCAATGACCTGATGAGCTAACTGGATGAAAAGGAATGGCGTATGCAGGAAGATACGGAATATCTGAGCGTAAAGGATGTTGAGCGACTGGTACTTGCCGCAAACTATTGTGCTCACCCGGAAAGAAATAGCTGCATGATTCAAATGTGCTTTTTGCACGGCTGCCGGATTAACGAAATTACCGCATTAACTTTGCGAGATATCGACCTGCCGGGAAAACGAGTTTATATTCGCCGGGCGCGTCACGGTATTTCTGGGTATCATCCATTACAACCGAAAGAGGTTCTCTCACTGCAGCGCTGGTTGCTGGCCAGAGAGTGTTATCCGGCGCAAAATGATTTATTATTTATCTCCTCTCGCGGTAATAAAATGACCCGTCAGCGTTTTTACCAGATTATTCGTGAATGCTGCGAGCTGGCAAAATTGAAGCAAAATATTCACCCGCGGATGCTGCGCCATGCCTGCGGCTATGAACTGGGGAAAAAAGGCATTGATGACGACTCTATCCAGGATTACCTGGGTTATCGGAATTTGAAATCTATCCTGCGTTATAACAGCTACGTTGAAGAGTAGCTGGCGGCGTATTCGCGGCTTTTGTCTCTGCCGCGTTACGCCTCTTTTTTATTCTACGGTATAGACCATGAAATCTTCCGCCAGCACGGTAGACGGGAATATCTCTCGGCACTCTGCCAGCAGGCGCTGGCAGCCTTCAGCGTCATAGCGAGAACTAAAATGCGTGGCGATAAGCTTACCGACGTCGGCGTCGTGCGCCAGCGCGGCGGTTTGCTGGCTGGTTGAATGGCCACGGCTATTCGCTTTTTCCGCCATCGCCTGTTCGAGCGTCACCTCATGGACCATAACATCCACGCCGCGGGCCAGTTCCAGCGCCGCCGGGCAGGGGGCGGTATCGCCGAAAATCGCCAGCTTCTTACCCGGCGTTGCCGGGCCGAGGTAGCGGCTGCCGTCAATCATCCGACCATCCAGCTCAACCGTCAGCCCCTGCTTTAAACGGTGGAACAGCGGGCCGGGAGGCACGCCTTCGGCGATAAGCCGGGCGGCATCGAGGGTGCCCGGCTTATCATGCTGTTCGATACGATAGCCATAGCACTCGACCGGATGGTTTAACGGCCAGGCGGTGACCCGGAAGCCGGCTTCATCAAACACCAGCCCCGGTTCGACTTCGACGATAGTGAGCGGATAATCGGTCCAGGAGCCGCTCAGGCGCAGCGCGGTTTCCACAAACTCTTTAAGCCCCTTTGGCCCGTACAGCGTCAGCGGCAGAGTATTGCCCTGCATCGAGCGGCTGCACAGCAGGCCGGGGAGGCCGAAAAGGTGATCGCCATGTAAATGGGTGATAAAAATCTTGTTCAGTTTGCCGGGGTGACAGGCGGTGCGCAGAAACTGATGCTGAGTTCCCTCTCCGCAGTCGAACAGCCACATCTCCGCCATTGTTGGCTGTTGCAAATTCAGCACTATCGACGTCATATTACGCGTACGGGTCGGCACGCCAGCGGATGTCCCCAAAAAGAGTAATTCCATCGTCCAGTATCCTCAGGGCGTGGGTCAAAAAAACAAAGTATACCAACTAAGGAACCGCAGATGATGACATGGCAGGATCTTCACCACGCCGAACTGACCGTCCCCCAGCTATATGCCGTGCTGAAATTACGCTGTGCAGTGTTTGTTGTCGAACAATCCTGCGTCTATCAGGACATCGACGGCGACGATCTGGTGGGAGAGAACCGCCATCTTCTCGGCTGGCGCGGCGATGAACTGGTGGCCTACGCGCGCATTCTCAAGAGCGATGACGAGTTTGAACCGGTAGTGATTGGCCGGGTGATTATCAGCCCGGCGGCGCGCGGCGAGAAGCTGGGTTATCAGCTGATGGAACAGGCGTTGGCCAGCTGCCGTCAACACTGGCCGCAAAAGGCCATCTATCTTGGCGCCCAGGCGCATCTGCAAAAATTCTACGCCAGCTTCGGTTTTGTGCCGGTGACCGAAGTTTACGACGAGGACGGCATCGACCATATCGGCATGGCGTACGAAATCGCCACCCACTGACCGTCGCGCGAATTAAAAGCCGCTCCCTCATCGTGGGTACTGCTATTCCTCAGTAGTACCCCGTATAATGTGGGGTTTTTACTCCGTGGAGGTTCGCGTGCTGTCTGTTTCCACCGCGCTGGAAAGCCTATACCGCTGCCTGGATGAAGCGTTCCCGCCATCGCCCGGCACGCGAATTTACGATATCTCCTTTGCGCTGAATGACGCTTTTGATCCGCTGCTGTGGTGCAACCATCAGCGGCAGTGGCCGCAGTTTTACTGGCAGCAGCGCAGCGGCGATGAAGAGCTGGCGGCGCTGGGAGCGGTAAAAACCTTTGCTTCCCTGACGCTGGCGCACGATTTTTTGCGCCAGCAGGGGCGTGATGACCTGCGAATTTGCGGCCTTAACGCCTTTGATCCTCAGCAGGGCCTGTTGCTATTGCCGAGGCTGGAGTGGCGTCGCCTGGGCGGCAGCGCCACGCTACGTCTGGTGCTGTCCAGCGAGAGCTCGCTCCGCGACGATGCCCGCGCGGCGCGTGAATTTCTCGATTCGCTGACGGCGAAACAGGCGCAGGCCACCGCGATGCCCTCTCTGCTTAGCGAACAGCATTTCCCGGCTTATCCGCAGTGGCGAGCGCTGATTACACAGGCGACGCAGGCGATAGCGGCGGGGGAGATGGATAAAGTAGTGCTGGCTCGCGCCACCGATTTGCATTTCGCCGCGCCGTTAAACGCCGGATCGATTATGGCCGCCAGCCGTCGCAGCAATCTTAACTGCTTCCACTTCCTGATGGCCTTTACCCCGCGAGAGGCATTCGTGGGTTCAACGCCGGAACGGCTGTGGCGGCGGCGCGGCGCGCTATTGCGTACCGAAGCGCTGGCGGGAACCGTCGCCAGCCATGCGGACGATCGTCAGGCCCAGCGTTTGGGCAACTGGTTGATGGGCGACGATAAAAATCAGCGCGAAAATATGCTGGTGGTGGAGGATATCTGCCAGCGGCTGCAAGGGGAGACGCGCGCGCTGGAAGTGCTGCCGCCGCAGATTGTTCGTTTGCGGAAAGTTCAGCATTTGCGGCGCTGTATATGGGCCGAGCTGGATAAACCCGATGATGCCCGCTGTCTTCATCTGCTTCAGCCCACGGCGGCGGTCGCGGGTTTGCCGCGTCAGGTGGCGCTGGATTTTATCACCCGTAATGAGCTTTTTACCCGCGGCTGGTATGCAGGCTCCGCTGGCTATCTGTCGCTGGCGCAAAGCGAATTTTGCGTCTCTCTGCGTTCGGCGAAAGTCGAAAACCATACGCTCAGACTGTATGCCGGGGCGGGGATCGTCAGCGGCTCTGACCCTGAGCAGGAGTGGCAGGAAATTGAAAATAAAGCCGCGGGATTGCGTTCGCTACTGCTTACAGAAACATAGATAAAACGATGCATATCAAAACGGCAACAGTCTGCTTTATCTATACTTAGCCTCAATATTTGATACTGGACAAATTCATGTCAGTAAGCGCATTTAACCGACGCTGGGCGGCGGTGATCCTTGAAGCTTTGACCCGCCACGGCGTGCAGCACATCTGCATTGCGCCCGGATCGCGTTCGACGCCTTTAACCCTGGCGGCGGCGGAAAACCACGCGTTTATTCACCATACCCACTTTGACGAACGCGGTCTTGGCCATCTGGCGTTAGGGCTGGCGAAAGCCAGCGGCCAGCCGGTGGCGGTAATTGTGACCTCCGGTACCGCGGCGGCTAACCTCTATCCGGCGCTGATTGAAGCCGGGTTGACCGGCGAAAAACTCATTTTGCTGACCGCCGACCGGCCGCCGGAGCTGATCGACTGCGGCGCGAATCAGGCTATACGCCAGCCGGGCATGTTCGCCTCGCATCCGTCGCACACAATATCCCTTCCGCGCCCGTCGCAGGATATCTCCTCCCGCTGGCTGGTCTCGACCCTCGACCAGGCGCTCGGCGCGCTGCACGTCGGCGGCGTTCATATTAACTGCCCGTTTGCCGAACCGCTGTATGGCGATATGGACGACACCGGCGCCGAATGGCAGCAGCAGCTCGGCGACTGGTGGCAGAGCGATAAGCCCTGGCTGCGTCAGTCTCTGCAGACCTCAAGCGAAAAGCAGCGTGACTGGTTTTTCTGGCGCCAAAAACGCGGCGTAGTGGTCGCCGGACGGATGAGCGCGGAAGAGGGCCAGAAGGTTGCCGAGTGGGCGAAAACGCTCGGTTGGCCGCTGATTGGCGATGTGCTCTCGCAAACCGGGCAGCCGCTTCCCTGCGCCGATCTGTGGCTCGGCAACGCAAAAGCGGTCAGCGAACTGGCGCAGGCGCAAATCATTGTTCAACTGGGCAGCAGCCTGACCAGCAAACGCGTTTTGCAGTGGCAGGCTAACTGCGAACCCGAAGAGTACTGGCTGGTGGACAACCTGCCGGGGCGTCTGGATCCTGCCCAGCATCGCGGTCGTCGCCTGGTCTGCGCCATCGACCGCTGGCTTGAGCAGCACCCGGCGGAAAAACGCCAGCCGTGGGCCGTCGTTATTCCTGAACTGGCGCGCCAGGCCTGGCAGGCGGCGGTCGCCAGCAGCGAGGCGTTCGGCGAGGCCCAGCTGGCGCAGCGAATCCGGCGCTATCTGCCGGATCAAGGGCAGCTGTTTGTCGGCAACAGCCTGGCGGTACGTTTAATTGACGCGCTGTCGCAGCTACCGGCGGGTTACCCGGTCTACAGCAATCGCGGGGCCAGCGGAATCGACGGCCTGCTGGCGACGGCGGCCGGGGTGCAGCGCGCCAGCGCGCGCCCTACGCTGGCTATCGTCGGCGATCTGTCGGCGCTTTACGATCTCAACTCGCTGGCGCTGCTGCGTCAGGCTTCAGCGCCGATGGTGCTGATTGTCGTCAACAATAACGGCGGGCAGATTTTTTCCCTGCTGCCCACGCCGCAGGCGCAGCGAAGCCAGTTCTATCTGATGCCGCAGAATATCCATTTCGCCCATGCGGCGGCGATGTTCGATCTGACCTATCATCGCCCTGCGGACTGGAATGAACTGGAACAGGCGCTGGACGTTGCCTGGCGAGCGCCCGGCGCGACGCTGATTGAGCTGGTGGTCAACGAAACCGACGGTACGCAAACTTTGCAGCGGCTGCTGGCGCAGGTGAGTCAGCTATGATCCTCCACGCGCTGGCCGAACGCGGCCAGCCGGGCCATCCCTGGCTGGTCTTTTTGCACGGTTTTTCCGGCGATTGTCACGAATGGCTGACGGTCGGCCAGGCGTTTGGCGCGTATTCGCGTCTCTATATTGACCTGCCGGGCCACGGCGGTTCAGCGAATATTGCGGCAAACAGCCTGGCCGAGGTTGGTTATCTTGTTGAGAAAACGCTTAATAGTTACAACATACTTAAGTACTGGCTGGTGGGTTACTCCCTTGGCGGACGGGTGGCCATGTACTTTGCCTGCCAGCCGCGCGAAGGGCTCTGCGGGCTGGTGGTGGAGGGGGGGCATCCGGGGTTAACGGATGAAAACCAACGCTTGCTGCGCCGCCGCGGCGATGCCGCCTGGGCTGAACGCTTTCGCCGCGAGCCGCTGACCCAGGTGTTTGCCGACTGGTATCAGCAGCCGGTCTTTGCTTCCCTTGATGCCGCGCAGCGGGCGGCGCTGATTGCGCTACGCAGCCGCAATAACGGCGGTGCGCTGGCGGCAATGCTGCAGGCCAGCTCGCTGGCGGAACAGCCCGATCTCCGCGAACCGTTACGGGCGCGCGAGTTCCCTTTTCATTACCTTTGCGGTGAACGCGACGGCAAGTTTCGCGCCATCGCCGATGAGCTATCGGCCACCACGCACGTGATTAATCATGCCGGACACAACGCGCATCGGGAAAACCCCGATGCTGTCGTGGCTTGTCTGGCGCAGTTTTTAGCGAGTTAACTGAAGGACACTTTATGATCTCTCTTGATGAAGCAATGCTTTACGCCCCGATTGAATGGCAGGACTGCTCCGAAGGCTACACCGACATTCGTTACCAAAAATCGGCGGACGGAATTGCCAAAATCACCATCAACCGCCCGCAGGTACGCAACGCATTTCGTCCGCTGACCGTCAAAGAGATGATTCAGGCGCTGGCGGATGCCCGCTATGACGACAATATCGGCGTCATCGTGCTGACCGGTGAAGGCGACAAAGCGTTTTGCGCCGGCGGCGATCAGAAGGTCCGCGGCGACTACGGCGGCTATCAGGATGATTCCGGCGTTCATCACCTCAACGTTCTCGATTTCCAGCGGCAGATCCGCACCTGCCCGAAACCGGTGGTGGCGATGGTGGCGGGTTATTCCATTGGCGGCGGCCATGTCCTGCATATGATGTGCGATCTGACCATCGCGGCGGAAAACGCTATCTTTGGCCAGACCGGTCCGAAAGTCGGCTCCTTTGACGGCGGCTGGGGCGCCTCGTATATGGCGCGCATCGTCGGGCAGAAAAAAGCCCGTGAGATCTGGTTCCTGTGCCGCCAGTACGACGCGCAGCAGGCGTTGGATATGGGCCTGGTCAATACCGTGGTGCCGCTGGCGGATCTGGAAAAAGAGACCGTGCGTTGGTGCCGGGAAATGCTGCAAAACAGCCCGATGGCGCTGCGCTGCCTGAAGGCGGCGCTGAACGCCGACTGCGACGGCCAGGCGGGACTGCAGGAGCTGGCGGGTAACGCCACCATGCTATTTTACATGACCGAAGAGGGTCAGGAAGGGCGCAATGCTTTCAACCAGAAGCGCCAGCCGGACTTCAGCAAATTTAAACGGAATCCGTAATGCGACAGGCGCAGGTCTACCGCTGGCAGCTACCGATGGACGCGGGTGTGGTGCTGCGTGAACGGCGGTTAAAAACCCGCGATGGTTTGCTTCTGCGCCTGCGCGACGGCGAGCGCGAAGGCTGGGGGGAAATCTCTCCCCTGCCGGGATTCAGCCTGGAAACGCTGGATGACGCGCGGACGGCGCTGCTGGCGTGGGCAAGCGCCTGGCGAGATGGCGAAGACGGCGCGCTGCCGGCCCCGCCGTCGGCGGCTTTCGGGGCGAGCTGCGCACTGGCGGAACTGTGCGGCGAGCTGCCGCAGGCGGCGGATTATCGTGCGGCGCCGCTCTGTTCCGGCGACCCGGACGAGCTGTTCGCCAGGCTTTCGCTGATGCCCGGCGAGAAGGTCGCCAAGGTCAAAGTTGGCCTGTATGAGGCGGTGCGCGACGGTATGGTGGTCAATCTGCTGCTGGAGGCGATTCCCGATCTGACGCTGCGCCTCGACGCTAACCGCGCCTGGACGCCGCTGAAAGCCCAGCAGTTCGCTAAATATGTTAATCCGCACTATCGCAGCCGCATCGCCTTTCTCGAAGAGCCTTGTAAAAATCGCGACGATTCGCGCGCTTTTACGAAAGAAACGGGTATCGCTATCGCCTGGGATGAGAGCCTGCGCGAGGCGGACTTTAGCTTTGCCGCCGAGCCGGGGCTGCGGGCGGTGGTGATTAAACCGACCTTGACCGGCAGCCTGCAAAAGGTACGCCAGCAGGTGGCGCAGGCGCATGCGCTGGGGCTGACGGCGGTGATCAGCTCATCCATTGAGTCGAGCCTTGGACTGACGCAGCTGGCGCGAATCGCCGCCTGGCTTACCCCGGACACGATACCCGGTCTGGACACCCTGAGCCTGATGCGCGGCCAGCTGGTGCGCCGTTGGCCGGATAGCGAGCTGCCGTGTCTGAGCGTTGATGAGCTGGAGCCGCTGCTGTGACCTTTAGCGACTGGCCCTGGCGTCACTGGCGGCAACGGCGGGAAGAGGCCCGGGCGCTGCGCTTGAATGAGCGGCGGCTAAGCTGGCGAGAACTGTGCGCGCGCATTGATGCGCTGGCGGCGGGATTTCACGCCCAGGGGGTCAGCGACGGCGATGGCGTGCTGCTTCGCGCTTACAACCAGCCCGATGCTTTGCTGGCATGGCTGGCCCTGCTGCAGTGCGGCGCGCGCGTTCTGCCGCTGAATCCGCAGCTGCCGGCTCCTCTGTTGGCGGAACTGCTGCCGTCCCTTGGCCTGCGCCACGCGCTGGCGCTGAACGGCGGCGACCTTCCGGTGGCGCTTAATCCCTTAGTTTTGCGCGTTGGCGACGGCGCGTACGCGGCGGCCTGGCGAGAAGATCGTATCGCTTCCATGACGCTCACCTCGGGGTCGACGGGGCTGCCGAAAGCGGCGGTGCACGCTTTTCGCGCCCATCTTGCCAGCGCAGAGGGCGTGCTGGCGATGATACCCTTTGCGCCACACGATGACTGGCTGCTGTCGCTGCCGCTGTTTCACGTTTCCGGTCAGGGCATTCTCTGGCGCTGGCTATTTGCTGGCGCAGGCCTGACGGTACGCGACAAGCAGCCGCTGGAACAGGCGTTACGCGGCTGTACCCACGCCTCCCTGGTGCCGACTCAGCTATGGCGCCTGCTTAACGGCGACGCCGGGGTGTCGTTAAAAGCGGTTCTGCTCGGCGGCGCGGCGATTCCGGTGGCGCTCACCGAACAGGCCCGCAGGCGCGGTATCCGCTGCTGGTGCGGCTACGGGCTAACCGAGTTTGCCTCCACGGTATGCGCTAAGGAGGCGGACGGCCTGGCGGATGTCGGGCGGCCGCTGCCGGGGCGCGAAGTGCGGATTGTCGATGGCGAGGTCTGGCTGCGCTCGGACAGCATGGCGGAAGGCTACTGGCGCGATGGGCAAACGGTCCCCATTGCTGATGCCGACGGCTGGTTCGCCACCCGCGATCGGGGACAGCTGGAGCACGGCAGGCTGACTATCCTCGGAAGAGTGGATAACCTCTTTTTTAGCGGCGGAGAAGGTATTCAGCCGGAAGAGGTGGAGCGGGTTATCGGCGCACACCCATTGATTGGGCAAGTTTTTATCGTGCCGCAGGATGACGCGGAGTTTGGCCAGCGGCCGGTGGCGGTGGTGGAATGCAGCGCGCATTGCGAACCGTCCGAGCTGGCAGGCTGGTGCGCCGATAAGCTGGCGCGGTTTCAGCAGCCGGTGCGCTGGCTGCGGCTGCCTGAATCGCTGAAAACCGGCGGAATTAAAATTTCCCGCCGGGCGCTACGCGACTGGGTCAACCAGCAGGAGAGCTCCGCCTCAGAAGCGCTGGACGTGCAGTAGCTGCTGCGTATGCCAGCGGCCCAGCGCAAAAACGGTGGTCAGCGCGCCGAGCAGGGCGCAGAACATATCGGACTGAGTATCCCAGGGATCGCCCTGGGTGCCGAGAAATTCATCGGCGCCCTGTCCCAGCGCCAGCGCCGCCCACCATTCGATCAGCTCGTAGACGGCGCTAATCGCCAGCGCAATGCAGCAGACCACGAAACCGAGCATTTTACGCCCGTGAACGTAGCCGCCGCGCAGCAAAATCTCCCGCGCCGCCAGCGCCGGGACCAGCCCCTGGAAAAAGTGTCCCAGCTTATCGTAGGGGTTGCGGCTCAGCCCCAGCCATTCCTGTACGTCAAAGCCGATGGGCACTTTGGCGTAGGTGTACATACCGCCGACCATCAAAATGATGGCATGGAAGAAAACCAGTGTGTAAAGCAGCGGCGTCAACGGATAACGCGAGCGCGTGGCCAGCAAAAGCGGAACGAGGATAATGACCGGCGTGACTTCCATCAGCCAGGTGAGTTTGTCCCCTGCGCTGATACCGGTGTAAGCGAGGATCAGGGCCAGCGCCAGCGCGGCGAATGTTAACCCCGAACGGGATGCTGCGACGGTCATAACGGATCACCAGAAAGTTAAAACGATAACTATCAGGCAGATGCAGGAGAAATTCAATCGATACCGTCATTGGCGGCGGTTGACGACCGCCAATGACGTTGTCTATCAGGAGGAGGGAATATCGCCGGGCGTTTTTTGCTGACGTTTACGCATATATCGCAGCAGCGGGGGCACAACAATCACCGCGATGGCCAGCAGCAGGAGCGTTTTGGTCACGCCGCTTTGCCACAGAATCGCCACGTTGCCGTTGCTGATGGAGAGCGCGCGGCGCAGGTTCTGCTCCAGCATCTCCCCCAGCACGAAGCCTAAGATCAGCGGCGACATTGGGAAGTGCATCTTACGCATGATGTAGCCGAGCACGCCCAACCCAACCATCAATAGCAGGTCGAAGGTGGTGCTGTGCACCGCGTAGACGCCGACCGCGGACACGGCGGCGATAGCCGGGACCAGAAACCACAGCGGGATGGTCAGCATGCGGGTGAACAGACCGATCAGCGGAATGTTCATAATCAGCAGCATCACGTTGGCGATGAGCAGCGCGGCAATTAACCCCCAGACGATATCCGGCTGTTCGGTAAACATCGCCGGCCCCGGGGTAATATTGTAGAGGGTCAGCGCGCCCATCATCACCGCGGTGGTCCCGGAACCGGGGACGCCGAGCGTGAGCATCGGAATAAACGAGCCGCAGGCGGAAGCGTTATTCGCCGCTTCCGGCGCCGCGACGCCGCGAATATCGCCTTTCCCGAAGGTGTCGCTGTTGCCGCTGAGCTTTTTCTCGGTCATATAGGTGATGGCGCTGGCAATGGTCGCCCCCGCGCCCGGCAGAATGCCGATAAAGAAACCCACCACCGATGAGCGCAGGGTCGCGCCGACGCACTGTCCCGCCTCTTTAGCGTTAAACAGCATACGGCCGGTTTTGCGCACCAGCTTCTGCCCGCCGCTGGTGCTCTCCAGCATCAGCAAGATCTCCGAAACCGAAAAGAGGCCAATCACCACCACGATAAACTGCACGCCGTCGGAGAGATGAACGCTGTCGAAAGTGAAACGATACACCCCGGTATTGGCATCAACGCCCACCGTCGCCAGCCCCAAACCGATCAACGCGGCGAGGAACGACTTGAGCGGATTTTGCGCCATCATGCTGCCGAGGCAGGCGATGGCGAAAACCATCAGGGCGAAATATTCCGCCGGGCCGAACGCCAGCGACCACTGCGCCAGTATGGGGGCGAACAGAATCATCCCGCCGATAGCGATCATTGAACCGACGAAGGAGCTGACGGCGGAGATCGACAGGGCCACGCCGCCGCGCCCCTGCTGCGCCATAGGATAACCGTCGATGGCGGTCATAATGGCGGCGGCATCGCCGGGCACGTTAAGCAAGATCGATGAAATACGTCCGCCGTATTCACAACCTATATAGACCGTGGCCAGCAGAATGAGCGCCGATTCAGCGGGCAGATGCAGGGCAAAGGCCAGCGGCAGTAGGATCGCCACGCCGTTAATTGGGCCCAGGCCCGGCAGCAGGCCGACGATGGTGCCAACGAAGCAGCCAATCAGCGCGATCAGCAGGTTGGTCGGCGTCATGGCGACGGCGAAGCCCTGCGACAGATAAATCCAGATATCCATAAACTCCTCCGTTAACTCAACCAGACGCCGAGCGGCAGGGTGACATCGAGCAGGGCGTCAAAGACGTACCACAGCGCGATGCCCATCGCCACGCCGGCTACCCCGGCAGCGGGCAGGGTGGCGCCAAACAGCAGGCCAAAAACGGCGGTCAGCAGCGCGGTGGCCAGAGGAAAACCCAGCCATTCAAAACCCCACGCGTAGACCACCAGTGCCACCACCATCGTCAATAAACGTTGTAAAACCAGACGCCCAGGCCAGGTGATGGCGTCGGGCCGACGCAGAAGCAGTAAAACAGAGCACAGCAGCATCAGGCCGATAATGCCTACCGGGAAAGGGCGCGGGCCGACGGGTTCATAGGCGTATTCGCTGTGGATTTGCCAGGCGATAAACATTCCCCCCGCGCAGAGCAGCAGCCACACACCGGCAAAAATACGATCGCTCATCGCAACCTCCGTTAATTATTTTGCCAGGCCAAAGGATTTCGCCTGCTGGCGATACGCTTCCACCTGCTTTTTGACATAGGCGTCCAGTTCCTTGCCGTTCATGTTGAATTCAAACAGGCCGCGCAGCTCGCGCTGCTTTTTGAACGCGTCGGTCTGCTGCAATTTAGTGAACTCATCCACCCACCACTGATAGTCGGCGTCGCTGACTTTCGGGCCCACGAAGAAGCCGCGAATAATCGGCCATACCAGGTCATAGCCCTGCTCTTTGGCGGTGGGGACATCGGCGAGCGCGCCCGGTAGCCTTTCGTTAGCGAAGACCGCCAGCACGCGGATTTTATTGCCCTGTAGATAAGGCACCATTTCGCTGAGATCGCCGGAGACTGCCTGCACGTGATTGCCCAGCAGCGCGGTGACCGGTTCGCCGCCGCCCTCAAAGGCCACGTAACGCATTTTGTGCGGATCGACGTTCGCTTTTTGCGCCAACAGCGCCGCTTTCATCCAGTCCTGGCTACCGATTGAGGCGCCGGCGCCGATGACGATACTGGCGGGGTTTTTTTCCATCGCCGCCATGAACGACGGCAGGTCTTTCCACGGCGAGTCGGTGCGTACCGCGATCATGCCGTAATCGGTGCCGACGCTGGCCAGCCAGCGGACATCATCCACGCCGTAGCGGCCAAACTTGCCCTGCGCCAGGTTGAGCAGCGAGCCGCCGGAAAAGGCGACCACGGTACCGGGTTCGCCGGGACGCTGGGCGACGATCGCATTGTAGGCCACTGCCCCTACGCCGCCGGGCATGTAGGTGACGCGCATCGGTTTTTTGATGGCACCGGTTTCCATCAGGCTGACCTGAATCAGTTTGCAGGTGAGATCGAAGCCGCCGCCGGGCTTGGCGGGCGCGATACATTCGGTACGGGAAGGCGCCTCGACGGCCCAGGCGGAGGCGGTACAAAGGCATAGCGCAAGGGCGCTAAGATGGCGCAGGAATGGAATATTCATAGGCTTCCTCAGTCAGTTACAGGGTACGTTTTTTTGATTATGTGAACCGGCATGTGGCTATTCGGTTGCATGATTGTTAAAACAATTACCTTTCATTTCCCTTTCAACGCGGCAGCAACTTTTCAGGATGTGATATGCGTCTCTTACTGGCAGAAGATAACCGTGAGCTGGCTCACTGGCTGGAGAAAGCGCTGGTACAGGGCGGGTTTGCCGTGGACTGCGTATTTGATGGCCGGGCGGCCGATCATCTGCTGCAAAGCGAAAAATATGCGCTGGCGGTGCTGGATATCGGCATGCCGGGACTCGACGGTCTGGAGGTGGTGCAGCGCCTGCGAAAGCGCGGGCAGACTCTTCCCGTCCTGCTGTTAACCGCCCGCAGCGCGGTGGCGGATCGGGTTAAAGGGCTGAACGTCGGCGCCGATGACTATTTGCCAAAACCTTTTGAGCTCGAAGAGCTGGATGCCAGGCTGCGCGCGCTGCTGCGGCGTAGCGAAGGCCAGGTGCATGAGGTGCAACAGATCGGCGCGCTGGAATATCGCGATGAAGGCTATTTTTTACTGCGCGGGCAGACGCTGTCGTTGACGCCGCGCGAGCAGGCGCTGCTGACGGTGCTGATGTTCCGCCGTACGCGGCCGGTGTCGCGCCAGCAGCTGTTTGAACAGGTTTTCAGCCTCAGCGATGACGTCAGCCCGGAAAGCATTGAGCTGTATATTCATCGTCTGCGTAAGAAACTTCAGGAGAGCAACGTGCGTATCGTGACCCTGCGCGGCCTGGGCTACGTGCTGGAGCTCGCTCATCATGAGGTGGGGTAAACCGCAGTCGTTATTCGCCCAGCTGCTGCTGTTTCTCGGCCTGCCGCTGGTTTTGCTGTGGGGGCTGTCGGCGTTCAATAGCTACGTCAGCGCCCTGCAGGCGGCGACCCAGGCTTACGATCGTACGCTGCTCTCCTCCGCCCGCACGGTGGCGGAGCGTCTGGTGGTACGCCACGGCAAGCTGGAAGTGAATGTTCCCTGGGTGGTGCTTGATAGCTTTGAGCTGAATATGAACGATCGCCTGTACTATAAAGTTCTCGATCCCGAGAGGCGGGTGATTTCCGGTTTTGACGACCTGCCGCCAATGCCGCCATCAACCTCTCGTACCGATCTCTATCCGGCGCTGGCGTGGTTTTATCATACCGAATATCGCGGCCAGGCCATTCGCGTGGCGCGGCTGCTGCAGCCGGTTAACGAAGGCGGCGTTGTCGGCATGGCGGAAATCTATATCGCCGAAACGCTGCAGTCGCGGCGCTGGCTGGCGGGACAGCTGCTGTTTTCATCATGGATCTCGCAGGGGCTATTAGTGCTGCTGACGCTGGTTCTCGCCGGCTGGCTGCTGCGCCGCGTGCTGCGGCCAATGCGCCAGCTTTCGGCGCTGATGGTACGGCGCGAACCCGGCCTGTTGACGCCGCTGCCGGAGCTGCTGCCGTGGTCGGAAACCCGGCTGCTGATCGTCGCCTTTAACCGCTATATCGACCGGCTGCGGGTGATGATTTCCCGCCAGGAGCGGTTTAGCGCCGACGCGTCTCATCAGCTCAAAACGCCGCTAGCGGTGTTGAAAACTCAGGCTTCGGTGGCGCTGGCGAGCGGCGATCCCCGACTGTGGCGCGAGAGCCTGGCGGCGATGAGCGGCACGCTTAATAGCACGATCCTGCTCACCGAGCGCCTGCTGCAGCTGGCTACCATCAAACGGAAAGAGCAGGGGGAACAGGCGTTCCCGCCGGTAGACCTTCAGGAGATCGTTCACCATAGCTGCTTTTCCCGTCTTCAGCAGGCGCGGAGCAAAGCTATCGATCTCGGTTATGAGGGGGAAACCTCGACGGTGACCATCGCCGGAGACGGCGTTTTGTTGAGCGAGCTGTGCGCGAATCTGCTGGATAACGCGATTCGCTATACGCCGCAGGGGGGGATCGTCACCGTCAGCCTGCATCGTGACGGAGAGGCGGTGCTGCTGGACGTCGAAGATAGCGGGCCGGGGATCGATGATGCGCAGATTCAGCAGGCGCTCATGCCGTTTCATCGTCTGGAAAACGTGGGGGATAACCCCGGCGCCGGGCTTGGCCTGGCGCTGGTTAGCGATATTGCGCGCCTGCACCGCAGCCATCCGCAGCTGCTGCGGAGCGAAACGCTGGGCGGGCTGAAGGTCAGGCTGCGCTTTTTGCGCGCGCGTTCAGAGTAAGCCTTTCAGGGTGAGGGTCCGGCGGGTCGCCACGTTCAAATCATAGTGAGGAAGATCCTCGACTTTCACCCAGGCGTAGTCCTGAAACTCTTCGTTGATCGTCACGTCGCGATTGGCGCTGATGCAGTCGAAGATCAGGTAAATCATATAAATTTCTTCCCGGCGGCCATCGGCGTAGGTTTTAACCCGGACGTCGTCGCGAAAGGTCCACGGGGTGACGTTGGTCAGCTGCAGTTTTTCGCCCAGCTCTTCACGAATTTCTCGCCGCAGCGCCTCTTCAATGCGCTCGCCTGGCTCGACGCCGCCGCCGGAGAGCGCCCACTGGCCGGGAAACACGCCGCGATCGTCGGCCATTTTACACAGCAGATAGTGGCCTTCATGTTGAATGAGCGGGCAGACGATAGTCCTTTGACGCATGATTTCTCCTTAATGATGATGCGGATAAAAATTGTAATGGCCCAGTTTGCGAGCCGCCTCGGCAAACCGCAAGCGAAAACGCGCGGTGAATGCGAGTGGTGGTAGGGTGAGCGCAAGTTAATTGGTCAGGGGCCATCATGGAACAGATAGCAAGCCACTCGCCGCACGATGCGGTCTTTAAACATCTTTTGTCCCAACGGGCAACGGCGCGCGATTTTTTGCATATTCATTTGCCGAAGCATTTGCGGGAACAGTGCGATCTGCGGACGCTGCAGCTGGAGTCCGGCAGTTTTATTGAAGAGGACTTACGCGCCAGCCATTCGGATATCCTTTATTCGCTAAAAACCCATGGCGGAGAGGGGTATATCTACATTCTTATTGAGCATCAAAGCTCTCCCGACAGGCATATGGCGTTTCGCCTGATGCGATACGCCATCGCGGCGATGCAGCGTCATCTTGATAAAGGGCATCATCAGCTGCCGCTGGTGATTCCTCTGCTCTTTTATCACGGCAGGACCAGCCCCTACCCGTATTCAACGCGCTGGCTGGATGGCTTTCCACAGCCAGAGATGGCCGAGCGGCTGTATAGCCGGAGTTTTCCTCTGATAGACGTCACTGAGATCCCTGACGATCGGCTTGTACAGCACCGCCGGGTCGCTATGCTTGAGCTACTGCAAAAACATATCCGCCAGCGGGACCTGATGGACATCTCTGAGCAACTGGTCAGAATATTATCCTTGGGATACACTACGCGTCGGCAGTTTAAAACGTTGCTGAATTATATGCTTCAGGCGGGTAACGCCGCCGATCCGGTGGCCTTTTTACGCAAGCTCGCGCAAAAGACGCCGCTCAAGCCGCATAAGGAGACGCTGATGAATATTGCTCATTTTCTGGAAGAGCGTGGCCGTAAAGAGGGGATCCTTCAGGGAATGAAGGCGGGGATAGAAAAGGGCTTACAAAAGGGCCGACGTGAAGGTCGCAATGAAGGCCGAAATGAAGGCCGACATCAAGGTCTGCAGGAGGCGACGCAACGCATTGCCCTGGCGATGCTGGATGAGGGGCTTGAGCCTTCTCAGGTCGCAAAGCTGACCGGTTTATCGCAGCAGCAGCTCGCTAAGCTCCGGCACTAAAATCGTTTAAAAAGCGCAAAATGGCAGCCTTAAGGGCTGCCATCAGTACTTATTCCCCGTGCTTTAAGGCCTGTAACGCCGCTGCAACACCCGCGCCGTAGTCGGGGTGGACTTCGCTGAACAGGCCAATTTGTCGCTGCTGAATAAACTCAGGAATATCCCGCATATCATTGGCGATACGCTGGAACATACGCTGATGCTCATCTTCGCCTAATAGCTCAAACAGTCTGCGCGGCTGGCTAAAGTAGTCGCTATCTTCCCGGTGATCCCAGTGCGCCGCCGCGCCTTCAAGGCTTAAAGGCGGCTCGCTAAAGTCCGGTTGTTCCTGAAACACGCCAAAGCTGTTGGGCTCATAGGTGACGCCGTTGCCGCTATTGCCGTCAACGCGCATCGCGCCGTCGCGGTGATAGTTATGGAACGGGCAGCGCGGAGCATTGACCGGAATTTGATGATGGTTAACGCCCAGACGATAGCGCTGGGTATCGCCGTAGGAAAACAGCCGTCCCTGCAGCATCCGGTCCGGAGAGAAGCCCACGCCAGGTACCACGTTCGCCGGATTCATCGCGACCTGCTCAACCTCAGCGAAGTAGTTATCCGGGTTGCGGTTAAGCTCCAGTACCCCGACTTCAATCAGCGGATAATCGCCGTGCGGCCAGATTTTGGTCAGATCGAAGGGGTTGTAAGGGACCCGGCTGGCTTCCGCTTCCGGCATTATCTGCACGTAGAAGGTCCAGCGCGGGAAATCGCCTCTTTCAATCGACTCATAGAGATCGCGCTGCGAACTCTCGCGATCTTCTGCTACCAGGCGTTTCGCTTCATCATCCATCAGGTTGGCGATCCCCTGCTGGGATTTGAAGTGGAATTTCACCCAAAAACGTTCATTTTCAGCGTTAATAAAGCTGAACGCGTGGCTGCCGAAACCGTGCATATGGCGATATGAGCGCGGGATGCCGCGGTCGCTAAAGTCGATGGTTAACTGATGCAGCGTTTCGGGAAGCAGGGAGAAAAAATCCCATTTCCAGGTTGGATTACGCAGGTTGGTGCGCGGGTCGCGTTTGACAACGTGGTTAAGGTCGGGAAATTTCAGCGGGTCGCGAAGGTAGAAAATCGGCGTATTGTTGCCCACCAGATCCCAGTTGCCCTCTTCGGTATAGAACTTGATAGAAAAGCCGCGAATATCGCGCTCGGCGTCAGCGGCGCCGCGTTCTCCGGCGACGGTTGAGAAACGCAGGAACAGGTCGGTGGTTTTACCGACTTCGGAAAAAAGCTTTGCTCGGGTATAGCGGGTGATATCGTGGGTAACGGTCAGTTTGCCGTATGCCCCGGAGCCTTTAGCGTGCATTCGGCGTTCCGGGATAACCTCACGGTCAAAGTGGGCCAGTTTTTCCAGAAACCAGACATCTTGCAGCAGCATCGGGCCGCGAGGACCTGCAGTCACGACATTATTATTATCGACAACCGGCGCGCCGGCACCGGTGGTTAGTCCTTTCTTGCTCATCTTTATCTCCTGACAAAGTTTTATGTAACTTATTCATCTCCCTGAAGGAAAAAAATAAGCTGAGCACACTTTGTAGAATAAATAGCCAGCACGGACAATCTGGCTCTGGCTATCGAATTGATACCCGGAGTCGTTGGCAAAATTCCGGTAGCAACTGGTTACAATCACAATGGCAAACGTCGTTTTAGTTCATTGATTCCTTAGCATTCGGCAGTACAATTTCGCGGTTTTTTGGGATTTTCTTATTATTATTTTCTGGATAGATAAAAATGAAAAAAAGCATATTTATGGCCCTCGCCGGCATGATGTTCGTCTCGACGGCGGCAAATGCGATCAGCGTCAGCGGGCAGGCCGGTGAGCACTACACCAATCTCGGCGTCGGATTCGGCACCGAATCGACCGGCCTGGCGGTAACCGGCAACTGGCTGCACAATGATGACGACGGCGATGCGGCGGGTCTGGGATTGGGCCTGAACATCCCCCTTGGGCCATTCCTGGCCACCGTGGGCGGCAAAGGCGTTTACACCAATCCGAACAACGGCGATGAGGGCTACGCGGCGGCGGTCGGCGGCGGTCTGCAGTGGAAAATCGGCGACAGCTTCCGTCTGTTCGGCGAATACTATTACTCTCCGGATTCACTCTCCAGCGGCATCGACAGCTATCAGGAAGCCAATGCCGGCGCGCGCTTTACCATTATGCGTCCTCTGAGCATCGAAGCCGGCTACCGCTACCTCAACCTGGCGGGTAAAGACGGCAACCGCGATAACGCGGTCGCTGACGGTCCGTACGTCGGCGTCAACGCCAGCTTCTAATCTCTCCGGCGCGGTATTCCGCCGCGCCTGATTTTCAGGCTTTTTCGCCAGCCGCTTTGCGATATAGTATTTCTACTTATCAGGCTGGAGTTCACAATGTTAAACGTGGAAATGCTGTCCACCGGCGATGAAGTACTGCATGGGCAAATCATCGATACCAATGCCGCGTGGCTGGCGGATTTCTTTTTTAATCAAGGATTACCCTTAAAGCGTCGCCATACCGTTGGTGACGATCTCGACTCCCTGGTGGCGATTTTACGCGAGCGCAGCGAGCATGCCGATGTGCTGATCGTCAACGGCGGTCTGGGGCCGACCAGCGACGACCTGAGCGCGCTGGCCGCCGCGACGGCCAAAGGCGAAGGGTTGATTTTGCACGAAGCGTGGCTGGAAACCATGACCCGTTTCTTTGCCGAGCGCGGCAGGCCCATGGCCGCCAGCAATCGTAAACAGGCGGAAATTCCGCAAAGCGCCGAGATGATCGATAACCCGGTTGGAACCGCCTGCGGTTTTGCCGTGCAGCTAAACCGCTGCCTGATGTTTTTTACCCCCGGCGTGCCTTCCGAATTTAAGGTGATGGTCGAGCAGGAAATCTTACCGCGCCTGCGCGAGCGTTTCCCGCTGCCTGCTGCGCCGCTGTGCCTGCGTCTGACCACCTTCGGCCGTTCCGAAAGCGAACTGGCACAGAGCCTCGATCATCTGCAGCTGCCGCCGGGAGTGGTGATGGGCTATCGCTCCTCGATGCCGATTATCGAACTGAAGCTGACCGGGCCCGCTGAACAGCGCGAGGCGATGCTGGCGCTATGGCCGGAAGTGCGGAAAGTGGCCGGAGAGAGCATGATTTTCGAAGGCACAGAAGGCCTGCCCGCGCAGATCGCCCGTCGTCTGCAGGAGCGTCAGCTAAGCCTGACGCTGAGCGAGCAGTTTACCGGCGGCCTGCTGGCGCTACAGCTTTCACGCGTCAATGCGCCGCTGTTGGCCAGTGAAGTCATTCCGTCGCAGGAAGAGACTCTGGCGCAGTCCGCGCGCTGGGCGGCTGAGCGGCGCGAGAAACATTTTGCCGGCCTGGCGCTGGCGGTCAGCGGCCAGGAGAGCGATCACCTGAATTTTGCGCTTTCTACGCCGGACGGCACCCACGCGCTGCGGGTGAAATTCACCACCAGCCGCCACAGCGTGCAGGTGCGTCAGGAGGTGTGCGCGATGATGGCACTGAACATGCTGCGCCGCTGGCTGAACGGCCAGCCGGTGGCCGGCGAACACGGCTGGATTAACGTCGTCGAATCTCTCACGGTGTAAACAAACCTCCGCGTCGGGAGTCTTTCCCGACGCGCGATGAGTCCAGCCAGCTGTACTTGCTTTTAAATATTCTGTGTACTACCTCGCATTTTTATCCTTCCGAACGTCCACCCTGCTGGAATAGCGTCGTCATTTGAAGCCGCTCACAATTTATCCGCCTGACAACCGCAACACTGATTCCAGTATTCAGGATTGGAGTCCAGTATGTTGGAATCAAGCAAAGTCCCGGCGCTGACCCGCGCCATTGATATTCTCAATTTGATCGCCCGCATCGGTCCCTGCAGCGCGGCGACCATTATTGACGAACTGGGTATTCCGAAAAGTACCGCCTATCTGCTGCTGGGAGAGCTGAAAAAACAGCGCTTCCTCAGCATGGATAATCAGGATAACTACTGCCTGTGGACCAAGCTGGTTGAGCTGGCCGGGCAGGCGCTGAGCAAAATGGACCTGCGCGAGCTGGCGCGTCCGCGCCTGACGCAGCTGATGGATCAGTGTGGGCTGCTCTGCCACTTGGGCATTATCGACAGCGGCAACGCCTACTACATTCTGAAGATTGAGTCCCCGGCCACCATCAGCGTGCGCTCGCATGAGGGGAAGAGCCTGTCGCTGTATCGCTCCGGTATCGGTAAATGCCTGCTGGCCTGGCAGCCCGAGCGGGTTCAGGAGTCGATTATCAGCGAGCTGCGGTGGGAACGGGCGACGCCAACCACTATCACCAGCGCCCAGCAGCTTCGCGATGAGCTGGGGCGTATTCGCGCCCGCGGCTGGAGCTTCGATAACGGCGAAGACTATCCCGACGTTCGCTGCGTGGCCGCCCCGGTGTTTAACGCCAATAACGAGCTGACCGCCGCCATTTCCGTGGTGGGTACCCGTCTGCAAATCAATGAAGACAATCGCGATTACCTCGCCGGTAGGGCGATTGCCTGCGCCAAAGATATTTCCCGTCTGCTGGGGTGGAAGAGCCCCTTCGAACAACAAGCCTCATAATAAGGAGAAGATCATGACCCTACCGAAAATTAAACACGTCCGCGCCTGGTTTATCGGCGGCGCTACCGCAGAGAAAGGCGCTGGCGGCGGCGATTATCATGACCAGGGGGCAAATCACTGGATTGACGATCATATCGCCACGCCGATGAGCAAATATAAACAGTATGAACAGTCTCGCCAGTCGTTTGGCATCAACGTTCTCGGTACGCTGATCGTTGAAGTGGAAGCCGAAAACGGGCAGACCGGCTTTGCGGTGTCGACCGCGGGCGAGATGGGTTGCTTTATCGTGGAAAAACATTTGAACCGCTTTATTGAAGGTAAGTGCGTCAGCGATATCAAACTGATCCATGACCAGATGCTTAACGCTACCATGTATTACTCCGGATCCGGCGGTCTGGTGATGAATACTATCTCCTGTATCGACCTGGCGCTGTGGGATCTGTTCGGCAAAGTGGTTGGGCTGCCGGTTTATAAACTGCTGGGCGGCGCGGTACGCGATGAAATTCAGTTCTACGCCACCGGGGCGCGCCCGGATCTGGCGAAGGAGATGGGCTTTATTGGCGGCAAGATGCCGACCCACTGGGGGCCGCACGATGGCGACGCGGGGATCCGCAAAGATGCCGCGATGGTGGCCGATATGCGCGAAAAATGCGGGCCGGACTTCTGGCTGATGCTGGACTGCTGGATGAGCCAGGACGTGAATTACGCCACTAAACTGGCCCACGCCTGCGCGCCCTCTAACCTTAAGTGGATCGAAGAGTGCCTGCCGCCGCAGCAGTACGAAGGCTACCGCGAGCTGAAACGCAATGCGCCAGCCGGAATGATGGTCACCAGCGGCGAGCACCACGGCACGCTGCAATCTTTCCGCACGCTGTCGGAAACCGGCATCGATATTATGCAGCCTGATGTGGGCTGGTGCGGCGGCCTGACCACGCTGGTGGAGATTGCGGCGATCGCCAAATCGCGCGGCCAGCTGGTGGTGCCGCACGGCTCGTCGGTCTATTCGCACCACGCGGTCATTACCTTTACCAATACGCCGTTCAGCGAGTTCCTGATGACCAGCCCGGATTGCTCAACGATGCGTCCGCAGTTTGACCCGATTCTGGTTGACGAGCCGGTGCCGGTAAACGGGCGCATTCATAAAAGCGTGCTGGATAAACCGGGCTTCGGCGTCGAGCTGAACCGCGACTGCAACCTGAAACGTCCTTATAGCCACTGATCCCGTCGTGCCGCACAGCGCAGATGTGCGGCCCATTGTTGAGGATATTACGATGAGCAACACCTTGCTTGAAAGCGTGGTGAAGAAAAACCGCGCCCGTTTGATCCCTTTTATGCTGGCGCTGTACGTGCTGGCGTTTCTTGACCGTTCGAATATCGGCTTTGCCAAAGAGACCTATCAGCTGGATACCGGCCTGAGCAACGAGGCCTATGCGCTGGGGGCGGGGATTTTCTTTGTGGTGTACGCCTTTCTCGGGGTGCCCGCCAACCTGCTGATGCGCAAATTCGGCGCAAGAAAATGGATCGGCTGCACCACCTTGCTGTGGGGGCTTCTCTCCGCGGCGATGGCGTGGGCGGACACCGAAGCGAAGTTTCTGCTGGTGCGTACCCTGCTGGGCGCCGCCGAGGCGGGCTTCTTCCCGGGTATGATCTACCTGACTTCCCAGTGGTTCCCGCAGCAGAACCGCGCCAGCATTATGGGGCTGTTTTATATGGGCGCGCCGCTGGCGCTGACCCTCGGGTCGCCGCTCTCCGGCGCGCTGCTGGAAATGCACGGCTTTATGGGACATCCCGGCTGGTTCTGGATGTTTATCATTGAGGGGCTGCTGGCGGTCGGCGCCGGGTTCTTCACCTTCTTCTGGCTTGACGATACGCCGCAAAAGGCGCGTTTCCTGAGCGCTGCCGAAAAACAGGCGTTAATCAGCGAGCTGGCCAGCGAAGAGCAGAAAAAGGTGACTTCGCGTTTGTCCGATGCGCTGCGCAACGGCCGCGTCTGGCAGCTGGCCATTATTTATCTGACCATTCAGGTAGCGGTTTACGGTCTGATCTTCTTCCTGCCGACCCAGGTTGCCGCGCTGCTCGGCACCAAGGTGGGGTTTGTGGCTTCGGTGGTGACCGCTATTCCGTGGGTAGCGGCGCTGTTCGGGACCTGGCTGATTCCGCGCTACTCCGACCGTACCGGCGAGCGGCGTAATATTGCCGCATTCACCCTGCTGGCGGCGGCGATTGGCATTGCCGTCTCCGGGCTGGTGTCGCCAGTGCTGGCGATTATCGCGCTGTGCGTTGCCGCCGTGGGCGTCATTGCCGTACAGCCGGTGTTCTGGACCATGCCGACGCAGCTGTTGTCCGGTACGGCGCTGGCCGCGGGCATCGGTTTCGTCAACCTGTTTGGCGCCATCGGCGGTTTTCTGGCGCCGATTATCCGCGTCCAGGCTGAAACAATGTTCGCGAGTGATTCTGCCGGATTAGTGACGCTCGCCTGCGTGGCGATTGTCGGAGTTGTTATTATCTTTTCACTGCGCGTCAATCGTACGGTGCCGCAGGCTGACAGCGTACAGCATTAATGTAAGGGAGAACTATGAACGCAATTTTATCGAACCCATTTAAAGCGGGATTGTTGCAAGGGGAAGCGCAAATTGGCCTGTGGCTGAGCTCGACCTCTTCGTATATGGCTGAGATTGCCGCCACCTCGGGTTACGACTGGCTGCTGATTGACGGCGAACATGCGCCCAATACCATTCAGGACCTGTATCATCAGCTGCAGGCCATCGCGCCCTACGCCAGCCAGCCGGTGATTCGCCCGGTGGAGGGCAATCGTAGCCTGATTAAACAGGTACTGGATATCGGCGCCAGAACGCTGCTGATCCCGATGGTCGATACCGCTGAACAGGCGCGGGAGATCGTCTCGGCTACCCGCTATCCGCCGGTGGGCACCCGCGGCGTCGGGGCCGGGGTGGCCCGCGCCGCGCGCTGGGGGCGGGTAGAGAACTATATGGCGCAGGCCAACGATGAACTGTGCCTACTGATTCAGGTGGAGAGCAAAACCGCCCTCGATAATCTGGATGCGATCCTCGAAGTGGAGGGGATTGACGGCGTCTTTATCGGCCCGGCTGACCTATCGGCTTCGCTGGGCTACCCGGACAACGCCGGGCATCCGGACGTTCAGCGCATTATCGAACAGAGCATCCGCCGCATTCGCGCGGCGGGAAAAGCCGCCGGTTTCCTCGCCGTTGACCCGGAGATGGCGCACAAAGCGCTGGCGTGGGGGGCCAATTTTGTCGCCGTGGGCGTTGATACCAACCTCTATACCCGCGCGCTGGATAAACGGCTGGCGATGTTCAAGCCGATAGCCGAACAGGCGAAGGGAAAGGGGAGCTATTAGTCCCCCCGCAGCCGGTGCTGGTATCAGGCCAGCGCCTGCGCCAGCAGAGAGATGGGATGTTCGCAGCGTTTGCTGGTGGACATCTCAATCTGCCATTTGCAGGTTTCACAATCGGTCACCACCAGGTCGGCGCCGCTCTCCTCAATTTGCCGGAACAGCGGCGCGCCAATGGCCTGCGATGAGTCGTAGTTCTCCGACTTAAACCCGTAGGTGCCGGCAATGCCGCAGCATTGAGAGTCGAGCACCTCCAGATGCAAGCCGGGGATCAGCCGCAATAGCTCAAGGGTATACAGCGACCAGCCCATTTTCTCCATATGACAGGGGGTGTGATAGACCACCTTCAGCGGCAGCGGTTTTAGCTGCAGAGGCCGCCCATCATCCAACTGACGCCAGATCCAGCGGGTTGCCAGCTCAATACGATCGCGAACGTCGCGGTTCTCAATATCGAGTACGTGCGGGTATTCATCGCGTAGGGTAAAGGTGCAGGTTGATGAGGTCGCAATAACAGGGAGGCTATTTTCCCGCATCGCGGTGACGTTGCTCTGCGCCTGCTTGCGCGCCCTGGCAAAAAAACCGTTGGCAATCAGCGGCACGCCGCAGCACTGCTCCTTACTGAATAACTGCACGCCGATGCCCATGGCGTTCAGCACCCGGATAAGATCTTTGCCCAGCTGTGGGTGGTTGTAGTTGACATAGCAGCCGTGAAAAAACGCCACCTGTTCGGCGTATTGCGCCTGCTGAGCAGACAGCTGACGATACGCGCGGCGAAAGGTGCCAAAGCCATATTTCGGCAGCGTACGGCGGTGATCGATTTTAAGCGCGGCGTCGAGGAGTCGCCGTACCGGCTTCAGCCCGGTGGTGGCGTTCACCAGCGGGGCAAACGGCGTGGAGAGGGTGCCCATCAGGTCGGTATGGCTGAGGATCGCATCGCGCAGGGTGGGCTTTTGCCGACCATACTCCATGCGCGCGCGCTGGATAATATCGCCGATTTTGACGTCTGAGGGGCAGGCGACTTCGCAGCGTTTGCAGTTAATGCAGTATTTTAACGCCTCGTCGTAGAGCGTGCCGTCTTTCAGGCGCAGGCGCTCGCCGTCCGGCCCGGCCTGTTTTGGCCCAGGGTAGCGCGGGTTAACCCGGCTGACCGGGCAGGCGGTGGTGCAAACGGTGCATTTAATGCAGTGTTCAAAACGCGTGTCGTTCATGACTCACCTCCGGCAAGCTCGCCGATTAACCTTGCGGCGTGCAGCGCGGTGACCGCGCAGACGCCGCCGCCGCATCCCAGCGCGATGGCATCAAAACCGCCGAGAATAGAACCTACGGCGAACAGATTCTCCAGCGTCTGCCCCTGAAGCTGCGGACGCAGGGCCGCATCGGTTTTCAGGCCGAAACGCTGCCAGGGCTGGGAAGCAAAAAAGTCCTGCTGATACCAGCGCTCGCGCGGTAGCGTCTGCTGCAGATCAAGGCCAAGAATAGGCTCGCGCACGCCGCTGCGTTCGGCGACCAGCCCATTGCTGAAAAAGCTGCCGCTGGCCAGCACCGCGAAGCGCGGGCGCAGCGGGATATCGCCGTGGTTGCGCGTCCAGATAGCGTTAACGATACCGTTCTGCTGGCTAATATTGATGACTTCGTCGCCGGTAAGCCAGGTGCCGCCGCCGCGGATAAAATGCCGCTGGAGCTGGGCGTGCAGGCGCATCCCCGGCACCGACGGCGGCAGCGTAGGCAGCAGGCGCAGCGGGCAGGGAAGGCGCTGCTGTAGCCACTGATACAGACGATCGTCGGCGAGGCCGAAGCAGGCGGGCATGATAATGAAACGGTGCCGCTGCGCCAGCGGACGCAGCGCCGCCAGCAGCGCTGGCCACTGCGTTTCATCGTCCAGACGGCGGGCGATATTGGCGGCGCGAAATTCGGATGGGCTATCGCGCAGAACATCAAGGAGCGGTAAATCTATCTCCTGCGCTTCGGCGTGAACGCCATGCTGGTTCAGCGAGGCGGCGGCAAGATGCGGCTGGAAGTCGCCGAATCCGCTGATGCCGACCACGCAGACGCCGTTGGCGGGCAGCGGCGCGGTGGCAATCTCCTGCGGCGAAAGCCAGGCCGCGCGTAAGGTTCCCAGCGGCGTCACGCGCAGATGCGGCTGGCTGGCCTCACCCTGCATAGCGATACCGCAGTCGGCAAACAGAGCCTGCGCCTGGCTGGCGTAACCCATTACCCGTTCGGCGCCGAGTCTGGCATAAGGATGCTCGGGAAGCTGGCGGGCCAGCTGGCCGATGCCGTGAGCAACATCGGTGACGGTTTCGCCATTCGGCAACGTCGAGAGCAGATCCAGCGAGGCGGAAGAGAAGTGCAGGGCGCTTTGGCCGCGGCTGATAATCACGCTGCGCAGGCCGCGCTGATTGAGCGCCAGCCCGCAGAGCAGCCCGGCAAGGCCGCCGCCGATAATGGCGCAATCAAACTTCATCCTGATGCTCCTTTTGTAATCCGCACAGGCCGAGATAGACCCAGCGGGTGAACTCGCTTTCGCGCAGCGCGTCTCCCCAGGCCACCGGCTGGACGCCTTTCCAGCGCTCGTTCAGAAATTCAGACAGCTGGGTAAGGGAGCGCGCGGAGGTGGTGACGTTAAAACGCGCGAGCAGCCCGGCGGCCCGGCAGGCGCACAGCTCGCCCTGACAGGTGCCCATGCCGACGCGGGTGCGCCGGCGCAGGTCGAGCAGGTTTTTCACCGCCAGATTTTCGACCGCGTACTGAACCTCGCCGGCGGTGACCGCTTCGCATTCGCAGACCAGGCTGCGGTGCCGGCGGCTATCGCTAAGCCAGGCGGGGGTACGATCGCCGTGGCGATAAATGGCCGACCCGCGCAGCGATGCTGGTAAAGCGATGATTTTGCGTAACGTGGTTTCCGTCGGCTCCTGCGAGCCGGGAAGCGGCGCATCGGCGGTTGTACAGGGGGCGGTATTACCGAGCTTGCGGCATACCGCATCCGTAGCCCATTCCGCCATCAGGCGGTAGGTCATCAGCTTACCGCCGGTGATGGTGATAAAACCTTCCATGCCGTCGCGCTGGGCGTGGTCGAGCAGCACGATGCCGCGGCTGACGCTGCGTCCGCTGGGATCGTCATCGCTGGCGACCAGCGGACGTACGCCGGAGTAGGCGCGCAGTATCCGGGTCCGCCCCATGATCGGCGCCAGCTTTTCCCCCTCGCGTAGTAGCGTATCGACTTCCCCGGCCGTCACCCGGTTGTCGTCAATTTCGTCATAGGGAATGTGCATCGAGGTGGTGCCAATCAGCGAAATGGTATCGCCGGGTACCAGGATATCGGCGTCAGCCGGTTTGCGGCAGCGGTTGATAACCTGACGGTTAATGCGGTGGTCGAGGATCAGCAGCGATCCTTTTGCCGGAAACATCGCGATGCGCAGGTCGGCATACTCTGCGATACGCTGCCCCCAGATCCCGGCGGCGTTGACCACCACCTGCGCGCGCAGGCTGAGCGGTTCACGGCGCTGACGATCGTAGAGCGCTACCCCCTGGACGCGATCGCCCTCGCGCAGCAGGCCGGTGACTTCGCAGCCGGTGAGGATCGTGGCGCCATGTTCGCGGGCATCGAGCATATTCGCGGCGGTGAGGCGGAACGGATCGACGGTGCCGTCCGGTACCTGCACGGCGCCAAGCAGCGCGGGATTCACGGCAGGCTCCAGGCGCAGCGTTTCGGCGGGCGTCAGAGGCTGGGCTTCAATACCCGCCTGCTGGCAGGCGGTGATAAAGGTGTGCTGATACGCCGGGTCATCTTCCGGCAGGGTAATAAAGAGTCCGCTGGTGGGCTCAATGCAGTGGCGGGCGATACGGCGTAAGATGCGGTTTTCGCTGATGCACTCGCGCGCCGATTCGCTATCGGTGACCGCATAGCGCGCGCCGCTATGCAACAGGCCGTGGTTACGCCCGGTCGCGCCGGTGGCGATATCGTAGCGCTCAACCAGCGCCGCCTTCAGCCCGCGCAGCGCGCAGTCGCGCGCGATCCCGGCGCCGGTTGCGCCGCCGCCAATAATAATGACCTCGAAGTCTGAGTTGGCAGAATTCATTCTGTGCCCTCGATGTTCATTTTACATCATTAAGGCACGTATTTATTTATTTTTGTTTGATATCGAGCATATTCGAACTTAAAACGAAAGTTTTATTGCCGTTTTGTGCAGCGGATCGTTTAAATTTTACCTTCTGTGACCAGTTGATGGAGGCACTCATTGAGTATCTGCAAGGGGCTGCCCGTCACTGGAGGGTGGTTGGCAATGAGAGAAATATGTCGATAAAAGGCTGGCTCCAGGGCCACGGAACGCAGCGGATGCTCCAGCGCTTTGAGCGTCAGTTCGGGGAGCAGCGCGATGCCCAGTCCCTGGCGGATAAAACTGATGGCCGTTGCCGGGTGGTTGAATTCATATTTAATCTCGGGCGTAATATTGTGCTCTTTAAATAACGTCATAATACTTAGCTCATAGCGGCCTGTACTGGTAATTAACGGCTCGCTGAAGAGCTCTTCAAGCTTTACGGAGTCGCGCTGTGCAAACGGGTGGTTTTCCGGAACCACGACGGTGAATTTATCTTTGTAGACCGGGAGGGAATACATATTGGGTACCGGAGAGTGGACAAAACCAATATCAATTTTATCCTGGCGCAGGGATTCAATAATTTCCGTACTGTTGGCTTCGTGGGGAATAATTTTAATCTGCGGGTAGTATGTTTCAAAATAGCGCACTACCTGCGGTAAAATGCAGGCGCAAATACTGGGGAAGCAGCCAATACGCAGTAATCGTAACGGCGACTGTTTTTCCTGCTCGGCGATTTCTTTCACCGCGTTGACCTCATGCGCCAGCCGTCGCAGATGGGAGACAATCCGTTCACCGACTGCCGTTAGCGTGATGGCCTTTCGCCGCTCGCGTACCAAAATCACGACCCCTAGCTCCTCTTCCAGTGCATTAATTGCCTGACTGACGGCTGATTGTGTCATGTACAGGCGTTTTCCCGCCTCGGTAAACCCGCCGCATTCAAGCACCATGAGTAGAGCGTTTATCTGTGTTAGCGTCATTAGTGATTTCTAATCAAAGCCATTAATAGGATTAATTTTACTAATGGTATGTATTTTCATATAATTTTTCAACAGGCTTAATCACAAAATCACGTACGCAATCATCTGTGTCGATAGTCTACTTATTCGTTAGATATCGATGATGAATGTGATGCTACGCGCCGTATAAACAAGGTGCTTATTGATGAAAGAGAAATTATGGACTAAGGATTTTTGGGCAATAACTATTATTAGTTTTATTATCTTCTTTGTTTTCTATGTGCAGCTAACGCTGCTCCCTATTTATATTGCCGATAATTTGCATGCCACCGCTGACAAAGCCGGGCTGCTGGTAACCTGTTTTCTGATCGCGGCGATTATTATTCGTCCGTTTGTCGGGCAGTGGGTAGGGAAATATTCGAATAAAACGGTTCTGATGCTTTCTTCTCTGGCCTTTTTGGTAGTGACTGCGTTATATCCGCTTTGCCATTCTATCGAAGCATTGCTATTTATTCGCGTGCTTCATGGGATCACTTTTGGGGTGATAACAACGGTGAAGGGAACGATTTCTGCGCGGTTAATACCGGCCTCCCGACGTGGAGAGGGCATCAGTTTTTTCTCATTAGCGATGGGACTGGCGATGGTGGTGGGACCGTGGATCGGTCTGAATATGGCGCGGCATAGCGCGTATATTGAAGCGTTCTGGTTGTGCACCGGCGTCTCGATTGTCAGCATCGTGCTGGCGCTGATTGTGGCCGTGCCGCCGGTAATTCGCCATGCCGACGGTTCAAAACCGAAGCTGGGTTTTGCTGCTATGTTCGATCGCGCAGCCATGCCGTTTGCCCTGGTCACCTTCTTTATGACCTTTGCCTACGCTGGCGTTTCTGCTTTCCTTGCCCTGTATGCCCGCGAATTAGATCTAATGGCCGCCGCGAGTAATTTTCTGCTGTGCTATGCCATATTTCTGATGATCTGCCGTGCCTTCACCGGTAACGTCTGTGATAAAAAGGGGCCGAAGTATGTGGTTTATCCCTGCCTGCTCGCCTTCACTGTCGGCCTGGTGGTGCTGGGCTATACCCACGGCAGCATCACCATGGTTTTATCTGGTGCGCTGATCGGCATTGGCTACGGTTCCGTTACGCCAATATTCCAGACGCAGATCATCAGTTCGGTAGAGCCGCATAAAATCGGCGTGGCGAACTCACTGTTTTTTAATGCAATGGATGCGGGACTGGCGTTGGGCGCTTTCGTTATGGGCTTGATGGTGGATGGCGTGGGCTATCGTTCAATTTATCTGATGGGGGCGGTACTGGTGGTACTTGCCGGCGCGCTGTATATCCTGCAGATGAAAAAACGCGGCGACGTTAAGCTGGTCTCCGCGCACGAAGTACATTAAGCATTACATCTCGATTTCGATATCGCCTTTCGCCCGGCAGCAGCAGGGCAAAATCTCTCCCGGCTGGACAAACGCCAGCGGCTCGGTGAGCCAGTCAACCTGGCCCGAAACCAGCCGTAGACGGCAGGAGCCGCAGTAGCCTTCGCGGCACTGATACTCCACGTCGATATTGTGCGATTCCAGAGCCGCCAGCAGGGAGGGATGTTCATCCTGACACTCAAGGCGAGTGTCAGAAATCTTCAAAAAAATGCGTTTCATCAGAGCTGGAAGTTGCTCAGATCGTCGGCGTCGACTTCGGAATCGATCTGTCCGACGAGGTAAGAACTGACTTCCACTTCCTGCGGCGCGACCTGCACGTTATCGGACACCAGCCAGGTGTTGATCCACGGGATCGGGTTGGAGCGGGTCTGGAACGGCAGATCGAGACCCACCGCCTGCATGCGGATGTTGGTAATGTACTCAACGTACTGGCAGAGAATATCTTTGTTCAGGCCGATCATCGAGCCGTCGCGAAACAGATAATCCGCCCACTCTTTTTCCTGCTGCGCCGCCTGCACGAACAGGTCGTAGCACGCCTGTTTGCACTCTTCGGCGATTGAAGCCATCTCCGGATCGTCGACGCCGGAACGCAGCAGGTTCAGCATGTGCTGAGTACCGGTCAGGTGCAGCGCTTCATCGCGGGCGATCAGACGGATAATCTTGGCGTTACCTTCCATCAGCTTGCGCTCGGCAAAGGCGAAGGAGCAGGCGAAGCTGACGTAAAAACGGATGGCTTCCAGCGCGTTCACGCTCATCAGGCACAGGTAGAGTTTCTTTTTCAGCTCGCGCAGGTTCACGGTGATGGTTTTACCGTTCACGCTGTGGGTGCCTTCGCCCAGCAGATGCCAGTAGCTGGTCAGCTCAATCAATTCATCGTAATAGCTGGAAATCCCTTCCGCGCGTTTCTGAATCTGCTCGTTGGTGACGATATCGTCAAACACCATCGCCGGATCGTTAACGATATTGCGGATGATATGGGTGTAGGAGCGCGAGTGAATGGTCTCTGAGAACGCCCAGGTTTCAACCCAGGTTTCCAGCTCCGGAATTGAAATCAGCGGCAGCAGGGCGACGTTCGGGCTGCGTCCCTGGATCGAGTCGAGCAGCGTCTGATATTTCAGGTTGCTGATAAAAATGTGTTTTTCGTGTTCCGGCAGCGCCTGGTAGTCGATGCGGTCGCGGGAAACGTCAACTTCTTCCGGACGCCAGAAGAAGGAGAGCTGTTTTTCAATCAGCTTTTCGAAGATGTCATATTTTTGCTGATCGTAGCGGGCGACGTTCACCGGCTGACCAAAAAACATCGGCTCAAGCAGCTGATCGTTTTTGGTCTGAGAAAAAGTGGTATATGCCATGAGTGGGGATCCTGTCCTGGAATTACAAGCCGGGTGGCGCTTCGCTAACCCGGCCTACAATATACCGTAGGCCCGGCAAGCGACGCGCCGCCGGGCAATATTATCAAATCTTACATGCGCCGCTTTCGCAGCCGTCGTCCTGGATGGACGGCGCCAGATCGTCCTGGGCATCTTCCGCGCCATCGCGAGTGTTGTGATAGTACAGCGTTTTGACGCCGAACTTATAGGCGTTGAGCAAGTCTTTCAGCAATTGCTGCATCGGCACTTTACCTGACGGGAAGCGGGTCGGGTCGTAGTTGGTGTTGGCGGAAATCGACTGGTCGATAAACTTCTGCATAATACCGACCAGCTGCAAGTAACCGTCGTTGTTCGGCATTTCCCACAGCAGCTCGTAGCCGTTCTGCAGTTTTTCGTAATCCGGCACCACCTGGCGCAGGATCCCGTCTTTCGACGCTTTGATGCTGACGTGGCCGCGCGGCGGCTCAATGCCGTTGGTGGCGTTGGAGATCTGCGAAGAGGTCTCGGACGGCATCAGCGCGGAGAGCGTGGAGTTACGCAGGCCGTGCGTTTTGATCGATTCGCGCAACGCTTCCCAGTCGTAATGCAGGGATTCATTGACGATCGCATCCAGGTCTTTTTTATAGGTATCGATCGGCAGAATGCCTTTGGCATAGGTGGTTTCGTTAAACCACGGGCACGCGCCCTGCTCGATAGCCAGTTCGTTAGAGGCTTTCAGCAGGTAGTACTGAATCGCTTCGAACGTTTTATGCGTCAGGTTGTTGGCGCTGCCGTCGGAGTAGCGTTTACCGTGCTTCGCCAGATAGTAGGCAAAGTTGATTACGCCAATGCCCAGCGTACGACGGCCCATGGCGCCGCGTTTGGCTGCCGGGATCGGGTAGTCCTGATAATCCAGCAGGGCATCCAGCGCGCGAACCGCCAGCACCGCCAGTTCTTCCAGCTCATCAAGGCTATCGATAACGCCGAGGTTGAAAGCGGAGAGGGTGCACAGCGCAATTTCACCGTTTTCGTCGTTCACATCTTCCAGCGGCTTGGTCGGCAGGGCGATTTCCAGGCACAGGTTGGACTGGCGCACCGGCGCGACCACCGGGTCAAACGGGCTGTGGGTGTTGCAGTGGTCGACGTTCTGGATGTAGATACGGCCGGTGGAGGCGCGCTCCTGCATCATCAGCGAGAACAGCTCTACCGCTTTAATGCGCTGCTTGCGAATGCTGTCGTCCTGCTCGTATTTGGTGTACAGGCGCTCAAACTCGTCCTGATCGGCGAAGAACGCATCGTACAGGCCCGGGACGTCTGACGGGCTGAACAGGGTGATATCGCCGCCTTTCAGCAGACGGGTGTACATCAGCTTGTTGATCTGTACGCCGTAGTCCATGTGACGAACGCGGTTGGCATCGGTGCCACGGTTATTTTTCAGCACCAGCAGGCTTTCGACTTCCAGATGCCACATCGGGTAGAAGAGGGTCGCCGCACCGCCGCGCACGCCGCCCTGCGAGCAGGATTTCACTGCGGTCTGGAAGTGCTTATAGAACGGAATACAGCCGGTGTGGAACGCTTCACCGCCGCGAATCGGGCTACCCAGCGCGCGGATGCGACCGGCGTTGATGCCGATACCGGCGCGCTGAGAGACGTATTTAACAATGGCGCTGGAGGTGGCGTTAATCGAATCCAGGCTGTCGCCGCACTCGATCAGCACGCAGGAGCTGAACTGGCGGGTCGGGGTGCGCACGCCGGACATAATCGGCGTCGGCAGGGAGATTTTAAACGTCGACACCGCGTCATAGAAACGCTTGATGTAGTCCAGACGCGTCTCGCGCGGGTAGTTGGAGAACAGGCACGCGGCGACCAGAATGTACAGGAACTGGGCGCTTTCATAGATCTCGCCGGTGACGCGGTTCTGCACCAGATATTTGCCTTCGAGCTGCTTAACCGCCGCGTAGGAGAAGGTCATATCGCGATCGTGCTCGATGAACGAATCCATCTGCTTGAACTCTTCTTCCGTGTAGTCTTCCAGCAGATGAGTATCGTATTTGCCGTTTTTCACCATTTTCGACACGTGGTCGAACAGCGCTGGCGGCTCAAACTGGCCGTAGGCTTTTTTACGCAGGTGGAAAATCGCCAGGCGGGCGGCAAGATACTGGTAATCCGGGGCGTCGCGGGAAATAAGGTCCGCGGCGGCTTTGATAATGGTTTCGTGAATGTCGGCGGTTTTGATGCCGTCATAGAACTGAATGTGGGAACGCAGTTCTACCTGGGAGATGGAAACGTTATTCAGTCCTTCTGCCGCCCAATCCAGCACGCGGTGGATTTTATCGAGATTGATGCGCTCGGTGCTACCGTCGCGCTTTGTCACCAGCAGACTCTGATTCATGTGGATTATACCTGTCCGTGAAAGAAAATATCCCCCACTTATCCACAGATCGCCGTTGTGACTAACTCTGTGGATAAATACTATATGTAGGGGGTTGTCGATAAAAGAAACGCTATATGGTGAGTATTCTAGTAAGGATTCTTTTGAGTACAAGAGTTGATTTTGAGGTTAAATTGAGGTTGCGGAAGGGTAATAATCGCCAAGTCCACGCCACATAAGGCCTGGAGAAGATGTCAATAAATCAGAAAAAAAAATGAAAATTTGATCGAGTGCTGATTTCTTCATCGGAAGAAAAAATCACGCGGCTTGATGCCGCGCAATCATCATAGGAAATACAGCTGACGTTATGCTTTTTTCGCCGTTGTATGCAACATATAGTTAACATCAACGCCTGGCGCCAGCTTGAAGGTATTGGTCAACGGATTGTAGTGGAGACCGGTAATATGCTGCTCTTTCAGAATAGTCTCATCAACCCAGCCGATCAGCTCCGCCGGTTTAATGAATTTCTTCACGTCATGGGTACCTTTTGGCACCATCTTCATAACGTATTCGGCGCCCACGACCGCCATCAGCCACGCTTTACCGTTACGGTTAATAGTTGAGAAGAAGACCTGGCCGCCGGGTTTGACCAGCCGCGCGCAGGCGTGGACCACCGACTGCGGGTCCGGGACGTGCTCCAGCATCTCCATGCAGGTGACGACGTCATACTGCTGAGCATGCTTCGCCGCGTGCTCTTCAACGGTTTCCTGGACGTATTCGACCTGAATACCGCTCTCCAGGGCATGCAGCCTGGCCACCTGTAGCGGTTCGAAACCCATATCCAGACCGGTCACCGTTGCGCCTTCTCGAGCCATGCTTTCAGCCAGAATGCCGCCGCCGCAGCCGACATCGAGCACCTTTTTGCCAAACAGGCCGCCGGAGCGCTCCGCGATATAGCCAAGACGTAGAGGGTTGATGCGATGTAACGGCTTGAATTCGCCTTCTAAATCCCACCAGCGCGAGGCGACGGCTTCAAATTTAGCGATTTCATTATGATCAACATTGTGGGCCACCGACGGTTTTTCGGCATTCATGGGCGCTTTTACTCCTGTTCAGTTCAGACCCGCGAGTATATCAGGCCTCAGGGATGAATAAACCGTCTATCCCTGTCGCCTTCCGCCGCGCGAAAATCATTGGGTATAGGTTTACCCGTATCACTACGGGTGTGTTATAATTTGCGACCTTTGAATCCGGGATACAGTAGAGGGATAGCGGTTAGATGAGCGACCTTGCGAGAGAAATTACACCGGTCAACATTGAGGAAGAGCTGAAGAGCTCGTATCTGGATTACGCGATGTCGGTCATTGTTGGCCGTGCGCTGCCGGATGTCCGAGATGGCCTGAAGCCGGTACACCGTCGCGTACTATACGCCATGAACGTATTGGGCAATGACTGGAACAAAGCCTATAAAAAATCTGCCCGTGTCGTTGGTGACGTAATCGGTAAATACCACCCTCATGGTGATACTGCCGTGTATGACACCATTGTACGTATGGCGCAGCCATTCTCCCTGCGTTACATGCTGGTAGATGGCCAGGGTAACTTCGGTTCTGTCGACGGCGACTCCGCCGCAGCGATGCGTTATACGGAAATCCGTATGTCGAAGATCGCCCATGAACTGATGGCCGACCTGGAAAAAGAGACGGTGGATTTCGTCGATAACTATGACGGCACGGAAAAGATCCCTGACGTTATGCCGACCAAAATCCCGAACCTGTTAGTCAACGGTTCGTCCGGTATCGCGGTAGGTATGGCGACCAACATTCCGCCGCACAACCTGACCGAAGTGATCAACGGCTGTCTGGCCTACGTTGAAAACGAAGACATCAGCATTGAAGGGCTGATGGAACATATTCCGGGCCCGGACTTCCCGACCGCCGCGATCATCAACGGTCGCCGCGGCATTGAAGAGGCCTATCGTACCGGTCGCGGTAAAGTGTACATTCGCGCACGCGCGGAAGTGGAAGCTGACGCGAAAACCGGTCGCGAAACCATCATCGTGCATGAAATTCCGTATCAGGTGAACAAAGCGCGCCTGATTGAGAAAATCGCTGAGCTGGTCAAAGACAAACGCGTCGAAGGCATCAGCGCGCTGCGCGACGAGTCTGATAAAGACGGCATGCGTATCGTGATTGAAGTGAAGCGCGATGCGGTAGGTGAGGTGGTGCTGAACAACCTCTATTCGCAGACTCAGCTGCAGGTCTCCTTCGGTATCAACATGGTTGCCCTGCACCATGGTCAGCCGAAGATCATGAATCTGAAAGAAATTATTGCCGCGTTCGTGCGCCACCGCCGCGAAGTGGTGACCCGCCGTACGATTTTCGAACTGCGTAAAGCCCGCGATCGCGCGCACATCCTTGAAGCGCTGGCGATTGCCCTGGCCAACATCGATCCGATTATTGAGCTGATTCGCCGCGCGCCGACGCCGGCGGAAGCGAAAGCTGGCTTAATCGCCCGTTCATGGGATCTGGGCAACGTTTCCGCGATGCTGGAACGCGCAGGCGATGACGCCGCGCGTCCGGAATGGCTGGAACCTGAATTCGGCGTGCGCGACGGCCAGTACTACCTGACCGAACAGCAGGCACAGGCGATTCTGGATCTGCGTTTGCAGAAACTGACCGGCCTTGAGCATGAAAAACTGCTCGACGAATACAAAGAGCTGCTGGAACAGATTGCGGAACTGCTGCATATTCTGGGCAGCGCCGATCGCCTGATGGAAGTTATCCGCGAAGAGCTGGAGCTGGTCCGTGAACAGTTCGGCGACGCGCGCCGTACCGAGATCACCGCTAACAGCGCCGATATCAACATCGAAGACCTGATCAACCAGGAAGATGTTGTCGTGACCCTTTCGCATCAGGGCTACGTGAAGTATCAGCCGTTAACCGACTACGAAGCGCAGCGTCGCGGCGGTAAAGGCAAATCTGCGGCGCGTATCAAAGAAGAAGACTTTATCGACCGTCTGCTGGTGGCCAACACCCACGACACGATCCTCTGCTTCTCCAGCCGCGGTCGTCTCTACTGGATGAAAGTGTATCAGCTGCCGGAAGCCAGCCGCGGCGCGCGCGGTCGTCCGATCGTCAACCTGCTGCCGCTGGAAGCCAACGAGCGCATCACCGCGATCCTGCCGGTCCGCGAATACGAAGAGGGCGTGAACGTCTTTATGGCCACCGCCAGCGGTACCGTGAAGAAAACGGCGCTGACCGAATTCAGCCGTCCGCGTTCCGCCGGTATTATCGCGGTTAACCTTAACGAAGGCGACGAACTGATAGGCGTCGATCTGACCTCCGGTCAGGACGAAGTCATGCTGTTCTCCGCCGCCGGTAAAGTAGTGCGCTTTAAAGAGGACGCCGTCCGCGCGATGGGCCGTACCGCCACCGGCGTGCGCGGCATCAAGCTGGCCGGCGAGGACAAGGTGGTCTCGCTGATCGTTCCGCGCGGCGAAGGCGCCATCCTGACCGTCACGCAGAACGGCTACGGTAAACGTACCGCGGCGGAAGAGTATCCCACCAAGTCGCGTGCGACCCAGGGCGTTATCTCTATCAAAGTCACCGAACGCAACGGTTCCGTTGTGGGCGCGGTGCAGGTAGATGACTGCGACCAGATTATGATGATCACCGATGCGGGCACGCTGGTACGAACCCGCGTTTCTGAAGTGAGCATTGTCGGTCGTAACACTCAGGGCGTGATTCTGATCCGCACCGCGGAAGATGAAAACGTGGTTGGCCTGCAGCGCGTTGCTGAGCCGGTTGATGACGAAGAGCTGGATGCCATCGACGGCAGCGCGGCGGAAGGCGATGAGGATATCGCGCCGGAAGCGGATACCGACGATGATATTGCCGAAGACGAAGAGTAATTCTCTGCGGTAATTGTTCTGAAAGGGTCGGGGCTATCCCCGACCCTTTTTGTTTTCCCGTTGCGGGACCGTTGTTTTATCGTTACCTTAACGCCATTCTGTTGAGCCCCTGACGGCCGAGCATCGCCACATTGAAATATCTAGCTTCTTTCCATAACACGTTAAAGGTTTCACGCTATCTGTTCAGAGCGCTGGCGGTACTGCTGTGGGTGCTGGTCGCTTTTGTGTCGGTGTTTTACATCGTCAACGCTTTGCACGATCGTGAATCGGAAATTCGTCAGGAATTTAACCTCAATGCCGATCAGGCGCAGCGCTATATCCAACGTACGGCCGACGTGATCAAAGAGCTGAAGTACGTTGCGGGCAACCGGCCGATGGACGGCGGCGAAGGCGGCGATACGCCGGTTCAGCGCGGCGATATCGCGATACCTAATTTTGAACCGCTCTACCCGGATTCCGACTGCGCGCTGATGAGTACGACCTGGCGTAATTCGCTACAGTCACTGGCGTGGTTTATGCGCTACTGGCGCGACAATTTCTCAACGGCCTACGACCTCAATCGTATTTTTTTGATTGGCAGCGACAATCTGTGTATGGCCAACTTCGGCCTGCGTGATATTCCGCTGGAGCGGGACCATGCGTTAAAAGTACTGCATCAGCGGATTGAGCAGTATCGCGACGCTCCGCAAAACGAGCGCGGTAACAATCTGTTCTGGATAAGCCAGGGCGTGCGTCCGGGCGTGGGCTATTTCTATGCGCTGACCCCAATCTATGTGGCGAATCGCCTGCAGGCGATGCTCGGCGTTGAGCAAACCATCCGTATGGAAAGCTTCTTTACCCCCGGCAGTCTGCCGATGAACGTCACTATCCTCGACGATAACGGTCAGTCGCTGATTTCGCTTGCCGGGTCGGACAGCAATATTAAACCGGATGCGAAGTGGATGCAGGAGCGTTTGTGGTTCGGCTATACCGCCGGTTTTCGCGAGCTGGCGATGAAAAAAAACCTGCCGCCATCATCCCTGAGCATTGTCTATTCGGTGCCGGTGGATCAGGTGCTGGAACGCATCCGGATGCTGATACTGAACGCCGTGGTGCTCAATCTGCTGACCGGCGTCCTCCTTTTTGTCCTCGCCCGCATGTATGAACGGCGGATTTTTATTCCGGCAGAAAATGACGCCCAGCGGCTGGAAGAGCATGAGCAGTTCAACCGAAAAATTGTTGCCTCCGCGCCGGTGGGGATCTGTATTTTACGTACGCTCGACGGCACCAACATCCTGAGTAACGAGCTGGCGCATAACTATCTCAACATGTTAACCCACGAGGACAGGCAGCGGCTGACGCAAATTATCTGCGGCCAGCAGGTGAACTTTGTCGATGTGCTGACCAGCAATAACACCAACCTGCAAATCAGCTTTGTCCACTCCCGCTACCGTAATGAGAATGTGGCGATTTGCGTTCTGGTGGATGTCTCGGCGCGCGTCAAAATGGAGGAGTCGCTGCAGGAGATGGCCCAGGCCGCAGAGCAGGCCAGCCAGTCGAAATCAATGTTCCTCGCCACCGTTAGTCACGAACTGCGCACGCCGCTGTACGGAATTATCGGTAACCTTGATTTATTGCAGACCAAAGAGCTGCCGAAGGGCGTCGATCGCCTGGTGACGGCGATGAACAACTCTTCCAGCCTGCTGCTGAAAATTATTAGCGATATTCTCGACTTCTCAAAAATTGAGTCCGAGCAGCTCAAAATTGAGCCGCGGGAGTTTTCGCCGCGCGAGGTCATGAACCATATTTCCGCCAACTATCTGCCGCTGGTGGTGCGTAAGCAACTGGGGCTGTACTGCTTTATTGAGCCTGACGTACCGCAGCTGATGTCCGGCGATCCCATGCGCCTGCAGCAGGTTATTTCCAACCTGCTAAGTAATGCGATTAAGTTTACCGATACCGGCTGCATTATTCTGCACGTGGAACGGGCGGGCGACTATCTGCAAATCAGCGTCAGAGACACCGGGGAGGGGATCCCGGCGAAAGAGGTGGTACGCCTGTTCGATCCGTTCTTCCAGGTCGGCACCGGCGTGCAGCGCAACTTCCAGGGGACGGGACTCGGTCTGGCGATCTGTGAAAAGCTTATCAGCATGATGGATGGCGATATTGCCGTTGAAACCGAGCCCGGGATGGGCAGCCGGTTCACCATTCGTATCCCACTGTATGGCGTACAAAATACGCCGCCGCTGCTGATTGACGGCCTGGCTGAAAAATGCTGCTGGCTGGCGATTGATAATAGCTCGCTGGCGCTGTTCGTTGAGCAGTTGCTGAATTACCACGGTATCCCGGTCCGCCGCTATGCGGGGCAAGCGCCGGGAGCGGAAGATATTTTATTGACCGATAGCGAGGCGCGTGAAGCCTGGCCCGGCGGTGCGATGGTGATCTTCTGTCGACGCCATATCGGTATTCCGCAGGAGCGGGCGCCCGGCGAATGGCTGCATAGCGTGGCCACGCCGCATGAACTGCTGCCGCTGCTGGGACGCATCTTCCATATCGCCGTGGCCAGCGCGGAAAACGGGCCCGCGCTATCCGCGGCGGATGCGCAAACCACCAGCAATGATGACATGATGATCCTGGTGGTGGACGATCATCCCATTAACCGACGTCTGCTGGCCGATCAGCTGGGATCGCTGGGCTATCAGTGCGTAACGGCAAATGATGGGGTCGATGCGCTGAATGTTCTGAGCAAGCAGCATATTGATATCGTGCTTAGCGACGTCAACATGCCGAATATGGATGGCTATCGCCTGACCCAGCGCATACGCCAGCTGGGACTCACGCTGCCGGTGATCGGGGTCACCGCCAACGCCCTGGCGGAAGAGAAGCAGCGCTGCCTGGAGTCGGGGATGGACAGCTGCCTTTCTAAGCCGGTGACTCTGGATATTATCAAGCAAACCCTGACGGTCTACGCCGCACGGGTACGTAAGGGAAGGGAGTAAGGCAGTTTCCCGGATAGCGCAGCGCTATCCGGGAAGGAAGACGTTAGTCTTTGTCCGTGGAGCTCAGGGAAACGGAAGAGAGGTAGTTCAGCAGGGCAATGTCGTTTTCCACGCCGAGCTTCATCATTGCCGATTTTTTCTGGCTACTGATGGTTTTGATACTGCGGTTGAGCTTTTTGGCAATCTCGGTGACCAGGAAGCCTTCGGCGAACAGACGCAGTACTTCACTCTCTTTAGGCGACAAACGTTTGTCGCCGTAACCGCCGGCGCTGATTTTTTCCAGCAGGCGCGAAACGCTTTCCGGGGTGAATTTTTTGCCTTTTTGCAGCGCGGCCAGCGCTTTAGGCAGATCGGTTGGCGCACCCTGTTTCAGGACGATCCCTTCGATGTCCAGATCCAGCACCGCGCTCAGGATCGCCGGGTTGTTATTCATTGTCAGGACAATGATGGACAGATCCGGGAAATGACGCTTGATGTATTTGATAAGCGTAATGCCATCGCCGTATTTATCACCGGGCATGGATAAATCGGTAATCAGGACGTGTGCGTCCAGCTTTGGCAGATTGTTGATTAAGGCCGTGGAGTCTTCAAACTCGCCAACAACGTTCACCCACTCAATTTGTTCAAGTGACTTACGAATACCGAACAGTACGATCGGATGGTCATCGGCAATAATTACGTTCATATTGTTCATGTATTAGGCTACCTTGCTACAGCAAGCTCTTGACGTAAACGTCAATGTCGCTGATATATTTTTCTATGCCTTGCGCATCTTTTTCACGAATCAGATGCTCAAGCGTTTCACATAACTGCTTGCCGGGTACCAGATTTAGCATAGCAAACGCCCCTTTGAGGCGGTGAGCGGTCTGCGCCAGCGCGGCGAAATCGCCTGTTGCCCGTTCATTATACAGCCTCTTAACATCATCTGGTACCGTGTCAGCAAACAGCGTGTAATAGCCGCTGGCATGCAGTTCGGCGTTACTTTCGCTACCGGCAGAGGAAGGGTGCTCCTCTTCCTCTGCAAGCTGCTGCTCAATCAGCTGGAGAATAGCTTCCTGCATCGCAGCGCTGATATTAAAATTCACGCGGAGCTGACCAGGACCAATCTTATGAACCCGGACCTCATCATCGCTTAAAAGCAAGCCCGAAGCAGTAAGATTAGACGGATTATCCGTTAAAAAGAGATCATATTGTTGACTTGTGATTCTGTCATCCGGCGTGATGCAGGTGGCCCCCCAGCTTTCAAGCTGGCGGGTGACGATACGGCGGACTTCATTGGCCGTCACATCAAGCAGTATCACGACCTCATCGAGCAGATGTTCCCCTGAATCACTCTCCTCTGCGCTGGCGGCCATTTTTAGATGCAGGGAGTAGCGGGTGCCCAGCGACTCGCGCGCTTTGATATTGAGCTGCCCGCCTAGCTTGCGGGTCAGGCGATCGCAGAGCCAGAAGGTGAGGGCATTGGCTTTACCGTAAAGGTCTGCCTGCGTCTCGTTGAGGAACGGGAAGTGCATATTGTCGATTTCGTTCGCCGAAACGCCGTTGCCGGTATCCAGAATACGGAAGGTCAGGCGGTCATCCGCTGATTCATCTTTACTCACTTCCAGGGTGATTTTGCCAATAGGCGTGGTGGTAACCGAGTATCGGATGAGCAGTAAAAGGGTGCGGCGCAGGGCGTCGCGATCGCCGTAGCGTTGCTCATTGGCCGGCAGCGCGTTGTTAATCAGCAGTTGAAGACCTTTACGTTTGATGATGGGCAGGACTTCAGGCACCACTTCATCTATCAATTCCTGAATGGAGAACAGACCCTGTGCGCTCTTCCAGCTATCGCTCTCCAGCAGGTTTGCCAGCTGTATTTCATCGACCAGCTGGACCAGTTCATCCGCATGCTGGGCCAGCTTGCGGCTTTCGGCTATGCCGAGCGCCGCGGCTTCTTCCGCCAGCGTTTGCGCCGGCTGCTTCAGCGCCGTACCGATATGCTGCATAAAAGCAGTGCGGCCCAGCTGGTTTTTCTCATACAGGCGCTGGGCCTGCTTGAGCTTCTTATTCACCAGCACTTCACGGTCCTGATCGCGAATAATAAAGATTTGCGTACGCGGCGAAACCTGACTGCGGAACTGACGGATTTCATACAGTTCATTGTTCACCGTCGCCTGAATTACGCCCTGATGCTGATCGGCCATGTTAATGATGTTTTGCAGGTTCAGATGCGGCAGCAGATGATCGGCAATCGGATTGCTTATCACCGTACGGTTAGCGTCCTGATCGTGCACCAGCAGCCCTAGCGGCAGCAGGGAAACAATCTCTTCGTGAATGGCGCGCTGGGCGCGCAGCTCATTATTGGCTGCCGAAGAGACCGCCGTTCCCACGATGCTTTTGCGGCCGCTGTAGTGACGGAAGGTGGTAAATCCGAACAGCGCCAGCGCCAGCAGACCAATGTTCAGCAACAGCGGCAGTAAGATACTCTGCAAGGACTCCAGAATCAGCTCGCTAAAGGGGACCATCCAGACCAGACGCATACCGGTGGTATTAATGGTGGTGAGAATTTCAATCTGCGGGCCGTTAAAGTTAATGCTGACGATGTCGGCGGCTTCTTTATCCGGATTGCTGTTGACGCTTTGCGACGGATCGGGCTCCAGCCGGAAGCTCTCCAGCGACATACTGGGAGGAATGAGATCGTTAATGGGCAGATCGAAGGCGACAACGGTCGCCAGGTGACCGGGCTGGTTGAATGTCGTGCGTAAAGTAAAGTAGTAGCCGTTTTGCCAGGCAAGGTGGCGCAGCGACGAAAAGGTCTCGCGTTCATCTAAGGTGTTGGCCTGAAGCAGCATTTCTGCCCGTCGTGATTCGACGACGCTGCTGATGGTCGACTCTTTGAAGCTGGAAGAGAGATCTTTTAAGGGCAGCGTTGAAACCAGAATCAGGCTGTTATCAAGCCCGTTCAGGTAATACATCGACCAGGGAATCGTCTCGGCGCCCCACAGGATATCGAGATAGTTGGAGATCTTTTGCGTCATTTCCAGCGTTGAGCCGTCATGCGAGCCAAAAATCAGCGCTTCCGTTTTGCGCCGGGGTTTCTCCAGGTAGTAAACATCCTGTTTTAATCGCGTTTCCTGGAGCCCTGTCTCTGAGGCTGAACTGGACGAGGTCGCGGCGATATTGTCATAAATCTGCCAGGTGGCGTAGCGCCAGGTATCGATGCGTTTATGTAAGTCGTAGCTGACATCGACCACCTGGTAGCTTTTGTCTTTTAGCCAGGTGTTAACGGCGCTTTGGATCATGACCCCCATCGTCGCCAGCAGGACAATGACCATGAGAATAAAGAAGCGAGTAATGTTGCCGGGTATCAGGGAAAATTTTTTCGGGGTCATCGTGTGAGAGTACGACTCATCAGTGTGTGTAAACGGACTGTTGCACCAAGTTAACCGGGGGCAGCGCAGATGCTACGAACAGTATAAAGGTTAACGTGCAAAATCCATACATCTGAATACCCTACAATGACTTTTTTGCCTTGAGATTTATCTCAAACCAATAAGGCGTACAAAGATGTACGCCCCGGTGGTTTTTGTACAATTATTTACGGATTCGAGAATGTAAATAGCACTAAATAACAAGAAATTATATAAATGACCCTGGGTTTAGCCGTAAGTTGTTTGATTAATAACCGTTATTTTTTTCGCGGCTAGCAGGGAATAATTAAAGATGTGTAAAGAAGGGTAAAAAAACCGGATGCGAGGCATCCGGTTGAAATAGGGGTAAACAGACATTCAGAACTGAATGACGGTAATAAATAAAGTTAATGATGATAGCGGGATTAATTTTAGTCCCAGATGAGAATTTTGTTTTACCATTCAGTGCTATAGGTGTGTAACTGTGTAACTCGTTGACGTTTATTGATAATTTTTATTTTTTGATTATTAGTGCTTATTTTTATGAGCTTTTTGTGCGGAAAAAAAGTTCCCTTGTATTTACAAATTGAAACATCTTGTGGGTATTTTGAAACATCTTAGAAGTTTTAGTATCATATTCTTGTTGGATTATTCTGCATTTTGCAGCACAATGAAATAGCCGACTGATTAGAAGGGTAATCAGTAAGCAGTGGCAATAATAAAAGGCATATAACAAACAGAGGGTTAATAACATGAAAGTTAAAGTACTGTCCCTCCTGGTACCGGCACTGCTGGTAGCGGGCGCAGCGAATGCGGCTGAAGTCTATAACAAAGATGGCAACAAATTAGACCTGTACGGTAAAATCGACGGTCTGCACTATTTCTCTGACGACAAAGGCCAAGATGGCGACCAGACCTACATGCGTCTGGGCATCAAAGGCGAAACCCAGATCAATGACCAGCTGACCGGTTACGGCCAGTGGGAATACAACGTCCAGGCTAACAACACCGAGAGCTCCAGCGATCAGGCGTGGACTCGTCTGGCGTTTGCGGGTCTGAAATTCGGCGACGCGGGTTCTTTCGACTACGGTCGTAACTACGGCGTTGTTTACGACGTAACTTCCTGGACTGACGTTCTGCCGGAATTCGGCGGCGACACCTACGGTTCTGACAACTTCCTGCAGTCTCGCGCTAACGGCGTGGCAACCTACCGTAACTCTGACTTCTTCGGTCTGGTTGACGGCCTGAACTTTGCTCTGCAGTATCAGGGTAAAAACGGCAGCACCAGCGGCGAAGGTTCGACCAACAACGGTCGTGACTGGAACAAACAGAACGGCGACGGTTACGGTACCGCTGTAACTTATGATATCTACGACGGTATCAGCGCTGGTTTCGCGTACTCTCACTCCAAACGTACCAGCGATCAGAACACCAAAGCTGTTCTGGGCCGTGGTGATAACGCTGAAACCTATACCGGTGGTCTGAAATATGACGCCAACAACATCTACCTGGCGACTCAGTACACCCAGACCTACAACGCAACTCGCGCTGGCAACCAGGGCTTTGCTAACAAAGCGCAGAACTTCGAAGTGGTTGCACAGTACCAGTTCGACTTCGGTCTGCGTCCGTCCGTGGCTTACCTGCAGTCCAAAGGTAAGGATCTGGAAGGTTACGGCGATCAGGATCTGCTGAAATATGTTGATGTAGGCGCGACCTACTACTTCAACAAAAACATGTCCACCTACGTTGACTACAAAATCAACCTCCTGGACGACAACCGCTTCACCCGTGCTGCCAATGTGTCTACCGACGACATCGTTGCTCTGGGCCTGGTTTACCAGTTCTAAGTACGCTGAAGTTTGAAAAAAGGCGCCGATGGCGCCTTTTTTTATGCCCGGTTTAACCTTGCTGGTGTACTCTTTGCACCTTAGCCAGAGGAAGCCAATTTTATGGATATCACTTTTTTTCGCGCCGCCCTGTTCGGCGCCTGCGTATTACTTTCAGGCTGTGATTCAGCCACTTCTCCCCAGACGCCAAAATCCGCCGCCACCGTGCTGGAGGGTAAAACCATGGGCACATTCTGGCGGGTCAGCGTCATCAACCTTGATGAGGCGAAGGCCGAGGCGCTGCGCCAGAAAGTGCAGGCTCAGCTCGATGCCGACGATCGTCTGCTTTCCACCTGGAAGAACGATTCAGCGTTGATGCGCTTTAACCATTCGCCGGGTACGTCGCCGTGGCCGGTCAACGAGGCGATGGCGGATATCGTGACGATGTCGCTGCGAATTGGCGCAAAAACCCATGGCGCAATGGATATCACCGTCGGGCCGCTGGTCAATTTATGGGGCTTTGGCCCGGATAAACAGCCGGTCAAAACGCCGGATCCGCAGCAGATCGCCGCGGCAAAAGCGCGCAGTGGATTACAGCATCTGACGGTGATCAACCAGGCCGGCCAACAGTATCTGCAAAAAGACATTCCGGATCTGTTCGTCGATCTCTCTACCGTAGGTGAAGGCTACGCCGCCGATCATCTGGCGCGCCTGATGGAGCAGGAAGGGATCTCGCGCTATCTGGTCTCGGTGGGCGGCGCGCTGGTGAGCCGGGGGATGAATGCGGAAGGGCAGCCGTGGCGGGTGGCTATCCAGAAGCCGACCGATCGTGAAAACGCGGTGCAGGCGATCGTTGATATCAACGGACATGGCATCAGTACCTCCGGCAGCTACCGCAACTACTATGAGCTTGACGGTAAGCGCATCTCGCACGTTATCGATCCGCAGACCGGGCGACCTATCGATCATAAACTGGTTTCAGTGACCGTTATCGCTCCGACGGCGCTGGAGGCCGACGGCTGGGATACCGGGCTGATGGTGCTGGGGCCGGAAAAAGCGCAGGACGTGGTTCGCGAACAGGGGCTGGCGGTGTATATGATTGTCAAAGAGGGGGACGGGTTTAAAACCTGGATGTCGCCGCAGTTCCGCGCGTTCCTCGTCGGCGAGAAAAATTAAAGCGCAAGATTTCGGGTTTTTGTTAACGGACTTCGGCCCAGACTGCAGATACACTTACAGCAGGAGTTCGTGATGAAACCGATAATGATTGATACCGATGAGCGCCGCTGGCAGGCGGTATGCGAACGTGATGCCCGCGCCGATGGTCAGTTTGTTTTTGCCGTGCTGACCACCGGCGTTTGCTGCCGTCCGTCCTGCCGTTCGCGTCGCGCGCTGCGGGAAAATGTTCGCTTTTACCCTGACATTGCAACCGCGCAGGCGGAAGGTTTTCGCCCGTGCAAACGCTGCCAGCCGGAAAAAAGCGACCCGCAGCAGCAGAAGGTAGAGAAAGTGGCCGCCGCGTGCCGTCTGCTGGAGCAGGAAACGCCGATGACGCTGGAGGCACTGGCGCGCCAGGCCGCGCTCAGTCCCTTTCATTTTCACCGCCTCTTTAAATCCGTCACCGGAATGACCCCTAAAGCCTGGCAACAGGCCTGGCGCGCTCGCCGTTTACGCGAAGCGCTGGGGCAGGGGGAGAAAATTACCGATGCGGCGCTGTCGGCCGGCTTCCCGGACAATAGCAGCTACTATCAGCAGGCAGATGCCGCGCTGGGGATGACCGCCCGCCAGTTTCGCCGCGGCGGCGAGGATCTCGATATTACCTGGGTATGCGGCGATGGTCCGCTGGGACGCTGTCTGGTGGCTGAGAGTGAACGGGGCGTGTGCGCCGTGCTGCCGGGAGAGAGCGATGCCTTGCTCTGTGCTGAATTAGCCAGCCTGTTTCCCAATGCGCGGCTGCATCCGGGCGACGAGGCTTTTCGTCAGCGGGTGGCGCAGGTATTTTCCCATCTTGATGACCACCGGCAGCCGTTTTCCCTGCCGTTGGATTTGCGCGGCACGGCTTTTCAGCTTCAGGTCTGGCAGGCGCTGCGTCAGATCCCGGCGGGGGAGACCCGCAGCTATCGCCAGGTCGCGCAAAGTATTGGCCGCCCCCGCGCGGTGAGAGCGGTGGCAAGCGCCTGCGCCGCTAATAAGCTAGCGCTGGTTATTCCCTGCCACCGGGTCGTTCGCGAAGATGGGGCGCTATCCGGCTATCGTTGGGGAACGGCGCGCAAGGCGCTGCTGTTGGCACGAGAAGCGTCATCCGAGGAGAAATAATGTTCGATCTTTTTGCCGATACGCCGCCCTGGCAGGAGCCGTTGGCTCCGGGGGCGATAATTTTGCGCCGCTACGCCCGAGAACGCGCCCCGGCGCTGTTGCAGGCAATCGCCGGGATTGCCGGTCGTTCGCCTTTTCGCCAGATGGTCACCCCCGGTGGTTACACGATGTCGGTAGCGATGACCAACTGCGGCGAGCTGGGCTGGACCACGAACCAGCACGGCTATCTTTATGCTGCCGACGATCCGCTGACCGGCAAGCGCTGGCCGCAAATGCCGCCGCTTTTCCGCGAGCTGGCCGCAGAGGCCGCGGCGGCGGCCGGCTATGCGCGCTTTACCCCGGATGCTTGTCTTATCAACCGCTACCAGCCCGGCGCGAAGCTGTCGCTGCATCAGGATAAAGACGAGCATAACCTGCGGGCGCCGATTGTCTCCGTCTCGCTGGGGCTGCCGGCAATATTTCAGTTCGGCGGGCTGCGGCGTAACGATCCGCTACAGCGGGTGCTGCTGGAGCACGGCGACGTGGTGGTCTGGGGCGGCGAATCGCGGCTTTTTTACCATGGTATTCAGCCGCTCAAAGAGGGCATCCATCCGGAGACCGGCGCCTGTCGTTACAATCTCACTTTCCGCCTGGCGGGTAATAAAGAATAAAAATAAGAATTATTCTTGCTGTCATCGTCGAGCAGTTTAAACTGCTGGCTGTTTTTGCTTGCCCGGATTATGCGTTATGGAACTTCTTCTTCTTGTCTGGCGTCAGTATCGCTGGCCGTTTATCTCCGTCATTGCCCTGAGCCTGCTGAGCGCGGCGCTGGGTATTGGGCTTATCGCCTTTATTAATCTGCGTCTGATTACCCTTGTCGACACTTCCCTGACGGTCCTGCCGGAGTTCCTCGGGCTGCTACTGCTATTGATGGCGGTCACGCTCGGTTCGCAGCTGGCGCTGACCACGCTTGGCCACCATTTCGTCTACCGCCTGCGCGGCGAATTTATTAAGCGCATTCTCGACACGCAAATCGAGAAGATCGAGAAAATCGGCAGCGCGTCGCTGCTGGCCGGGTTAACCAGCGATATCCGTAATATCACCATTGCCTTCGTGCGTCTGCCGGAGCTGGTGCAGGGGATTATTCTCACCTTCGGTTCCGCCGCCTATCTGGCCTGGCTGTCGGGAAAAATGATGCTGGTTACCGCGCTGTGGCTGGCGTTGACCATCTGGGGCGGTTTTATACTGGTATCGCGGGTGTATAAACACATGGCCTCGCTGCGCGAAAGCGAAGATAAGCTGTATCACGATTACCAGACGGTTCTCGAGGGGCGCAAAGAGCTGACCCTCAACCGCGAGCGAGCTGAGTATGTGTTTAACCAGCTCTATCTCCCTGATGCGCAAGAATATCGGCACCATATTGTTCGCGCCGATACTTTCCATCTGAGCGCGGTCAACTGGTCGAATATTATGATGCTGGGCGCGATTGGCCTGGTCTTCTGGATGGCCAACAGCCTGGGCTGGGCCAATACGGCGGTAGCGGCGACCTACTCGTTGACCCTATTATTCCTGCGCACGCCGCTGCTTTCCGCGGTTGGCGCGCTGCCCACTTTGCTCAGCGCGCAGGTGGCGTTCAACAAGCTGAATAAATTTTCGCTCGCGCCGTATCGCGCTGAATTTCCGCAGCCGCAGGCGCATCCCCACTGGCAGACTCTCGAGCTGCGCGATATCACCTTTCATTATCCTGACAACAGCTTTGCGGTCGGGCCGATTAATATGACCCTCAAGCGCGGTGAGCTGGTCTTTCTGATTGGCGGCAACGGTAGCGGGAAATCGACGCTGGCTATGCTGCTGACCGGCTTGTATCAGCCGGTATCCGGACAGATCCTGCTCGATAGTCAGCCGATGGCGGCGGATAAACCGGAAGATTATCGTAAGCTGTTCTCGGCGGTGTTTACCGACGTCTGGCTGTTCGACAGGCTGCTGGGGCCGGAAGGGAAGGCGGCTGACCCGGCGTTGGTGGAGAAGTGGCTGGGTTATCTGCAGATGAACCATAAGTTACGGCTGGATGACGGCAAAATCCTCGACCTGAAGCTGTCAAAAGGGCAGAAAAAGCGCGTGGCGCTGCTGCTGGCGTTAGCAGAAGACAGAGATATCATCATGCTGGATGAATGGGCGGCGGATCAGGACCCCCATTTCCGCCGTGAGTTCTATCAGGTGCTGCTGCCGCTGATGAAGGAGATGGGTAAAACCCTCTTTGCTATTAGCCATGACGATCACTACTTTCAGCACGCCGACAGGCTGCTGGAAATGCGCAGCGGCCAGCTATCGGAGCTGAGCGGAAAAGAGCGCGAGCTGGCGACGCGCGACGCGGTCGCCCGTACCGCCTGATAGCGCAGGCTCATCCCGGAGGCGCCAGCCGACCTCCGGGCTTCCCGCAGGCTGCTGTTTTTTCCGTCGACTGAATTCATAGCGGTTATTATTTCCGCCTCCTCGCGCTATGCTTAAGGCTTCCGGCCTGCTGGTCTGACAGATATTTTTACAAGGATTGCCTGACCGATGTCCGTTTTGCATAAAAAAAGCGCCAGATTGCGTGACGAAGAGCGCGCCCGCCTCATTTGGCTCCTGAGCACCGATAAAGCCGTCACATCTTCGCTGCTGGGAAAATTAACCCTCGCTGAACGTTACGATGACAACACGCTTGCCGACGATCTGGCGGAAGTGGAGATGCTGGTTTCACACCTGCCGCCACCGGACCTTGCCGATGCGCTTGAGGCGCTGCCTTATGATGCGCGCAACGCGCTCTGGCGGCTGGTCGCTGACGATAAGCGCGGTGAAGTGCTGCTGGAGGCATCGGAAAGCGTCTGGGGCGACCTCATCGAGGAGATGAGCGATCACGACCTGCTGTTCGCGCTGCAAAATCTCGATATTGATGAACAGGTCTACCTGTTGCAGCACCTGCCGCGCGATCTGACCGGACGTTTGCTGGCAACCCTGCCTGCGGATAAGCGCGCGCGTATTCGCCAGATGATGCGCTACGCCGACAATACCGTCGGCGCGATCATGGAGTTTGAGGTCATTACCGTTCGTCCGGAAGCCACTCTCGCGGCGGTACAGCGCTATCTGCGGCGATTAGGGAAAATGCCGGAGAACACCGACAAACTGTTTGTGACCACCCGCAATAAGCTGCTACTCGGCGAACTCGAGCTGCAAACCATTCTGCTTAACGATGCGCAGAAGCGGGTGGGGGAAGTGATGGAAGGCGATCCGGTGACCTTCCAGCCGCACGAGGACGCGGAAAAAGTGGCGCGTACTTTTGAACGTGATGACTTACTTAGCGCCGCGGTGATTGATGCCGACGGCAAGCTGATGGGGCGTTTAACCATCGACGAGATCGTCGACGTGGTCTATGAAGAGACGGACAACGATTTACGCCGGATGGGCGGCCTGAGCAACGATGACGACGTTTTTGCCCCGGTCAGCAAGGCGGTGAAGACCCGCTGGGCCTGGCTGGCGGTGAATCTGTGCACCGCATTTATCGCCTCCCGCGTTATCGACGGTTTCGAACACACCATCTCCCAACTGGTGGCGCTGGCCTCACTGATGCCGATTGTCGCCGGGATCGGCGGCAACACCGGCAATCAGACGATCACCATGATCGTGCGGGCGATGGCGTTACAGCATATTCAGCCGGGAAGCTTTTCGTTCCTGATCCTGCGCGAGATGGGCGTCGCGCTGATCAATGGGATCGTCTGGGGCGGGATTATGGGGGCGATTACCTGGTGGCTGTATGACGATCCGCAGCTTGGCGGCGTAATGACCCTGGCGATGATGCTCAACCTGCTGATGGCGGCGATGATGGGCGTGATTATCCCGATGGTGATGGTTAAGCTGGGACGCGATCCGGCGGTCGGCTCCAGCGTGATGATTACCGCGATTACCGACACCGGCGGATTCTTTATTTTTCTTGGGCTGGCGACGATTTTTCTGATGTAGACCGCGCTTGATTACGCAGGCGACGGGGGATCAGCACCATCGAAACCAGGCCTGCCAGGACGCCAATTGCCAGATTGCTGGTGCCGACGGTCGCGCCGACGGTAACCAGCATCACCAGCGTTTCCGGCCACGGGTTGCGCGCCAGCTCCGCCGGACGAACGCTGTGCCAGCTAAAGGTTTTTACCGCCACAATCACCATCACGCCGGCGAGAACGGCCATCGGGATTTTCGCCATCACTTCGCTGAGCGCGGTCACCAGCAGGAGCAGCACCAGGCCTGCGACAATGGTCGAGACGCGGCTACGTGCTTTGCCCATTTCAACGTTAACGATAGTCTGACCGATCATTGCGCATCCGGCGATGCCGCCATAAAACCCGGCGAGGATATTGGCGATGCCCAGACCAGCGCTCTCGCGCGCTTTACTGGAAGGGGTATGGGTCAAATCATCGACCAGCTTCGCCGTGAGAAGCGACTCCATCAGGCCGACAAAAGCGATGCTCAGCGCGCAGGGCCAGATAATGCTCAGCGTGGTTAAGTCCAGAGGCACCATCAGGCTGGTGAATCCCGGCAGTCCGCCGCTCATGGAGCCTTCGTCGCCGACGGTCGGCAGCAGCTGGCCGCTGAAAACGGTAAACAGGGTCAACAGAACGATAGCGATCAGCGGAGAAGGGATCGCCTTAATAAAGCGCGGCGCCCACAGCACAATCAGCAGCGTTAACACGAACAGGCCGATAATCAGCGGCTGCTTGCTCCAGAAATGCGGTACCTGAGCAAAAAAGATGAGAATACCCAGCGCGTTAACAAAACCGGTCATCACCGCCTGCGGGATAAAGCGCATCAGGCGCGCCATGCCACAAACGCCAAACAAAATTTGAATAACCCCCGCCAGAACGACCGCCGGCAGAATATAGCCGACGCCGTATTGATGCACCATTGGACCGATAACCAGCGCCACCGACCCGGCGGCCGCGGTGACCATCGCAGGCCGTCCGCCCAGGAGCGACATCGCCAGGCACAGCACCACGGAGGCAATCAGGCTAACTTTCGGATCGACCCCAGCGATGACGGAGAAGGAGATGACTTCGGGGATCAGGGCCAGTGCGGTGAGCACGCCAGCCAACGTTTCACGCGTCAGCAGCGCGGGCGAACGCAGTATCTGGCCTAATGCGCCAGCGTTACCGGAGGTAGCGGAATCAGAAACTGGAGGCATAAAAAAAGTTCGCAGATTTTAAAAATTTGGCGGCAGGATCGATCGCTGCTTACGTGCGGTCGGTCACAAAACCGAGGATAATAGCGCGTAAGCGCCGCTGACACCAGTACAAAATGTGATTTGTGATACACATTTATTAAACATTTTTATAACAGATCTCAAAACTCAACTTAAAATTTAAACAATATTTAAATTTTTTTTCTTCAGTGTTACCTTTGAAGCCGAGAATCGTTTCACCTGCGCTAAATAAAAAAGCGAGTAAAGTAAGGCTCAAATCCGATGAAGAAAAAGATGGCCGTACCCAGCTCACAGGCGGTTGGTTCCAATAACACTCGGACCAACACCCGCCATGAGCAAGAGACGGATGTATTGTTGATTGGCGGCGGCATCATGAGCGCCACGTTGGGAACCTGGCTGCAGGAACTGGAGCCGGACTGGTCTATTACCATGGTCGAGCAGATGTCCAGCGTCGCGGAAGAGAGCTCGAACGGATGGAACAACGCGGGCACCGGCCACGCGGCGCTGATGGAGCTGAACTATACGCCGCAAACCGCTAACGGTATCAATATCGATAAAGCGGTTGATATCAACGAATCTTTCCAGATTTCTCGTCAATTTTGGGCCCACCAGGTGACCCGGGGCATTCTGAAAAAGCCGAAATCCTTTATTAACAGCGTGCCGCACATGAGCTTCGTTTGGGGCGAAGACAACGTTAACTTCCTGCGCGCCCGCTATGCGGCTTTACAACAAAGCGAGCTGTTCCGCGGTATCCGCTACTCCGAAGATCATCAACAAATTAAAGAGTGGGCTCCGCTGGTAATGGAAGGACGCGATCCGCAGCAGAAGGTGGCCGCAACCCGCTCGGAAGTCGGCACCGACGTGAACTACGGTGAAATCACCCGTCAGCTGATCGCCGGGCTGCAAACCCATGACAATTTCTCGCTTCAGCTGGGTACCGTGGTACGCCGCTTTAAGCGCAATGCCGATAAGAGCTGGAGCGTCACGCTGGCGGATGCGAACAATCGCCACCAGAAACGGGTTATCAAGGCTAAGTTTATCTTTATCGGCGCCGGCGGCGCCGCGCTGACCCTGCTGCAGGAAACCGGTATTCCGCAGGCGAAGGAGTACGCGGGCTTCCCGGTCGGCGGGCAGTTCCTGGTCTGTGAAAACCCGGAAGTGGTTAACCACCATCTGGCTAAAGTCTATGGCCAGGCGGAAGTGGGGGCGCCGCCGATGTCGGTTCCGCACATCGATACCCGTATTATCGATGGCAAACGCGTGGTGCTGTTTGGGCCGTTCGCTACCTTCTCAACCCGCTTCCTGAAAAATGGTTCGCTTTGGGATCTGCTGGCTTCCACCAACACATCAAACATCATGCCGATGCTCAACGTCGGGCTGGATAACTTCGATCTGGTAAAATATCTGATTAGCCAGGTGCTGCAAAAGGACAAAGATCGTCACGCAGCGCTGTGCGAGTACTACCCGGAAGCGCGCAAAGAAGACTGGCGCTTATGGCAGGCCGGCCAGCGCGTGCAGATTATCAAGCGTGATGAGAAGAAGGGCGGCGTTCTGCGTCTGGGTACCGAAGTCGTCAGCGATGATGAAGGTACCGTTGCCGCGCTGCTGGGCGCCTCGCCGGGGGCTTCCACCGCCGCGCCAATCATGCTGCAGCTGATGGAGAAAGTGTTCAAAGAGAAGATCAACTCCGCGGACTGGCAGGCGAAACTGAAAGCGATTATACCGAGCTACGGTACGCGTCTGGATGGCAACGCGGCGGAAATTGAAAGGGCGCTGGCGTGGACCAGCGAAGTGCTGGAACTGCACTATGAGCCGCTTACCGCTGCTGATGATGTGCCGCAGGCGACGCTGAAGCCGCTGCCTGAAGGCAAACCTATCGCGGATATCGCGCTGTAAATGCTTTCCGGCGGCTCAGGCCGCCGGAATCTGTCTTAGCCATTAACGCTCAACGGCAGCGCCGATGGTTTCGTCCGCTCGCCAGATACGATATTTCACGTCGATATTAGCCGGGGTATAAACTACGATAGGTAACCTGCTGTTGTAACGCAGCATGCCCGCATCGCCCAAACCAGCCATCACAAACTGCTTCTCTTTTTTACCGTCCGGGCAGGCCATCATGGTTGAGACAGGTGACGTCACTTTATCAAACACGTAGTAGTCGTAGCCCCAGCCTTCCAGGGTTCTGCTTTCCAGCTGGCCGCCAAGGCGGTGGCGATTGCAGTCGACTTCCAGCGTCTGGCCAATTAACAGCTCTACTTTTAATGCGGACTCATCCTGCTGCTGCGGCAGCTGAATCACCTGACGCTTCATCCCTTGTTCCGCCTTAGGATACGGAGCGATTTTTTCCAGCGGCTGCTCAGCTGCAACGGCGCTCGCGGAAACGCAAGCAATGGCCAGCAGGGAGGCGGCAAACGTAGTGATTTTTTTCACGTGAGTAATCCTTTGTTATCAATCATAAACAGCACAATGTTAGCATTAGTTTGCGTTATGAGTAGTGGTGTTTACCAAAGTTTTCATAGTTTCTAGTTATAAGTTCTGCTATTGCGGTAGGGGGCAGTTATTCATCACCTGCGGCAGCCCGCGTTTTTCCGCTGCCGCCTATTATTGAATAGGTGAATTTTTAAAATGATTATGATCAATAAAAGAATTAATTTACATGTGAGATTATTTCATTCGTTATATTTAGCTTCCGTCATTTAGAATGATTCATAAGGGAAATTAATTGAAAGGGAATTGTTCATTTAAATAATTGATATGAGTGATGGTAGATGAAAGTGAAAAAGGTTTTACTGGTTGCGTCGCTGGCGGTTTCTTCGCTATTGGCAGGTTGTACTTCCGAGTCACAGCGTTTGGCGAACTGCGAGGCGAGGGGGATTTCCCGCGATACCTGCTACTTAGCGGAGCAAAATCGTCAGGCCTCGATGAATGCAGCTTATGAGAAGCAGGCGTTAGAAAACGCCGCCGCTGCCGTTCAGCATAGTCAGAGCGCGAAGGTGAAAACCCGGCACTTTAACGGCATGGAGATTAAAGGCACCAGTACCGGCTTAAGTATTGATGGTAAAGCGGCGGCGGTGATTGAGAAAAATAAAGACGCGACCGTTTACCAGCAGGGGCTTTACAACTTTATCGTTTACGCCAACGGCAAAATAGCCGTCATTCAGGACGGCGTGTTTAAAGGCTACGCCAAATAAAAGCGCCGATCGGGGGGATAGGCTCCCCCTGTATACCTGCGCGGTCCAAAAGGAACGCGTTACTCCTCGTGATTTTTACCCTCTTCTAAGAAATCCTCATCAAGCTCGTCGATATTTCCGGCGTGATCGCGTCCGGACAGCAGGTTCCAGCAGGCGATAAACAGGGCGGCGATCAGCGGGCCGATAACAAAGCCGTTGATGCCGTAGATTTCCATGCCGCCGATGGTGGTGATCAGGATCAGGTAGTCCGGCATTTTGGTATCTTTGCCAACCAGTAGAGGGCGAAGAATATTATCGACCAGGCCGACGATGATCACAAAAAAGCCAACGATAAACGCCCCCTGCCATAGCTGACCGGTCGCGAAGAGATAGACTGCCGCAGGAACCCAGATGATCGCCGAGCCCACCGCCGGAATCAGCGACAGAAACGCCATCAGCGCGCCCCACAGGATGCTGCCATCAAGACCCACGATCCAGAACGCCAGTCCGCCAAGCGCGCCCTGCGCGAGGGCGACCGCTACGGTACCTTTGACGGTTGCCCTGGCGACGGCGGCAAATTTGGCGAAAAGATGCTGCTTCACGTGATTCGATAGCGGCAGGGATTCAAGGATCAGCCTGACCAGGTACGGACCATCTTTGAGCAGGAAAAACAGCAGATAAAGCATGATGCCGAAGCTAATGGTAAAACCAAAGGTGCCTTTACCAATCAGGAATGCGCTACCGGCCAGGTACTGGCCTCCTTTAAGCGCAACGTCCGAAAGCTGGCGCTGAATTTGTTCCGCGCTATCAAGGTCATGCTCTGAGAGGAAGCTCCTGGCCCATTCCGGCAGGTGCGCAAACAGGCTGGCTACCACGGTCGGGAACTGGGTATCGTTATGCTGCAGTTTGGTGTAAACCACGTTTAGCTCGAAGGCCAGCGACGAGAGAATGATCGCCAGCGGGGTAAACACGATCAGACAGATAATCACTATCGTCAGAAACGCCGCCAGGCCGTTGCGCTCGCCGATCCGATCGCGCAGTTTGTTCTTCACCGGGTGGAAGATGACCGCCAGAATTGCTGCCCATAAAATGGCTGAATAATAGGGGGAGAGAACGTCGAAAAAAGCAAGGGTGACGATCAGCACGATCAGGATGAAAAATCCCTTCGTAAGTCCATTAACTCTCATGTGAATCCTTCAGAAAAATGACGTGTACCATCAAATAATAGAAGCTTTTCCATGATTTACAATCAAAGTGACTGGTTCGTTTTGCTGAGAACAGGGAGGAAATATGACATTAAAAAACCCGCAGTCTCTGTAAGAGTGCGGGTTCTTAAGGGGTTACCGATTTAATCGGTGAATAATTTGGTCGGCACGAGAGGATTTGAACCTCCGACCCCCGACACCCCATGACGGTGCGCTACCAGGCTGCGCTACGTGCCGATTCGTGGGGAACAATATTACCCGTTCCCCAAGCGAATGCAAGCCGGGAAATGCCTGATTGATTTATAAATAATCAATCAGTTAGCGATAAAGCGTTTTTCATCGGTCAGCACCTGCAGCAGCAAGCTGAGCTGCGGTTTTTGATCGTTAATTTTCTCGCCGTCGCTGTTCCATGTTCGGTAAGTGCCGTTGTGATTAAGCACGACGGTGACTTTCGGCGTGGTAATGGCCAGCGTATCGCTATTCGCTGCGGTGACCCAGGCTCGGCGACGGGCGGCGCTAAACAGGTCTTCACCTTGCGAATACTCGTTTGCTGGGGTGGAGACGTGGAGCAAACGCTGCATCAGCGTCGTCATCACGTCTTTGTTATCCGTCAGCGTCGCGATCTCCTGCGCCGGCGTGCCTGGCCAATGGATCACCAGGGGAACCTGCAGCTGCTCGCGCGACCAGCCAAACTGCTCATGCTGCGGGTTCAGCGGCATTCCGCGGCCCGCCGTCACGATCACCACCGTGTTGTCCAGCTTGCCCGCTTCGCGCAGCGCGTTCAGCACACGACCAATTTGCGTATCGACCGCACCGGCAGCGCTGCTGTAGCGACGGACAAAGTTTTGCTGCTGCCCGTCGTCAAGGGTGGTGCCGTTGAGCGAAACCCATGAGAACCAGCGGTTTTCATCCTGGGCGTAGCGGTCCAGCCAGTTAATCCACTGGTTGGCCGTCTGCTCATCGCTTTGCGCTTTCGCGGCTGGCAGTGAAAAATCGGACAGCAGCGCCTGGCGGTAAAGTGGGCTGCTAAAGCCGTCGGACGAGAACAGGCCCAGCTGATAGCCCTGTTGGTTCAGCGAAGTAATCAGCGCCGCGGGAATACGCGCGGAGAGGACGCCGTCCATATAGCTCGGCGAAATACCGTAGAACAGGCCAAACATGCCGCTGTCAGCGGTATTACCGGAGCTCATATGCTGGGTAAAGTTAACGTTCTCTTTCGCGAACCCGGCCAGCGCCGGCATGTTTTTCTCAAAGCGCGAATAATTAAGATTATCAACGGTAATCAGCAGCACGTTATAGCCGGTACCGAGATCGCGATAACGCAGATCGCTCAGCGGGTATTGTACCGACACGGCTTCCGGCGCGCCTTGCTCCACCAGGCGGCGCTGGTAGTCCTGCGCGTCGAGCAGGCCGTGTTTTTCCAGAAAACGGCGCGCCGTCATCGGATAGGAAAGCGGCAGGTTGGCCCGCTGCATGGTTATCGGGCGATAGAAATTGGCGTCCGCCCAGATATAGACCAGGTGGCTACTGATAAAAGAAATAAAGAAGAACCAGGCAACGGGACGCGCATAGTGGCGGCGACGCGTCAGGCTGCGCAGCTTCTGCCAGCTCCAGGTCGCAAACAGCATCTCCAGCAGAAAAATGATCGGCACGCTGATAAACATCAGCTGCCAGTCGCGCGCCATCTCGTTCTGATCGGGGTTAATCACCAGTTCCCAGACAAAGGGATTAAGATGCAGGTGGAAACGGGTGAAAACTTCGCTGTCGATCAGCAGCAGCGTCATGCCCACGGTCGCCAGAACAACCGAGATAAAGCGCATTAAGCGCTGGGATATGACGACAAACGTCAGCGGAAAGAGGATCAGCACATAGCTGGTAAAGACCAGAAAGCTGAAGTGACCAACGAGGCTGACGTACGAAAAAAGACGTCCGGCAAGCGTCGTTGGCCAGTCGGCGACAAACAGATAGCGACTGCCGAGCACCATAGCCAACAACATGTTGAAAAGGGCGAACCAGTGTCCCCAGCTGACCATCTGGGAGACTTTTTCTCGGTAGGGCTGACGAAGAGTCACCATATACTGTTGTTCGTTATCCTTAGTGCGCCGGATCGTCGTTGATAGACGACTGCAGCGCCTGGGCAAAAGAACGGGCGATGGCCTGACGCTGCGCCGGCGCGACGCTACTATTGATCAGGTTAGTCACCATATTGCCCAGTACCATCAGTGACAGGTCAACGGGCGCTTTATGTGTTTCCAGAACGCTCGTCAGCTCGCTGAGCAGCTGTTCGACGTGTTCATCGCTATAGCGGGATAATTGCGGCATAAACTCAAAATCTGTTTGTTCGTGAAAGGGCAACATATTACCGTAGCAGCAGCTTTTTTTCCGCATTTTTTCGCCGCGACGCAAAAGCGCGCGGCTTCGCTCGCAAAGAGTCACGCGGCGGTTGCGTCGTCGCCCCGCCGGTGGTTGAATACCGCCCGGTCTAAAAGGAGAGTTTAACATGAGTCTGGATATCGACCAGATTGCCCTGCATCAGTTAATCAAACGTGATGAACAAAATCTGGAGCTGGTGCTGCGCGAGTCACTGCTGGAGCCGACGGCGACGGTGGTGGAGATGATGGCCGAACTGCATCGTGTCTACAGCGCGAAAAATAAAGCCTACGGCCTGTTTAATGAAGAGAGCGAGCTGGCGCAGGCGCTGCGCGGGCAGCGTAAGGGCGAAGAAGCGTTCCTGCCGTTCAGCCGCGCCGCTACCGGTCGCCTGCGCGACGAACTGGCAAAATATCCCTTTGCTGAAGGCGGAATCGTGCTGTTTTGCCAGTATCGCTATCTGGCGGTGGAATATCTGATGGTGGCGGTGCTGAACAATTTAAGCAGCATGCGCGTCAATGAAGAGCTGGATATCAGCTCCACCCATTATCTGGATATCAATCACGCGGATATCGTCGCCCGTATTGATTTAACCGAATGGGAAACCAACCCGGAGTCAACGCGCTATCTGACCTTCCTGAAAGGCCGGGTAGGGCGCAAGGTGGCGGATTTCTTTATGGATTTCCTCGGCGCCAGCGAAGGGCTGAACGCGAAAGCGCAGAACCGCGGCCTGCTGCAGGCGCTGGATGATTTCGCCGCCGATGCGCAGCTGGATAAATCTGAGCGTCAAAACGTGCGCCAGCAGGTATACAGCTACTGCAATGAACAGCTGCAGGCCGGTGAGGAAATCGAGCTGGAGTCGCTGTCAAAAGAGCTGGCGGGCGTCAGCGAGAAGACGTTTCAGGAATTTACCGCCGAACAGGGCTACGAGCTGGAAGAGAGCTTCCCGGCGGATCGCAGCACTTTGCGTCAGTTAACCAAGTTTGCCGGCAGCGGCGGCGGGTTAACCATTAACTTTGACGCGATGCTGCTGGGCGAGAGGGTATTCTGGGATCCGGCCACGGATACCTTAACCATTAAAGGCACGCCGCCTAACCTGCGCGATCAGCTGCAGCGCCGCACCTCGGGCGGGAATTAAAACGCAAAATCCCGACGCCGGGTCGGGATTTTTTTAGCCTTGGGCCTGAGCTATCCGGCGCAGACGATCTCTACGCCATCGATGGCTAACTGCTGGCGCAGCGTCTCGTCTAACGTCGTATCCACGATCAGCGTACTGACCAGACCCAGCCCGCCGATAGCAAAAGCCGACGCGGAGTTCAGCTTCTCTTGTGACGCCATCACCACCGTTTCGGCAGCCCGCGTCGCCAGCGCGCGCTTGATCCCCGCTTCTTCATAATCGCCGGTGGTGAATCCCGCCCGTGGGTGAACGCCGGTGACGCCCATAAAAAACAGATCGGCATTGATGCGGGAAATACTTTCCAGGGCTGCGGACCCGACGCTGACCACCGAATGTTTAAACAACCGGCCGCCAATCAAAATCACCTCGATCAACGGTTTATCCACCAGCGCGACGGCGATCCCCGGACTGTGGGTGACCACCGTACACGCGAGGGTAGCCGGCAGCAGGCGCACCATCTCTCCGGTGGTGGTGCCGCCGTCGATAATCACCACCTGGCCGGGTTGAATGAGCTCTACCGCGCGCTGGGCAATGGTCTGCTTTGAGGCCATTTGCACGCTCTTTCTTGTTTCAATGGGCGCGATGGCTTCGGAAACCGGCAGCGCGCCGCCGTGGACGCGCTGCAGTTTGCCTTCCGCGGCCAGCTCCCGCAGATCCCGGCGAATGGAGTCTTCTGAGACGCTAAAGCGCTGGCTGAGATCCCCTGACATCACCTGTTTTTCCTCGGCGAGGATCTGCAAAATTTGCTGTTTTCTCTGGCTGGCGAGCATCAAAACACCTTCATGATTGATCTTGTTTGTGCACGATTATGCATGTTATGTTGCTCTCTGTCACCTAAAAGGGGAAAAACATGCACGCTGACGCACCGCGCGTTCGCCATATCCGCGAAACGCTGTTATCGGACAACTGGTATACGCTCAAGAAATATACTTTCGAACTATTGCGCCGGGACGGACGCTGGCAGGAGCAGAGTCGGGAAGCTTACGACCGCGGCAACGGCGCGGTGATTTTACTCTACAACCGCGAAAAGCAAACGGTAGTGCTGGTTCGCCAGTTTCGCTTTCCGGTGTGGATTAACGGTCATGATGGATTTTTGATCGAAGCCGCCGCCGGACTGCTGGATAACGCTTCGCCGGAGGCGCGCATCGTTGCCGAAGCCGAAGAGGAGACCGGTTTTCGCGTCACGCGGATTGAGCCGGTATTCACCGCTTACATGAGCCCCGGTTCGGTGACGGAGAAGCTTTACTTTTTCATCGCCGAATACTCTGCCGACGATCGGCGCGGCGACGGTGGCGGCCTGGCGACGGAAGGGGAAGATATCGAGGTGCTGGAGTGGCCGCTGGAAAAAGCGCTGCGGGCTATTGGCGAAGGGGAAATCGTCGATGCGAAAACGATTATGCTGCTGCAGCATCTGGCGCTGAATGCGGCAACGCTGTTAGCCTGATAAACAAAACGCCCCGAACCTTGCGGAGCGGGGCGTTTGCCATACAACTTTCAGTCGGCGATTAAGCGCGAACGAAGTCGATGTGAGTCAGCTTCGGCTTGAACGGGTGGCGCTGAACAGCCTGAGCTTTAACTTTCTCTTCTTTGCCATCAACAACGAGGGTCAGAACTTCGTTGTAGAACTCAGCGTTGTTCTGCATGTTCCACACTTTGTCGTGATCCAGTTCGATTGCTACTGGCGCAGCTTCGCCGCCATAGATGATGGCCGGGAATTTGTTAGCTGCACGCAGGCGGCGGCTCGCACCCTTACCCTGCTCTTTACGTAATTCTGCATTGATAGTAAACATTGATGTCTCTCTATATATAAATCCTGCTACAGGCGACCCAGCAGCAGGCAGATTATCTGCTTTGCGAATGCAAAAGCGGGCGGCATTATAGCTGCCATACGTTTTTGCGGCAACCAAAACCTCAGGCGCGCGGAGGATTAGCGCAATTCATTGGCCCGGCGAAATCGGCCCTGATAATCAAATACTTTCTCCCGCACCTGCCAGTATTGCCCCTTCATGCGCGCCACGACAAAGTCCGGATGGCGCAGCAGCGCCTGCTGGGCGATGATATCGGCGGGCGTTATCCAGCGCAGCGGCACGCCCGGCGTTCGGGTGTGCGGGCGGATAAAGAGCTGCTCAAAGGCGGTGCGCTGGGCGGGGGTATGCAGGCGGAAGCGCTCGCTGACGTCCGCGCCATCTTCATCGTAATAGGTGATTTTCAGCCAGCTGCCTTTATCATCCGCGCCGTGCTGCAGATCCATTCCGCTACAGCGCAGCACCAGCGCGTCTTTTAGCTTCAGCGCGGCTTTCAGCATGTCATCGGGGTCGACCAGAATGGTATCGCACTCGCGGCAGCGGCGGGCGGCGATATCGTTTTCCGCGTTGCACTGCGGGCAGTTTTTGAAGCGAAAGCGAAAATCACACTGCTCGCGATGGCCTTCGTCATCTTCAAACCAGCCCTGGCAGCGGCGGCCAAAGTGTTCAATCAGCGTGCCGTCGGCGGTGGTTTTCCCCCAGAACGTATTGGCGAAACCGCATGCCGGGCAAAACACCTGGACCGGCACGTTGTCGCTTTTTCCTTTCGGCGTCCCCACTTCCGGAGCATAGAGATCGTGCGGATTCCCGGCGTAATCAAGGATCAGGCAGTCGGTTTTACCCGGCGCCAGGCGCAGGCCGCGGCCGACGATCTGTTGGTAAAGACTCACCGACTCGGTCGGGCGCAGGATGGCGATCAGATCGACATGCGGCGCATCAAATCCGGTGGTCAGTACCGCGACGTTGACCAGATAGCGATACTGCTGGGCTTTAAACGCTTCAATGATGCGATCGCGCTCCGGCCCCGGCGTTTCACCGGTAATTAAAGCCGCTTCGCCCTGCGGAAGTAACCCGGTCACTTCACGGGCATGTTCAACGGTGGCGGCGAAAATCATCACCCCTTTACGCGTTTGAGCGAACTCGACGATTTGGCTAACGATATGCGGCGTGACGCGCTGCTGTTTTTTCAGCTCATGGTTCAGGTCGGCCTCGCTGAACAGGCCATTGCTTTGCGCCTGGAGACGGCTGAAGTCATACTGAACCACCGGCATATCCAGCCGCTCCGGCGGCGTCAGGTAGCCGTTCTTAATCATATAGCGCAGCGGCAGCTCGTAGATGCAGTCGCGAAACAGCGCGTTTTCATCGCCGCGCACCATACCGTGGTAGTGGAACTGGTAAATCCATCCCTTACCGAGGCGAAAAGGCGTGGCGGTCAGCCCCAGCAGGCGCAGATGCGGATTGACCTGCTGAAGGTGGCTGATGATCTGCTGGTACTGGCTGTCATCATCGTCGCTGATGCGGTGGCACTCGTCGACAATCAGCAGCGAAAACTCCCCCTGAAACTGGTCAAGGTTGCGGGCGACCGACTGCACGCTGCCAAAGACCACTTTACCGTGGCTCTCTTTGCGCTTAAGGCCCGCGGCGAAAATATCCGCCTCCAGGCCGAGCGCGCAATACTTGGCGTGGTTCTGCGCCACCAGCTCTTTAACGTGCGCCAGCACCAGTACCCGACCGCGCGCCAGGCGCGCCAGTTCGGCGATGACCAGGCTTTTACCTGCGCCGGTCGGCAGGACAATCGCGGCGGGTTCATGGTGGCGGCGAAACCAGGCGAGCGTGGCGTCGACCGCTTCTTTTTGGTAGGGACGTAGTGTAAAGGTCATGAATTTATAGCGGTTAATTAACTCGCGAATAGTATGCCACGAATCTTTTCCCTTGAGTGGTGTTAATAGCTCGTTATACTACCTATGAAATTCTTCTTTTTCGGGCGCGTTGCCCGCTCCAGCACTCTTACAGGCTAAAAAAATCTCATGCGACTTGATAAGTTTATCGCTCAGCAACTTGGCGTTAGCCGGGCTATTGCCGGGCGTGAAATCCGCGGCAGCCGCGTTACCGTGGACGGCGACATTGTAAAAGACACTTCCTTCAAGCTTCTGCCGGAGCACGACGTCGAGTACGACGGCAATACGCTGGTTCAGCAGAACGGCCCGCGCTACTTTATGCTTAACAAGCCGCAGGGTTACGTGTGTTCCACCGACGATCCGGATCATCCGACGGTGCTTTATTTCCTCGACGTGCCGGTGGCGCACAAGCTGCATGCTGCGGGTCGCCTGGATATCGACACGACCGGGCTGGTGCTGATGACCGACGACGGTCAGTGGTCTCACCGCATTACTTCTCCTCGCCATCATTGTGAAAAAACCTATCTGGTGACGCTGGAAAACCCGGTTGATGAGACGACCGCCGAGCAGTTTGCCAAAGGCGTTCAGCTGCATAATGAGAAAGAGCTGACCAAACCGGCGGTGCTGGAAGTCGTGACCCCGACCGAGGTCCGCCTGACCATTAGCGAAGGGCGCTATCATCAGGTTAAGCGAATGTTTGCCGCGGTGGGTAACCATGTAGTGGGCCTGCATCGCGAACGTATTGGCGACATTGCGCTTGATGCGGCGCTGGCGCCCGGTGAGTATCGTCCGCTGACGGAAGCTGAAATTGCCAGCGTCGGCGGCCAACATGCGCGGAGTAAAACGTGACGGCAAAGCAGAATTCTTCATTAGGGATTGTGTTTATTCTTGGCCTGCTGGCGATGTTAATGCCGCTGTCGATTGATATGTATCTTCCGGCGCTGCCGGTGATCGCGGCGCAGTTTAACGTGCCGGACGGCAGCGCGCAGATGACGCTGAGCACCTATATTCTGGGCTTTGCCCTCGGCCAGCTCTTGTATGGCCCGATGGCGGACAGCTTAGGGCGTAAGCCAGTTATTCTTGGCGGTACGCTGGTTTTTGCCGCGGCGGCGGTGGCCTGCGCGCTGTCGCAGACTATCGATATGCTGATTACCATGCGCTTTTTCCACGGTCTGGCGGCCGCGGCGGCGAGCGTGGTGATTAACGCCCTGATGCGCGATATCTATCCCAAAGAAGAGTTCTCGCGGATGATGTCGTTCGTCATGCTGGTGACGACCGTCGCGCCGCTGGTGGCGCCGATGGTCGGCGGCGCTGTGCTGGTGTGGTTTAGCTGGCATGCGATCTTCTGGATCCTCGCGCTGGCTGCACTCTTAGCCTCGGCGATGATCGCGTTCTTTATTAGCGAGACCCTGCCGCCGGAACGCCGGCAGAAGTTTCACATTCGTACTACGTTAGGCAACTTCGCGACCCTGTTTCGCCATAAGCGAGTGCTCAGCTATATGCTGGCAAGCGGCTTTAGCTTCGCCGGGATGTTCTCGTTTCTGAGCGCCGGCCCGTTTGTGTATATCAATATTAACCACGTTTCGCCGCAGCACTTTGGCTACTATTTTGCGCTGAACGTCGTCTTCCTGTTTGTCATGACCATGATCAACAGCCGGTTTGTGCGGCGGGTTGGGGCGCTGAATATGTTCCGCGCCGGGCTGTGGATCCAGTTTGCCATGGCGGTATGGATGGTGGTGTGCGCGCTGTTTGACGTGGGTTTTTGGGCGCTGGTGTTTGGCGTAGCGGCGTTCATCGGCTGCGTTTCGATGGTCTCTTCCAACGCGATGGCGGTGATTCTCGATGAGTTTCCGCATATGGCGGGGACCGCTTCCTCGCTGGCAGGCACTTTCCGTTTCGGCATTGGCGCCATTGTCGGCGCGCTGCTATCGATGGCAACGTTTACCACCGCCTGGCCAATGCTGATTTCCATCGCCTTCTGCGCCAGCAGCTCCATCCTCTTTTATCTCTACGCCAGCCGACGGCGCAAAGCCGCGCGCTAAGCGACTTTCAGGGGGCGATATCGCCCCTTTTTTTGATGCATATCAACCGAAGCCGGCTTCTCAGTTCAGTAATTTGTTTATTTTATGTAAAATCAAATCGCTCTAAAAGTCGCATGATTGCGATAAAAAAGTTGTTTTAGATCACAGAAACGGGTACATATAGCCCGAAGATGTTCCACCTGCACAATTATAAACTTTTACATTACAAACCAATAACACGGCTATGCCACTGGTGTAAGCGTTTTCTGTGCAGGATCAGGACTAGTTGTCAATAATGTGTTAGTATTGATGTAAAATTATTGTGAAGTATTTTGCTTCCGGGGTAAACACGTGAATACACTGCAACTCTCTATCGTACACCGTCTGCCGCAGAGCTATCGCTGGCTGGCCGGTTTTGCAGGTTCAAGAGTTGAACCGATTCCGCAAAACGGCTCGCAGAGTGAAAACAGCCTCGTGGCGTTGAAACTACTCAGCCCCGATGGCGAAAGCGCGTGGCCGGTCATGCATAAACTCAGCCAGGCCCTTAGCGACATCGAGGTCGACAGTTCTGTCGTGGAATGCGAAGGGGAACCGTGCCTGTTTGTTAACCGTCAGGACGAATTTGCCGCGACCTGTCGCCTGAAAAATTTCGGCGTGGCGATTGCTGAACCCTTCTCCGGCAACAACCCCTTCTGACCGTCAGCTCAACGCCAGCAGCTGACGGGTATACTCCTGCTGCGGAGCGGTAAATACGCGCTCGCACTCACCCTGCTCGACGACTTCTCCCTGCCGCAGCACCATCACCTGATGACACAGCGCCCGCACGACGCGTAAATCATGGCTGATAAAAATATAGGCCAGCTGATGCTTTTGCTGTAACGCCTTCAGCAGCGCGAGGATTTGCGCCTGCACGGTTTTATCCAGCGATGAGGTGGGCTCATCCAGCACAATAAGCTGCGGTTTGACGACCAGCGCCCTGGCGATAGCGATGCGCTGACGCTGGCCGCCGGAGAAGGCGGCAGGGTAGCGATGCCGGGATTGCGGATCGAGACCTACCTCCTGCATCGCCTGAATCACCGCCTGTTCCCGTTCGGCGGGCGTGAGCGTCGGCTGATGAACGCGCAGTCCCTCTTCAATAATTTGCAGCACGTTGAGCCGCGGGTTTAACGATGAGTTAGGGTCCTGAAACACCACCTGCATGCGGCGACGCAGCGGCAGCATTTGCTGACGGTTACGTCCCTGAAGCGCCTCACCGTCAAAGGCGATCGCGCCAGCGGAATGAATCAGACGCAGAAGCGCCAGCCCGGTGGTGCTTTTGCCCGATCCTGACTCGCCGACCAGCCCCAGCGTTTCTCCCGCGCGCAAATGAAAGCTGACGGCATTAACGACGCGGTTATGATCGACAACCCGTCGCAGCAGACCTTTACGTATCGGAAAGGCGATACTCAAGTTTTCCGCCCGCAGTAATACCGGGGCATCGGGCGCGAGCGGGACGGGATCGCCCGACGGCTCGCTGTCCAGCAGGCGGCGGGTATAAGGGTGTTCGGGGGCGAAAAACAGCGCCTGGCAGCCGTTTTGTTCGACGCAGCGGCCGTTCTGCATCACCGCGACGCGATCGGCGAGCTGACGAACGATGCTCAGGTTATGGGTGATAAACAGCAGCCCCATATTTAACTCTTGCTTCAGCTCGCGCAGTAGCGTGAGGATTTGCGCCTGCACCGAGACGTCCAGCGCGGTAGTGGGTTCGTCGGCGATAAGCAGCTCCGGGCGGGTCAATAGCGCCATGGCGATCATCACCCGCTGGCGCTCGCCGCCGGACAGCTGATGCGGATAGTCAGCCAGCCGCCGGGGCGCATTGCGGATCCCGACGCGCTCCAGGCAGTCGAGGATTTCTCCGCGCGCCGCTTCTTTACGCATCCCGCGATGCAAGGAGAGCACTTCGTACAGCTGTTTTTCCAGGGTATGCAGCGGATTAAGCGAAACCATCGGCTCCTGGAAGATCATCGCGATGCGGTTACCGCGCACGCCGCGCAGGGTGCGCTCATCCGCGTGCAGCAGCGACTGACCGTGAAAGCGGATATCGCCGGTGGGATAGCTGACCGGCGGCGACGGGAGCAGCCGCAGCACCGATAGCGCGGTTACGCTCTTACCGGAGCCGGACTCGCCGACCAGCGCCAGGGTCTCGCCGACGGCAATCTGCAGCGACAGTTCGCTGACGACGGAGGTGGTTTCTCCCTGCTGGCGAAAGGCGATGGAGAGGTTATCGATATCTAACAGAGGTTGCGTCATGCTACACCGCCTTGCTTGGGTCAAAGGCATCGCGAACCGCCTCACCAATAAAAATCAATAACGTCAGCAGCACCGCCACCGACAGAAAGGCGGCGATGCCCAGCCAGGGCGCCTGAAGGTTGTTTTTACCCTGCAACAGCAGTTCACCCAGCGAAGGAGAGCCCAGCGGCAGGCCAAAGCCGAGAAAATCGAGCGAGGTCAGGGTGGTTATCGAACTGCACAGAATGAACGGCAGGAAGGTCAGGGTGGCGACCATGGCGTTAGGCAGCATATGGCGCAGAATAATCGCGCGATCGCTGACGCCAAGCGCCTGCGCGGCGCGGATATAATCATAGTTACGGGTGCGCAGGAACTCGGCGCGGACGACGCCGACCAGCGTCATCCAGCCGAACAGCACGGTAATGGCCAGCAGCCACCAGAAGTTGGCCTGCACAACGCTTGAGAGCAGGATAATCAGAAACAGCGTCGGCATTCCCGACCATACCTCGATAAACCGCTGTCCCCAGAGGTCAATCTTTCCACCGTAATAGCCCTGAACGGCGCCGGCCATCACGCCCAGCACGCTGGAGAAGAAGGTCAGCAGCAGACCAAAGAGAATGGAAATGCGCGTACCGTACAGAATTCGCGCCAGCACGTCCCCGCCGTTGGCATCGGTGCCAAGCCAGTTCTGGGCTGACGGCGGCGAAGGGAAGGGCGCATCGGTGGCGAAATTTATGGTCGTCGCGCCGAACCGAACCGGCGCCCACAGGGCCCAGCCGTTATCGTCCAGCCGCTTTTGCAGCCACGGGTCCTGATAGTCGGCGGCGGTGGTAAAGCTGCCGCCGAAGGTGGTCTCGCTGTAGTTTTTCAGGAGCGGGACGTAGAGGCTGCCGCGGTACTGGACGAGTAGCGGCTTATCGTTAGCAATCAGCTCGGCGCACAGGCTACAGGCGAAAAGCGCTAAAAAGATCCATAGCGACCAGTAGCCGCGGCGGTTGTGGCGAAAACGCGCCCAGCGGGCCTGATTGACGGGACTAAAAAATGACATTAGCGGCCCTCAAAATCGATACGCGGATCGACCAGCGTATAGCTGATATCGCTGATGATATTCAGCAGTAGGCCAATCAGGGTAAAAATATACAGCGTGCCGAACATGACCGGGTAATCGCGAGATACGGTGGCTTCATAGCCCAGCAGCCCCAGTCCGTTAAGAGAGAACATTACTTCAATCAGCAGCGAGCCGGTAAAAAACATGCTGATAAAGGTAGCCGGGAAACCGGCGATCACCAGCAGCATCGCGTTGCGAAACACGTGTCCCCAGAGGATCTGCTTTTCGCTTACCCCCTTGGCGCGGGCGGTAACCACGTACTGCTTGCGGATCTCATCAAGAAAGCTGTTTTTGGTCAGCATCGTGAGGGCGGCAAAACCGCCGATCACCGTTGCCAGCACCGGTAGGGTGATATGCCAGAGATAGTCGAGGATTTTTTGGTACCACGGCAGGCTGTCGAAGTTGGCGGACACCAGCCCGCGCAGCGGAAAGAGATCGAAATAGCTGCCGCCGGCAAAGATAACGATCAGCAAAATGGCGAACAGGAACGCTGGGATCGCATAGCCGATAATAATCAGCGTACTGCTCCAGACGTCAAAATGGCTGCCGTTGCTGACCGCTTTACGGATCCCCAGCGGAATCGACACCAGATAGATAATGAGCGTACTCCATAAGCCCAGGGTGATAGAGACCGGCAGGCTGTCTTTAATCAGCTGCAGCACCGATGAGCTACGAAACAGGCTATCGCCAAAATCAAAGCGCAGGTAATCTCCGAGCATTTTAAAATAGCGCTCGTGCAGAGGCTTATCAAAGCCGTAGCGGTGGGTTATCTCGGCAATCACTTCCGGGTCCAGCCCGCGCCCGCCGCGATAGTGCCCATCGCTGATGTTGCTGACGCCGGTACGCGCATGGCTGGCGGCCATCCCGCCGTCACCGGCGCCGGGCAAGCCGCCGCGATCGCCGAACTCAATCGCCGCAATCGCCTGATCGACCGGGCCGCCGGGCGCAATCTGCACAATAAAAAAGTTAATGGTGATAATCGCCCACAGGGTGGGGATGATGAGCAGTAGTCGGCGGAGCAGATATGCACCCATCTTAATTCCTTAGCGTCTGTCCGCGGGGAGTCTGGCCGCTTTGCTTGCGTCGTACCACCCGTTTTCGAAACCGGAGGAGTAGATCGCGCGGGTCTGCGGGAAGGAGAATTTGTCCCAGTATGCGGTTCGGTCCTGGGCCATATACCACATCGGCAGCATGTAATAGTTCCACGTCAGCACGCGGTCGAGAGCCCGGCCCAGCGGCAGCAGCTTTTCCTTATTACCCTGCCAGCGAATAATCTGCGCGATGAGCTGGTCGACGGCCGGGCTTTGGACCCCAGAGGCGTTGTAGCTGGAGTTAATATATTGGGAGTCCCAGGAGACTTGCAGGCCGGTGTCGGGCCAGGGCGTGGCGCGCCAGACGTTTGGCATCATGTCGTAATCCCGACTGCGCTTGCGATTGCTGTACTGGGAGTTGTCGACCTGGCGGATATCCATAACGATGCCGAGCCGCTGAAGATTGTGCTGAAAGGGCAGGACCCAGCGATCGCTGCTGCCGGAGGGAAGCAGCAGCTCAAAGCGTAACGGTTTGCCGCTCTTCGCATTCATCCGGCGCTGGTTTTTCACTATCCACCCCGCCTGGTTAAGGATGGCATCCGCTTTCAGCAGGTTTGCGCGAGCGAAACCATCGCCGCTGGAAATTGGCGGCCGGTATATCTGCGTGAAGACTTCGGCCGGGATCTCTTTTTTCAGCGGCGTCAGCAGCGCCAGCTCGTCGGCATCCGGATAATCGCGCGCCGCGTATTCGGTATTCTGAAAGAAGCTGTTGGCGCGGCTGTAGGAGCCATAGAACAGCGCCTTATTCATCCATTCAAAATCAAAGGCGAGGGTGATGGCTTCGCGCACCCGGCGATCGGAAAATACCGGGCGCTGAATATTAAACGCCAGCCACTGCGTGTTCTGCGCCGAGGTGTTGGTGTATTCGTCTTTGACGATATAGCCGTGGGTAAAGTTGCGTCCAACGTAGCGGGTCGCCCAGTTTTTGGCAACGTTCTCTTCGCGGCGGTCGACGGCGCCGGCCTTAAAGGCTTCGAAAGCAACGTTGTCATCCAGATAATAGTCGTAGCGCAGCGAGTCGAAATTCCAGCGCCCGCGGTTGACCGGCAAATCGGCAGCCCAGTAGTCCTTTACCCGCGAGTAGGTAATGTACTGGCCCATGCGCCAGGCGGTGATGCGATACGGGCCGCTGGCCAGCGGCGGCGCAGAGAGCGGGTCGCTGAGCTTATGATTCTTCCAGTATTTTTCCGGCATAACGGGCAGCGTCATCAGGCTAAGCATGTTCTCTTTGCCCGGGGCGGCTAAATCAATGCGCACGGTGAGCGGAGCGATGGCTTTTACGCGGGTGCCTTTATAATAGAGGCGAAACTGCGGCACCCCTTCGGTCATAAACTTCTGGAAGGTAAACGCGACATCGCTGGCGGTGATGGGGCTGCCGTCGTGGTAGCGGGCGCGCGGATTGAGCGTAATCTCCATCCACGAAAAATCATCGGCGTAGCGCGTATGCTCGGCAATCAGCGGATAGTAGCTGCCGGGCTCATCGTCAGAGGTGGTGAAGAGCGTATCGTATAAGCTTTCGGTACGAATACCCGGGTTGCCGCGCATGGCGTAGCGGTTGAAATTATCAAAGGTACCGATGGCGGCGAGGGTAATTGCGCCGCCTTTAGGCGCGGCGGGATTGGCATAATCGTAATGGGTAAAGCCTGCGGCGTATTTCGGCTCGCCGATAATCGCGAACCTGTCGCTCTCTTTAATGGTTTGCGCCTGGCTCTGCAGGCTAAATAAGGCCAGCAGTATCAGGCTGATGCGCGCAAAAATAACCAGGATCTCGTCCTCCCATGCCGGGCCTGAAACGGCCCGGCCTCTGATAGCAAATAATAAAGGACCCTTAGCGGGTTGGGAAATATTTCGCCGGTTCATCATGGGCGGCGATCAGCGCTTCCAGCGTCAGCGGCCGGCTTAGCCAGTATCCCTGCAAATAATTTACCCCATGATCGCGCAGCCATTCCGCCTGCTCCTGCGTTTCCACGCCTTCGGCGACGGTGGTGAGCTTCAGCCGGCGGCTTAGGGTGATAACCGCGTCCAGCACCGGCGAGGTCACGGTCTCCGTGCCGATAGCCTGTACGAAGCCGCGGTCTATCTTCAGGTAATCAAAGTTATAGCGTTCCAGATAAATTAGCGCGCTATGGCCGGTACCGAAATCATCAATCGCAATTTCAAAACCCTGCTCGTGCAGCCAGTCGAAGTTTTCTAAGGAACGATTTTTATCGATCATCGCGCGCTCGGTGATTTCCAGCACCACGCTAAAATGGTCGGTCGGCATAGCGGCGGTAAATCGCTGCAGATCCTGCTGAAAGCTCCCGGCGTGTAGGTGAATGGGGGAAATATTGATCCCCAGCTTGCTTCCGGCGGGCAGGAGCGTTTGCAGAACAGGCGCATCCTGCGCAATCAGCGTTAAGAGGTGGCGGGTAAGCGGAACGATGATCTGCTGGGTTTCTGCAAGGTTGATAAAGACATCGGGAGGGATCTCGCCGGCCACCGGATGCCGCCAGCGCATCAGCACCTCAACGCCGCTGATTTGTAGCGTCTCTGACCTCACCACCGGTTGATAGACCACGTAAAACTGATCGTTTTTGATGGCCAGCAGAAGCTCTTTACGCGGGTCCGACTTAATGGTGAGAACGTAGTAGCTTAAAAGTCCGGCCAGCAGTCCGCACACGACGCCCAGCAGCAGAGCGAACTGCGTATTCTCCGCCAGCCAGCTGTTGGCGTAGAGATAGACTTTCAGCGGCAGGCCGTCAATTTGCGTCTGGCGAATAGGCGGCGAGAGCAGGGTCTGCGGGTCGATGAGCTGGTTACTGAAGGTGGAAATGGCGACGTCCTTAATGGCCAGCGCCAGGCCGCTGAAATCATTCTGTCGCGCTGAATAGAGGATATAGGGCGTCAGGTTGGCATTAATCGAGACAAAAATACCGTCTTTCCCGCCGTGGGGGCTACGAACCCACAACGCCAGCGCGGCGCTTTTGGGCATCATTGGCGTCCCGGGCAGAATCGCCATATCGACCGCTTGAGTAACATCAAGCTGCGGTATGAGCTGGGTTAAGGGCGTACTCATCGCGCCTGTAGCGGAGGAACAAAACGCGAGGCCATTTTTGACCAGCAGGACGGCGCGTACGTTTGGGCTGAAGGCCGCATGGGCGGTTAAGCCTGAGGCAACGTTCTCACATGGCTCATCGACCAGCGGCTGCAGGCCGTGGATAGTCTGATTTAAATCGTGAAAATAGTCCTGCAGATAGGTATGGACGTTGTTAATAATGACGTCAAAACGCTCCGCCCGGTTGTGATAAATCACCATAAACTGGATGCTACCGGCCAGCAGGGCGACGGCTATTCCAATACATATACTGGTCAGCCAGTTTTTTCGCCGGGGAGCGAGGTGACGGGTAGGCATAGGCTATATAGTCAGTCCGTATTGTTGATGTGCGCCAAAGGGCTGATAGAAAAACGCTTTTTCTATCCCTGCTTAAAGACATAGCTTATTTTACGAAGTTTATTGGCTGGCGAGCAAAAAAAAACACCGCCTCGGCAGTGTTTTTTTGTTTCTTCCGTTGGCCAAGGGATTAACCAACGGCAGAAGACGATTACGAACGGCTCAGAACGCGTCGCGCTTCGTTATAGCGCTTTTTCCAGTATGGCTCATCCATGCTTGAAATGGTCACACCGCTGCTGGTGGATGCATGAACAAACTGATTGTTGCCGATATAGATACCAACGTGGCGGCCCGTGGAGCCGGCGCGGAACAGAACTAAATCACCGGTACGCAGCTGGGCGCGGCTGATCGATTTTCCGGAATCCTGCTGCTCTGAAGTGGAGCGCGGCAGTTCCAGGCCAAACTGTTCACGGAAAGTCCGTTGCACAAAGGCGGAACAATCGATGCCTTTACGGGTGCTGCCGCCGAGGCGGTAACGCACGCCCTTCCAGCTGGCATACTGATCCATCAAGCGGGACTTCACGTCCAGGTTGCGGACCATCGTTTCAAATTCATCCTGAGAGGCTTGCAGTGATGATAAATCGCCACTACCCACAGCAAGCGTCTCAGAATGCATATTTCTGGCGGTACTATTTGAACTACACGCGGAAAGCAGAACCGCAACTGCAATCGCGGGGGCGACCCGCAAGATATATCTCAAAATCGGCTGAGATTTGACCATGCTGTGTGTTATCCCTTGTTGTCCTTAACGACAATGTCGTTATAAAAAATGCCAAACGTGTTAGAGCCTAATTACCTGGTCGCAATGAGACAATTCCGTAAGCATAAAACTGTGGAGTCACGCACAAATTTATTCATTCTATGAATTGATGTTGCTGACGAGGCAAAACGAGATTGAGGTTACCCGATCAACCGGGGGATGGCGAGCGGTTTTACGCATTTTCTTATAAGTATTTTTGCGACAAAAAGTGAATCATCGGCAAAGGACAAAATAGCGGCAGTGGTGGGTAAAAAATACGCAATTTACTCATTTTTAAGATGATTAATATGACAGGAAGATGATACGTGATGAGAAAACAGGCGCGGGCAAAAAAAGGGACCCAGAACGATCCCTTATGAATGATATTAATTAATTGTAAAGATAGATTTAATTTTTTGCTTTTCTACCCGGAAGGTGGCGCTCAAATAAGGCAATAACCTTATCGCTCAATGAGGTCATCAATACCCAGGGGGCGCCAATGAGCACCGCCGTTAATGAGCCGACTGCAATATCGGTAAACCAGTGGGCGCCAATCATCACGCGTGGGAAAGCGAACACCACGAATATCACCAGCGCGATAGCAAACGCCCGGCGACCAAAATAACGCCACATAAATGACGCAAATATCAGCAGCATCATCCCGTGATCGCCCGGGAAGCTATCTTTTGAAGCGTCTTTGGTGGGGAATGAGATCACATCGCTCACTTTGGTGATGTCGGTAAAAGAGAGCGAAGGGCTGGCGCGCTTAACCGGCATCAGGTGCTGGGCCAGCTGATTGATAATGACGGCAGCCAGCAGCATCACCAGGCCGATGATAATCACCCGGCGGCGTCCGGCGCTCTGCTCTTTGAACCAGAAGCTCAGCATCAGGCTGCCCATCGCCAGTAGCGAGCAGGCGTCAAAGGCGCGGTTATTGATAATCGCCAGCAGCCAGGTATAGGCGGTGCTCACGCCAACCAGGTGATTAAAGAAATAGAAGATCGCTGAGTCCAGCGGATTCCAGAAACCATGGTTAACGGGAAGGTACCATGAACAAAAAAGCGCTATACCCGCCGCGTTCAGCAGCAGGATAAGGGGAATTCGATTTTTAATCATAACTATCATGTATTGGGTAAACGACGGCAACCATAGCCGTCTTAACTTAAACGAATCCTCAACAAGGAGGCCTGCAGTGCGTTCCAGTCCGTCTCAGTATCGGCAATCAGCTCGATGCGGCTGTCGGGTGGGGAGACGTTCTGCGTCTCAATATGCAGATCAAGCTGTTGACGATTGATCCGTACCAGCCCCTCCGCAATGCGCATAACGCCTTTGACGCGCCCGACCGGCGCCAGGCGCGCCCATTCGAGCAGGGCAACGGTGTCGAAAACGGTTTCAGCGTCAAAAATCCAGCCGCAGGCGTGATAGCCCTGACCGCTATTGAGGCTGCGGCGCCAGCGCTGATGGGCGGGGAGGCTCAGTGCCGCAAGGCCTTGTTTCTGCTCGTGGCCGTGGGCGTGTTCGGCGCTGGCGGGGAGCGGCGCAAGGTTGCGGCGCGGTAAATCAAGCAGCGCCGGGTCGATATTACCCCGCGTGGCGCTGACGAATCGGCGATCGCCTGCGTAGGCTTGCCACCATGCGGCAAAGGCGCGTTGACTCTCCTCCGTCGAGCGGTCGGCTTTATTGCTGATAATAACGTCAGCGGCCGCCAGCTGGTCACGAAAGTTGTCGTTGGTCACCGCTTTTTCGTCCAGCAGCTGGCGCGGGTCCAGCACGCACAGGGTAGCGCGCAGGTCGATCCACGGCTCGTATACCGCGGCGGTCAGCATATCGAGGATCTGTTTAGGATGGCCCAGCCCGGTGGGTTCTATCAGCAGGCGATCGGGTTTGCCCTGGCGTAGCAGGGTATTGAGCCCGACCTGCATTGGCAGGCCGTTTACGCAGCACATACAGCCGCCGGGGATCTCTTTGAGCAGCGCGCCGCTTTCCGCCAGCAGCGCGCCGTCAATACCCACTTCACCAAACTCGTTGACCAGCACGGCCCATTTTTCATCCGCGGGCTTATTGGCCAGCAGATGCAGAATCGTCGTGGTTTTGCCGCTGCCGAGAAACCCCGTGATCAAGTTGGTTTTGGTCACTTTTTCTCCAGGATAAATGTAATGTTGTAACAGTTACGCCTATCCTGACGAAAAAAAGGGAGAAAGAGAAGACTTAGCGCGGACAGAAGGGGATTCTGTCCGCTAAAAGGCAGTTATTGTTAAGCGTTCAGCGTGCCGGCAATCGCCTGACGCGCGCCAAAGGCGGCAAGCTGATGCCATGCGGCGGTGATGTGAGCGACAAACTGCGGATCCTGCGGCAGGTCGCGGCCGAAGATCTCCTCAAGCGAGAGCAGGGCCGCCACGCGCTGGTGTTCATCGCTGGCGGAGACCAGTTTCTGTATCTTATCGGCCAGCGGATCGCGAATATCAATGGCATTTCCGCCATCGTCAATACCGCTGACGTAGCGCATCCAGCCCGCGACGCCGAGCGCCAGGAGCGGCCAGCGGCTGCCTTGCGCAAGGTGGACGCGAATACCGTCAAGCATACGTTGCGGCAGTTTCTGGCTGCCGTCCATGGCGATTTGCCAGGTGCGATGCTTCAGCGCCGGATTGCTGAAGCGTGCGATCAGGCTGTCAGCATACGCCGTCAGATCCACGCCCTGGATAGATAAGGTCGGCGCCTGTTCGTCAAGCATCAGTCGGTATGCGGCGCCGCGGAAAATCGGATCCTGCATGCAGTCGCTAATATGCGCATGACCTGCCAGATAGCCAAGCCAGGCGAGGAACGAGTGGCTGCCGTTGAGCATCCGCAGCTTCATCTGTTCCCACGGCAGTACGTCATCGGTCATCTGAACGCCCGCGGTTTCCCACGCCGGGCGTCCGGCAACGAAGTTATCTTCGATGACCCACTGAATGAAGGGTTCGCAGCTGATGGCGCAGGGGTCTTCTACGCCCAACGCGGCGCTAATTTCCGCCAGCGATTCATTGGTGGCGGCTGGCACAATACGGTCAACCATGGTGCCGGGAAAGCTGACGCGCTCGGCGATCCACTGCGCCAGCTCCGGGCTCCGTTTTTCGGCCATTCCCAGCACGGCGTTTTTCACCACATGCCCGTTGTTGGGGATGTTATCGCAGGAGAGGACGGTAAACGGCGGTAGTTCACGCTGACGGCGGCGCGATAAGGCTTCGACCAGAATGCCGGGAACCGATTGCGGCAGCGTCGGGTTTTGCAGATCGTGGATAATGCGCGGCTGCGACATGTCCAGCAGGCCGCTGGCCGGATCGATGCAGTAGCCTTTCTCGGTGATGGTCAGAGAGACGATGGCGACCTGCGGTTCGCAAAATTTCTCAATAATCGCGGCCAGCGAATCCAGTTTTGCGTTCAGGCATTCATGGACGGCGCCGACCACGATTGGCTGATTGCCCTCGGCGCCTTTTTCCAGCACGGTAAACAGGTGGTCCTGCTGGCGAAGCTGGCTCATCAGCCGATCGCCGCTGAACAAACTGATCTCACAAATCCCCCAGTCCCCGCCGCCGGCGTTAAGCACCCGATCGGTGAGGAGCGCCTGGTGCGCGCGATGAAACGCGCCGAAACCAAAATGCACAATACGCGAACGCAGATGACTGCGGTCATATTGAGGGAGCTGTACGCCTTCCGGCAGCGTAGCCGTAGCTATGGTAGTCATTCTTAACACACCTGATTAACGGATAATTAACATTCCCAGTGTAAAGTTATATGACAACAAATTAAATTGGTGAGCCTTGTTTATCCGCTTAATGTGAGCTCGGTCATCATTTTTTGGCTGGCTACCCGGCTGGCTTGAAAAGCGGGCGCGCTTAATGGCGGAAAGTAGCGACAGTTTAATTACTTTTGGTATAACAACTTTGCGGCGTGTGAAGGGAGAGCAACGTTGCCAGCAGAGAGAGGGCCAGGCGCTGCGGATAAGGTGCGAAAAAAAGGACAGCCGCTGGCTGCCCTTTATGATGTTGCAAACGCAGAGTTTAGTCCGCGCGGCCCATGTAGCGGCTCTCTTCGATATGGATACGAATGCGCTCGCCCGCGCTCAGGTATTCAGGCACCTGAACGACCAGGCCGGTGCTCAGCGTCGCCGGTTTGTTACGGGCGCTTGCGGATGCGCCTTTGATACCCGGCGCCGTCTCTACGATTTCCAGATCCACGGTCTGCGGCAGCTCCAGCGCCAGCAGCTGGCCGTCCCAGGTCAGAACCTGCATATCCGGCATGCCGCCTTCCGGCATAAACAGCAGCTCTTCTTCGATCTGCTCTTTGGTGAAGATATACGGGGTGTAATCTTCTTTATCCATAAAGACGTATTCGTTGCCATCGATATAGGAGAAGTCAACGAAGCGGCGGGTCAGGGTGACGGTATCGACGATGTCGTCGCCTTTAAAGCGTTCTTCCACTTTCAGGCCGGTGCGCACATCGGAGAAACGCATTTTGTACAGCGTCGCTGCGCCGCGGGCGCTCGGTGACTGAATATCAATATTTTTAACAATCAGCAGTTTGCCGTTGTAATTCAGCACCATACCTTTTTTAATTTCATTCGCTCTTGGCATTGCAGTCATCCTGTCACTTAAAGGGTCGAAAATATCGCGTAAAACTACTCGCGCCGGGCCTTTCAGGCAAGTGGAATTCGCCTGTTTTGCTATCTTCAGGCAAAACGTTTAGGCTGGGCTGCTAAACGCGTTATCGGAAGAGTCGATTATGGAATGCCGCCCTGAATGCGGAGCTTGCTGTATCGCTCCTTCTATCTCCAGCCCTATCCCGGGCATGCCGCAGGGCAAGCCGGCAAACACCCGCTGCGTACAGCTATCGGAAAATAACCTGTGTCATATTTTTGGCTCGCCGTTAAGGCCGAAAGTATGCGCCAGCCTGAAGCCGGAAGCGGAAATGTGCGCCACCAATCGCGATGACGCCATGATCTGGCTGCTTCATCTTGAACTGAGCACTTCATCGTGACGACGCAAGCCGGCGCGAACATCCTTTAAACGTCTTTAATACGCCACAGGCAGGCCTGAGTGGCGATGCCCATCACCAGCGCAATCCAGAAGACGGCGTGATAGCTCCAGATTTCCGCGACGACGCCCGCCAGCGAACCGGCGATAATCCAGCCAACGCGCGTGGTATTGGTATAAAGCGTAGTGGCCGCACCCGCCTGTCCGGGCATCAGATCCTGAAAATAGAGCATGCCGATACCGGCGAGAATACCGATGAAAATGGCGTTCAGCGCCTGCAGGGCCAGCAGCAGTCCGGGGGTATGTACGGTTAGCATGCCAACGTAAAACAGCACGCCGGCCACCGCCGAAATGCGCATCAGGAAGCGTTTGCCGAAGCGTTTGGCATAGTAGCCCGCAATCAGCATGGTCGGGATCTCCAGCCCGGCGGCGGTGCCCATCATGACTCCCGCCAGCTTTTCCGATAAATGCAGCTCATTGATGATAAACAGCGGCATATTAATGATGTACAGGCTGTTGATTCCCCACATCAGCGTACAGATGATAAACAGCAGCAGCGCGTCGCGGCGGTTGGTGCGCGGCGCTTCGAGATGGCCCGTAGCGATCTTCGGCTCTTTACGCATGCTGGGAAGAAAAAACCAGACCATCGCGCCGCAGACCACAAAGGCGACCGCCGCGCTGAGATACATCACGGTAAAGCCGAAACCCATCGCCAGCGCGTAGGCCAGCGGCGGCCCAATAACCCATGCCAGCGACACCTGAGCGCGCAGAATCGAGCTAAACATGACCGCCTCGCGGCCCGTTTTGTCCGCATGCTCGCGGGCGAGGGCAAACATCTGTGGGTTCGCGGTGGAGCCGAAGCTGCTGAGAAATACGCCGACGAACAGCAAAATAAAGTAGTTACGGTTCCAGGCGAAGAGCACGCAGGCCAGCACGCCCATCAGGCAGCAGAAGACGATCAGCCGCTTGCGGTCGCCTTTGCGATCCGAACGCCCGGCGAGGAACTGGCTTACCAGAATGCCGATCACCGCGCTGCCGGTAAAAAAGAAGCCGACCATCGCCGGTCGGACGTGAACCTCGTTAGTCAGAAACAGGCTCAACGTCGGCGTCTGGAGTGCCCCGGCGATACCCGTCAGGAAGGCGACGATCAGAAAGGCGGAAGAGGTGAGATCAAACCCGCGTCGTGGCAGGGCGGCGCTACTGTTTTGCATGTCGGCGTTCATCGGTTTTCAGGAGTCGCGGAGTTTACGCCGTCACTCAGAAAATGAACAGTACCAGGGCACGAATAAATCAAAAAGACGTTTCAAAATCAAACTTCAGCAGAAAGCTGAAGTTTTGCCGGTCTCGGCGCTCCCGCTTCAGCAAAAGTGTGCTGTATCTCTAACTTCTGTTATCAGGATTCCAACTTTCCTTGCCTGATGGCTAATAAAGGTACAGACTTCTTGAAACGTTTCAGCGTCATCGGGAGATTCTCCGGCAGGTAGATGACGCATTTTTTCTCAAAGTAGCTGAAACGATTCAATTCAGCAGGAGAGGAGAACCATGTTCCAGTTATCTGTACAGGATATTCATCCCGGTCAGCAGGCCGGTAATAAAGAAGAGGCTATTCGTCAGGTTGCCTCCGCGCTGGTCAGCGCGGGCAACGTGGCAGACGGCTACGTCAACGGGATGCTGGCTCGCGAGCAGCAAACCTCCACTTTTCTGGGGAACGGTATTGCGATTCCGCACGGTACCACCGACACCCGCGACCAGGTGCTGAAAACCGGCGTTCAGGTTTACCAGTTCCCTCAGGGCGTGACCTGGGGCGAAGGGCAAACCGCCTACGTCGCCATCGGTATCGCCGCCAGCTCGGATGAACACCTTGGGCTGCTGCGTCAGCTGACCCACGTGCTGAGCGACGACTCCGTGGCTGAACAGCTTAAGTCCGCGACGACCGCCGAAGAGCTGCGCGCCCTGCTGATGGGCGAAAAGCAGAGCGAAGCGCTGAAGCTGGATAACGAGACGCTGACCCTGGACGTTGCGGCCAGCGATTTGCTGACCCTGCAGGCGCTGAACGCCGCGCGGCTGAAAGAAGCCGGCGCCGTCGATGCTTCCTTTGTTAGCCGTACGATTAATGATAAACCGCTGAACCTTGGTCAGGGCATCTGGCTGAACGACAGCACCGAAGGCAACCTGCGCAGCGCCGTTGCCGTCAGCCGCGCGGCCAACGCCTTCACCAGCGATGAGCAGCCGGTTTCTCTGCTGATCACCGTCGCGATGGCCGATGACCAGCCGACGGCGGTGCTTAATCGCCTGAGCAATCTGCTCCTGGATAAAAAAGCTGACCGCTTGCTGAAGGCTGATGGCGCCACGCTGCTGGCTCTCCTGACCAGCGACGATGCGATTGCCGAAGATGTTCTCAGCGCGGAATACGTTATCCGCAATGAGCACGGGCTGCACGCGCGTCCCGGCACGATGCTGGTTAATACCATTAAACAATTCTCCAGCGACATTACCGTCACCAACCTTGATGGTTCGGGCAAACCGGCAAACGGCCGCAGCCTGATGAAAGTCGTGGCGCTGGGCGTGAAGAAAGGTCACCGCTTGCGCTTTACCGCGCAGGGTGAAGATGCGCAGCAGGCGCTGGATGCGATTGGCGAAGCGATCGCCGCAGGCCTTGGGGAGGGCGCATAAATGAGCAGACGTGTCGCAACGATTACTTTAAACCCGGCCTATGACCTGGTGGGTTTTACCCCGGAAATTGAACGCGGCGAGGTTAACCTCGTTCGCACCACCGGTTTGCACGCCGCAGGGAAGGGGATCAACGTTGCAAAAGTGCTGAAAGATCTCGGTATCGACGTCACCGTTGGCGGTTTCCTCGGTAAAGACAATCAGGATGGTTTTCAGCAGCTGTTCAGTGAATTGGGCATCGCAAACCGTTTTCAGGTCGTTCAGGGCCGTACCCGTATCAACGTCAAGCTGACTGAGAAAGATGGCGAAGTCACCGACTTTAACTTCTCCGGCTTTGAAGTGACGCCGGGCGACTGGGAGCGTTTTGTTAACGATTCTCTGAGCTGGCTGGGCCAGTTCGATATGGTCTGCGTAAGCGGCAGCCTGCCGTCCGGCGTGAGCCCGGAAGCGTTCACCGACTGGATGACCCGTCTGCGTAGCCAGTGCCCGTGCATCATTTTTGATAGCAGCCGAGAAGCGCTGGTTGCGGGGCTGAAAGCGGCGCCGTGGCTGGTTAAACCTAACCGTCGCGAGCTGGAAATCTGGGCTGGCCGCAAGCTGCCTGAGATGAAAGATGTCATTGAAGCCGCTCATGCGCTGCGTGAGCAGGGGATCGCCCACGTGGTTATCTCTCTTGGCGAAGAAGGCGCCCTGTGGGTCAACGCATCCGGAGAATGGATTGCCAAACCGCCTTCCGTTGAAGTGGTTAGCACTGTTGGCGCCGGCGACTCTATGGTTGGCGGCCTGATTTATGGCCTGCTGATGCGTGAGTCCAGCGAACATACGCTGCGCCTGGCAACGGCAGTCGCCGCGCTGGCGGTGAGTCAGAGCAATGTCGGTATTACCGATCGTACCCAGTTGGCCGCAATGATGGCGCGCGTCGACTTACAACCCTTTAATTAACAGCAGGAGAGGCATAATGAAAACGCTGCTGATTATTGATGCCGGGCTTGGACAGGCCCGCGCCTATATGGCGAAGACCCTGTTAAGCACCGCGGCGCAAAAAGCGCAACTCGAACTGATTGATAACCCAAACGACGCTGAGCTGGCGATTGTGCTGGGCACGGCGCTGCCGGCCGACAGCGCGCTGAACGGCAAAAAGGTGTATCTCGGCGATATCAACCGCGCCGTGGCTCACCCGGAGCTGTTCCTCGGTGAGGCCAAAAGCCACGCGACGCCTTACGCCGCTCCGGCCGCTGCTGCGTTGCCGACTGCGGCTAACGGCCCAAAACGCATTGTGGCGGTCACCGCTTGCCCGACCGGCGTCGCGCACACCTTTATGGCGGCGGAAGCGATTGAAACCGAAGCTAAAAAACGCGGCTGGTGGGTGAAGGTTGAAACGCGCGGCTCCGTAGGCGCGGGCAATGCAATCACCCCGGAAGAGGTTGAACAGGCGGATCTGGTGGTCGTCGCTGCCGATATCGAAGTGGATCTGGCGAAATTCGCCGGTAAGCCGATGTATCGCACCACCACCGGTCTGGCGCTGAAGAAAACCGCGCAGGAGCTGGATAAAGCCGTGGTTGAAGCGAAACCGTATCAGCCTGCGGGTAAATCCCAGGCCGCGGCGGAAGGCAAAAAAGAGTCTGCGGGCGCCTATCGCCACCTGCTGACCGGCGTGTCGTACATGCTGCCGATGGTGGTGGCGGGCGGTCTGTGTATCGCGCTCTCCTTCGCTTTTGGTATTAAAGCCTTTGAGGTGAAAGACACCCTGGCCGCGGCGCTGATGCAAATCGGCGGTGGCTCAGCCTTCGCGCTGATGGTACCGGTTCTGGCGGGCTTTATTGCCTTCTCTATCGCTGACCGTCCTGGCCTGACGCCGGGTCTTATCGGCGGTATGCTGGCGGTGAGCACCGGTTCTGGCTTTATCGGCGGTATTATCGCCGGTTTCCTTGCCGGTTACGTGGCGAAAGCGATCAGTACAAAGCTGAAGCTGCCGCAAAGTATGGAAGCGCTGAAACCGATCCTGATCATTCCGCTGGTTTCCAGCCTGATCGTCGGTCTGGCAATGATTTACCTGATTGGTAAACCCGTTGCCGGGATCCTCGAAGGTCTGACCCACTGGCTGCAAACTATGGGGACGGCGAACGCGGTTCTGCTCGGTGCGATCCTCGGCGGTATGATGTGTACCGATATGGGCGGTCCGGTGAACAAAGCGGCCTACGCGTTTGGTGTTGGCCTGCTGAGTACCCAGACTTATGCGCCGATGGCGGCCATCATGGCGGCGGGTATGGTTCCACCGCTGGCCCTGGGCCTGGCGACGCTGATTGCGCGTAAAAAGTTCGACAAAGCGCAGCAGGAAGGCGGAAAGGCCGCGCTGGTTCTCGGTCTGTGCTTTATCACCGAAGGGGCTATTCCATTCGCCGCCCGTGACCCGATGCGCGTCCTGCCTTGCTGTATCGTTGGCGGCGCGGTGACCGGCGCGATGTCCATGTGGGTTGGCGCGAAGCTGATGGCGCCGCACGGCGGTCTGTTCGTCCTGCTGATCCCTGGTGCGATTACGCCGGTGCTTGGCTACCTGATGGCGATTGTGGTCGGTACGCTGGTCGCAGGTCTCTCCTACGCGGTGCTGAAACGTCCTGAAGTTCAAGCCGCCTGATCGACGTAGCAAACGCTTCTCAAGGGCAGAGTCTTCTCTGCCCTTTTTTTTATGCCGCATTCTTCCTCCTCCCATCCCACCGTATGTGCTCTCCTTCGCATTTTTAAACTGTTTAAAAACCATACTGGCCAAATTTTGTGATTGTGTTCATGTTCATATGAAAATCCTATTTTGCTTCTCTTTACTTTAAAATTATTCCGCTTACCATAAACACATGTTCACATTCAAACATGTGTTTAAATGAAGGGCTGTGAATCGTGAGGTGTTTATTTCCTGATATTAAATAATTCTACTGCCATAGCGTTTTTTATGCTGGAGGGTATTTTTATGCCTGAAAATGATTACGTTGTGATTATTGGATCGGCAAACATGGATGTGGCTGGCTATTCCAATGTGTCGCTAAACTACGCTGATTCTAATCCTGGGAAAATAAAATATACTCCCGGCGGCGTGGGGCGCAACATTGCGCAAAATATTGCCTTGTTGAATAAAACGGCGTGGCTATTATCCGTTGTTGGTGACGATTTTTATGGTCATTCATTATTAAAACAAACGGCCCAGTCCGGGGTTCACGTCGATAAATGTCAGATAATCCCGGGTGAAGGCACATCAAGCTATTTGTCGCTGCTTGATAATACCGGTGAGATGCTGGTGGCGATTAATGATATGAGCATCACTGAGCATATTACGCCGGCCTTTTTAAGGCAGCATCAAGATTTTATCTGCGGTGCCGCGGTGATTGTCGTTGACTGTAATATTAGCGAGTCGGCGCTGGCCTGGTTGATGGAAAATAGCGGCTCAACGCCCATTTTTGTTGACCCGGTTTCAGCCTGGAAATGCGTGAAAATCAGCCAGCACCTGGGGCGTATTCACACCCTGAAACCGAACCGGATTGAGGCAGAAACGCTGAGCGGCATCGCGCTGTCCGGCACTGACGATGTGGCTCGCGTAGCCGACTGGTTTCACCATCATGGCCTGAAACGCCTGGTGCTGAGCATGGGCGGCGATGGCGTTTACTACAGCGAGAGAGATGGGGAACGCGGCTGGTCCGCGCCGCTGAAAACCCAGGTTGTCAATGTCACCGGCGCCGGTGACGCGATGATGGCCGGTCTTGCCTGCTGCTGGCTCGACGGTTGCTCATTTTCGCAAGCGGTGAAGTTTGCTCAGGGATGCTCTTCTCTGGCGCTTTCATCGGAATTCACCAATAACCCTGAATTATCTTACGCCAACGTAAAAAAGGTAGTGGAGAAAGAATATGTCTGAATTAAATATTTCCTCTGAATTATTACAGGTTTCTGCGGAAGTTCAGCAGGCATTAAAAAACAATCAGCCGATAGTGGCGTTGGAATCGACCATTATTTCTCACGGCATGCCGTTTCCGGAAAATGCGCAAACGGCGCTGGAAGTAGAAGAAACTATTCGTCGCCAGGGAGCGGTGCCGGCAACCATTGCGATTATTCATGGCGTAATGAAAGTGGGCTTAAGCCGCGAAGAAATTGAACTTTTGGGCCGCGAAGGACATAACGTCGCCAAAGTCAGTCGTCGTGATTTACCCTTTGTTGTCGCCGCAGGATTAAATGGCGCGACTACCGTGGCGTCTACCATGATTATTGCGGCGATGGCCGGAATTAAAGTCTTTGCGACCGGCGGTATCGGCGGCGTACATCGTGGCGCCGAGCACACGTTTGATATTTCCGCCGATTTACAGGAGCTCGCTAATACCAACGTTACCGTGGTCTGTGCCGGTGCGAAATCTATTCTCGATCTCGGTTTAACCACCGAGTATTTAGAAACGTTTGGCGTTCCGCTTATTGGTTATCAAACTTCGGCGCTGCCGGCATTCTTCTGCCGAACCAGCCCGTTTGACGTCAGCATTCGCCTCAATAGCGCCAAAGACATCGCCAAAGCGATGGCGGTGAAATGGCAATCGGGTCTGAATGGCGGCATGGTGGTAGCAAATCCTATTCCTGAAGCGTTCGCGATGCCGGAAGAGAAAATCAACGCCGCCATCAATCAGGCGGTGAAGGAGGCGGAAGAGCAGGGCGTAGTGGGTAAAGCGAGCACGCCGTTCCTGCTGGCGCGCGTTGCGGAGCTGACCGGCGGAGACAGCCTGAAATCCAACATTCAGCTGGTCTTCAACAACGCCATTCTGGCCTGCGAGATTGCCAAAGAGTATCAGCAGATCGCCTGACGACAGTCGCGGGCCGTTTGCGGTTGCCCGCCCCGATATCAACGATACCGAAAGCCTGGCCTGCGCCGGGTTTTCCACCAGGTAAGGATATCATTATGGACATCATGAGAAGTCTTCTGGGGATGGTGGTGTTGCTGGCCATTGCCTTTGCGCTGTCAGTTAATAAAAAACGCATCAGCATCAGAACGGTAGGGGCAGCGCTGCTGCTGCAAATCGTGATTGGCGGGGTGATGCTCTATTTTCCGCCGGGCAAGTGGCTGGTCGAGCAGGCCGCGCTTGGGGTACACAAAGTTATGTCCTATAGCGACGCCGGAAGCGCGTTTATTTTTGGTTCACTGGTCGGTCCGAAGATGGATGTGCTGTTTGACGGCGCCGGCTTTATCTTCGCCTTCCGCGTTTTGCCCGCCATCATTTTTGTTACCGCGTTGATCAGTCTGCTTTACTACCTCGGCGTGATGGGGCTGCTGATCCGTATCCTCGGCGGGATCTTCCAGAAAGCGCTGAATATCAGCAAGATCGAGTCTTTCGTCGCCGTGACCACCATTTTCCTTGGGCAAAACGAGATCCCGGCGATCGTCAAACCGTTTATCAACAAGCTCAACCGCAATGAGCTGTTTACCGCGATTTGCAGCGGGATGGCGTCGATCGCCGGGTCGATGATGATCGGCTATGCCGGTATGGGCGTGCCGATTGATTATCTGCTGGCCGCTTCGCTTATGGCTATTCCCGGCGGGATTCTGTTTGCCCGTATGCTGAGCCCGGCAACTGAAGCATCCCAGGTTACTTTCGACAATCTCTCTTTCAGCGAGACGCCGCCGAAAAGCGTGATCGAGGCGGCGGCGTCAGGGGCGATGACCGGCCTGAAAATTGCCGCCGGGGTGGCAACCGTGGTGATGGCGTTTGTGGCGATTATCGCGCTGCTGAACGGTATTATCGGCGGCATTGGCGGCTGGTTTGGCTTCGGTCACGCCACGCTGGAGGGGATTTTCGGCTTTCTGCTCGCGCCGCTGGCGTGGATCATGGGCGTTGACTGGAGCGATGCGACGCTGGCGGGCAGCCTGATTGGACAAAAGCTGGCGATCAACGAATTCGTTGCCTATCTCAACTTCTCGCCCTACCTGCAAAGCGGCGGGAACCTGGACGTGAAAACCGTTGCGATTATCTCGTTTGCGCTGTGCGGTTTCGCCAACTTTGGCTCGATCGGCGTGGTTGTCGGGGCGTTTTCGGCTATTTCACCGCAGCGCGCGCCGGAAATTGCCCAGCTTGGGCTGCGTGCCCTGGCGGCGGCCACGCTCTCTAACCTGATGAGCGCTACCATCGCCGGGTTCTTTATTGGGCTGGCATAACGTGATGCGCGCGCCGCGTCAGCGGTGCGCTGCTATCCGTTGGCAAGTAAATTGAGCGCGTTATCAACGGACAACGAGGGGTTGTTGATGCTGTGGCTGGCGCGGGTGATGGCGGTACAGGCCATGGCGAAAGCGGCGCTCTCTTTAAAGTCGCTGCCGTCGAGATAGCTATAAAGCAGCCCGGCCATCAGCGCATCGTCGGCACCAAAGCTGTCTATCGTCGTATGGCCCGGCAGGCTCATCCGGAAGCGTTCACCACCGGCTTCGCTACAGAAAATCGTGTCATCTTCCAGGTAAATCACCACCCGCTGGGTGCCTCTTTCGTGCAGCCATGCTAACGCCCGATCGCGATCGGCCTCGTTTTCAATGGGCTCGCCCCAGAGGATCTGCAGTTCGCGCAGCGTGGGTTTCAGCGTGTGGATCTTTCCCAGCCACGGGCGAATGCGGTGCGCTTTAAACTCGGACACGGTATCAACAAACACCGGAATGGCGTTGGTCAGGGTAAACACCCACTCCAGCGACTGTTCCGTTAAATTACAATCGACCAGAACGACGCCTGCATGCGTCAGCAGATCCCGATACTGATTCAGCAGCTGCGGCGTGAGCGACTGTAAAATATGCGTATCGTTAATCGCCAGTACCGTCTCTTCCTGCGGATTGGCGATGGAGAGGTAGGTGGCGGTATTATGGCCGTGCAGGCGGATACAGCTCTGTACGTTTACGCCGGCCTGGCGGGTTTGCTCCAGCAGCGTTTCGCCGTAAAAATCACTGCCGACGGCGGAAATCAAATGCACATCGCGGCCCAGCAGCGCCAGGTTATGTGCGATATTTCGCGCCACGCCGCCCGCGGAGCACTGGATATTACCCGGGTTTGACACCGGTTGAGGATAATGGATATCGGCAATTCCGCGGATATCCATATTCACCGCGCCCAGCGAGACGCAATACTCCTGCTCGGTAAGGATGTAGCCTTTGCCCTTGATGGCCCCCTTACGCGTGAGGTCCATAATATGCGCGGCTACGCGGGAGCGGCTAATCTGCAGAATATCGGCAATCTCATGCTGCTGAATCAGCGGGTTGCGCCGCAAAATTTTGAGGATCTGCTTTTCCCTGTCGTTCATATCAGACCCTAGCCTCTTCCGTTTGCTGAGCCCGCAGCCAGGCGATCTCTTCCGCCCAGATATCAGGATTGATCGTTTCCAGAATCAGCGGGATACCGTCAAAGCGGCTGTCCTGCATAATCCAGCGGAAAGCGTCATGGCCGATATTGCCTTCACCCAGGCTGTGGTGACGGTCAACGCGGCTGGCGAACGCGCTTTTCGCATCGTTCAGGTGCATACCGCGCAGATACTGAAAACCGACAATCCGTTCGAAATCAGCGAAGGTTTTTTCACACTCTTCGGCGCTGCGCAGATCGTAGCCTGCGGCGAAGGCATGGCAGGTATCAATGCATACGCCGACGCGTGATTTATCTTCTACGCCGTCGATGATGGCCGCCAGATGCTCAAACTTAAAGCCCAGGTTACTGCCCTGGCCGGCAGTGTTTTCAATCACCGCCGTAACGCCTTCGGTTTTTGCCAGCGCGATATTGATCGATTCGGCGATACGCGCCAGACATTCGTCTTCCGGGATTTGCTGCAGATGGCTACCCGGATGGAAATTCAGCAGCGTCAGGCCGAGCTGCTGGCAGCGGGAAAGTTCATCAATAAACGCATCGCGGGATTTTTCCAGCGCGTCCTCAACCGGATGGCCGAGGTTTATCAGATAGCTGTCGTGCGGCAGAATTTGCCCCGGACCGAAATGGTGCTTTTCGCAGGCGGCTTTAAATTCAGCAATGGTTTCGTCGCTCAGAGGCGCGGCGCGCCACTGGCGCTGGTTTTTGGTAAAGAGGGCAAATGCGGTCGCGCCGATTTCGGCTGCGCGAATGGCGGCATTGGCTACACCGCCGGAGGCGCTGACGTGCGCTCCAATATATTTCATAAAAAAACTCCAGATAAGCCGCTGGGGGAGGGTAATGATAGCGGCTTAGCCGGAGAGTTACATCATCCTTAATACAACCTGAGTCGCGAGGGGCTTCAGGCCATCAGGCTATGAATGGCCAGGTTAATCGCGCCGCCGCCGACAATCAGCCAGACGAAGAGCATCAGCGCCATCAGCAGCGGTTTGGCGCCGGCTTTTTTCAGCGCGCTGACGTGGGTGGTCAGGCCGAGGGCGGCCATCGCCATCGCCAGCAGTACGGTATCCAGCGTGACCAGCATTTCGACAACCGCTTTCGGCAGCAGGTGGAAGGAGTTAAACACCGCCACCAGAATAAACAGGACCGCAAACCATGGAATGGTGATTTTACTTTTTTCCCCGCCGTTGGCCGGGGATAATTGCTTCACGCGCGCGGCGAGGAACAGCAGGAACGGCGCCAGCATCATCACGCGCAGCATTTTTGCAATCACCGCCGCGTTTTCCGCGTCCGGACCCACCGCGTGGCCTGCCGCGACAACCTGAGCAACCTCATGCATCGTCGACCCCATATAAATGCCGTAGGCTTCCGGCGTAAACCAGTGCGCCAGGAAGGGGTAAATCGCCGGGTACAGGAAGATGGCAATGGTGCCGAAAATGACCACCGTGGCGACGGCGACCGTCACTTTGCTGGCTTCCGCTTTGACGACCGGTTCGGTCGCCAGTACCGCTGCCGCGCCGCAGATGCTGCTGCCGGCGCCAATCAGCCAGCTGGTATGTTTATCCAGGCCGAAAACCTTTTGCCCAAGAAAGCAGGCGATAAAAAAGGTGCTGGAAAGCGTCAGCACGTCAATGACGATACCGCCTACGCCGACGTCGGCAATCTGGGCGAACGTCAGGCGAAAGCCGTATAAAATGATGCCGAGACGCAGCAGGTGCTGCTTGGCAAAAATCACGCCGCCGTCGCAGGGCTGCCAGATTTTCGGGTAAACCGTGTTCCCGATAACCATGCCGAATAAAATGGCCAGCGTGAGGGCGCTGAAGCCCGCGCCGGCGATAGCCGGAAAACTACCGGCCCACAGCGCTGCGCCGGTGAGCACGGCGGTCAGCGCCAGTCCAGGTGCAAAGTGCCGCAATGGGCGATGTTTAGTCGGTAAAGTGAGTGCTGTCATAACCTTCTCCTTTGTCTGGGAAAAGCATACGACCCGCTGGCTTAAATATAAAATTGATTATATATTTATAATTAATCGAAATAAGTGGTAAATAAGCGGTTTCGCGGTTTGACAACGACGGGCATCAGTCTTACGCCGCGGATCGCGAGTCGTCTATAAAGGCAGGAAAAATCATGCATATCACGCTACGGCAGCTGGAAGTGTTTGCTGAAGTATTAAAAAGCGGTTCGACGACGCAGGCATCGCAAATGCTGGCGCTTTCCCAATCGGCGGTCAGCGCGGCGCTGACCGATCTCGAAGGGCAGCTGGGCGTGCAGCTATTTGACCGCGTAGGGAAAAGGCTGGTGGTCAACGAGCACGGCAGACTGCTTTATCCGCGGGCGCTGGCGCTGCTGGAGCGGGCGCTGGAGATAGAACAGCTGTTTCGCGGCGACAACGGCGCGATCCGCGTCTACGCCAGCAGCACCATCGGCAACTATATTCTGCCGGAAATCATTGCGCGCTATCGACGCGATCTGCCGGATTTACCGCTGGAGCTGAGCGTAGGCAATAGCCAGGACGTGATCAATGCGGTGGCCGATCTGCGCGTGGATATCGGGCTGATTGAAGGCCCCTGTCACGCCGCGGATATTATCGCCGAACCCTGGCTGGAAGATGAACTGGTTGTCTTTGCCGCGCCGGATTCGCCGCTCCTCGAAGGGGAGGTGACGCTGCAACGGCTGGCGGAAGCGCCGTGGATTTTACGCGAGCACGGCTCCGGGACCCGGGAAATCGTCGACTATTTATTACTCTCACATTTACCGGCGTTTCATCTGGGGATGGAGCTGGGCAACTCGGAAGCCATCAAGCACGCGGTGCGCCATGGTTTAGGCATTAGCTGCCTGTCGCGACGCGTGGTGGCGGAGCAGCTTGAAGTGGGGTCGCTGGTAGAGCTGACGATTCCACTGCCGCGTTTAACTCGCACCTTGTGGCGCATTCATCACCGGCAGAAGCATATTTCCAAGGCATTACAGCGATTTCTGCATTATTGCGACGTGTAAAAGCGACGCAATGCGCGCTGGCGTTTCCGGGATTTCATGCTTTACTAATAATCCATGCTCGATCATGAAGCTCTCTTATAACTTTGCAATTGTATCGGATGGATCACAGACACTCTGGTACAATCTCGCCTCGTTTTTTGGATGGATAGCATTTTCACATGGTTTCGGATACTAAAACCACAGAAGCGCCCGGTTTACGTCGTGAACTGAAGGCGCGCCACTTGACCATGATCGCGATTGGCGGTTCCATAGGTACAGGTCTTTTTGTTGCCTCTGGCGCAACAATTTCTCAGGCGGGCCCTGGTGGGGCGCTGCTCTCTTATATTCTCATCGGCCTGATGGTTTATTTCCTGATGACCAGCCTCGGCGAGCTGGCGGCGTTTATGCCGGTATCCGGCTCTTTTGCAACCTATGGGCAAAATTACGTTGAGGAAGGCTTTGGTTTCGCGCTGGGCTGGAACTACTGGTACAACTGGGCGGTAACCATCGCCGTTGACCTCGTTGCCGCTCAGCTGGTGATGACCTACTGGTTCCCCGATGCGCCCGGTTGGGTCTGGAGCGCGCTGTTCCTCGGCATCATGTTCCTGCTGAACTGGATCTCGGTAAAAGGCTTTGGCGAAGCGGAGTACTGGTTCTCGCTGATCAAAGTTGCCACCGTCATCATCTTTATTATTGTCGGCGTGATGATGATCTTCGGTATCTTTAAAGGCGCGCAGCCTGCGGGCTGGAGCAACTGGGTTATCGACGATGCGCCGTTTGCCGGCGGTTTTGCGGCAATGATTGGCGTAGCGATGATTGTCGGCTTCTCGTTCCAGGGAACCGAGCTTATCGGCATCGCGGCCGGCGAGTCGGAAAACCCGGAAAAGAATATTCCGCGCGCCGTACGGCAGGTGTTCTGGCGTATCCTGCTGTTCTATGTGTTCGCGATTCTGATTATCAGCCTGATCATTCCGTATACCGATCCGAGCCTGCTGCGTAACGACGTAAAAGATATTTCCGTTAGCCCGTTCACGCTGGTCTTCCAGCACGCGGGGCTGCTGTCGGCGGCGGCGATTATGAACGCGGTTATCCTGACCGCGGTGCTGTCGGCGGGTAACTCCGGGATGTACGCGTCCACCCGCATGCTCTACACCCTGGCCTGCGATGGCAAAGCGCCGCGTATTTTCTCTAAGCTGTCCAAAGGCGGCGTGCCGCGGAATGCGCTTTATGCCACCACGGTGATTGCAGGGCTGTGCTTCCTGAGCTCGATGTTCGGTAATCAGACCGTTTACCTGTGGCTGCTGAACACCTCCGGCATGACCGGCTTTATCGCCTGGCTGGGGATTGCCATCAGCCACTATCGCTTCCGTCGCGGCTACGTGCTGCAAGGGAACGATCTCAACGACCTGCCGTATCGTTCAGGCTTCTTCCCGCTGGGGCCGATCTTCGCTTTCGTGCTGTGCCTGATCATTACCCTGGGCCAGAACTACGAAGCGTTCCTCAAAGATACCATCGACTGGGGCGGCGTGGCGGCAACCTATATCGGTATTCCGCTATTCCTGGTTATCTGGTTTGGTTACAAGCTGGCGAAAGGGACGCGTTTTGTACGCTACAGCGAAATGAAGTTCCCGGAGCGCTTTAAAGGCTAAACCGCGCTGGCGCAGTCAGATAAAACCCTCTCACGCAGAGGGTTTTTTTATGCCCCCAGCCCTTACAAATTGACACATTTCTCCACAATTTTATTGATAATTGTAATCATTATCTTTATCATTTCCATCGAATTCAGGATGAAGCCAATCCCCATATCTTGCAGAGGGTCAGACTGACAAGGGGTGACCAGCCACATCTACTGTAAAAAATTGCGTGCATACGCCGTTAGAGCGCTATGCCGACAGTACCTGTGAGCAGGACCTTTTTTGTTTGTTTTGTTGTACACCTCATGGAGATATGGAATGTTCAGGCTAAACCCTTTTGTCCGGGCCGGATTATGCGCGTCCGTCGTATCCCTGGCGTTTCCGGCGCTCGCCGACGTTAACGAAGAAACGCTGGTCGTCACCGCGGCGGCAACTGAACAGAGCGTCAAAGATGCGCCCGCCAGTATTAGCGTTATCACCCAGCAGGATCTGCAGCGTAGACCGGTACAAAACCTGAAGGATGTCCTGCGGGAAGTGCCGGGCGTGCAGCTCACCAACGAAGGGGATAACCGCAAAGGGGTGAGCATTCGCGGCCTCAGCAGCGGCTATACGCTGATCCTCGTTGACGGTAAACGCGTTAACTCGCGCAACGCCGTTTTCCGCCACAACGATTTTGACCTTAACTGGATCCCGGTTGATGCCATTGAGCGTATCGAAGTCGTGCGCGGGCCGATGTCCTCACTCTATGGTTCCGACGCCCTCGGCGGCGTGGTGAATATCATCACCAAAAAAGTCGGCCAGCAGTGGACCGGCACCCTCAGCGCGGACACCACCATTCAGGAACATCGCGATCGCGGCGATACGTACAACGGTCAGTTCTTTACCAGCGGCCCGCTGATTGACGGCGTGCTGGGGATGAAGGCCTACGGTAGCCTGGCAAAGCGCGCCAAGGACGATCAGCAGGCTTCCAGCAACGCAGCGGGCGAAACGCCGCGTATTGAAGGTTTCACCAGCCGCGACGGCAACGTCGAATTCGCCTGGACGCCAACCGATAATCAGGACATGACCGCAGGCTACGGGTTTGATCGCCAGGATCGGGATTCCGACTCGCTTGATCGCAACCGCCTCGAGCGCCAGAACTACTCCCTGAGCCACAACGGCCGCTGGGATGTCGGCAATAGCGAGCTGAAATTCTACGGCGAGAAAGTGGATAATAAAAATCCGGGTCAGGCCGGGACCATCACTTCTGAGAGTAACTCGGTGGACGGCAAATACGTTCTGCCGCTGGGAATGATTAATCAGCTGCTGACCTTCGGCGGCGAATGGCGTCACGATAAGCTGAAAGACCCGGTCAATCTGAGCAGCGGCAGTCAATCCACCTCCGCCAGCCAGTACGCGCTGTTCCTTGAAGATGAATGGCGGATCATCGAACCTCTGGCCTTGACCACCGGCATTCGCATGGACGATCACCAGACCTATGGCGATCACTGGAGCCCGCGCGCTTATCTGGTGTATAACGCCACCGATACCGTGACCGTGAAGGGCGGCTGGGCGACGGCATTTAAAGCGCCATCCCTGCTGCAGCTGAACCCGGACTGGACCACCAACTCCTGCCGCGGCTCGTGCAGCATTATCGGTAACCCGGATCTGAAACCGGAAACCAGCGAAAGCTTCGAGCTGGGCCTGTACTACCGCGGCGAAGAAGGCTGGCTTGAAGGCGTGGAAGGAAGCGTCACCACCTTCCAGAACAACGTTGACGATATGATTGATATCCTGCGTACCTCCAGCGCCAGCGAAGCGCCGGGCTACCCGAACTTTGTCGGCTGGAAAACGGTGAACGGGAAACGCGTGCCGATCTTCCGCTACTTCAACGTCAATAAAGCGCGTATCAAAGGGGTAGAAACGGAATTGAAGGTGCCGTTCGGCGACGAATGGAAGCTGACGGTTAATTACACCTATAACGATGGCCGTGACCTGAGCAACGGCGGCGATAAACCGCTGCAAACGCTGCCGTTCCATACCGCTAACGGTACCCTCGACTGGAAACCGCTGGACGACTGGTCCTTCTACGTCACCGCCAACTATACCGGCGAACAGCGATCGGTCAGCGCGACGGGCAAAACGCCCGGCGGCTACACCATGTTTGATATCGGCGCGGCCTGGAACGTCACCAAAAATGTCAAGCTGCGCTCCGGAGTGCTTAACGTCGGCGATAAGGATCTAAGCCGCGACGACTATAGCTATACAGAAGAAGGTCGCCGCTACTTTATGGCCGTCGATTACCGCTTCTAACCGGGCAATAAAAGAGGGCTGGCGGGGAAACCTGCCAGCCCTCTTCTTTCTGCCTCAGCACAACGGTAAAACTCAATCCTGCCCTGAGACGAAAGCCTCAAGCGCCGCCAAAATCATACCCCCCGATGACGGAAATACACTATCTCGCTGTATGTATTAGTTTTTATGACGATTTGTTGGTGAGGTATTTTGCGTATCAATGCGCCGGGAAGGGGCTTCACGACGCATTGAGATGATCAGGCGAAGAGGTACCGGGCGTGGAAGCGCAGGTGGTCCTCAATAAATGAGGCGATAAAGGAGTAGCTGTGATCGTAACCGGGCTGAATGCGCAGGGTTAACGGCCAGCTTTTCTGACGCGCGGTTTCCGCCAGTACCGCCGGCTGCAGCTGCTCGGCAAGAAATGCATCGCTGTCACCCTGATCAATCAGGGTTGGAATCGCGTCAGATTCGCTGCTGGCCTGCATTAACGCGCAGCTGTCCCAGGCCTGCCAGGCCGCTTCATCCGCTCCCAGATAGGCGGTAAACGCTTTTTGACCCCAGGGGACCTGGGTCGGGTTAACGATAGGCGCGAACGCGGAAACGCTGACGAAGCGGCCCGGATTCTTCAGCGCCATCACCAGCGCGCCGTGGCCGCCCATGGAGTGTCCGCTGATGGCGCAGCGACCGCTGAGAGTAAACTCGCGGGCAATCAGCTGCGGCAGCTCGTCGCGAAGGTAATCGTACATGCGGAAATGCGCGGACCACGGCGCCTGGGTGGCATTGAGGTAAAAGCCCGCACCTTTACCCAGATCGTAAGCGCTATCGTCGGCAACATTATCACCGCGCGGGCTGGTGTCCGGCATCACCAGCGCAATGCCCAGTTCGGCGGCGACGCGCTGAGCGCCCGCTTTGGTAGTGAAGTTTTCATCATTGCAGGTCAGGCCGGAGAGCCAGTAGAGAACCGGCGGCGGCGCGTCCGCGTTGGTGGGCGGTAAAAAGATGCTGAAGGTCATTGCGCAGTTCAGCGTTGCGGAGTCGTGCCGCCAGCGTTGCTGCCGACCTTCAAAACAGCGGTGCTCTTCGAGCAGTTCCATGCAGGGCTCCTTAAGTGTCTCAGACGTAATTTTCCATAATACAGATATTTCATGGCCTCGTGAGTAACTTTCACTTCCTCCTTTTCGGAACGTATTGCATCATTAATGCAACTTTTAACCAACATGCTGACGTTGTCGTAGCGCTGGAATCGCGCTATCGGCCGGCGATTGGGTTGGTTGCGGCAAGGTGAGCAGGGCGTTGCGTGACGCATCGTAGTGCGCTGGTCTGGCGGCGTGGAACGAGAGGTGACGCCAATTTCAACAATTATCGATGCGGCTACTGGATTCTGTGCGTCACCTCACGCACAATGAATACAAACTTTGCCCTCAGAAGAGCAAAGAGCGCCACACCTGCAGGAGAACAAAAATGTCATCACTGAGTAAAGAAGCCATACTCGTTCATGAAGCGCTGGTCGCTCGTGGGCTGGAGACGCCGCTGCGTCCGCCAGTACAAGAAATTGATAATGAAACTCGCAAGCGTCTGATCGCCGGACACATGACCGAGATTATGCAGCTGTTAAACCTTGATCTAAGTGATGACAGCCTGATGGAGACTCCGCATCGCATCGCCAAAATGTACGTCGATGAGATTTTCTCCGGCCTGGACTACGCCCGGTTCCCTAAAATCACCGTCATCGAAAATAAGATGCAGGTTGATGAAATGGTGACCGTGCGCGATATCACCCTGACCAGCACCTGCGAACACCATTTCGTCACGATCGACGGCAAAGCGACGGTGGCCTATATCCCGAAAGATTCGGTGATTGGCCTGTCGAAAATTAACCGCATCGTGCAGTTCTTCTCCCAGCGCCCTCAGGTGCAGGAGCGACTGACGCAGCAGATCCTCACCGCGCTGCAAACGCTGCTGGGAACCAGCAACGTCGCGGTTTCCATCGATGCGGTACACTACTGCGTGAAAGCGCGCGGCATTCGCGATGCGACCAGCGCCACCACCACCACGTCGTTGGGCGGCCTGTTTAAATCCAGCCAGAATACCCGCCAGGAGTTCCTGCGCGCCGTACGTCACCACAACTAAAACGGAGCAGGGTACATGGAGAGAAATGTCACGCTGGACTTTGTCCGCGGCGTCGCCATCCTCGGTATCCTGCTACTGAATATCAGCGCCTTCGGTTTACCGAAGGCTGCTTACCTCAACCCCGCGTGGTCCGGGAACATTTCCGCCAGCGACGCCTGGACCTGGGCGATTCTCGATCTGCTGGCGCAGGTCAAATTCCTGACCCTCTTCGCCCTGCTGTTTGGCGCCGGACTTCAGCTGCTGCTGCCGCGCGGCAAGCGCTGGATCCAGTCGCGCCTGACGCTGCTGGCGCTGCTTGGCTTTGTTCACGGTCTGTTTTTCTGGGACGGCGATATTCTGCTGGCCTATGCGCTGGTAGGGCTGGTGGGCTGGCGAATGGTGCGCGACGCCCACGATGTCAAATCGCTGTTTAATACCGGCGTGGTGCTATACATCATCGGCGTGGCGGTCCTGCTATTGCTGGGATTGATTTCCGGCAATGCGCCCAATCGTTCGTGGCTGCCGGACGCGGCAAATTTGCAGTACGAGCAGTACTGGAAGCTAAAAGGCGGCTTTGAGGCGGTAAGCAATCGCGCAGATATGTTGTCGGATAATCTGCTGGCGCTGGGCGCGCAGTACGGCTGGCAGCTGGCCGGTATGATGCTGATGGGCGCCGCGCTGATGCGCAGCGGCTGGCTCAAAGGGCAGTTCAGCCTTCGCCACTACCGGCGTACCGGCGGGCTGCTGATTGCCGCCGGAATGGCGGTCAATTTGCCCTCTATCGTCGCCCAGTGGCATCTCGGCTGGGACTATCGCTGGTGCGCATTTTTGCTACAGGCGCCGCGCGAGCTGAGCGCGCCGCTGCAAACCATCGGCTACGCGGCGCTGGCCTGGGGCTTCTGGCCGCAGCTGTGTAAGTTTCGTCTGGTAGGGGCGATTGCCTGCGTCGGGCGCATGGCGCTGACCAACTATCTGCTGCAGACCCTGATTTGCACCACCCTGTTTTACCGCTTCGGCCTGTTTATGAAGTATGACCGCTTACAGCTGTTAGCCTTCGTGCCGCCCGTATGGGCGGTCAATCTCCTCTTCTCGTGGTTTTGGCTACGTCATTTCCGTCAAGGCCCCGTTGAGTGGCTATGGCGTCAATTAACCCTGCGTGCATCGGGGACATCATTAAAAGATACATCCAGATAACGATCTGGATCACAATCATTAACAAAATGGATGTAACCGTTTCCATCCCTGTGACCTCACTCACGTAGCGTGCGGCACGTCGCTGCCAGAATAGCCTCCTTGCTGAACACAGGAGGTGAGTGTGACGTACTGCAATGCTCTACAGGTCGGTGAGTATGATCACCATTCGTGATGTCGCCCGCCAGGCGGGTGTTTCCGTCGCGACGGTTTCGCGCGTGCTGAATAACAGCGCGCTGGTGAGCCCGGATACGCGAGAAGCGGTAATGAAGGCGGTGTCGCTGCTGGGCTATCGGCCGAACGCCAACGCGCAGGCGCTGGCGACGCAGGTCAGCGATACCATCGGCGTGGTGGTGATGGACGTGTCGGACGCCTTTTTTGGCGCGCTGGTGAAAGCGGTTGATACCGTCGCCCAGCAGCATCATAAATATGTGCTTATCGGCAATAGCTATCATGAAGCGGAAAAAGAGCGCAACGCCATCGAGGTGCTGATTCGCCAGCGCTGTTCGGCGCTGATCGTCCACTCTAAAGCGCTGAGCGACGCGGAGCTGGGGGATTTTATGGAGCATATGCCAGGAATGGTGCTGATTAACCGCATCGTGCCGGGGTACGCCCACCGCTGCGTTGGGCTGGATAACGTCAGCGGCGCGCTGATGGCGACCCGCATGCTGCTCAATCATGGCCACCAGCGCATCGGCTATCTCTCTTCCAATCACGGTATCGAAGATGATGATTTACGGCGGGAAGGGTGGTTCAGAGCGTTACATGAGCACGGCATTGTCGCTCCCGAAAGCTGGGTGGGTTCCGGGTCGCCTGATATGCAGGGCGGCGAGGCGGCGATGGTCGAGCTGCTGGGGCGCAACCTCGGTCTGACCGCGGTCTTCGCCTATAACGACAGCATGGCGGCCGGCGCGCTCACGACGCTTAAAGATAACGGCATTGCCGTACCGCAGCATCTTTCGCTGATCGGTTTTGATGATATCCCCATTTCCCGTTACACCGATCCGCAGCTGACGACGGTGCGCTACCCGATTATGTCGATGGCGAAACTGGCGACCGAGCTGGCGCTACAGGGGGCGGCGGGGAAGCTGGATCGTGAGGCCAGCCACTGTTTTATGCCGACGCTGGTGCGCCGACATTCGGTGGCGCAGAGGCAAATTGTGGGGCCGATCACTAACTAATTATCTGCCTGATGTAACCGCTTTCAATATGTGAGTGATTTCACAGTTTGTTAACATTAAGCTGACTATGATTGCTGCGTTTACAAGTCTGAACATACTATGTCACGGTGATTAATCACTTTTACAGCAGTAATCGGCGTTAAACGATGAATAAAGCCGTTTTTCAGGAGCGTTACCCTACACGGAAGACAGAATTACAGTCGTGAATGTCGCTGTGCAGTAACATTAATGTAACGCTCGCCAGCCATTTTCACACCAAAGACCCTGCATAATAAAACCGGAGATTCCATGAATAAGAAGGTGTTAACCCTGTCTGCTGTAATGGCCAGCATGTTATTCGGCGCCGCGGCGCACGCAGCAGATACGCGTATCGGCGTGACGATTTATAAATACGACGACAACTTTATGTCGGTGGTGCGCAAGGCAATTGAGAAAGACGGCAAATCGGCGCCGGATGTTCAGCTGCTCATGAATGACTCGCAAAACGACCAGTCCAAGCAGAACGATCAGATTGACGTCCTGTTGGCAAAAGGCGTGAAGGCGCTGGCGATTAACCTGGTTGACCCGGCGGCGGCGGGGACGGTCATCGATAAAGCCCGTGGCCAGAACGTGCCGGTGGTGTTCTTTAACAAAGAGCCATCCCGTAAGGCGCTGGATAGCTACGATAAAGCGTACTATGTCGGTACCGATTCAAAAGAGTCCGGCGTGATTCAGGGTGACCTGATTGCCAAACACTGGAAAGCGAACCCGAACTGGGATCTGAATAAAGACGGCCAGATTCAGTTTGTCCTGCTGAAAGGCGAACCGGGTCATCCGGATGCGGAAGCGCGTACCACCTACGTGATTAAAGAGCTGAACGACAAGGGCTTCAAAACCCAGCAGCTGGCCTTAGACACTGCCATGTGGGACACCGCACAGGCGAAAGATAAGATGGATGCCTGGCTGTCTGGCCCGAACGCCAACAAAATTGAAGTCGTGATCGCCAACAACGATGCAATGGCCATGGGCGCGGTAGAAGCGCTGAAGGCCCACAATAAGAGCAGCATCCCGGTGTTCGGCGTCGATGCGTTGCCGGAAGCGTTAGCGTTGGTTAAATCCGGCGCTATGGCGGGTACCGTGCTGAACGATGCCAACAACCAGGCGAAAGCCACCTTCGATCTGGCGAAAAATCTCGCCGATGGGAAAGAACCGGCTGCCGGCACTAACTGGAAAATTGAAAATAAGATTGTCCGCGTACCGTACGTGGGCGTTGATAAAGACAATCTGAGCGAATTTATCGGTAAGTAATAGCTTAATAAGCTGCGGGCGTGCGCGCTGTACGCCCGATTATTCCTGATACAGAACCCGTCCCTGTTCGTCGTTAATTCGTCGGCAGGGGTATGCACGCACGCAGCCAGGTATAACTATGGTCAGCAATAATAGCGAACGGTCAGGCGAATATTTGTTGGAAATGACCAACATCAACAAATCGTTTCCTGGCGTCAAGGCTCTCGATAATGTGAACCTCAAGGTTCGTCCCCACTCTATTCATGCCTTAATGGGGGAGAACGGCGCGGGCAAATCAACATTATTAAAATGCCTATTTGGGATCTATCAAAAAGATTCCGGCAGTATTCTTTTTCAGGGACAAGAGATCGATTTCCATTCGGCTAAAGAAGCCCTGGAAAACGGTATTTCAATGGTTCATCAGGAATTAAACCTGGTCTTACAGCGTTCGGTGATGGATAACATGTGGCTGGGACGTTATCCCACCAAAGGCGTGTTTGTCGATCAGGACAAAATGTATCGTGATACCAAAGCGATTTTCGATGAGCTGGATATTGATATCGACCCGCGCGCTCGCGTCGGTACGCTATCGGTATCGCAAATGCAGATGATTGAAATTGCGAAGGCATTTTCCTATAACGCCAAAATTGTCATTATGGATGAGCCGACCTCTTCGTTAACTGAAAAAGAGGTCAATCATCTGTTTAAAATTATCCGCAAGCTGAAAGAGCGCGGCTGCGGCATTGTCTATATTTCCCACAAAATGGAAGAGATCTTCCAGCTGTGCGATGAAATTACTATCCTGCGCGACGGCCAGTGGATCGCCACCCAGCCGCTGGAAGGGCTGGATATGGATAAGATCATCGCGATGATGGTAGGCCGCTCCCTCAATCAGCGCTTCCCGAACAAGGAAAATAAGCCGGGCGAGGTGATTCTTGAGGTGCGCAATTTAACCTCGCTGCGCCAGCCGTCGATTCGCGATATCTCTTTCGATCTGCACAAAGGCGAAATTCTGGGGATTGCCGGGCTGGTCGGAGCGAAACGTACCGATATCGTCGAGACGTTATTCGGCATTCGCGAGAAGGCCGGCGGGACGATCAGGCTGCACGGTAAGAAGATTAACAACCATAGCGCCAATGAAGCCATCAACCACGGCTTTGCGCTGGTGACCGAAGAGCGCCGCTCGACGGGAATTTATGCCTACCTGGATATCGGTTTTAACTCGCTGATCTCCAATATTAAAAAATACAAGAATAAGGTCGGATTGCTGGATAATTCACGCATGAAAAGCGATACCCAATGGGTGATTGATTCAATGCGCGTGAAAACCCCGGGGCAGCATACGCAAATTGGTTCGTTGTCCGGTGGCAACCAGCAGAAAGTTATTATCGGTCGCTGGCTATTAACCCAGCCGGAAATACTGATGCTCGATGAACCCACGCGTGGGATTGACGTTGGGGCGAAGTTCGAAATTTACCAGCTGATCGCCGAGCTGGCAAAAAAAGACAAAGGGATCATTATTATTTCCTCCGAGATGCCGGAGCTACTGGGTATTACTGACCGTATTCTGGTAATGAGCAATGGTCTCGTTGCCGGAATTGTTGAGACTAAAACCACCACGCAAAACGAAATTCTCCGTCTTGCGTCGTTGCACCTTTAAGATCAGGGGCTCCTCATGAGTGCGTTAAATAAAAAGAGTTTTCTCACCTATTTGAAAGAAGGTGGGATTTACGTGGTTCTTTTAGTATTACTGGCTATTATTATTTTCCAGGATCCGACTTTCTTAAGCTTGCTGAACTTAAGTAATATTCTGACCCAGTCTTCGGTGCGTATTATTATCGCGCTCGGCGTGGCCGGGCTGATTGTCACTCAGGGTACCGACCTTTCAGCCGGACGTCAGGTCGGCCTCGCGGCGGTTATCGCCGCCACCATGCTGCAGGCGGTGGACAACGCCAATAAGGTCTTCCCGGAAATGGCCACGATGCCGATTCCGCTGGTTATCCTGCTGGTGTGCGCGATCGGCGCGGTGATTGGCCTTATCAACGGCATTATCATTGCTTACCTGAACGTGACGCCGTTTATCACCACCCTCGGCACGATGATCATCGTTTACGGTATCAACTCCCTGTATTACGACTTTGTGGGCGCGTCGCCGATCTCCGGCTTCGATAGCCACTTCTCGCAGTTTGCCCAGGGGTTTGTGGCGCTGGGTTCATTCCGCCTGTCGTATATCACCTTCTATGCGCTGATTGCCGTGTTCTTCGTATGGATCCTGTGGAACAAGACCCGCTTTGGCAAAAACATTTTTGCTATCGGCGGCAACCCGGAAGCGGCGAAGGTTTCCGGCGTCAACGTCGCTCTGAACCTGCTGATGATTTATGCGCTCTCCGGCGTGTTCTACGCCTTCGGCGGCCTGCTGGAAGCCGGACGCATCGGTTCGGCGACCAACAACCTTGGCTTTATGTATGAACTGGATGCGATTGCCGCCTGCGTGGTCGGCGGCGTATCGTTCAGCGGCGGGGTCGGCACCGTGTTCGGCGTGGTGACCGGGGTGATTATCTTCACCGTCATCAACTACGGTCTGACCTATATCGGCGTGAACCCGTACTGGCAGTACATTATCAAAGGGGCGATTATTATCTTCGCTGTAGCATTGGATTCGCTGAAGTACGCGCGGAAGAAGTAAGTTTCTCTCTCGGAAAAAGCTGCCTGCGGGCAGCTTTTTTTATTTGCGCGGGACGGGATCACGAAAATTAATATTGCGGTGCCAATAGCCGTTGGTTTTTTCATATCTGGAATACGTTACTATTTTTGGCAAAATGTAAACATGTGTTTATGTATTTTTCCGCAAACTAAGGATATTATGCTCATTTGCTGTTTTGATAATGGAAAGGAACCCTCGAATGTTAAAGAAAATGATAGCTGTGATAGGCTTCGGAAGCCTCGTATTATTAAGCGGTTGTGCAAAAGAATCATCCCGCTCACTCGAAGTCGCTAAGGTGACGACCTGGAATACGCCTTACCACGGCGCTCGCAGCCCAATTTCAGTGGGTAAGTTTGATAACCGCTCCAGCTATATGAATGGCGTATTCTCTGATGGCGTCGATCGTTTGGGTAATCAGTCAAAAACAATTCTCATAACACATTTGCAACAAACCGGGCGATTCAATGTTCTCGATCGGAGTAATATGGCCGAGTTGCAGAATGAAGCCAGTATAAAAGGGACCCGCCAGACGCTGAAGGGCGCTGACTACGTGGTGACGGGGGACGTGACCGAATTTGGGCGCAAGGAAGTCGGCGACCATCAATTATTTGGCATCCTGGGAAGAGGGAAGAGCCAAATTGCCTATGCCAAAGTGAATCTTAATATCGTGAATGTCCAGACATCCGAAGTCGTTTTTTCGTCGCAGGGTGCCGGGGAATTTGAGCTTTCTAACCGCGAAGTGATCGGATTCGGCGGTACCGCCAGCTATGACTCCACGCTAAACGGAAAAGTGTTGGATCTCGCTATCCGCGAAGCCGTAAATAATCTGGTTGCAGGTATCGAAAGCGGTGCGTGGACACCGGCTAAATAATCGTTCTGATTTCGACATTTCCCGTGTACGTACGGTGAAATGTCGCTTTAAATCATAATATGGATGTTAAAAATGAATATTATCCGTTCTGTTTTAATTCTGCTCGCCGTGGCGGTGATAAGCGGTTGTGCGACAAGCCCTAAACCCCTCTATAGCTGGAATGAATATCAGCCTGTGGTTTATGAGTATTACGCGCTGGATATGGGGCCACAAGAGCAAATCGAAACATTAAAAAAAGATATTGAAAAAGCGCGGGCGCAGGCGCTTCCTGTTCCTCCGGGACTGCATGCGCATCTTGGGATGTTATATATCGATACCGGTCATCCGGAGCTGGCAAAAACAGAATTTGAACAGGAGAAACGGCTGTTTCCTGAATCCAGCCAGTTTATGGATTTTCTGTTGAAGAAAATGCAGGGAGGCAAAGCATGAAAAAGTTATATGTAATATGCGCGGGTTTATTACTGACCCTACTGTTGAGCGGTTGCGCGCCGAAAAAATCCTATGACTACACGGCATTCAGGCAGAGTAAACCGAAGAGTATTCTGGTCCTGCTGCCGAAAAACGAATCACCGGACGTTAAAGCGGGCTATGGGGTCCTTTCGCAGGTCACGCTGCCGCTTGCCGAGGCGGGATATTATGTTTTCCCTGTTGCCGTCGTTGATAACACCTTTAAACAAAATGGCGTCGTGAATGGTGAAGAAATGCACGGTGTCAGCCATCAAAAGCTAAGAGAAATTTTTGGCGCTGACGCTGTGCTCTATCTTAAGGTCACGGAATATGGGACATCGTATCAGGTTATCAACAGCGATACCCGCGTCGCCGTTTCCGGTGAGCTGGTGGATATTCGTAACGGAAAACTATTATGGAAAGGCAGCGCGGTGGCTTCCAGCAGCGAAAGTGACGGTAGCGGCGGTTCGCTTTTAGGCATGCTTATCCAGGCGGCCGTTGACCAGATAGTCAACACCATGACCGACAGAAGCTATAAGGTCGCGGGTATTGCCGATGCGCGACTGCTCACGCCTGCCGCGCCAGCAGGGATGCTGTACGGCCCTCGCTCTCCTAAATACGGTAAAGATTTGCAATAGCGTCCTCAATAGATGGCCGATGCGCGCCTTTGCATCGGCCATTTATTGCTTATCATGAACCCCTCTTTGCCAGATAACGAGGCTACTTCTCTTTTTTCTGCAGCTCCAGCAGCTGCTGGGGCGTGACCGCCGGATAGGACTGCGCGCCGTCGGGAACTTCCTGCTGCGCGGGGATGGGGATCAGCGGGCCTAAAAAGCGCGGCTCGCGTTTAAAAATATAGAGATCCGCCAGCGCGCCGAAGCGGGCGCCGAACTCGCGCAGGCGAACGCTCCACATATCCTTTGGCGATGGTACCGCGTAGCACTGCGCCTGAATCCCCATATGCAGGGCAATAAACAGCGCCCGCTCGCAGTGGAAGCGTTGGGTAATGATAATAAAATCGTTCGTATCGAAGACCTTACGGGTGCGAACAATCGAATCGAGCGTACGAAAACCCGCATAGTCCAGCACGATATCCGCCGGATCGACGCCGGCTTTAATCAAATCGCGGCGCATGGTCATCGGCTCGTTATAGCTTTGCAGCGCGTTATCGCCGCTGAGCAGCAGATAGTTCACCTTGCCGCTGTTGTAGGCGTTCAGCGCGCCCTGAATCCGGTAACGATAATATTGGTTGATAACCCCGGTACGGTAGTACTTAGCGGTACCGAGCACGACGCCGACCTGGCGATAGGGCAGGTCCTGCAGCTCGTCGTAAATATAGGGAGAGGTTTTCCAGCTCATCCAGCGGTCAAGACCCAGCACGGTTAACAGCAGCAAGCCGAACAGGACTAACAGGCTGTATAACACACGCTTTAACATGAACCTGGCTCAATAGTGGATGAGGGAAGCTTCAGGCTACTTTACCCGTCGGGCAAGCGCAAGAAACCGTCGTTTAATTGCGGGGATTTTCAACAGTGCGGGCCGTTTGGCCCGCAGAATGTGACTAACCTAACAGTACGCGATCGATATTATGGCAGCCCAGCGCCTTCAGCGTCGCCGCGGTGGCGTCCCACTGGATAAGCGCTGCATCGGCCTTTTCGGCCAGAATTGCGCGCTGGATATCCGGGTAATCGTATCCGTTGAGGCTCAGCAGATTCAGCGCGCCCTGCAGCGGAGGCAGCGTCGGGTTAAAGGCGGCGTTCTCGGCATAGCTGCCGGTGAAAAGGGTGCCGTCTTTCAGCTCCAGCGCTACGCCGGAGGGCGAATTGCTGTAAGGCGTATGGCAACGGTTGGCCGCCTGAATCGCCGCCTGAGCCAGCGCGTCGCCGCTGAGCGGGAAGCCGTGGTCCTGCTCGTCCATCAGCAGGGTTTTAATGTCCAGATCTTTCGGGCCGAAAGCGTCCGGCAAATAGTGCTGCAGCGAATGCGCCTCGCGACCGGGGAGGTGGATGCGCAGCGCCAGGCCGCTGTTCAGCTCGTTCATAAACTGTCGGCAGTGGCCGCAGGGAGTATAGTTAACGGTAATCGCCCGCAGGGATTTTTCGCCGCGCAGCCAGGCATGGCTGATGGCGCTTTGTTCGGCGTGCACGGTTTGCTGCATAGTGGCGCCGAGAAATTCCATATTGCCGCCGAAGTACCAGGTACCGCTGATGCCGCGGGCAATCGCGCCGACGTTAAAATGGGAAAGATCGGCCCGCGCGCAGGCCGCCGCCAGCGGCAGCAAAGCAAAGGCCAGCGCGTCTTCATCCAGTCCCGTTGCGCTTTGCAGCGCCGCAACCTGGTCTGCATTCAGCAGGGCCGGGAAATGCCGATCGGTCAGCATCGGGGCGATGGCCGCTTGCAGGTCCGCCGCCAGTTGGGGAAGAACAGCTTGAAAACGTGGGTGCATGGCGTTGCCTCATAACAATGTAATGGAAATCTAGTGTACGGGGGGTGACAGCCTGTATATGTGATAAACATCTCATTGTCACTGCAACTAATTCGTGTTGCATTTAAAAATGTGATTAAAATCACATTTATCCAACCACCGCTAAAATAAGCGGAAATAAGAACGGCGCGACCAGCGAGGTAATTATCCCGCAAAGCACCAGCGCCAGCGAGCTGAACGCCCCTTCCTGATAGTCGAGCTCAGCGCAACGGGCGGTCCCCAGGGCGTGGGATGCGGTCCCCATCGACAGGCCGCGCGAGGCCTTGGTGCGGATGCGCATCACGTTCAGCAGGGTGTGACCAAAGACCGCGCCGAGAATGCCGACGAAAATCACGCACACCGCGCTGATCGCCGGAATCCCGCCAATGCTGCTGCTCACCGCCATGGCAATCGGCGTCGTCACCGATTTCGGCAAAATAGAGGCGGCAATCTGCGGGGTTGCGCCCATCAACAGGGCAACGGTGGTACCGGTGACCATCGCCACCACGCTGCCGATAAAGCAGATGGTGATGATTGACTTCCAGCGGGCGCGGATTTGGTGCAACTGCTCATACAAAGGAAAGGCCAACGCCACCACCGCCGGCTGCAGCAGATCGTTAAGAATTTTGCTGCCGAGGAAATAGCGCTCGTAGGAGATGCCGGTTATCAGCAGAAAAGGAATGAGCACCACCATCGCCACCAGCAGCGGGTTAAGCAGCGGAAATTTAAACCGCGCCGCCAGCCTGCGGGCAAGGAAAAAGACGACAAGAGTGAGCGGCAGCGACCACCAGATTTCATGGATCATTCTTCACTTCCTTTTTGTCCAACCACTTTGCGCTCACCGTGAACCAGGTGTGAACTCCAGCTGACCACTAAAAAGACCACCAGCGTGCTTATCGCGCAGGACACCACCACCGGGCCAAACTGCGCGCGCAGTAAATCCCAGTACTGCATGACGCCGACGCCGATAGGCACAAACAGCAGCGCCATATAGCGAATCAGGATGTTGCAGCCGGGGTTAACCCACTGTGGCGGCATGATCTGCAGCGCCAGCAGAAAAAACAGAATCAGCATGCCAATAATGCTGCCGGGAATGGCGATCGGCAGGAGCGAAGAGAGAAAAATGCCCGCATACAAGCAGGCGTAGATGAGCACGAAAGCGCGCAGATACTGCCAGACAATAATCAGTGATTTACTCATGGTAATAACCCTTGATGAACCGCATTCATCATACAATTAAAGCCAAAAATGTGCTACCGATCACATCATGAATTCTACGCATACCTGCAATAGAGAGGGGGAACAGCAAAACGGACGGCTATCAGAGCGTAGATTGCAGCGACAGGCAGTGCAGAAACCGGCTCAGCGCCAGCGAGGGCGTTTCACTTTTTCGCCAGAACACCCCAACGCTACCTTTTTGTTCAATGCGCGGCAAATTAAGAATCGCCAGCTGGTGCTGGGCGGCGTAGCGCTGCGCCAGACGCAAGGAGAGAATTGAGACCATATCGCTGCTCTGCAGCAGGTTGCTGGTGACGTTCATCGAGGCGGACTCAATGGTGTTTTCCGGCAGCATCACGCCGTTATCCACCAGCGCGTTGTCGATGCTCAGGCGAATTGGCGTGCCGGTGGGCCAGACGATCCAGCGCCAGGGGGAGAGATCGGCCCAGCTTAACCGCGATTTTTGGGCCAGCGGGTGATCGGGACGGGCGACAAAGCAGACCGGTTCGGTGTAGAGCACCCGGTAGCTCAGCGGCAGCTCCAGCGCCCGTCCGCCGACGCGTCCGACAACCACATCCACCACGCCGGCGAGCAGATCGTTAAGCAGCGGCGTCATGACCTTCTCTTCGATATTCAGGTGCAGGGTCGGCATCTCTTTGAGCAGTTCGAGGATCGCCTGCGAGACGCAGTCGGTCGCCACCGGCGAACAGCCAATCATCAGGCTGCCCACCTGTCCGCCCTGCTTAAAACGCTCGATCTCATACTGCGAACGCGACATATCGTTAATCAGCCGCTGGGCGTGCTGAAGCAGCAGCTTCCCGCCTTCGGTCGGGCGCAGGCCTTTGCTATGGCGTTCGAACAAAACCATGCCGACTTCGTCTTCAAACTGGCTGAGCCATTTGGAGAGCGCGGGCTGAGTAATGTTCATCATTTTCGCCACCTGCGTGAGATTGCCTTGCTCCCCCAGCGCCACCAGCATCTGTAAATGGTGCAGCTTCACTTTCTGCGTCCAGTCCGCCATTAGCGATAACCTCCAGGTTATGTCTATGCCCGAAATACCATTGTACATTTCATTGCCTGAGTTACAAACTCGCAACATAAAAGAAATAAATACAACACCTACCCCTACCTGCACTGAGGCATAACGATGACTCAACGACTTGAATTACAGAAGCTGCTCAACGCCGCGCCGGTCGGCGCCCGACAGTGGCGCGTGATTATCTGCTGTTTCCTGGTGGTGATGCTCGATGGCTTTGATACCGCCGCGATTGGTTTTATCGCGCCGGATATCCGCAGCCACTGGCAGCTCACCGCCGGCGACCTCGCGCCGTTATTTGGCGCGGGATTGCTGGGCCTGACCGCCGGGGCGCTGCTCTGCGGCCCGCTCTCCGACCGCTTTGGCCGCAAACGGGTGATTGAGTTTTGCGTCGCCCTGTTCGGCCTGTTCAGCCTGCTTTCCGCGTTTGCCCCCGATCTGCAAATGCTGGTGTTCCTGCGTTTTCTGACCGGCCTCGGCCTCGGCGGCGCAATGCCTAATACCATCACCATGACCTCGGAATATTTGCCTGCCCGGCGGCGCGGGGCGCTGGTAACCCTGATGTTTTGCGGGTTCACCCTCGGTTCCGCCTTCGGCGGCGTGGTCAGCGCACAGCTGGTGCCGCTGATCGGCTGGCACGGCATTCTGGTGCTCGGCGGCGTTTTACCGTTGATACTGGCGGTGGCGCTGGTGCCTCTGCTTCCCGAGTCTCCGCGCTGGCAGATCCGTCGCCAGCTGCCGCAGGCGACGATCGCCAGAACCGTCGGCGCCATTACCGGCGAGCGCTATAACGACACGCATTTCTGGCTTGATGAACCTGCCGCAGGGGCGAAGGGCAGTATCAGCCAGCTGTTCGCCGGGCGTCAGTTGGCCATCACCTTAATGCTATGGGTGGTGTTCTTTATGAGCCTGCTGATTATCTATCTGCTCTCCAGCTGGATGCCGACGTTGCTAAACCATCGGGGCATTGATTTACAGCACGCTTCGTGGGTCACCGCCGCCTTCCAGATTGGCGGCACCTTTGGCGCGCTGCTGCTCGGCGTGCTGATGGATCGCTTCAATCCCTATCGGGTGCTGGCGCTGAGCTACGGCCTCGGGGCGGTGTGTATCGTCATGATTGGCCTGAGCGAGAACGGCCTGTGGCTGATGGCGCTGGCGATTTTCGGCACCGGCATCGGCATCAGCGGCTCGCAGGTGGGGCTGAATGCGCTAACCGCAACGCTGTATCCCACGCAAAGCCGCGCGACTGGCGTGAGCTGGTCAAACGCGGTTGGCCGCTGCGGGGCCATCGTTGGCTCCCTTTCCGGCGGTGTGATGATGGCGATGAATTTCTCATTCGATACCCTGTTTTTTGTTATCGCCGTCCCGGCCGTTGTGAGCGCCGTGATGCTTATCCTGCTGACGCTTGCCGTCCGCAACCCGACTTCTGTACCCGCCGCGCTGCCTTCCGCAGGCATTGTGAATAAATAAGGAGAACGCTTATGTCCCAGTCCACCACGGAAGCAAATAACGGCCGTCAGCAGTTTTACCAGCATATTTCCGGGCAAAACCTGACGCCGCTTTGGGAATCGCTGCACCATCTGGTGCCGAAAACGCCGAACGCCACCTGCGCGCCGGCTTACTGGAATTATCAGGAGATTCGCCCGCTGCTGCTGGAAAGCGGCAAGCTGATTGGCGCGAAAGAGGCGATACGCCGCGTGCTGGTGCTGGAAAACCCGGCGCTGCGCGGGCAGTCGTCGATTACCTCCTCGCTGTACGCGGGTTTGCAGCTGATTATGCCCGGCGAAGTGGCGCCGAGCCATCGGCACAACCAGTCGGCGCTGCGCTTTGTCGTGGAAGGCGAAGGGGCGTTTACCGCCGTTGACGGCGAACGGACCGCCATGCGCGCCGGCGACTTTATTCTGACGCCGCAGTGGCGCTGGCACGATCACGGCAACCCCGGCAACGAACCGGTTATCTGGCTCGACGGCCTCGATCTGCCGCTGGTGAACTATCTGGGCTGCGGCTTCGCGGAGGACTATCCGCAAGATCAGCAGCCGGTGACCCGCAAAGAGGGGGATTATCTGCCGCGCTACGCCGCCAACATGCTGCCGCTGCGCCATCAGTCCGGTAACTCTTCGCCCATCTTTAACTATCGCTACGACCGCAGCCGCGAAGCGCTGCACGATCTGACGCGGATGGGCGATGCCGACGAGTGGGATGGCTATAAGATGCGCTACGTCAACCCGGTCACCGGCGGCTACCCGATGCCGTCGATGGGCGCCTTCCTGCAGCTGTTACCGAAAGGGTTTACCTCGCGAGCGGCGAAAACCACCGACAGTACCGTCTATCACGTGGTGGAAGGCAGCGGCCAGGTCACCATTGGCGAACAGACCTTCGCTTTTCAGGCAAAAGATATCTTCGTGGTGCCGACCTGGCACGCCGTCTCTTTTATCTCCGCCGAAGATAGCGTGTTATTCAGCTTTTCGGACCGTCCCGTGCAGGAAGCGCTCGGCCTGTTCCGCGAAGCGCGTTATTAAAAATTAAGAATAAGGAATCGAATCATGACTCAATACGTTTTTGCACCCCAGGCTCCGATTAGCGTTCCGGTTGTCGGCAGCGATGAGCAGTTCCCGGTGCGCCGCGTTTACTGCGTGGGCCGCAACTACGCCGCTCACGCGCGTGAAATGGGCTTTGACCCGGATCGCGAACCGCCGTTCTTCTTCTGCAAGCCTGCCGATGCGGTGGTGCCCGTCGCCGCGGGAGAAACGCTGAACCTGCCGTATCCGACGCAAACCGATAACTATCACTACGAAATTGAGCTGGTGGTGGCGATTGGCAAGCGGGGAAGCGATATCCCGCTGGAGCAGGCCCATGAGTATATCTGGGGCTATGCCACGGGGCTGGATATGACCCGCCGCGATCGCCAGATGGAGATGCGCCAGATGGGCCGTCCGTGGGAGATTGGTAAAGCTTTTGACCTTTCCGCGCCGATTGCGCCGCTGCATAAAGCGGATACGGCGGACGTGAGCCAGGCCGGAATCTGGCTGCAGGTAAACGGGGAAGATCATCAGCGCAGCGATATTCGCCACCTGATCTGGTCGGTTAACGAAACCATCAGCTATCTTTCCGGTTTCTTTGAGCTGCAGCCCGGCGATCTGATTTTCACCGGCACGCCGGAAGGCGTCGGCGCGGTGGTGAAAGGCGATGTCATCACCGGCAACGTCGATGGACTGACGCCAATCGCCGTGCGCGTGGTGTGAGGTGAATGATGAAGCTGTACAGTTTTTTTAATAGCTCAGCGTCCTACCGCGTGCGGATTGCGCTGGCGCTGAAAGGCATCGACTACCAGAGCGTCGGCGTTAACATCCGCATCGGCCAGCAGAACGCGCTGGAGTACCGGCGGCTGAACCCGGTCGGTCTGGTGCCGACGCTCATTACCGACAAAGGCGAATCTCTCGGCCAGTCGCTGGCGATTGCCGACTGGCTGGACCGGCACTATCCGCAGCCGCTGCTGCTGCCCCAGGCGGACAGCGCGCGGATGCGGGTACTGGAGATCGTTTACGCCATCGCCTGCGATATTCATCCCATTAATAACATGCGCGTTTTACGCTACCTTGGCGACGAGCTAAAGGTAAGCGAAGAGGAGAAAAAACGCTGGTATGCGCACTGGATCCAGCAGGGATTCAGCGCCGTCGAGCAGCTATTGCGCCACGCGAAATCCGGCGATTTTTGCGTGGGCGATGCGCCTACCCTGGCGGACTGCTGCCTGGTGCCGCAGTGGGCCAACGCCCTGAGGATGGGCTGCGATCTCAGCCACTATCCGCGCTGCCAGGCGGTTTATGACGCCTGTACCCGGCTGCCGGCATTTATCGCCGCCGCGCCGGAAAACCAACAAGATAAGATCCCGGCTTAGGAGGCAACATGGCAAAAGTGATGCGAGCAATTATTGTCGGCGGCGGTATTGGCGGAGCGGCCACGGCGCTCTCTCTGGCGCGCCAGGGCATCAAAGTGATGCTGCTGGAAAAGGCGCATGAAATCGGCGAAATCGGCGCCGGGATCCAGTTGGGTCCAAACGCATTCTCGGCGCTCGACAGCCTCGGCGTCGGCGAAGTCGCCCGCCAGCGCGCGGTGTTTACCGACCATATCACCATGATGGATGCGGTCAACGGCGAAGAGGTGGTGCATATTGAGACCGGACAGGCCTTCCGCGACCATTTTGGCGGACCCTATGCGGTGATCCATCGGGTGGATATCCACGCCACCGTCTGGGAGGCGGCGCTGACCCATCCGGCCGTCGAGTACCGTACTTCGACGCAGGTAGTGGATATCCGCCAGACCGCCGATGACGTGACGGTGTTTGATGATAAAGGCAACAGCTGGACGGCGGATATTCTGATCGGCTGCGACGGCGGTAAGTCGGTGGTGCGCCAAAGTCTGCTGGGCGATTCGCCGCGGGTAACCGGCCATGTCGTTTATCGCGCGGTGGTTGACGCCGCCGATATGCCGGACGATTTACGCATCAACGCGCCGGTGCTGTGGGCCGGTCCGCACTGCCACCTGGTGCATTATCCGCTGCGCGGCGGCAAGCAGTACAACCTGGTGGTGACCTTCCATAGTCGGCAGCAGGAAGAGTGGGGCGTGCGCGACGGCAGTAAAGAAGAGGTGCTCTCCTACTTTAAAGGCATCCACCCGCGTCCCCGGCAGATGCTGGACAAACCGACCTCCTGGCGTCGCTGGTCCACCGCCGACCGCGAGCCGGTAGAGAAGTGGGGCAACGACCGCATCACGCTGGTTGGCGATGCCGCGCATCCGGTGGCGCAGTATATGGCCCAGGGCGCCTGTATGGCGCTGGAAGATGCGGTGACGCTGGGTAAAGCGCTGGCGCAATGCGACGGCGACGCCGCCCGCGCTTTCGCGCTGTATGAATCGGTACGTATTCCGCGTACCGCGCGCATCGTCTGGTCGACGCGGGAAATGGGGCGGGTCTATCACGCCGCCGGCGTTGAGCGTCAGGTGCGCAATCTGCTGTGGAAAGGCAAAACCCAGAGCGAGTTTTATCGCGGCATCGAGTGGCTGTACGGCTGGAAAGAGGATAACTGCCTGGAAGCGCGTTAAGCGGCTGCGCACTTCCCGGGGCGCGGCTGGCGCCTTACCCGGGCTACCGGCCCGCAGATAGCGGTGGTCGCGTAGCCTGGCTAAACGCAGCGCCAGCCGGGAAGCAGCGCCGCCGCCGGGAAAACCGATATTGGCCCCTTTCAACCCGCATCCAGAGGCGCTAACATAGCGCCTCTTTTTTCCGGGCAATGATAAACAATATGCGTGTATTACTGGCGCCGATGGAAGGCGTGCTCGATTCGCTGGTGCGCGAGCTGCTGACCGAAGTGAATGATTACGATCTCTGCATCACCGAATTCTTGCGCGTGGTGGATCAGCTCCTGCCGGTAAAATCGTTCTACAGGCTGTGTCCGGAACTGCATAACAACAGCCTGACGCCGTCCGGCACCCGCGTGCGCGTGCAGCTGCTCGGGCAGTATCCGCAGTGGCTGGCGGAAAACGCCGCTCGCGCGGTCGAGCTCGGTTCCTGGGGCGTTGACCTCAACTGCGGCTGCCCGTCAAAGCTGGTGAACGGCAGCGGCGGCGGGGCGACGCTGCTGAAAGACCCTGAGCTTATCTATCGCGGCGCGAAAGCGATGCGCGAGGCGGTTCCCACCCATCTGCCGGTCACGGTAAAAGTACGGCTTGGCTGGGACAGCGGCGAGCGGCGATTTGAAATTGCCGATGCGGTCCAGCAGGCGGGCGCCAGCGAGCTGGTGGTGCACGGCCGCACCAAAGAGGACGGCTATAAAGCGGAGCGCATCGACTGGCAGGCCATCGGCGAAATCCGTCAGCGCCTGACTATTCCGGTGGTGGCCAACGGTGAAATCTGGGACTGGCAAAGCGCCCAGGATTGCCTGGCCGCGACCGGCTGCGACTCGGTGATGATTGGCCGCGGCGCCCTGAACGTTCCAAACCTGAGCCGGGTGATAAAATATAACGAACCACGTATGCCCTGGCCGCAGGTGGTCGAACTGCTGCAAAAATATACCCGCCTGGAAAAGCAGGGCGACACCGGTCTTTATCACGTCGCGCGTATCAAACAGTGGCTGAGCTATTTGCGTAAAGAATACCTTGAGGCTGCTGAGCTGTTCAGCGCGGTGCGCACCCTACAGGATTCAACCAGCATTGCGCGCACGATTAACGACTGGCGTAGCTAAACTATCTGACCTACATCACAATTTTTGGCTTGTCCCATTGAGATTACCCGGCGGACAGTGAAATACTCACTACCGATTGTTACTGCTCCGGCAGGCAAAACCTGATTTCCTGGCATCCGTCGGGGTCAGGTTTTTTTGTTTTTGGGGTTCATATGCAAATCGCCAAAGTACTTAATAATAATGTAGTGGTGGTTGTTGATGAGCAGCAGCGTGAACAGGTAGTCATGGGCCGAGGACTTGCCTTTCAAAAACGCGTTGGTGACTCTCTTGATGAAAGTAAAATTGAAAAGGTCTTCGCGCTGCAGAGCGATGAACTGGTTGGCCGTTTAGGTGAATTACTCAGTCAGATACCGTTAGAAGTGATGACCACCTGCGATCGGATCATCGATCTGGCGCGCGGTCGTCTCGGTAAGTTACAGGATAGTTTGTACATTACCCTGACCGACCACTGCCACTTTGCGATTGAGCGGCAGAAGAAGGGCATCGCCATTCGGAATGTGCTGCTGTGGGAAATAAAGCGGCTGTATCCGAAGGAGTTTGAGTTAGGGCAGGAGGCGCGGGCGATCGTCAGCAAAAGGCTCGGGGTTGAACTGGCCGAAGATGAAGCGGGTTTTATCGCCCTGCATCTGGTCACGGCGCAGCTCAACAGCGAAATGCCGGAAGTGATGCACGTGACCCGGGTCATGCAGGAGATCCTGCAACTGGTGAAGTATCAGCTGACGCTGAACTACGACGAAGAGTCGCTGAGCTACCAGCGCTTTGTCACCCACCTCAAGTTTTTCGCCCAGCGCATGCTGACGCGAACGGTGGTCGAAGATGATGATGTGACGCTGCACAGCGCGGTAAAGGATAACTACCCTAAAGCGTGGAAGTGTGCGGAAACCGTCGCCCGGCACCTGCAAAAGAGCTACCAGCGGCCACTGACGACGGAAGAGATTATGTTTCTCGCCATTCATATTGAGCGGGTGAGAAAAGAGGGACGCTAAGCGCCGATAGGGCCTGGCGCATAGCTCCCGCGCTACAACTGGATTGTTACTGCATTACGCAGGCAAAACCTGAGCGCAACGCCTACACGGCGTTGTTCTCGGGTTTTTTTATTTTTAATACTCAGTTAACGATGCCTGCGGGCAGCGGAAGTAAGGAAAAACAGCATGGAATATAAAGCACTCGCGCAGGATATTCTCACTCGGGTAGGCGGCAGAGAGAATATTGTGAGTCTGGTTCACTGCGCTACACGGCTGCGTTTTAAGCTCAAAGATAGCAAGAAGGCGGATGCCGAAGGACTGAAGGCGAACCCTGGCGTCATTATGGTCGTCGAAAGCGGCGGCCAGTTTCAGGTGGTTATCGGTAATCACGTGCACGATGTCTGGCTCGCGGTGCGCAGCGAAGCCGGCCTGACGGATGACAGTGAGCCGGTGGCGGTAAAAGGCGAAAAAGTGTCGCTTATCGGCCAGCTTATCGACATTGTTTCCGGTATTTTCACCCCGTTTATCGGCGTCCTGGCGGCCTCGGGGATCCTCAAAGGCTTGCTGGCGCTGGCGGTGGTTTGCGGCTGGTTAACGACGCAGCAGGCGACCTATAAAATCTGGTTTGCCGCCAGCGATGCGCTGTTCTTCTTTTTCCCGCTGTTTCTCGGCTATACCGCAGGCAAGAAATTTGGCGGCAACCCCTTTATTACCATGGTGATCGGCGGCGCGTTAACTCATCCGCTGATGATTCAAGCGTTTGACGCCAGCATGGCTCCCGGCGCCGCGACGGAGTATTTCCTCGGTATTCCGGTGACCTTTATCAATTACAGCTCCTCGGTCATTCCGATTATCCTCGCCTCGTGGGTCAGCTGCTGGATTGAAAAACGCAGCAACGCGATACTGCCTTCCTCGATGAAGAACTTCTTCACGCCGGCGATTTGCCTGGCCGTCGTCGTACCGCTCACGTTTCTGATTATCGGCCCCGTAGCCACCTGGCTGAGCCAGCTGCTGGCCAATGGTTATCAGCTTATCTATCAGGTTGCGCCCTGGCTTGCCGGAGCGGCGATGGGAGCGCTGTGGCAGGTATGCGTTATCTTCGGGCTGCACTGGGGCCTGATACCGTTAATGATTAACAACCTCGCCGTGCTGGGCCATGATTCGATGATGCCGATGCTGCTGCCTGCGGTGATGGGCCAGGTGGGCGCCGCGCTGGGGATTTTCCTGCGCACTCGCGATGCGCGGCAAAAAGTGCTGGCGGGTTCTGCGGTTTCCGCCGGGATCTTTGGCGTGACCGAGCCGGCGATTTATGGTCTGAACCTGCCTTTACGCCGTCCCTTTATCTTCGGCTGCGTTGCTGGCGCCATCGGCGGCGCGATGGTTGGTTTTAGCGACAGCCACGTCTACTCTTTTGGTTTCGGTAACATTTTCACCCTGGCGCAAATGATCCCGCCGGAGGGCATTGACGCTACGGTGTGGGGCGGCGCGGCGGGGATGTTTGCCTCGTTAATCATCGCCTGCGTGCTTACCCTCGTCGCCGGGCTGCCGCGCAGCAGCGCTGAGCAGGCTGCGGTTGTCGTGGCGCCGGCCTCGGAAAACGACATCCTGGCGCCGATGACCGGCAGCGTGCTGGCGCTGGATCAGGTGCCTGACAGTACCTTCGCCAGCGGCCTGTTGGGCCAGGGCGTGGCGATTATTCCCTCAGTGGGCAAGGTTATCGCGCCGTTCTCGGGCGAAGTCGCCTCCATTTTTCAAACCAAACACGCCATCGGTCTGCTGAGCGACAGCGGCATTGAGCTGCTCATCCACGTTGGCATCGACACCGTTAAGCTCGATGGCGCGCCGTTCACCGCCCATGTAAAAGAGGGTGACAAAATCAAAGCGGGCGACCTGCTGCTGGAGTTTGACCGCCAGGCGATTCTGGACGCCGGCTATGATCTGGCGACGCCCATTATTATCAGCAACAGCGACGATTTTCGTACTCTCGACATGGTCTCCGCCAGCGCGGTGGATGCCGGTCAGCCGCTGTTGTCCGTAAGCCGTTAATCACAGGAGAGAGATGAATGAAGACATTCCCACAGGCGTTTTTATGGGGCGGCGCGACCGCGGCAAACCAGGTTGAAGGCGCTTATCTGGAAGACGGTAAGGGATTAACCACTTCTGACGTCCAGCCGCGCGGCGTATTTGGCGATGTGGTAGAACGCGTGCCCGGCGATAGCGGCATTAAGGATATCGCCATCGATTTTTACCACCGTTATCCGGAAGATATCAGCCTCTTTGCCGAGATGGGCTTTAACTGCCTGCGCGTATCGATTGCCTGGGCGCGTATTTTCCCCCACGGCGATGAGGCGCAGCCAAACGAAGCCGGGCTGGCCTTCTACGATAAGCTGTTTGATGAAATGGCGAAGCACAATATTACTCCGCTGGTAACCCTGTCCCACTATGAGATGCCGTGGGCGCTGGTGAAAAACTACGGCGGCTGGGGCAATCGCAAAGTGATTGGCTTCTTCGAGCGCTACGCCCGTACGGTGTTCGAGCGCTACCAGGCGAAGGTCAAACTGTGGCTGACCTTCAATGAAATCAATATGTCCCTGCACGCGCCGATGACCGGCGTCGGTCTGCCGGCCGACAGCAGCAAAGCGGAAGTCTACCAGGCTATTCACCATCAGCTGGTGGCGAGCGCGCTGGCGGCTAAGGCCTGCCATGACATCGTGCCTGAGGGCAAAATCGGCAATATGCTGCTCGGCGGCCTGATGTATCCGCTCAGCTGCAAACCGGACGATATTTTTGAAACCCTGCAGCAGAACCGTAGCTGGCAGTTCTTTGGCGATGTCCAGTGCCGCGGCGCTTACCCGGGCTATATGCTGCGCTATTTCCGCGACAACGGCATTAACCTCGACATCACCGATGCCGACCGCGCCGCCCTGAAAGAGACCGTCGACTTTATCTCCTTCAGCTACTATATGACCGGCTGCGTGACCGCCGACGAAGAGCTGAACAAAAAAGCGCGCGGCAATATTCTCAGCATGGTGCCGAACCCGCACCTGGCAAGCTCGGAATGGGGCTGGCAGATTGACCCGCTCGGTCTGCGCACGCTGCTGAACGTGCTGTGGGATCGCTATCAGAAGCCGCTGTTTATCGTGGAAAACGGCCTGGGCGCCAAGGATAAGGTGGAAGCCGACGGCAGCATCAACGACGATTACCGGATCAGCTATCTTAACGACCATCTGGTGCAGGTTCGTGAGGCAATCGAGGACGGCGTTGAGCTGATGGGCTACACCAGCTGGGGGCCTATTGACCTGGTGAGCGCGTCGAAGGCGGAGATGTCCAAACGCTATGGCTTTATCTATGTCGATCGCGACGATGACGGCAACGGCACCCTGGCGCGCAGTCGCAAGAAGAGCTTCTGGTGGTATAAAGAGGTCATTGCCACTAACGGCGGCAGCTTAAAAGAGTAATCGTCTGGAGGTTGCGTCGGCTAACCGCCACCCGGCAGAAATGCGCGACAGTAGCTAAAACCCTCGGCCCGGATAACCTCCGGGCCATTTTGCGTATTACGCCGGCTTACGCGCGCGCAGCAGAAAAATCATCGGCCGCTCTTTTTCTTCATCCAGCGCCGGCTGAGCGGCAATCTGCTCCGCCGTCGGTCCCCACTCATCCAGATGCTCAATGATAAAACCGGCGGCCACCAGCAGGTTTATCCAGCTGGACAGCTTGCGGTGCTGTTTTTTCACTCCGTCGGCAAACCAGTTGCTGATGCGCTCGCCCTCCTGCTGGTAGTGGCTCACCGGCCAACTTTTCTGCCCGTTCTCATCCACCTGCCAGCCCTGCTGAGGCGGGGCGGTGTAGATGGGATGTTCGGCGGAGAACAGCAGCGTGCCGCCAGGCGTCAGCGCCCGGTAAACGGTGGCGAACAGGGGCGCGACGTCGGGCAGATAGTGCAGCGCCAGCGAGCTATAGACCAGCTCGCAGCTATCGGCGGGCAGGGTAAGCGTCTGGAGATCTTCGCAGCGATAGCGAATACCTTCGCCCTCCGTCATTTCGCGGGCGCGCTCCAGCATTCGGCTGGAGAGATCCAGCCCGTCCACCTGCGCGGCGCCCTGATCCCGGGCCCAGCGGCAAAACCAGCCGTAGCCGCAGCCAAGATCGACGACGCGTAAACCGGATAACGGTGGAAGCATTTGCTGAAGGGTTGGCCACTCCGGCGCACCCTCCAGCCCTTTTACCGAACGATCGAGGGTGGCGTATCCGGCAAAAAAAGCGGGATCGTCATAGATGTTCTGACTCATTATCACTCCATGAGAAGTTTATTTTTAGCCTGCTAATAGTTACGGCACACGCTTTACTAAACGGCAATGATGCAAGTAGCTTAATATACCCGACCTTATTTAATCACCTGACCGATTTCATGAACCTGACTTTGAGCAAACGCGCGTTGGCTGGCCTGCCACTGGTTATCGCGCTGGCGGGCTGCGCGCCATCGCACGATACTGGCAAGCCGCTCCAGCAGCAGACCCCGGCATCCCACGTCGCAATGGAATTGCCCGCCGCCGTAAAAAACGGCTGGCCGCAGAGCAACTGGTGGCAGGATTACCATGACCCGCAGCTCAATAGCCTGATTCAGCGTGCCTTAGCCAATGCGCCGGACATGCAGATTGCCGAACAACGCATCAGGCTGGCGGAAGCGCAGGCGCGGATGTCGCAATCCAGCCTGGGGCCGAACCTGGATTTTTCCGCCGATATCGAACGACAGAAAATGTCCTCCGAGGGGCTGATGGGGCCGTTTGCCACCGATACCGACGGCAACACCGGGCCGTGGTACACCAACGGCACCTTCGGACTGACCGCCGGATGGGATCTGGACCTGTGGGGTAAAAACCGCGCGCTGCTGAAAGCGCGCATCGGTGAAGTCAAAGCCCAGGTCGCCGAAGAAGCCCAGACCCGCGAACTGCTGGCCGGCAGCGTCGCTCGCCTTTACTGGCAGTGGCAGACCGAAGCGGCCATTAAAAACGTGCTGACGCAGGTGAAGCGCGAACAGAATAATGTCGTTACCGTGGATACTGCGCTGTACCAGCGCGGGATCACCAACTCGGCCGAAGGGGCAGAGAACGATATTAACGTCAGTAAAACCGATCAGCAGCTCGCCGACGTAGCGGGCAATATGAAAGAGATCGAAGCGCGGCTGATGGCGCTGACCAACAGCCAGAGCCGGGCGCTGAATCTTCATCCGGCGGATTTACCCGCCGTCAGCGCGCAAATGCCCAACCAACTGGGCTATGAGCTGCTGGCGCGACGCCCGGACCTGCAGGTCGCGCACTGGTATATCGAAGCTTCATTAAGCGAAGTGGATGCCGCGAAAGCCGCGTTTTATCCGGATATCAACTTGATGGCCTTCTTGCAGCAGGATGCCCTGCATCTCAGCGATCTGTTCCGCCACTCTGCCCAGCAGATGGGCGTCACCGCCGGGCTGACCCTGCCGATCTTTGATAGCGGCCGCCTGAACGCGAATCTGGATATCGCCAGCGCGCAAAATGCCCTGTCGATAGCGAAGTACAACAAAGCGGTGGTCGATGCGGTGAATCAGGTGGCGAAAACCGCCAGCCAGATGGAAACGCTGATGGCGAAAAATCAGCAGCAGCAGCAGGTTGAAAAAGATGCTCAGCGGATGGTCGCGCTGGCCCAGGCGCGGATGAATGCCGGGATTATTTCCGGCTCGCGCGTCAGCCTGGCGAAGCTGCCGGCGCTGCAGGAGCGCGTCACCGCGCTGCGCCTGCGCGGCCAGTGGCTTGATGCCAGCATTCAGCTGACCTCCGCGCTGGGCGGCGGGTATCATCAGGCGGCGAAGTAGTCCTGTTTCCCCGGCTCGCGCTGCGCTTAGCCGGGCTACAGATTACGTGGTCTGTGGAGTTTGTAGCCCGGATATGGCGTTTACGCCGCCATCCGGGAACTCTCGTCACTCTTTCTTCTTTGCCTCGCGGTGTTTTAGCCACCAGTGCGCCGCAACCACCAGCGCCACCGCCAGAATCAGCCAGATCCAGTGTTTCAGATGCGCGTCCAGATGATGCAGCCACGGGCCGATCGCTTCGCCGCCGAGATAGCCGAGCGTGGTAAAAATTAACGCCCAGATAATCGCGCCGACAATATTCAGCGGCAGAAACACCTTCGGCGGCAGGCGGCTGGCGCCAATTAACAGCGGGCCGATAACCCGAAAGCCGTACATAAAGCGGGTACCGATGACGAACAGATAAGGACGCCGTTGGATCATCCGCTGGGCCTTCTGGATCCGTTTTTTCTGGCGCGCAAACCGCCGCAGGATCCGTCCGCCAAAGCGCCTGCCGAGCAAATAAAGCAGCTGATCGCCAATCATGCCCCCGAGGGCGACCGAAATAACCACCAGCCAGAACTTCAATAATCCCTGATGTGCCGCCACGCCGCCGAGCAGCGTGATGGTTTCGCCTTCCGCCATGCTGCCAATGACCAGCGCCGCGTAGCCGTACTGGGAAATCAGGTTATTGATATCCATATAAAGATTAACTCCATAAAACGTCAGTCCCTTAATCATACACCCTGATGCTAAAAATGCGGGGGAAGCGCATTTTTATCGCTGTACACAAAATAATCTACAAGGTGAATTATACTTGGATCAGTGCTGTACCACGCCGTGACAAGGGGGACGCTATGAACCATGTCTGGGGGCTCTTCTCTCATCCTAATCAAGAGATGAGCGTTATTAAAAGCGAAAACGAAACCGTTTCGCATCACTATACGCACCATGTGCTGGTCATGGCGGCGGTTCCGGTTATCTGCGCCTTTATTGGCACCACGCAGCTGGGCTGGAATTTCGGCGACGGCACGGTGGTAAAACTGTCGCTGATGACCGGGCTGGCCCTGGCGGTGCTGTTTTATGCCGTGATGCTCGCCGGGGTGGCGGTGATGGGGCGGGTTATCTGGTGGATGGCACGAAGCTATCCGCAGCGGCCATCGCTTAAGCGCTGTATGGTTTTCGCCGGCTATGTCGCCACGCCGCTTTTCCTTAGCGGGCTCGTGGCGCTCTATCCGCTGGTGTGGCTGTGCGCGCTGGTGGGAACCGTTGCGCTGCTTTATACCGGCTATCTGCTGTATCTCGGTATTCCGACTTTCCTTGGCATCAATAAAGAAGAGGGGCTGAGCTTCGCCAGCTCGACCCTGGCGATCGGGGTGCTGGTGCTGGAAGTGCTGCTGGCTATCACCGTCATTCTCTGGGGATACGGCTACCGACTCTTCTGATTTAACTCATTGCCGGCATAAATAGATTTTTATGTCGGCAATGCAGCATTTGTTCACGATTCTTATTAGCCAGCTCGCGTTCTGACAGGGTATGATGATTTTTGCCAGCGGTGTTATCCCCAGCACCGCGGCGTACGTTTATAACGTGCAAAAATACTTTTCAGAATGTTCACGATGACCAAATTTCGAGTTTCTTTGCTCAGCCTGACGTTGCTGCTGGCTGTGCCTTTTGCGCCCCAGGCGATGGCTAAAACTTCCACGGCGGTGACCGCCTCCCAGCCGGATATCGCTTCCGGCAGCGCGATGATCGTCGATCTTGCCAGCAAAAAAATCATCTATGCCAGCCAGCCGGATCTGGTTCGCCCGATGGCGTCGATCACGAAGGTGATGACCGCGATGGTGGTGCTTGACGCCCATCTGCCTCTTGATGAAATGCTGACCGTTGATATCAGCCAGACGCCTGAGATGAAAGGGATCTATTCGCGCGTGCGCCTGAACAGCCAAATCAGCCGCCGCAATATGCTGCTGCTGGCGCTGATGTCGTCGGAAAACCGCGCCGCCGCCAGCCTGGCGCACCATTATCCGGGCGGCTACGACGCGTTTATCCGCGCGATGAACGCCAAGGCGCAGGCGCTGGGGATGACCCGTACCCGTTACGTCGAGCCTACCGGCCTGTCGATTCATAACGTCTCTACCGCCCGCGATCTGACTAAGCTGCTGATCGCCAGCGAACAGTATCCGCTGATTGGCCAACTGAGCACCACCAAAGAGGATATGGCGACGTTCGCCCATCCGGCCTATACGCTGCCGTTCCGCAATACCAACCATCTGGTCTACCGCGACAACTGGAATATTCAGCTGACCAAGACCGGCTTTACTAACGCGGCGGGCCACTGCCTGATTATGCGGACGGTGATTAATCAGCGCCCGGTGGCGCTGGTGGTGATGGATGCGTTTGGCAAATATACCCACTTTGCCGACGCCAGCCGTCTGAGAACGTGGATTGAAACGGGAAAAGTGATGCCGGTTCCGGCTTCCGCGCTCAGCTATAAAAAGCAGCGTGAAGCGCAGATGGCCGATGCGATGCTGAAAGGCGGCGCGCAGACCGCGCAGAACGATTAACCCCCATTTCCCCGGATTGCGGCGCGCAGAACGCTGGATACCTGTAGCCCGGCTAAGCGCAGCGCGAGCGGGGGGATTTTCCCGGAGGCGGCGCCGGCGCGCCTGTCCGGGCTACCGCTTACCCACTACGCCGAGAGGCTACTCCGGCAGCGTCCAGTCGCCATCGCCGAGCGGGCGCTGCATAATCAGGGTATCCCGCCAGTCGCCCATCTTATAGCCGACGCTGCGCAGCTGTCCCGCCACGCTAAAACCGAACTTTTTATGAATCGCAATCGACCCGGCGTTGCTATGCCCGTCGCCGATAATCGCCAGCATCTGCCGCCACGGTCCCTGTTCGCATTTCTCAATTAGCCGCGAGAGCAGGGCGCTGCCAATACCGCGTCCGCCCATTCCCGCCTCAACGTAAATCGACTCTTCAAGCGTGTAGCGATAGGCCGGACGCGGGCGGTAAAAGGTGGCGTAGCAGTAGCCGACGATGGTGCCGCGCCACAGGGCAACCAGCCACGGCAGACCGCTATCGCGCACGGTTTTGATACGTTTACGCATCTCATCGACGGTTGGCGGGATCTCTTCAAACGAGGCGCGTCCATTGAGCACGTGCCAGACGTACAGCGCGGCGATGGCGTGGGCGTCATCGGGCAGCGCTTCGCGGATCTCTAAGTCAGCGTCATGTAGCTTATCCACTGCGGACATGATGGGTGGGTTCCTTAAACGGGTTTGCCGGAGAGGAGAATTCTCCGGCGTGCAGCGTAATACAGAAGCCCCGGGGCTGAACAGTCCCCCGTGCGGATTATTGCGGGTCGGCGGCGCTTGTCGTTTTATCCGGCGCTTCGCCCCAGTATTTTTGCTTACTGGTTTTACCGATCCCCGGATTCATGCTGTTGGTGGGATCGTTTTCGCGATAGAAGCGTTTTAAGCTTTCCGGCGCTTCATACAGATGGCCGACGTTATGCTCGGCCGGATACTGAGCGCCGCGCTCCTTCAGCAGCACCAGCATTTTCTCTTTCAGTTCGTGGGCATCGACGCCTTTTTTCACGATGTAATCCTGATGGAAAACGTGGCACATAAAGTGGCCGTAATAGAGCTTATGCACCAGCTGGCTATCGATATCGGCGGGAAGATGCTCAAACCAGTCGGTATCGTTACGGCGCAGGGCGATGTCCAGCGCCAGAATATCTTCCACTTCATCGGCGTGAACCGCCTGGTAGCGGATCGCCGCGCCCGCGGCGGCAAAGCGGTGCAGAAAGGCTTTGCTGCCTTCTTCCTCGGTGCAGACGAAGAAATCGCCTTCGGCGTTCTTAAAATACTCCCCGAGCCAGGCCTGGGCTTCTTCAATGCCGTCGCCCGCCATCTTCAGCAGCAGATGGTGTTCGTATTTATCGCGCCAGGTTTTCATTCGCTCCGGCAGATGCGCCGGGAAGACGTGACCCAGCTTTTGCATAAAGCGGTCGGTGAAGTGCGGCTTAAACAGCGACACTTTCTCCAGCATCGCGTCGGTGCGGCCCTTCATGGTAAAGAAGAACGGCATTTTATCGGTGCCGAGCTTATCGATCATCAGGAAGGTATCTTTCCCGTACTGCTCGGCGATATCGTAAATATCGCGATGCATGTACTCGCCCGCCACCGGCAGATGGTTGAATTCGGCGAGAATATGGCGGCGAATTTCGGTCAGCACTTCCGGGCGGTTGGTGCCGATGTAGAAGACCTGCTGGCGTTTTGCCGCCGGGAAGGTATCGAGGCGCACGGCGAACACCGCCAGCTTGCCGGCGCAGCCCGAGGATTCAAACAGGCGGTCCGGGTCGGCGTTGTAGCGCGCTGGGGTATCGGCATTCACGTCGCGCACGCGGGTGACGTAATCATGATCGTGGGCGTGGCGACCGTCGTGGCGGACATCTTCATCTTTAACCCGCTCGTCGTCGAGGCGGCTAAGAATTTGCTCCGGCGTCGTGCCGAGGTCGATGCCGAGGTGGTTCACCAGGCTGAGCTTGCCGTTTTCATCGATTTGCGCATACAGCGACATTTCGGTGTACGCCGGGCCGCGCTGGACCAGCGAGCCGCCGGAGTTGTTGCAGATCCCGCCGACCACCGATGCCCCGATGCAGGATGAACCAATGACCGAGTGCGGCTCGCGGCCCAGCGGCTTCAGCGCTTTTTCCAGCGAATAGAGCGTCGTGCCGGGATAAGCCAGCACCTGCTCGCCTTTATCCAGCAGATGCAGTTTATCCAGGCGCAGAGTGCTGATAATCACGATATCGCGGTCATAATCGTTGCCGTTCGGCGTTGAGCCTTCGGTCAGGCCGGTGTTGGCCGCCTGCATCAGAATGATTTTGTCGGCGTTGACGCAGGCGTTCAGCACGCGCCACAGCTCCAGCAGCGTACCGGGAAAGACCACCGCCAGCGCGTCGCCCTGGCCGGAGCGAAAGCCTTTACGGTAGCGCTGGGTTTTAGCCGGGTCGGTGAGCAGATGGGACGAGCCGACCAGACGGGTGAGTTCAGCCAGAAAAGCGTTGTTATTGGTTGTTGCAGATGACATGTTCCACTCCTTGTGGTGGTACAAAATTATCAAAAATAAGAATAGCGCTTTGTATGACAATTTGATGCATCAATGTTTCGAAAAATCAGAGAACAACGCGCGCTTTATTCAGGCGTCTCGTTTATGTTTATGGCAGACTTCGACTTTTGCTATCTTTTCGCCGATCTGGTCGACTGGAACAATGAGGGATAAAAATGAAATGGCTTTGTACTGTAGGCGTCGCTGTGAGCCTGGCGCTGCAACCCGCGCTGGCGGATGAATTGTTCGGCAATCATCCTCTAACGCCGCAGGCGCGGGATGCGTTTGTGACGGAACTGCTGACGAAAATGACGGTGGATGAAAAAATCGGTCAGCTGCGCTTAATTAGCGTCGGCCCGGATAACCCGAAAGAGGCCATCCGCGAAATGATCAAAGAAGGTCAGGTGGGGGCGATTTTTAACACCGTGACCCGCCATGATATCCGCACTATGCAGGATCAGGTGATGGAACTCAGCCGCCTGAAAATTCCGCTGTTTTTCGCCTATGACGTGCTCCACGGTCAGCGCACCGTTTTCCCGATTAGCCTTGGTCTGGCCTCCTCTTTTAACCTCGACGCGGTGAATACCGTCGGGCGAGTATCGGCGTACGAAGCGGCCGATGATGGCCTGAACATGACCTGGGCGCCGATGGTCGACGTCTCCCGTGACCCGCGCTGGGGCCGCGCCTCGGAAGGATTCGGGGAAGATACCTACCTGACTACCGAGATGGGCAGGGCGATGGTGGAGTCGATGCAGGGGAAAAGCCCGGCCGATCGCTACTCGGTGATGACCAGCGTCAAGCACTTTGCGGCCTACGGCGCGGTCGAAGGCGGCAAAGAGTACAACACCGTTGATATGAGTCCGCAGCGCCTGTTCAACGACTATATGCCGCCGTACAAAGCGGGGCTGGATGCGGGCAGCGGCGCGGTCATGGTGGCCCTTAACTCGCTTAACGGCACCCCGGCGACCTCCGACGCCTGGCTGCTCAAGGACGTGCTGCGCGACCAGTGGGGCTTTAAAGGCATCACCGTCTCCGACCATGGGGCCATCAAGGAGCTGATTAAACACGGCGTGGCGTCGGACCCGGAAAACGCGGTGCGCGTGGCGCTGAAGTCCGGCATCAACATGAGCATGAGCGACGAGTACTACAGCAAGTATCTGCCCGGGCTGGTGAAGTCCGGGAAGGTGACGATGGCGGAGCTGGATGACGCGACCCGCCACGTGCTGAACGTCAAATACGATATGGGCCTGTTTAACGACCCCTACAGCCACCTGGGGCCGAAAGATTCCGACCCGCAGGATACCAACGCCGAAAGCCGCCTGCATCGCAAAGACGCGCGCGAAGTGGCGCGCGAAAGCCTGGTGCTGCTGAAAAACCGTCTCGATACGCTGCCGCTGAAAAAATCGGGCACTATCGCGGTGATCGGCGCCCTGGCCGACAGCAAGCGCGACATGATGGGCAGCTGGTCGGCGGCGGGCGTTGCCGATCAGTCGGTGACCGTGCTGACCGGTATGCAGAACGCGCTGGGCGACAAAGGCAAGATTATCTATGCCAAAGGCGCCAACGTGACCGACGATAAAGGCATCGTCGACTTCCTCAATCTGTATGAGAAAGCGGTGCAGGTTGACTCGCGCTCGCCGCAGGAGATGATTGACGAAGCGGTGGCGGCGGCGAAGCAGTCTGACGTGGTGGTTGCCGTGGTGGGTGAGGCGCAGGGCATGGCCCACGAAGCCTCCAGCCGCACCGACATCACCCTGCCGCCGAGCCAGCGCGCCCTGATTAGCGCCCTGAAAGCGACCGGCAAGCCGTTGGTGCTGGTGCTGATGAACGGCCGTCCGCTGGCGCTGGTGAAAGAAGATCAGCAGGCCGATGCGATCCTCGAAACCTGGTTTGCCGGTACCGAAGGCGGTAACGCGATTGCCGATGTGCTGTTCGGCGACTACAACCCGTCGGGCAAGCTGCCGATGTCCTTCCCGCGCTCGGTTGGGCAGATCCCCACCTACTACAGCCATCTCAACACCGGTCGTCCGTACAATGCGGATAAGCCGAACAAGTACACCTCGCGCTACTTTGACGAGGCCAACGGTCCGCTCTATCCGTTTGGCTACGGCCTCAGCTACACCACCTTTAGCGTTTCCGACGTGAAAATGTCGGCGCCGACCCTGCAACGTGACGGCAAAGTGACCGCCAGCGTGCAGGTGACCAATACCGGCAAGCGCGAAGGGGCGACGGTGATTCAGCTTTATCTGCAGGACGTTACCGCTTCCATGAGCCGTCCGGTGAAAATGCTGCGCGGCTTTAAAAAGGTGACCCTTAAGCCGGGCGAGACGCAAACCGTCAGCTTCCCGATTGACGTTGAGGCGCTGAAGTTCTGGAACCAGCAGATGAAGTACGACGCCGAGCCGGGTAAATTCAACGTCTTTATCGGCGTCGATTCCGCCCGCGTGAAGCAGAGCGAGTTTGAACTGCTGTAATGGCGATTTGTCGCCCGGGTAAGGCGCCAGTCGCAGCCCGGGAACACGCTTTCCGTTATCCTAAAGGCCGATTAATCGGCCTTTTCTTTTTCCGCTCCGCCCTAAATGAACTACGCTTTTCTCTTAAGCTCCTGTTAATGGAGCGCAAATTAAAGAGGGACGCGAGGATGATAAAGGCAAGTGTTTGGTCAGGCGCGCTGGCGCTGGCGGCCCTGATTAGCCTGCCGCTGCAGGCGGCCGAGCCGGTTAAGGTCGGCTCAAAAATTGACACCGAAGGGGCGCTGCTCGGCAATATTATTTTGCAGGTGCTGGAAAGTCATGGGGTGAAAACCGTCAATAAAATCCAGCTCGGCACCACCCCGGTGGTGCGCGGGGCGATAACCGCCGGTGAGCTGGATATTTACCCGGAATATACCGGCAACGGCGCGTTCTTCTTCAAAGAGGAGAACGACCCGGCGTGGAAAAACGCGCAGCAGGGATACGAAAAAGTCAAAAAGTTGGACGCGGAAAAGAATAAGCTCATCTGGCTCACCCCGGCTCCGGCCAACAATACCTGGACTATCGCCGTCCGTCAGGATCTGGCGGAGAAAAACCACCTCGCCTCATTAAGCGACCTCGCCGGCTATCTGCAAAAGGGCGGCGACTTTAAGCTGGCCGCCTCGGCGGAGTTTATTGAACGCCCGGACGCGCTGCCGGCGTTTGAAAAAGCCTACGGCTTTACGCTCAAGCAAGAGCAACTGCTGTCGCTGGCGGGCGGCGATACGGCGGTCACCATCAAAGCGGCGGCGCAGCAAACCTCCGGCGTGAATGCGGCGATGGCCTACGGTACCGATGGCCCGGTCGCCGCGCTGGGTCTGCAAACCCTGAGCGACCCGAAGGGCGTGCAGCCGATTTATGCGCCCACCCCGGTAGTGCGTGAAGCGGTGTTAAAAGCCTATCCGCAGATAGCCGATTGGCTACAGCCGGTATTTGCCAGCCTGGATGAAAAGACGCTGCAAAAGCTGAACGCCAGCATTGCGGTAGAGGGGCTGGATGCGAAGAAAGTCGCCGCCGACTATCTGCAACAAAAAGGGCTGCTGAAGTAGCGCGCGCGTGACGATTCGTTGCGGTAACCGGGTTGCGCTGCTGCTGGCGTTGCTACTGCTGCTGGCGATGGCGCTGCCGTTTATCAATTATGCCCCTAACCGGCTGTTATCCGGCGAGGGGCGTTGGCTATGGCAGGTCTGGCCGTGGCTGGCGGGGGGGCAGGCGGCGGTCGCGCTGCTGATAGCGCTGCTGAGCTGGCGTTCAGGGCGCCTCCCGCTGCTGCTTATCTTCCTGCTAGCGGATCTGCTGCTGCCTTTATTGCTGTGGGGGGCCGGCAGGGCGGCGGTGCAGCTGGCCCAGAACGGTTCTCCTTTAGCCCGCACCTCGCCGGGCAGCGGTCTGTGGCTGGCGCTGGCGCTTTGCCTGCTTATTGCCAGCGATGCGGTTCGTCGCCTGACCTCCCGCGCCCTGTGGCGCTGGCTGCTAAATGCGCAAATCTGGCTGCTGCCCGCGCTGCTGCTGGGACTCGGCGCGCTCAATGACCTCTCTTTGCTGAAAGAGTATTTCAATCGCCGCGATGTTTTTGACGATGCCCTGTCTCAGCATCTGCTCCTGCTGTTCGGCACCCTGCTGCCGGGGCTGCTGATTGGGCTACCCATTGGCGTTTGGCTCTGGCGGTATCCCCGCTGGCAATCGCCGGTTTTTGCGGTTCTCAACGTGATTCAGACCGTTCCCTCCGTCGCGTTATTTGGCCTGCTTATCGCGCCGCTGGCCGGGCTGGCGCGGGAGTTTCCCTCGCTGGCGCAGATCGGCGTTTCCGGGACCGGCATGACGCCAGCGCTGATCGCGCTAGTGCTGTATGCGCTATTGCCGCTGGTGCGCGGGGTGACGACCGGCCTGCAGCAGGTGCCGGGTGAAGCGCTGGAGAGCGCGGCGGCGATGGGGATGAGCGGCGGGCAGCGCTTTCGCCAGATACAGCTACCGCTGGCCTTGCCCGTACTGTTGCGCAGCCTGCGGGTGGTTAGCGTGCAAACCGTCGGTATGGCGGTGGTGGCGGCTCTGATCGGCGCGGGCGGTTTCGGCGCGCTGGTTTTCCAGGGGCTGCTCAGCAGCGCGCTGGATCTGGTGCTGCTGGGGGTAATCCCGACCATCGCGCTGGCGGTGGTGGTGGATGCGTTATTCGCGCTGTGGGGCGCATTACTGAAAGGAGAGGCCGGTGATTGAGTTTGACGGCGTCAACAAAGCCTTTGCCGGACAGCCTGCGGTGAAAGACCTCAATCTGCATCTGAGCGAGGGGGCATTTTCGGTGCTGATCGGCACCTCCGGTTCGGGGAAGTCGACCACGCTGAAGATGATTAATCGTCTGGTGGAGCACGATAGCGGGACGATCCGTTTCGCCGGGCAGGATATCCGCCAGCAGCCGGTGCTCGAACTGCGCCGCAAAATGGGCTACGCCATCCAGTCCATCGGCCTGTTTCCCCACTGGACGGTGGCGCAGAACATTGCCACCGTCCCGCAGCTGCTGAAGTGGTCGCGACAGAAAACCCAGGCGCGAATCGATGAACTGATGGCCTTGCTGGGGCTGGAGCCCGGCCTGCGCGAACGCTACCCGCATCAGCTTTCCGGCGGGCAGCAGCAGCGCGTCGGCGTGGCGCGCGCGCTGGCGGCCAACCCGGAAGTGCTGCTGATGGATGAGCCCTTCGGCGCGCTCGATCCGGTGACGCGCGAAGCCTTGCAGAAGGAGATGATCCGCATTCATCGCCTGCTGGGTCGCACGATAGTGCTGGTAACCCACGATATCGATGAGGCGCTGCGGCTGGCGGACCATCTGGTGTTGATGGACGGCGGCGAAGTGGTACAGCAGGGGGAGCCGCTGCAGATGCTGCTTGAGCCGAAAAATGCGTTTGTGCAGACCTTCTTTGGCCGCAGCGAACTGGGCGTGCGCCTGCTATCGCTGCGCGGCGTCGGCGATTATCTGCGCCGCGACGAGCGCCTGGCGGGGGATGCGTTAAACGTGGCGATGACCCTGCGCGAGGCGCTGTCGCAGTTCGTTGCCCATCGCCGCGAGGTGCTGCCGGTGGTCGATGAGCAGGGAGAGGCCTGCGGGACGCTGCATTTTGCCGACCTGCTGCGTGAGGAGGCCCGGCGTGAAGGCGCTGCGTGATCCGCTGCTGTGGCTCAGCGCCATGTTTATCGCGCTGCTGCTGGCGTTGCCCTACAGCGCGCCGCTGTTCAGCGCGCTGTTTCCCGAGCTGCCGCGTCCGGTTTATCAGCAGGAGAGTTTTGTCTCTCTCACCCTGGCGCACTTTTGGCTGGTGGCACTCTCCAGCCTGGCGGCGACGATCGTGGGCGTCGGGGCCGGGATTGCGGTCACCCGTCCGGGAGGACATGAGTTTCGTCCGCTGGTAGAGACCATCGCCGCAATGGGGCAGACGTTTCCGCCGGTCGCGGTGCTGGCGATTGCGGTTCCGGTGATGGGATTTGGCTGGCAGCCCGCGCTGATCGCGCTGGCGCTGTATGGCATATTACCGGTTTTGCAGGGCACGCTGGCCGGAATTGGGGCGGTACCGTCCGGGGTATTAACTATCGCTCAGGGGATGGGAATGAGCGGCTGGCAGAGACTGATGAAGGTTGAGCTGCCGCTGGCGGCGCCGGTGATGCTCGCCGGAATTCGTACCTCGACTATCGTCAATATCGGTACGGCGACCATTGCTTCAACCGTTGGCGCGAATACGCTCGGTACGCCGATTGTTATCGGCCTCAGCGGATTTAATACCGCTTATGTCATTCAGGGGGCGCTGCTGGTGGCGCTGGCGGCGATTATCGTCGACCGCGGTTTTGAACGGCTGAACCGGCGGATCAGCCGACACCGCCGCGAACAATAAATGAATAACCGGCCAGCATCACGCCGCCGATGCCGCTGATGGCCATAAATAAGAACAGGGTAATCACCGCAATTTTCGCTGGCTTCATAATAGGCTCCTGATGTTAACGCAGGGATTATACGGTGAAGCGCAGGTGTTAATAAAACATTAATTGCTTTTTAGCGACGACAATATCCCCGGCTCGCGCTGCGCTTAGCAGGGCTACGGACCCACAGCAATCTGCGATCCGGTAGCCCGGACAGGCGCGTCAGGCGCCGCCTCCGGGAGACGCGGCGGTGGCGTGATTGAGCCAGATAATCTGCCCCTGCTGCTCCCAGAGACGCATTTGGTTGACCTGGGCGCTGCAGGGCGTCTCTCCGCACCAGACCATCAACGTACTCTCGGGGAAAAGTTCCGGCCGGAGCTGGTTTAGCGAATGGGCGAGAATATCCACCCGCCAGCCCTGCTCACTGGCTATCCATCCCTCCAGCCATAGCCGGGTAATATCGCTAACGTTCCAGCCCACAACCAGCGCATGGTTACCGGGATATTTTGCCGTGGATGACAGACTGCGGGCGATATGATTAATCAAAATACCGTCAAGGATGCCACGCAGCGCCAGCAACGTCGGCTGCGGGCTAAGCAGGCGCTGGCGTAAAGGGTTAATCAGGTGCTTGACCAGAATTTGCGCAGAGTCGCTGTGGTTGCGCTCCTTAAGCCACATGCGCAGGCGATGATAGCTACCGGTTTGCAAATAGCCGAGCAGGATCTCCTGCTGAGCGCGCCAGCCGTCGGCCACCTCTTGCTCGTTATCCATCAGCAGCGTTTTCACTTTCCCGACCTGCACGCCGGACTCAATCCAGCGCTTAATTTCGCGAATGCGGTCTATTTCATATTCGTTGAACAGGCGATGACCGCCGTCGGTACGCTGGGGTTTCAGTAATCCGTAGCGCCGCTGCCAGGCGCGTAACGTCACGGGATTGATATCGCAAAGCTGGGCAACTTCGCCGATTGTATAAAGCGCCATTTTCTCCTCCCGCTGTGTTCTCCTCCATTAACTGTAGAAGCTGTTTGCCGAAGCGGGAATTTTTGTCTGTTTTTTGTACAAAAATGGACCGTCGAGACGCGGAGAAGTGTGATCTTAACCATGAATTATCATTTTCATGTATTGCTTCAAAGAAAGTTATAAGCAAGCAGTGTATGTTACGCGCTTTCAAATGAAGTGTGGTCTGCGGGTATGTACGAGTTCGATCTGGTGTTGCTGCTGCTTCAGCAGATGTGCGTGTTTTTGGTCATCGCGTGGCTGATGAGCAAAACGCGGCTGTTCATCCCGTTAATGCAGGTCACCGTCCGATTACCGCACAAGCTGCTGTGCTACGTGACCTTTTCCATTTTCTGCATCCTCGGCACATACTTCGGCCTGCATATCGAAGACTCGATCGCCAATACGCGGGCCATCGGCGCGGTAATGGGCGGCCTGCTGGGCGGCCCGGTAGTCGGCGGTCTGGTGGGGCTGACCGGCGGCCTTCACCGCTACTCGCTGGGCGGCATGACGGCGCTGAGCTGCATGGTGTCCACCATCGTCGAGGGTCTACTCGGCGGCCTGGTGCACAGCATTCTGGTCAAACGCGGGCGGCCGGATAAAGTCTTTAGCCCGCTTACCGCCGGCGCGATCACCTTTTTCGCCGAAATGGTGCAGATGCTGATTATTCTACTTATCGCTCGCCCGTTCGAAGATGCGCTGCATCTGGTACAGAGCATCGCCGCGCCCATGATGGTTACCAACACCGTCGGGGCGGCGCTGTTTATGCGCATCCTGCTGGATAAGCGGGCGATGTTTGAAAAATATACCTCGGCTTTCTCAGCCACGGCGCTGAAGGTTGCCGCGTCGACGGAAGGGATCCTGCGTCAGGGATTTAACGAAGAGAACAGCATGAAGGTCGCGCAGGTGCTGATCCAGGAGCTGGATATCGGCGCGGTGGCGATAACCGATCGCGATAAGCTGCTGGCGTTTACCGGGATCGGCGACGATCACCACCTTCCCGGTAAACCCATCTCTTCGCTGTATACCCAAAAGGCGATAGATTCCGGCGAAGTCGTTTACGCCGACGGCAACGAAGTGCCTTACCGCTGCTCGATTCATCCCAACTGTAAGCTAGGATCGACGCTGGTTATCCCGCTGCGCGGCGAAAATCAGCGGGTGATCGGCACCATTAAGCTCTATGAAGCGAAAAACCGCCTGTTCAGCTCGATCAACCGTACGCTGGGAGAGGGGATTGCGCAGCTGCTGTCGGCGCAGATCCTGGCCGGTCAGTATGAACGGCAAAAAGCGCTGCTGACGCAATCGGAAATCAAACTGCTGCACGCCCAGGTGAACCCGCATTTCCTGTTCAACGCGCTGAATACGCTAAAAGCGGTGATTCGCCGCGATAGCGACCAGGCCGGACAGCTGGTGCAGTATCTGTCGACCTTTTTTCGCAAAAACCTGAAGCGGCCTGCGGAAATCGTCACCCTGGCGGATGAAATTGAGCATGTGAACGCCTATCTGCAGATTGAGAAAGCGCGTTTTCAGGCCAATTTACAGATTCAGATGCTGGTGCCCGAAGCGCTGGGACAGCATCAGCTTCCGGCGTTTACCCTGCAGCCAATCGTCGAAAACGCCATTAAACACGGGACTTCGCAGCACCTCGGGGTGGGCGAGATCACCATCCGCGCCAGTCAACACGAACGCTGGCTGCAGCTGGATATTGAAGATAATGCCGGGCTGTACCAGGACAAACCCAGCGCCAGCGGGCTGGGCATGAACCTGGTCGACCGCCGGCTGCGGGCGCGCTTCGGCGCCGACTGCGGGATCACCGTAACCTGCGAACCGGAATGTTTTACCCGCGTCACGCTGAGACTGCCTGTGGAGGACAACGCATGTTAAAAGTATTAATTGTCGACGACGAGCCGCTGGCGCGTGAAAACCTGCGTATTTTGCTGGAGACCCAGCCTGATATTGAGATCGTCGGCGAATGCGGGAATGCCGTCGAAGCGATTGGCGCGGTGCACAAGCTGCGCCCGGACGTGCTGTTTCTGGATATCCAGATGCCGCGCATCAGCGGCCTGGAGATGGTCGGCATGCTCGATCCCGAGCATCGCCCCTATATCGTCTTCCTCACCGCGTTTGACGAGTACGCGGTGAAGGCCTTTGAAGAGCACGCGTTTGATTATTTACTGAAGCCGATTGAATCCGCCCGGCTGGAAAAAACGCTGGTTCGTCTGCGCCAGGAGCGCAGCCTGCAGGATATGACCGTCCTCGACGATACTCAGCAGGCGCTGAAGTACATTCCCTGCACCGGACACAGCCGGATCTGGCTGCTGCAGATGGAAGACGTGGCCTTCGTCAGCAGCCGGATGAGCGGGATTTACGTCACCGACTGCGAAGGAAAGGAGGGCTTTACCGAGCTGACCCTGCGCACCCTGGAGAGCCGCACGCCGCTGCTGCGCTGCCATCGCCAGTACCTGGTCAACATGTCCCATCTCAAGGAGATCCGCTTTGAGGAGAACGGCCAGGCGGAGCTGCTGATGCGCGCCGGGCAAACGGTACCGGTCAGCCGCCGCTATCTGAAGAGCCTGAAAGAGGCGATTGGGCTGTAAAATGGCGGAATCGTGATAGACTGAGCGGCAGAATTTTTCATCATGAAGGCAATATGATCAGTAACGATATCTTACGTAGCCTGCGCTACACCCTGAAAACCAACAACAACGGCCTGGTAAGTATTTTTGCGCTGGCGGATGCGCCGGTGAGCGCGGAACAGCTGGTTCCCTGGCTGAAAAAAGAAGACGAAGAGGGGTTTGCGCGCTGCCCGGATATTGTGCTGTCCAATTTCCTTAACGGCCTGATTTACGCGAAGCGCGGTAAAGATGAATCCGCGCCGCCGCTCGCTGTCGAGCGCCGGGTCAACAACAACATCGTGCTGAAAAAGCTGCGAATCGCCTTCTCCCTGAAGACGGATGATATTCTCGCTATCCTCACCCAGCAGAAATTCCGCGTCTCCATGCCGGAAATCACCGCCATGATGCGCGCCCCGGAGCATAAAAACTTCCGCGAATGCGGCGACCAGTTCCTGCGCTACTTCCTGCGCGGGCTGACCGAGCGTGAACACGCGAAATCCTGATATGCCTCCCCCGGCTTGCGGCGTAAACGCCTGAACCGGGCTACCCGAAGGCACGGCCCCGTAACCCGGCTTGCGTAGCGCCAGCCGGGAATTCTCCAGACCAGGCAAGGCTATTTCACTTCTTTAAAACCCTGCGATTTCAGCAATTTCTCCGACTCGCTCAGCGAAATAAACTTTTGTGAACAGTCGGAAAAGCTGGCCCCCGGCAGGTGACATAGCTCGCTGATTTTAGCCTGATTAAAGTCGATGGAGAGGTGTTCCTGCGCGACGTTCTCTTTATAGTCGACGCTGTGGGTAACGCCTTTGATTTTGCTGTAGGCCGCGCCGATAGGGTCGATGACCTTGCGCGCCTGCTCTTCGTTGCTCACCCCGAGCGATTTATAGGGGATAGTGTTATCCGCGTCCTGGCGGGTAACGACATCGTCTTTGTAGTGATAGGTGTAGGTCAGGTCAACGCCGTTGATCGTGTTGTTGAACGTTTTGACCTCATCTTTGTTGTTATCGCAGCCGACAAGCGTGGCCATCAATAGCGTTGCGCCCAGAGCGACGGTGATCCTGCGGTTAAATTTCATTATCATTCCTTGTTAATCAATCATCATCTCTAATTGTATACAGAGTTGCGCGATGGTGCTGAGCGTATCCTCGGCGGTGGCCGTTTCGCTCTCGCCCAGTTGCTGAAGCAGACGCGCAAGATGGCTAAAACCCTGGTTCGTCAACTCGCCGCCCAGCGTGGCGGCCTCGCGAAACAGGCTCTTTTGCTGATAGCGCAGGCCGTTGTGCGCTATCTGGATCAGTAGCGTCCGGGCGCGCTGCAACAGGCTCAGGGCCGGCGAGCGCGGCGGCAGTACATCGCCAACAGGCAACGGCGCGACGGGAAGCGGCTCGGCGTTCAGCGCCCAGGCGCGGGTACGGGTCATCATGACCAGCGGCTCCAGGCTAAGCTGCCCGTGATGAAAGCTGACCAACCCGGAAACCATCACCACCGGATCGTCCTCTTGTCTGAGCAGCGCCGCCATCCGCTCAACGGCATACGGCGCGCTGGCGGAGGCGGGAAGGGACAAGTACAAAACGTTGTTTTCTCCCACGCCGCTGAGGACCTGCGCATCCAGCGTTTGCCGGGCGGCGTCCCATCCGACGGCAAGGCAGGCCTCCACCGGCAGAATAAACAGGTTATCAACCTGATTGAGCGGGCGCACCCAGGCCGGGGGGCGCTGGCGCAGATACTCACGCAGGGCCGCGGCGCCCGGCTGCCGCAGCGGCGCGCTGAGCAAAAGCCAGGCATCTTCGGTGAGCGGAAGGCTGCTGCTCAGGCGCTGACGGGCGCCCAGCAGCAGCTCGCCGCCGGCAGTGCGGCGCGCTGACCGGGTAATGATTTGCCCGCCCGCCAGTATGCCGGCCTGAAAGGTAAACAGGCGGCGCTGCCATAGCGGATTTTGCGCCCGTTCAGCCAGCGGCCAGCGGTGCGACAGATGCAAAATGCTGCCGGTATCCGGATCGCTAAACCAGAGACGTAAGCCGTACTGCTGGTTATCCTGCCAGCCGCGCATGCCAAGGGAAATCAGCCGCAGATGATCGAGCTGCGCTTCACCGGCAATACCCTGACCGACGACGGTGCGCCACGGCAGGGGCGGCGTCTGGCCGGCATCGGCAAGCTGCGCCATTCGGTCGGCGCTCTCAAGACGGGCATTAAGGCCCGCGAGCTGGGCCAGCAGCTGCTCAGGCACGTAGTGGCTGGCGCGCTGCTGGCAGGCATCGACGCCTTCGCGCAGCTCGGCAAGCGCGCCGATGACCCAGCGCCAGTTGGCCGCATGCGCTGCGCGCTGCGCGCGGGTGAACGCGGCTTCGAAGCTGATTGGCGGCTGGCTGACGCCGTTTTGCCACAGCAGTTGGCTTAGCTGATGGAGGCTTTGTCGACAGGCTTCGCCCTCGGGCGTAGCAAAAGGTCCGCCGCGGGCGGCGACCCTGCGGCTGCGGGTTTGCCAGACCAGATGCGTAAAGCCCGGCTGTTGGGCTTCGGCGTCGGTAAAGGCCTGCACCGCCAGCGCGATATGCTCGCACAGGGAGCCTTCGATGCAGTCGCAGCGGGCAAAGCGGATACTGCTGCGGGAATAAAAACGCACATCGCTCATCGGCAGCTTTGCCGACGGCGTTTCGTTGGGTCGGCAGAACAATTCCACCGTCAGCCCTTTATCCGCCAGCTGCTGCGCCCGCTTGAGAATCGACTCGGGCAGGGTGGCCAGCTCCTCCTGCCACAGGCCGGGATGCCAGCGCTCGTCAGCGTTTGGCTCCCCTTCAGGAGCCGCGTGACCGGCGTTGGCGCGCTGATAGCTCAGGATAAGCATCACGCGATGGCGGCACATGCCGCTAGCGCCGCAGGTACAGCTGGACTCTTTGAGGGCCCGATCTTTTTCCAGCCGGGTACGGGTACCATCGCGAAAAACGGCGGTCAGCGTACCGGCCTCATCCTGCTCCAGCGCGGGGATATTGCCGTTATCCAGCTCTTTTTGAGCGCGTTTCACAAACCCGGCGTTGCTCAGCGCGGTGAGCGCCTGCGGCGTGAGCTCCAGTAATTCAGGGCGTAAAGGCATCATGATTGTAAATTCTCCGCCAGCCAGGAGGCGAGCTCGCCGGGCGTCATGGCGGCGATTTGCGCCCCGACGTTGACCAGCGACTGGGCCATTTCATGGTCATAACAGGGGGACGCCGCGTCGTCCAGCGCCGCCAGGCCGAGGACTTTGATGCCGCTTTGTACGCTCTGCTTGACCTGGTTAATCAACAGCGAGTTCGCTCCGCCTTCAAAAAAGTCGCTCACCAGCACAATCACGCTCTTGTGCGGTTGCTCAATCAGCTGCCGCGCATACTCTACGGCCTGGGCGATATGGGTGCCGCCGCCGAGCTGAACTTTCATCAGCAGCTCGACCGGGTCGGCGACATCCGCCGTGAGATCCACCACGCTGGTGTCGAACGCCACGAGGTGCGTGCGAATGCCGGGCAGCTGCCATAAGCAGGCCGCCATGACCGCGGAATGAATCACGGAATCCACCATTGAACCGCTCTGATCGACCAGCAAAATCAGCTGCCATTTTTCGCTGTGGCGCTTCACGCGGCTGATAAACTTTGGCGATTCAATGTACAGCTTGCCGCGCTGCGGGTCCCAGTGCTGGAGGTTGGCGCGCAGGGTGCCTTTGAAATCAAAGTTGCGCGCCAGCGGGATGCGCGAAGGCCGCTGCCGGTCGCGCGCGCCGGAAAACGCCTGACGAACCTCTTTTGCCAGCTGGGCCATAATTTGCTCCACCACCTGGCGCACCAGCTGTCGGGCGGCGTTCAGCACGTCAGGATTCATCAGATGTTTGGTATGCAGCACCGCGCGCAGCAGGCTTTCGGAGGGTTGAATTCGTTCCAGCACTTCCAGATTCGTCACCACCTCGTCAATGCCGTAGCGCAGCACCGCATCGCTCTCCAGCCGCTCGATAACCGGCTGCGGAAACAGCATATGAATGGCGTTGATCCACTCCGGCGTCGTCAGGTCGGACTCTTCCAGCCCGCCCAGCCGTTCGCCCCGCTGCAGCCGTTGCGGATCGCGGCCGTAAAGCCACTCCAGGGCCCGGTCTACCTGGCGGGCACGCTCGTCGAGACCGCCGAGGCTATTGTCGGCGGCCGGGCCCAGAATCAGCCGCCAGCGCTGGAGTTCACGGGTTGTCAAAATATCGGATAGCGGATGCATTAGCGTCCTCCCCAGTGGCGAAGCGCCGCCAGCGCCTGCTGCTCCAACAGCTGGTGATGGATTAACCGCTGCGGCGAGCAGGAAACCGGCGCCTGTAGCGCATGGGTCGGCAGCATGGTCATGTGATAGTGATCGAGCACCTGGCGGGCCAGCGCGCCGCGTTCGCGGGGCGGCAGCCAGGCCATCGCCGCGCGTAAATCCGGCAGCGCGAGAATAAACTCCTCTTCCGCCAGACGGGCGAGACGCTCGCTGAAGCCAGCGATAAAGGCGGGCTGACAGGCAAGCTGATGGCGGGCCAGCGCCAGCATGCCATGTACCGCCTCTCCCAGACGCTGCGCGGGCAGCCGCATCAGCGCGCCAAGCGCCGCGCCGCGGTCGAGCGGTGCGGCATCGGCTGCGTGAATTCGCCGTTCAAGCAGCGCGAGAGCGGCGCTGAGCGAAACGCCCGGTAAAACGCTGCCGCTGTGGAGATCGCGCAGGATGTGGCACAGGGTCTGCCAGCTATGCAGATGGGCGTGAAACTGCTTCTCGTCGGCGACGCCGCTGGATTCGCAGAGCCACAGCGTCCGGTCAAGCGCCGCGCTGAGCGTGATTTCCAGCACGGCGGCGTTCTGCATGCCGCCGATGTCATCCCGCTGCCAGAGGGCATACAGCACCTCCAGCGCCGGCCCCATTTCGGCAAACTGGCTCTCTTCGGCAATCAGTTGCGCCAGCTGTTCCAGCATCTGCTGGCTAAAGGTGGCGAGCCCCGCCAGCGCCGCCTGATTGAGGCTGGCGGCGAGGCTTTTGATGCCAAAGGAGGAGAGAATATTCCCTTCCAGCCGCCGTCGCGCGGCATCCGCGAGGGAGGCGCCGTAGCGGGCGGATTCAATCAGGACGGCATGCTGTTCCATGGTGCGAAACACTCCCCAGCGCTCTTCGCCATCGCCGGAAAGGGCTACCGCGCTGCCGGTTCGCTGCTGGAACCCGGGGATCTCAAGAATGGCCAGCCGGTGTAATACCTGACTTTTCGCTAATCCGTCGGGCGCAAAGCGGTTGAGGTTCAGATTCGCCGGCGGGGCAATCCCGACGCGCGCCAGCTCGCGTTCGACGTCCTGCGGCAGCGGCGGCAGCGGCGTTCCCGGCGCGAGCTTGCCGAAATCCGCCCCCGCCAGCGCATCCACGATGGTCAGCAGAATAGGATCGGTTTGCGGATGGATGGCGCCGCGATAGCTCCACGGCAGCGGGGCGTTTAGCGCTTCTTTGATTAACGAGCCCGCCAGCGCGTCAAGCCAGTCGCAGCGCAGGGGCTGGGTATGGCCGCGCATCCGGGCCAGCGCCATGGCGCGCAGATGGGCGGCTGCCAAATCGGCGGTTGAGGCCGGAAGGCGATGCTGACGCAGGCGGGCGAGCAGGGTTTTCAGCAGCTGTTCCCCGGCCTGCCGCTGACCGAGCTGCCAGCACCAGCGCTGCCAGACCGGCGCCGGCATCCCGGAAAGATAGCCCGCCAGTACGTCCAGCCGCTTTTCGCTGTACGGCGTCAGATAGCAGCCGGTGACGGCATCGGGCGTCGGCGGAGGCGGTAATGCCGGCTCCTGCTCCTGCGCCGGGCAGTTCCGCCACAGGGTAGCCAGCGCCGGAGCGTGCCAGCCGCCGCAGACCACCACCACTGGGCCGTTATTTTGCCGCATCGCCCATGCCAGCCAGCGGGCCATATAAGCTTCCCGTCGCCGGCTGTTTTCGCCGCCGCCGCTGTCGCCGCGTAGCTGGACAAACCAGGTCTCCAGCGCCTGTTTCAGCCCGGCGCGCTGGTTTTCATCTTCGAACAGATGGTCCCACAGCGCGTCGGTATTCTCCATGCCGCTGACCTCGAGCAGGCGCTGATGGTCATCGGCGCGGCGGGCGTCAGAGGGATCGCTGTCGTTGTCGTCCTGCGCCCAGACGGGTAAATCGATAAAGTGGATATGCGCCCCCGTTGCCCGCGCGGCCAGCAGCGCCTGCCACTCCGGCGAGAATTCGGCGAACGGCGTCCAGGCGCTGCGTCCTGCCGCGCCGCCATGCTGCTGCTGGCAGTAGCTGTAGACGGCGATGGGCTGTTGGTGGGGTAAAAAAAGCTCGTCCAGGCGATGGTTAAAATCCGCCGGACCTTCAATCAGAACGTAGCGCGGGCACACGCGTTCTATTCGTTCTTTCACCAGCCTGGCGCAGGCCGGGCTGTGGTGACGAACGCCGATGATTAACGGCTGTTCTGGCATGCGTGTTCCCTCACGGCAGGCGGTGGCGGGCCTGATAATAGGCCTGCCAGTGGGCTTCTTTATGCGTGCCGACGCGTTGTTCAAAATAGCGGCGCAGGCGGGCGCGGTCATCTTCATTGTCTTTCACGATGGTACCGGCGATGCAGTCTACCAGGTCGGCGGGTTCGCCGGCGCGACCGGCGAGGAACCATGCCCGCACGCCGACGGCGTGGGCGACGTTGACCGCTTCGGCGGTGGACATCACCGCGCTGAGGGTATCCATCGCGGTTTTCTTACCCCCGTCGGCGCGCAGATCGCGGAAGGTCTGGATCAGCAGTTCCAGTACGACATCGGGGACTTTATGCGGGATGCCGCTATGCTCCAGCAGGCGAGCCGACGCGTTAGCCACCAGTTCCAGCTCCTGCTGAAAATCCATAATCGGAAAGACGGTTTCGAAGTCGAAGCGGCGTTTTAGCGCCGCGCTCATTTCGTTAACCCCGCGATCGCGGGTATTGGCGGTGGCAATAATATTAAATCCGGCGCGGGCATAGAGCTGGCTATCGTCGCCGGTTAGCTCCGGGATCGCCATGACGCGGTCGGATAGCATCCCCAGCAGGCAGTCCTGAACCTCCAGCGGCGTGCGGGTAATCTCTTCAAAGCGGACGATTTTACCGTCACGCATGCCCTGATACAGCGGGGCGGGCACCAGCGCCTGCGTCGACGGGCCCTGGTTTATCAGCAGCGCATAGTTCCAGGCATATTTGATTTGATCTTCGGTAATCGCCGCGCCGCCCTGAATGGTGAGCCCGGCGTCGCCGCAGATGGCGGTGGCCAGCAGCTCCGAGAGCAGCGATTTAGCCGTACCCGGCTCGCCGACCAGCATCAGGCCGCGCCCGGTCGCCAGCGTGACCAGCATCCGCTCGACGGCGGCCGGACTCATGACCACCTTGCGGCTGATGTCGCGAGCGCTATCGCCAAGGATAAACGCGCGCGCCGCAGGCAGGCTTAGCTGCCAGCCGGGCGGGCAGGGGAAACAGTCGTTCTGCTGCAGCCGGGCGAGCTCATCGGCGTAAAGTATGGCGGCAGGGGGGCGCTGAAGATGTGGTTCCTGTTGTATCATCGTTTCTTCCTTAAAGAGACCGCGGTAATGGGAGCATTTTTATCCTATGTGCAGCGAATAGCGTAAACGCGCTTTGCTTATCCACGGAAAATGACCTCAATCGTGCTTAGCGCCTCGCTGAGATCCTGTGGATCGAGCTGTGAGAACGCAGCGGGCCGTTCGCCATCATAGAGTCTGATGGCGGCAAACCGCTGAGGAGCCTTCGCATCCATGTTGTAGTGCACGAACCCTGGCGTGATTTCCAGAATCAGTCGATGCCGCCCGACATCGTAGCAGAAACGGTTTTCAGCGCCCTGCCACCAGCCGCGACTGCGGATGCCCAATAATTGCCCGCAGGTTGTTGATTTTCCCTGCCAGCGCGTAAGCTCGCTGCGGGCGGTTTCTTCCGCCAGCAGCTGCACCGTCTGGCGCGTTAGCTGGCGGAACGGTGGCAATAGCTGATAATCGGCAAAAATTTGGCTAAATGCTGCCCGCGTCGCGTCATCCATTTCCAGCGGATGAGCAAGGCCGAACAGCGCCTCTTCCGGTAGAGCGATAGGGTCATCCTGGCCATCGCAGAATTCCTCTTCCGCGGCGACGCGAAAGGCGTTGAGCAGGCGACGGGGTTCACTGGCGGCGTAGATTCCCCATACCAGGCGCCGGGTAAGATTGTTGGTCAGCGGATGATCGACAAACAGCGATTGAAACTCCGTTCGCGTCCAGCGCCGTGCCAGCCGCAGGGCGTTTTCCAGATGCGGCAGCAGGCGTTTGGCCACCTGGGCTGCGTCTTTTTTCAGGCCTTTCAGCCTGGCCAGCGCTTCCGCGGCTTTTACCTGGTCATCTTCGGCGCGCAGGCGCGGCAGGCTCTTTTGCCGCGCTCCCTGCTGGTCGTAAATCACCGGCAGCAGATTTTCATCAAAACGGACATAAAAGCCGCGGGAACCAAAATCAAAAGCCAGCGTTTGGGGATCGTCCAGCCCCAGCGTAGGCGTTAGCCGATCCTGCAGCTGCTCTTCGCTGAGATCGCGGGCTTCGGCGACCTCTTTAAGAGACTGCCTGGCGCTTTCGCGCAGCGGGCGGGATTTGGCGCCCTGCGCGATGTGGTGCAGCTGCAGCAGCGCCATATCGCTGCCGATGCGGGTGAGAAGATGCAGCCCGCTGGCGGCGCGGGCGGATTTCCCTTCCTGCGGCCAGGCCAGGATAAGCTGGGTTAAATCACGCACTGTCGCTTCATCGCCAAAAATCCCCAGCGCCTGAAACGCCCAGTTATCTTTGGCTGGGGCTCCGGCAGTCTGCCATGCGTTAAATAAATCCCAGACGAAAGCGGCCAGCGATTGGGGCTGGCAGGCGGCTTTGGCTAAATCCAGCCCACCGTAATGATGGCCGCCCTGGGCGAAGCGCAGCATTTCGCCGAAGATCTCCAGCGCATCGTCGGTCAACGGCTGGTCGGTGCCGATAAGCCGCGGCCTGCGCCAGAGCGTCGGTTGCCAGAAGTCAGGCACTTTTGGAATGCGGACAGGGTAGTTGTCCAGCGGATCCTGCGTCAGCAGCTGTTCCAGCTTCGTCCACAGTGCCGGTTCGTTCCAGCGTTGTGCTACCGCTTTCAGCCGTTCATGGTGGCCTTCCTGGTACAGCAGACGCAGCGCGTTAATAGCCGCCTCGCGGCTATCGCCCGCTTTATCGAACGCCAGTGGGATTAACGCGGCGGCTGCGTGCTCCGGCCACTGCAGGAGCCACTGACGAGCCAGTTGGCTGTGCGCCTGCAAGCGTCGCCAGACGCGGGCCATCGGTAGCGCCAGCTCCGTTGCGCCGAGATGCGTCAGCAGGGGGAAGATCTCCTTTGGCCGATGCTGCAGCGCCAGCAGCAGGCCGGGTAGGGCATCGGTCCCGAGAATGCTCAGCGCATATTCGGCGCCGACAAATCTAAAGTTAGCGGCATTGATGCCCTGCCAGGCCACCAGCGCCCGCTCGCGAGGCAACTGCATAAGCAGATAAAGATTCCAGCAGTCGTTAGGGTTGTAGGCCTTTACCAGGTAATCCCCCCATGCCTCCAGTAGCGTAGCGATATCGAAGTTTTGCAGTGCGTGGCAGGCGTTGCCCCACCAGACATAGCGATGAAAATATTTCTCCGTATCGAAATGGTCCCGCTTGCTGCATAACGTGTACTGGTGGAACAGGTATTCAATACTCTGAAAGCCCAGCTCCTGCATGACGATGGTGCAACCTATGCTGGCGAGACGTTCATCGAGCGGAAGGTTATTAAAGAAACAGGCGGGTTTGCTGGCAGCCAGCGCTTCCCGCTCTCCTGGCTGCCAGTGCTCCTGAGGCGCAACGGTCAGCGACGTTAGCGCAAAACGCGGGGGCGCGACTTTTTTCTTTTTGCTGCGCCACGGCGGCGAGCGCAGGATCTGCGGCAGACAGGAGCGATCGGTTGCCAGCGTAACGTCTGAAGGCATCGATGGTCGGCTGGCCGCCAGAAGTTCCTGTGCCTTCGTGCTTAGCCAGGGAGTAACCTGCTCAGCCAGCTGAGGATGCGTATTGAGCAGCGTCCGCAGCAGCATTCTCCAGCTTTCTTCACGCTTTTTCTGCTGCTGTGGACGCTTTTTCTCTGCGATCTCAGGATAGCCCGGACGAGCGGGCGGTTCCGGCAGCGCCAGCAATTCCGCTACAGCGGCCAGAGCGGCATGGGGATATTTTTTGGCGAATGTTGACACGCGCTGCTGGCTGGGTTTGTTTTTATCCGCCACCAGCAGCAGCAGCCGGATAGCCTGCGGATGGTTAATTTGCGCCAGCAGGCTGCCGCAGTCATCCCGGTGCGCATATATCGCCAGCCTGGGGATCGCCGCCAGCCCCTGCTCGCGCAGCAGGGCCGCGCAGGCGGAGTAACCGTAGCGGTTTTCGTCGCACATCTCGCTGGCCTGACAATCGGTAAAGACATCAAGCCAGCAGGATTGCTCCAGTACTGCCAGCTTAGCAGGATCTGTCGCTACCGCTTTCAACCACTCGCTTGATGAACGGCTGGCGTATTTATCAGCGTCGAGCAGGCTATTTGCAACGTCCGGTCGTTCCGGCAACAGCAGGGCAATAAACGGTTTACGATTAAGCTCGATATCAGGGAGCGCGCGGATAAGTTTGTCAGCGCAGCGTAGCCAGATCGCCTCTTCAGCCAGCGAAAGGTGTTTTCGCAGACGCAGATCGAATTCGTGGTAAGTATCGCAGCGAAAACCGTACTGGTACGCTTTTTTCGGATGAGAAAAAACGATGCTGGGTGGCTGAAGATTGCTGTGGGTCACGGTGATAAATTGCCGTTCAATCACCACTTCGGTGGCATATTCCACGCCCCTTAGCTGGACGATTTCATCGAGTAGCTCGGGACTGTCATCTTCTGCCAGCCGGGTAAGCGCCGCCAGCGCGCGGGGGGGCATTGCCGGTTTGGCTTCGCCCACATAGCCGACCGCCTGCGCAATAGCCTGCCGCCATTCGGCAGTGCATGTTTCATAGTCCCACGTAAGGGCCTGAATATGCTGATAGCGCGAGGGAATATTGTTCGCCAGTCGTTGCAGGCGTCCCTCTTCGATCGGCGGTACCGGGTCGCCAGGCCAGCGGCGATGGCTTAACGGTTGTTTGCCCTTTTTAAAGGATAGCTCCAGCTGCGCGTCATCCGCCAGCCATGGCGGGAGTGCTGTGTTGTGCATAAACGTTCCTTGTGTTACTCAAACAGCCCGTCGATATCGTTAATCAATTCACTGAGGGTGACGTTATCCAGCACCGAAAACGTGGCCTGCTGTTTGCCGTTGCCGCCCCAGCCGTACTGGTGCGCATTTTCGGCACACAGCCATATTTTGCTCAGCAGCTGCTCGGCGCTGAGTTCATCCGGCAGCAACCCGACGGCAAAGCCTTCGTCGATTTCCATCACCAGCGTCCACTGGCCCAGCGGTTTAAGCATCCAGCCAATCCAGCCTGCATCCTGCGGTTCGCCGCGCAGCCAGCCTTTATTCGCCAGCCCTATTACCCGCCCGCTCGGGCATTTGCGCCCGGCCCAGCGGGTCAGCTCGGTGGCCGCCAGTTCGGCGGTCGTCAGGGTGTAGCAGCTGCGGTCAAGCTGGCGGAACGGCGGCAGCAGCTCATAATCGGCGAACAGCTGACCGAAGGCGGCGGCGTCTTCCGCGGGCATTTCCAGCAGATGCGGAAGACCGATTTGGACCGCGCCTTGCGGCAGGGTGAACAGATCGTCATCGGCGTTACCGTAGCTGTTGTCTTCCGCCACGCGGAAGCAGGCCAGCAGCCTGTTTTCGGCGTCGTAGACTCCCCATACCAGGCGGCGGGTGAGGTGGCAGACCAGGGGATGATTAACCAGAAACTGCCGGAAGTTTTCCACCGTCCAGCGGCGACGCTGGCACATGGCGGACTCCATGCGCGCGATTTGCTGGGCGGCAATCGTGCGGGCGTCTTTTTTCAGGGCTTTGTAGCGATTAACGGCCTCGGTAGCCAGCGCCTTATCATCGCTTTTATTCGGCTTCGGCAGGTCCTTAAGGCGGCTGCCGTTTTCATCGCGCACGTACGGCCTGAGGGCTTCATCAAAGCTAATGATAAAGCGCCGCGGGCCGAAATCGAGGGTCAAGGTTCCGTCGGCGTTGAGTCCCAGATCCGGCGCGAGGCGGTCCTCCAGCTCTTCCACGGTCAGCGCGCGGCTTGCGGCGATATGGCCGATTTTCTCTCTGGCGCGCTCCTGCAGGGCTTTGAACTTGAGTTTCCCGGCGATGCCGTTCAGCTGCATCAGGGCGATATCGGTGCCGATGGCGGCGAGAATATCCAGCCCGACGGTAGCGCGTTTATGTTGGGATTCTCCCGGCCAGGCGCGGATCAGCGGGGTGAGCGCGCGGGCGGTATCGTCGTTACCGAAGATGCCGAGCGCGGTAAAGGCCCAGCTCTCTTTCGACGGCGCGCCGGCGGTTTGCCAGGCGCTGAACAGATCCCAGGCGAAGGCGGCGAGTGATGCCACGGTACAGAGATCTTTTACCTGCTGCAGGCCGGGGTAAATACCTTCCTCTGACGGGAAGCGCAGCATTTCGCCGAGCGTTTTTAATGCGTCGTCCGGCAAGGCAAGGCCATTTTCCCGCAGCAGCGGTCGCGCCCACAGCGCGGGCTGATAAAACGCGGGCAGCGGCGGAATTTTCGTCGGATGGTTATCCAGCGGATCGAGCGCCAGTAGCGCGCCGACCGCCGCCATCACCTCCGGCCGATCGTAGCGGCGGGCAACCTGTTCAAGCAGCGGCTGATGACCGTTATCCATCAGCATGCGTATGGCCAGGCGCGCACTGTCCTGCGCTTCGCCCGCTTTGCCGAGAGCGGCGGGCAGCAGGCCGGCAATGGCGTGCTCCGGATAGGCCAGCAGCCACTCGCGCGCCTCTTCGCGCAGCGTTTTCAGCTTGTGAAAGGCGCGGGCGACGATGGGGGCCAGTTCGCTGGCGGCAAACCAGATAGCGACCGGTAAATTCTCCTGCGGATAGCGGGACAGGGCGTGAATAAAACCCGGTAGCCCGGCAAGACGCAGATAGGCCATCACATATTCCCCGCCGGTATGGGGCTCTTTACTCAGCGAGCTCCAGGCATCGGCTGCCCGGCCGGCGGGCAGCGCGGTGAGCATATAAAGATTCCACTCCCCCGGATAAGGGGCGTGGTAAGCGTGGAATTCGGCGATCAGCGCGGGATAATTCTGCCGCCGCCAGGCATCTGCTGCGGCGTCGGAGGCGTGTTCATAGCGATTGTTTTGACGGCTCCAGACCCTGAAACCCAGGCGCGTAAGGTACGCTTTCTCACTCTCCTGTTGGCTCATCTCCACCTGCTGCGCGTACCAGTTCCGCTGGGCGAGAAGCGCGTTGGCCGCCTCTTCCGTCAGCATACAGGCCGGTTCTAAAGCCAGCGGCGTTAAGCTTAGCTGAGGGATCGGTGATTTTTTCTTTTTCGCCGTCCACGGGGGCGAAACCAGCACCGGCGGCAGAATATCGGCCCCGGCGCAGTCGACCCGCTGGCTTAACTGCCGTTGGCAGGCTGCCAGCAGCGTTGCGGCCTGCGACGAGAGCCACGGCGAAATTTGCGCCGCCAGCTCCGGCTGCGCGCTCAGCAGGGTCATCAGCATAATGCGCCAGCGCTTCTCTTCTTTCTGCGCCAGCAGTTCGGCCAGCGCCGCCAGCGCCGCGTGCGGGAAGCGGGCGCTGGCGCGGGCCATCCGCTCGTGGCAGCGTTTGCCTTGTTCGTTCACCCGGATCAGCTGCATCAGCGCCTGGGGATGGTTCACGCCGCTTACCCGCTCTCCGCACAGGTCATCGTGAACGTAGGGCGCAAAGCGGGCGATACCGGCGACGCCCTGTTCGCGCATCACCGTCGCGTTCCAGACGCTGCCGTGGTAATAATCGTTAAACAGATTTTCCGTCTGGTAAGGCTCCAGCGCTTTGACCACCTGCGGGTCGCGGGCGACGACCTTCAGCCATTCCGCCGTCTTCACATTTTTGTGCGCCAGTACCCGACGGGCGATATCGTTCACGATATCCTGGCGTTCCGGCAGCAAGAGCGCCACCAGCGGCTGTTGCCCGATGGGCATATCCGGCAACGCGGCGATCAGTTTATCCACGCAGCGCCGCCAGAGCGCCTCATCCGCATGAGCCAGATGGGCGCGCAGGCGCACGTCGAGCAGCGCCGGCCCGCGCGCGCGGGTGGGTTCGGCGCGGAAAGTCACCTGAAGGGTTTGATAATTATAATCAAACTCAATGTGCTGCAGGGCGATAAACATCTCGATGGCATATTCCAGACCGTAAACGTAAACAATCTCGTCCATCAGACAGGCATTATCAGCGCTGCGCCAGCCGCGGCGCGTGGCTACCGCCACCTGAACCGCCAGCGCCGCGGGTGAAAGCGGGCCATCGGTCAGGGCCTGGTTGATGATTTGCTGCCAGTACGCGGAGCAGTCGGTAGAGTTAAAGGTGACGATATTCCCTGATTGTTTGTGGATCTCGTTGCCGAGGTCCATCAGTTTGCTATTTTCAGGCGCGGCGATCGGTTTACCGGGAAAGAGGCGAGAAGGGAGCACCTCTTCAAGCAGCTCATCCGATAAAAGCAGTTCGCCATCGTCCGCCAGCCACGGACGGGTGATGTCTGAGGGCGTTGAGGCGTATTCGGGCTGTGGGGCGGCTGGTGGCGATGCGGGTAAGGCAGGCTGCTCGGTGCGAGTATCTTCAACGTAGCCTTTGCGGGTTTTTTCGTTAATCAATTTGACTTCAGCCTTGCTGGCCGCCGCCGCGTCGGCAAAGGTTTTGATCTGGCTCTGCCCGTGTGTGCCAACCTTGCCCCAGCGTAGATGCAGCTCGTGGCCCTGCTGCTCAATCGCCCAGAATTTATGTGATTTTTCGTCCTGATAAATAAAGGTTTTCATCAACGTCCCTGTGTTTTTATCCAGCCTGGCGTTGATGCTAACAGCTATTGACAGGAACACCGAGGGTAGGGGTAGCAAGAATACAATTTTCAGAATTTATAAAATAAAAAAAAGCGCTGCCGGAGCAGCGCTTTATGCGTCATTACTTGACCTGCTGGCCCGGCTGAGCGCCGCTGTCCGGGCTGAGCAGGAAGATATCTTTCCCGCCAGGACCCGCGGCCATCACCATGCCTTCAGAAACGCCGAAGCGCATTTTGCGCGGCGCCAGGTTGGCGACCATCACCGTCAGGCGGCCAATCAGCACCTGCGGGTCCGGGTAGGCGGAACGGATGCCGGAGAAGACGTTGCGCTTCTCGCCGCCGAGATCCAGCGTCAGGCGCAGCAGCTTGTCGGAACCGTCCACGAACTCGGCGTTTTCAATCAGCGCGATGCGCATATCGACTTTGGCAAAATCGTCAAAAGTGATGGTTTCCTGAATCGGATCGTCCGCCAGCGGACCGGTGACCGGCGCTGACAGCGCTTTGACTTCTTCTTTCGACGCTTCGACCAGCGCGTCAACCTGCTTCATCTCAATGCGGTTGTAGAGCGCTTTGAAAGCGTTAACCTTGTGACCGAGCAGCGGCTGCTGGATAGCATCCCAGCTCAGTTCGCCGTTGAGGAACGCTTCGGCGCGGGCGGCCAGCTGCGGCAGGACCGGCTTCAGCCAGGTCATCAGCACGCGGAACATATTCAGGCCCATGGTGCAGATGGCCTGCAGGTCGGCGTCGCGCCCTTCCTGTTTAGCCACCACCCACGGCGCCTGCTCGTCAACGTAGCGGTTCGCCACGTCGGCCAGCGCCATGATTTCGCGGATAGCTTTACCGAACTCCCGGCTGTCCCACGCTTCGCCAATGCTTGTTGCCGCATCGGTAAAGGTTTTATACAGCTGAGGATCGGCCAGTTCGGCGGACAGCATGCCGTCGAAACGCTTGTTGATGAAACCGGCGTTGCGCGAGGCGAGGTTCACCACCTTGTTGACGATATCGGCGTTAACGCGCTGCACGAAGTCTTCCAGGTTCAGGTCGATGTCATCGATACGCGACGAGAGCTTGGCGGTGTAGTAGTAGCGCAGGCTGTCTGCGTCAAAATGATTCAGCCAGGTGCTGGCCTTAATAAAGGTGCCGCGCGACTTGGACATCTTGGCGCCGTTGACCGTCACGTAGCCGTGAACGAACAGGTTGGTCGGTTTGCGGAAGCTGCTGCCTTCCAGCATCGCCGGCCAGAACAGGCTGTGGAAGTAGACGATATCTTTACCGATAAAGTGATACAGCTCGGCGGTGGAGTCTTTCTTCCAGTATTCGTCGAAGCTGGTGGTATCGCCGCGCTTGTCGCACAGGTTCTTGAAGGAGCCCATGTAGCCGATCGGCGCGTCCAGCCAGACGTAGAAGTATTTGCCCGGCGCGTTCGGGATTTCGAAGCCGAAGTACGGCGCATCGCGGGAGATATCCCACTGCTGCAGTCCGGACTCGAACCACTCCTGCATTTTATTCGCCACCTGCTCCTGCAGCGCGCCGCTGCGGGTCCACGCCTGCAGCATTTCGCTGAACGACGGCAGGTCGAAGAAGAAGTGCTCGGACTCGCGCATCACCGGCGTCGCGCCGGAGACAACCGATTTCGGCTCGATAAGCTCGGTCGGGCTGTAGGTCGCGCCGCACACTTCGCAGTTATCGCCGTACTGATCCGGTGATTTGCACTTCGGACAGGTGCCTTTTACAAAACGGTCCGGCAGGAACATGCCTTTTTCTGGATCGTAAAGCTGAGAGATGGTGCGGTTTTTGATAAAACCGTTCTCTTTCAGACGCGTATAGATAAGCTCCGACAGCTCGCGGTTCTCGTCGCTGTGCGTGGAGTGATAGTTGTCATAGCTGATGTCGAAGCCAGCAAAATCGGTCTGATGCTCCTGACTCATTTCGCCAATCATCTGTTCCGGGGTGATACCGAGCTGCTGCGCTTTCAGCATGATCGGGGTGCCGTGGGCGTCGTCGGCGCAGATGAAGTTGACCTCGTGGCCGCGCATTCGCTGGTAACGGACCCAGACATCAGCCTGGATGTGCTCCAGCATGTGGCCGAGGTGGATTGAGCCGTTTGCGTACGGCAGCGCGCACGTTACCAGAATTTTCTTCGCGACTTGAGTCATAGTGGGCATTACATCTTCTATTGTAAAAAGGGGTTTCGATGTTACCGCAAAGGCAATAATTTGGTAAGCCCAAAGCTTATTGTGGGGGAATTATTCCCTTTAAGGTAAACTTAACGCACAAGATTCAACTCACAATAACAAAGGAGTCGGGATGAGTTCGCAATCCCAGGCCAAATCCCCCGAGCGTCTGCGCGCGATGGTCGCCGGGACCCTGGCTAATTTCCAGCACCCAACCCTGAAACATAACCTCACTACGCTGAAGGCGCTGCATCACGTCGCCTGGCTGGACGAGACCGTGCACATTGAAATTCAGATGCCGTTCGTCTGGCATAGCGCGTTTGAGGTGCTCAAGGAGCAGTGCAGCGCCGAGCTGCTGCGCATTACCGGCGCTAAAGCTATTGACTGGAAGCTGACGCACAGCATCGCCACGCTGCAGCGGGTAAAAAATCAGCCCGGCATCAACGGCGTGAAAAACATCATCGCCATCAGCTCCGGCAAGGGCGGGGTGGGTAAATCGTCTACCGCGGTCAACCTCGCGCTGGCGCTGGCGGCGGAAGGGGCGAAAGTCGGCATTCTGGATGCCGATATTTACGGCCCGTCGATTCCGACCATGCTCGGCGCGGAAGATCAGCGTCCCACTTCGCCGGACGGCACCCATATGGCGCCGATTATGAAATTTGGTCTCGCCACCAACTCCATCGGCTATCTGGTCACCGACGACAACGCCATGGTCTGGCGCGGCCCGATGGCCAGCAAAGCGTTAATGCAGATGCTGCAGGAAACCCTGTGGCCGGATCTCGATTACCTGGTGCTGGATATGCCGCCGGGCACCGGTGATATTCAGCTGACGCTGGCGCAAAACATTCCGGTCACCGGCGCGGTGGTGGTGACCACGCCGCAGGATATCGCCCTGATCGACGCCAAAAAAGGTATCGTGATGTTTGAGAAAGTCGAAGTGCCGGTGCTGGGGATTGTGGAAAACATGAGCATGCATATTTGCAGCAACTGCGGACACCACGAGCCTATCTTCGGTACCGGCGGCGCGCAAAAGCTGGCCGAGAAATACCATACCCAGCTGCTGGGCCAACTGCCGCTGCATATCACCCTGCGCGAAGACCTCGACAAGGGGACGCCGACGGTGGTGGCGCGCCCGGAAAGCGAGTTTACCGAAACCTACCGCCAGCTGGCAGACCGCGTCGCGGCGCAGTTGTACTGGCAGGGCGAAGTTATCCCCGGTGAAATAGCTTTCCGCGCGGTCTGATTTTCCCTCTCTTCTGAACCGTACGGCACGTTGCGCCGTACGGTTTGTTATCGTATCCGCCCCGTTTTCTCTTTCCAAAATAATCACCGCGTGAATGATATAAGCGTTAAATATTACTTGTTTTTATTCACATTTAGCGATGTTGAGATTTGTCAATAAAACATATTGTTAACATTGTTTTCCTCTGGCGGTTGTGCGAGCTTGATTAGCATAGAAGTGAAGTATTTTAATTCGCCGTGACGATGTTTAATTTTGGCTGTGTGATTTGGCGAAACGTGGAAGTTATCAGTACTACGTCAATAAAAACGATGGAAGGAAAGTATAGCCGTAATACATTTCCGGAGTGCATGATGAACAATATTGCTCTAATCGTTAAGTTACGAGAACTGCTGGTTATTTTTATGCATACGCGCACGCTGCCGGAGAAAGCCGCAGACGCGTTACGCTATTGCCAGGAGCATCTCCCGATGGCTGAAATTCCGATTGGTGCTTATGGTGAATACAGTGATATTTTTGAACAGCTTGTTTTTTTATCGGATGAAAAGAGTCGTACTGCCCCGGATGATTTATTGCGTAGCGGCGGCGATTTGATATTAAGTATTTTAATGCTCTATGAGCACGTGGCTTCCGGTATTGCCGTCGAGGAATTTATGCATAAACAAAACCGCTTTAACGGATAGCGTTATCGCATCGAAAAACAAAACGCCAGCGGCAGGGATAGCGCGCTGGCGTTCGGCTTTTAGCGATGGTAGAAAATCTCGCCATCATAGATTTTGAGGATTTTTCCCTCGGTTTCGGTAATCAGAACGTAGCTTCCGCCCATATAGGTCCAGCGGGTCCCGGCATCCGGGGCAGGCAAATTGCGCTGCTGCCACTGCTTGATGTTGTATTCTGGCGTGAGGTACAGCGGCGGTACGGTGTCGCCGATGTGGAATTGTTTGAAGTCTGCGGTCACCCCATCCAGCTCATATTTCTGTATACCTTCGCCGGACGCCGCCCACGCTCCGCTGGAGCAGGCCAACAGTACGCCCAGAAGCATCATTTTTGTTTTACGCATAATTTCCCCATTATTATCCTGGACACAAAATCGCAGCCTCGTATGATTCCTGATAGGTCAAGGAAATGGCAAGCATTGGTTTGGTTAAAAGTGTAAGCAAACGGTGATACGGCGACGTTTTTCATCGGGGCGCGTCTGTTTTGAGAATAATCCGGGGTGGGGAGTGGGTATGTTCAGGCTGGAAGATCTGGCATTGTTTGTCCGCGCAGCGGCGTTAAGCAGCTTCAGCGATGCGGCGCGGGAGGCCGGGCTGCAGCCCTCGCAGGTCAGCGCGGCGATAAAGCGTCTCGAAACGACGCTGAATATCCGTCTTTTCGCTCGTTCGACGCGAAGCTTACGCCTGACGCCGGAGGGCGAAACCTGGCTGCCTTATGCCACGCAGATGATCGATACGCTGCACGCCGGGCTGCAAAAAATCCACACGCCGGATGACGAAGTCCGCGGAACGTTACAAATCGCCGTGCCGTCTGACCTTGGGCGCAATTTGCTTCTGCGCGTGTTTCGCGATTTTCGCCAGCGGCATCCTGCGCTGCGCCTGCGGATACTGTTTTCCGATCATCGGACCGACGTGTTTAAAGACCCGGTGGACGTCGCGTTTCGCTACGGCGATAACGACGATGCCTCGTTTATTTCTCTGCCCGTTGCGCCGGATAATCGCCGGGTGCTGGTAGCCTCGCCCGGCTGGATAGCCGAAAACGGCGAACCGCAGACGCTGGAAGATTTGGCCCGACACAACGCGCTGACCTACGTGCTGCGCGGCAGAGCGTTTGACCGCTGGCCGTTGAGCCTGGAGGGGAAAGTCCATCACGTGCAGGTTTCCGGCACTATCGTGAGCGATGACGCCGAGGTGATACGCCGTCTGGCGGTTGCCGGGGAGGGCATCGCCTTCAAGTCTGAACTCGACGTCGGCGATGATATCCGCGAAGGGCGGCTGCGGGTGCTGTTGCCGCACTATCAAGGAGACGTGGTGCCGCTGAATATGATTTGCCCGCACCGTAAACAGCTTTCTCCCGCGGTACGGCTGCTGTATGACGCAGTGAAAGAAGCGTGCGAAGCGGTTAATTCCCGCGCGCCCTCTGCGGGCCGGTAGCACCGCCTGCGGGAACGGTGTCGGGGTGATAAATCGGCGTGGCTTTTTCCCGGTGGCGCTGCGCTTAGCCGGGCTACGGGTTCACAGCTGTCTGCGGTCCGATAGCCGGTAGCCCGGACAAGGCGCGCCAGCGCCGCCTCCGGGAACACGATTGGCACTAACCTTAATGCTTCACCAGCGTGGCAAAGTAGTACACCAGCGGAATCGCCAGGATCCACAGGCCAATCGGGATTTCTCGCCATTTCCCGGCGATGGTTTTGATCACCACATAAAACAGCAGCCCGCCGGCAATTCCGGTGCCGAAGCTATTGGCAATCAGCGTAATCATCACCATCATCAGCACCGGCAGGCCGTCGGTGAAGTTTGCCAGATCCACTTTGCGCAGGCCGCTGAACATATTCAGGCCGATCAGGATCAGCGCCGGCGCGGTCGCCTCTTTCGGAATCATCAGCGCCACCGGAGTAAACAGCAGCATCAGCAGGAACATCACCGCCGCCGATAGCGCGGTTAACCCGGTTTTGCCGCCGGCTTCCGCGGCCGCCGAGGATTCAATCAGCGCGGTCGCCGCCGGAATGCCCAGCCAGGGGCCAACGGCCGCGGCGATCGAGTCAACCATAAACGGGCGATTGATATGCGGCATATTGCCTTCTTCATCCAGCAACCCCGCTTCGCCGCCGACCGCCAGCGTCGTACCCATCGTTGAAAAAAATTCCGAGGCAAAAAAGACAAACAGGAACGGCAGGAAGGCGATATTCAGCGCGCCCAGCATATCGATTTGCCCCAGCACCGGCGTCAGCGAATGCGGCATATCGATAAAGCTGCCCGGCAGCCTGGTAACGCCCATCGGAATACCGACCAGGGTGGCAAAGAGAATCGCCCACAGAATCGACCCGGGAATTTTTCTCGCCTGCAGGGCGATGGCCAGAAACAGCCCGCAGAGCGCCACCAGCGCCCCCGGCGAGAGAAAATCGCCGAGCATCAGGGCGTTGGTTTTGGCGTTGGCCAGCACCAGCCCGGCGTTACGGAAGCCCAGCACCGCGACGAACAGCCCGATGGACGCCGTCAGGCCGAGCTTGATCGACTGCGGCACCGAACGGGTCACCACTTCACGCAGGCCGAACTTCGTTAGCAGGAAAAACAGAATCCCCGACCAGCAGGCGATACCGAGACCGACCTGCCAGCCAATGCCTTCGCTGCCCGCCAGCGTGACGCCGACCAGCACCGAGCCGCCGATGCCCGGCCCGACGATAAACGGCAGGTTGGCATAAAACGCCATCAGCAGCGTACCGCCGACGAACACCAGGATCGTGCCGGTGGTTGCCGCGCCTTTATCCATCCCGCCAACCGCCAGCAGGCCGGGGATAACCACCAGCAGATAGGCGGCGGCGAGAAAGCCGGTGATGCCCGCGAGGCATTCGGTGCGCAGCGTACTGCCGCGGGAATACAAGGCAAAACGGCGCTCCAGCCAGCTACCTTGCGCGGATGAGTTAAGGGTATTGTCGGCCATGCTCAGGCTCCCTGATGATTATTGTTGTGTTCTGGGCGTTCCGGGATTTCCCGGCTCTCTATCAGCGGCTCGACTATCTGGCGAGTGCCGCCATCGGTCAAACCTAAATCCGTCAAATGCGGACCGGCATTACAGGCCAGGCAGGTACCCTCAATCGCCTTAAATACGCGGTAGGGCGGCTCCCAGTCGGCGATTTCCGCGCTCAGGTCGCGAAGCTCGCGGAACTGCCGCGCCAGCTCCGTGGCGGGTAAGTCGGAGAGCATCCCGGCAATCGGCATCGCTACGTGGGCGAGGATTTTTCCCTGCTGCGACAGCGCCATGCCGCCGCCGGATTCGATCAGCCGGTTTGCCGCCAGCGCCATATCGTCAGGATCGCGGCCGAGCACCACCAGGTTGTGGGAATCGTGGGAGTAGCTGGTGGCGATAGCGCCGCGCAGTTCGCCCCAGCCCTCTAATAGCGCAATTTGCGGTTTTGCTTCGTGGCGGCCGTGGCGATGCTTAACCCAAATCAGGCTAAATCCGTCCGGGATTTGCACTTTGCCATCGCGGACCTGTACCTCAACCTCTCCCCACTGGGTGAAGCGTGCGCCGCGGATATGCCGCAGGCGGGCGACGCCGTGGCGAATAGCGCCGACGCGAAGGATAAAATCGGCTGGGCTGAGCGGCGGCATCTGTAGGGTATCGCGCGGCGGGGTCACGCCGCTCGCCGACGGAATCGGCTCCAGCAGGGCGCCCGCGCGGGCAATCAGCTTACCGGCGACGTAAACTTCCCGCGCGGCGAGCTTTTTTAATGAATCGAAAACCACCAGATCGGCACGGCGTCCGGCGGCAATCAGCCCCAGATCGTTACGTTGCAGCCGGATCGCCGCGTTTAAGGTGGCGAAACGCAGGGCGTCTGTTGCCGGCAATCCGTGCTCAATCAGGAGGTTGAGCAGGGCGATAATGCCGCCTTTTTCCAGCAGCATATCCGGCGGCACATCGTCGGTGCAGACGGTGATTTGCGAGGAGAGATGCGGCAACGATTTCAGTGCGTTAACGATATCCGGCAGCAGGTAAGGGTGCGAACCGCGGATCTCTACCGTCAGCCCGGCGCGCAGTTTTTCCAGCGCATCTTCCGCCGAGGTGAGTTCGTGATCGGAGGTGACCCCGGCGGCGAGATAGGCCTGCAGATCCGCGCCGCTCAGGCCGCGCGCGTGGCCTTCAATCAGCTTGCCGCTGTCCAGGCCGGCCTGGATAATCTCCTGCATCCTCTCGCTGCCGTGCAGCACGCCATGCATGTCCATCACTTCGGCGACGCCGCAAACTTCCGGCCAGGCCAGCATAGCGGCCATTTCCGCGCCGGCGAAATCGGCGCCGGACATCTCCAGCCCCGGCGTGGACGGTACGCTGGAGGGGGCGGCGACCATCACCTGCAGCGGCAGATGGCGGCTGGCGGCGACGGCGTAGCGCACGCCCTCAACGCCCAGCACGTTGGCCAGCTCGTGCGGGTCCCAGAATACCGCCGTCGTGCCCTGAGCCAGGACGATTTCGGCATAGCGTTCAGGCGGCAGGTGAGAGCTTTCAAGATGGACGTGGGTATCCATCAGCCCCGGAGACAGGAAACACCCCGCCAGCGAGCGGCGTTCGTGGGCATCGGAGCGGCTGCCGCGCGGGTGCACGCTGGCGATCCTATCGCCGACGATCCCGACATCGGCCTCGCGAATTTCGCCGGTGGCCATGTCGACAATCTGCGCGTCGGTTAATAAGAGATCGAAAGGGGATTCTCCGCGCGCGGCCTGCACGGCGCGGCGGCGAGTTTCAGCACTGCTGGACATAACAACTCCGGCACAAGGATAATGGGGATACTCTAGGGGCAGAGCAAACGTTTGCCCAGATGAATAAATTTATCGCCCGATAACCTCGGGTTATTCTGCATGCTCACCGTTGACGAAAACATGATGACCGAACCCTGGCAGCGTCTGCCCGCGCTCTCTCTCAAGCAGATTCAGTACTTTGTGACCCTGGCCCAGCTGCGTCACTTCACCGACACCGCTAACCGGTTGGCTATCAGTCAGCCGGCGCTAAGCAGCGCGCTGCGGCAAATCGAGACGGTGCTGGGCGGTAAGCTGGTCAACCGCACCGCCTCGGCGGTCACCTTAACCGAACTGGGGGCGGCGATTTTGCCCCACGCCCGGCGGGTGCTGAGCGTGGCGCAGCTGGCGTTTCAGGATATGCAGCAGATAGTCGAGGCCGGCGGCGACGGTACGGTGCGTATCGGTCTGGTGCCCTCGGTGAGCTCGCTGCTATTTCCTCTGCTGCCGCAAACGCTGGCTCAGGCGTTTCCGCGCCTGAGAGTGGAGTTTCACGATCAGACTAACGACGCCCTGTTTTGCGAGCTGCAGTCGGGAAAGATAGATTTTGCCGTAGGCGCAATAGACCGTTCGTTACCGCCTGAGCTGCAGGTTTATCCTCTGCGCGAAGATCCGTTTGTGGCGGTGCTGCACTGCGACGATCCGCTGGCCGGGCAGCCGCATCTGCCGTGGAAGCTGCTCGCGGGGCGCGATATCGCGGTGTTCTCAAAGGGCAATATTCAGCGCCTGGTCGGCGCGCTGGCGGAGAGCCATCGCCTCACGCTGCATACGCGTTATCAGGTTGACTATATTGAAACGCTTTACGGCCTGGTGCGTTCCCGGCTGGCGGTGGCGATTCTGCCTGAGCTTTATACCACTCACCTTCAGGATCCGGCGTTAAAGGTGGCGCAACTTCAGCAGCCGGCGCTGACGCGAACCGTGGCGCTGATGCGCGGGCCGCAGCCTCTGCCGCCGCTGATAGAAGCGTGTTTTACATTATTACTGAGTTCGCTGCGGGAAGTGAATCTGTAGAGGCCGTTGCTCTCTCAGCTTGTTGTGGTGAAATGCGAGAGAGGTAACGGAATAGTTTGTTGTGCCTTTTAAAATCAAATAGTTATGGCTCTTTAAAAACATCAATTTGTTGCAAAAATGTCGGTAGATTGTTCTTGGTGGATAAATTTATTATAAAACAATAAGATATGGTTAGTGTGTTCCCCGCGCCAGCGGGGATAAACCGACAGCGTGACTTCTGCATCTTTGGGGACTGCGGTGTTCCCCGCGCCAGCGGGGATAAACCGCGCGACGAGTGGGACGAAACGCCGCCGATCCAGTGTTCCCCGCGCCAGCGGGGATAAACCGCGCGGGAGCCGACGTTATAGGCGAACGATACCGTGTTCCCCGCGCCAGCGGGGATAAACCGGTTTTCAGGGATGTGCATTGAGTGAATGCATAGTGTTCCCCGCGCCAGCGGGGATAAACCTGTATTGCGCGTGCGCCGATGTAGAATGCGGGCGTGTTCCCCGCGCCAGCGGGGATAAACCGGCGTTTGAACCTTTATAACGCCAATCAACAGAGTGTTCCCCGCGCCAGCGGGGATAAACCGGTCCCCGATGGTAAGGGCGGCGATGGCATGGAGTGTTCCCCGCGCCAGCGGGGATAAACCGATGCTGATTGGCTGTTATGTAGAGATGGCAAAGTGTTCCCCGCGCCAGCGGGGATAAACCGACCGAGGGTAATCATCGTTTAGCAGAACGTTAGTGTTCCCCGCGCCAGCGGGGATAAACCGCTAGCAATACGAAAGGTGGAAACCTTTTGCGCGTGTTCCCCGCGCCAGCGGGGATAAACCGGCGGATATAATAATGGCGATCATCCTGCAGGCGTGTTCCCCGCGCCAGCGGGGATAAACCAATGCTATTATGGGTGATACCGATAATATTTCCGTGTTCCCCGCGCCAGCGGGGATAAACCGCGTACCCGGTTTATCAGGCGTGCTGGGCTTACGTGTTCCCCGCGCCAGCGGGGATAAACCGGTGTCTCCATCCATAAGAACGAAGTGAGTGACGTGTTCCCCGCGCCAGCGGGGATAAACCGCAACCTGGACGCTGCAATGGATATTCACGCTGGTGTTCCCCGCGCCAGCGGGGATAAACCGTTCTTTTGAGCAATACTACCTGAACCGTAAGGGTGTTCCCCGCGCCAGCGGGGATAAACCGGGAGCATTTAAAAATCTGCTGCTGCACGCACCGTGTTCCCCGCGCCAGCGGGGATAAACCGTGCGCGCGCTTCTTCTTCATCCGCTCCTTTGGGTGTTCCCCGCGCCAGCGGGGATAAACCGGACTTATAGCCATCGCCCATGTCGAATACCCAGTGTTCCCCGCGCCAGCGGGGATAAACCGGGGCGGCCGGTAGTCGTCCTTTCCAATAATGAGTGTTCCCCGCGCTAGCGGGGATAAACCGAACAGCCCACAAAACTTTTTGCATGGGGCCGCGTGTTCCCCGCGCTAGCGGGGATAAACCACAGTCAATGTTTCCCGAACATGGTTCTAAAGAGTGTTCCCCCGCAGCTGGCCGCCGCGGGGGCTGATTTACGGCGTCACGATATTGAACCAGAACTCAAATTTATCCATATAGCCCAGCATCTCATCCAGCTTCGCGCCATCGCCGGTCACTTTCACTTCACCCTTATCTTGCGCCTGTTTTAGCGTTTCCTCTTTCAGGATGATTTTGTTCAGCGTGGCGCGATCCAACGCAATGGTAGCATCCGCGTCCTTGGCTTCGGCATCGGCGGTGTGGTTGAGCACGCCGTTTTCCAGCTCCAGCTTATATTTACCGCCATCGTTACCCAGGTCGATATTGAACACCGCTTTGGCGGTTCCGGCTTTCTCACCATTAATATGCACCGCAAGGTAATCGAAGAACATTTCCGGGGTCATCGCCCGTACGGTATCCGGGCTGGCGGTGTTCGGCGTCGGGCCTTTCACTACGCCGTTGCGTAGCTCCTGAGCGCCGGTCAGGTAGAAATTACGCCACGGTCCTGATTCCGCCTGATAGCCCAGCTGCTCCAGGGCATCGGCTTCCAGATTGCGCGCCTCCAGATTACCAGGATCGGCGAAGACAATTTTACTCACGACCTGCGCTACCCAGCGATAGTTGCCCTGGTTGTAGTCCTCTTTGGCTTTCTTGAGGATAGCGTCGGCGCCGCCCATATAATCAACGAATTTCTTCGCCGCTTCTTCCGGCGGCAGTTCATCCAGCGTAGCCGGGTTGCCGTCGAACCAGCCGAGGTAGAGGACGTAAGTCGCTTTTACGTCATGGCTGACGGAACCGTAGTAGCCGCGGTTGGCCCAGGTGTTGGCCAGGCTGTCCGGCAGCTTGAATTTGGCGGCGATCTCATCGCGGGTCAGGCCCTCGTTGGCCATGCGCAGGGTCTGGTCATTGATGTATCGATACAGATCGCGCTGGCTCTTCAGCAGGTTAACCACGTTCTCATTGCCCCAGGTCGGCCAGTGGTGCTGGGCCATAATGATTTCGGCCTTGTCCCCCCAGCGTACGATGGCGGCGTTGATATATTTCGACCACGGCAGCGGTTCACGAATTTTCGCCCCGCGCAGCGAGTAGGTGTTATGCAGGGTGTGGGTGACGTCTTCTGCGGATTCAATCAGCTTCTTCTCTTCGATATACCACAGCATTTCCGACGGTGCTTCTGAGCCCGGCGCCAGCATAAAATCGTAGGTCAGCCCGTCGATGGTCTCTTTCTGGCCATCTTTCTCGATGATATTGGTGGGAGCAATCAACGTGACGGTGCCGGCGGAGGTCGTGGTGCCGAGGCCTGCGCCAACCTGGCCGGTGGCATCCGGTTTCAGCAGGTTGCCGTACATATAGCTGGCGCGGCGGCTCATTACGTTCCCGGCCATAATGTTTTCAGCAACGGCGGCTTCCATAAAACCGGAAGGCGCGTAGATTTTGACTTTACCGGATTTCACATCGGCTTCATCGACCACGCCGCGAACGCCGCCGTAATGATCGACGTGGCTGTGGGTGTAGATCACCGCAACGACCGGCTTATTGCCGCGATTTTTGTAATACAGATCCATTCCGACCTTTGCGGTCTCCGCCGATACCAGCGGATCGACAACGGTGATGCCTTCTTTGCCTTCGATAATGGTCATGTTGGAGAGATCGAGGTTGCGGATCTGGTAAACGCCTTCGGTCACTTCAAACAGGCCGCTAATATTGATCAACTGGGATTGACGCCAGAGGCTGGGGTTGACCGTATCCGGCGCCTTTTCACCCTCTTTAACAAAGTTGTACTGCTGCGGGTTCCAGATAACGTTGCCCTGTTCGCCTTTAATCACCTCCGTAGGGAGCGCGGCGATAAAGCCTTTATGCGCGTTGGTAAAGTCGGTGTTATCGGAGAAGGGAAGCTGTTTGTACAGCGCGTCGTTTGCCTGTTTGGTTGCCGCGGCGGCTGCTTTGGGAGACGTTTCCGCCCAACTGGTCATGGGGAGGGTCGAAATGATTCCTGCCAGAGCCAGACTTTTCATAATCGGTGTTAATTTCATCGGAATCCTCATGGGTTTACGCTGATTCACTCGTTAATTTCGATATGACGCCGGGTTACATCCTGTAACGCCTTCTAAACTATAAACACGTATCTGAAAAAGTGTTTATTTTGTTAATTATTTGATTGCTTATTGTTAAATTCAGATCGGCGTGCGCTCCTCTAACCGCGCCAGGCCAGCTTGCGTTGTCCCGCGACTTACCGTAACCTGCCCGCTGAGAACGTTTTTATCTCTCAATGACTCGGGGTGCCCTTCTTTGTGAAGGCTGAGAAAAACCCGTACCACCTGATCTGGATAATGCCAGCGTAGGGAAGTCAGAGACCGCAGGGTCGTCGCTTCTTCATCGCCTGGCGGGAGCAAACGATGTCTGACCTGCTGAACCCCGCGCATATCGCCCATCTGCGGCACCTTTTTCACCGTCATTCCCCTCTTGTGCACTGCATGACGAACGACGTGGTGCAGACCTTTACCGCCAACGTCCTGTTAGCGATTGGCGCATCCCCGGCGATGGTTATCGACCCGGACGAAGCCAGCCAGTTTGCCGCTATTGCCGATGCGCTGCTGATTAATGTCGGTACGCTGACCGTCGAACGCGCGGCGGCGATGCGTGCGGCGGCGCATAGCGCAACGCAGGCGGGCAAGCCCTGGGCGCTGGACCCGGTAGCGGTCGGCGCGCTGACCTTACGGACAGAATTTTGCCGGGAGCTGCTGGCGCTGCAGCCTGCCGCCGTTCGCGGTAATGCCTCGGAAATTATGGCCCTGGCCGGAATGAGCGGCGGCGGGCGCGGCGTCGATACCATCGATACCGCCGCCGCAGCGCTGCCCGCGGCGCAGGCGCTGGCCCGCCAGTTGAATACCGTGGTCGCGGTCACCGGCGAGGTCGATTACATCACCGATGGCCAGCGCACGCGCGCGGTCACCGGCGGCGATCCGCTAATGACCCGGGTAGTCGGCACCGGCTGCGCGCTATCGGCGGTGGTTGCCGCCGCTGCGGCGATGCCCGGCGATCGGCTGGAGAACGTGGCCGCGGCCTGCGGTCTGATGAAGCTGGCGGGGGGAAAAGCGGCGCGGCAAGGCGGCCCCGGCAGCTTTACTCCCGCCTTTCTCGATGCGCTCTACGCGGGAGGTGACCTGTGAAACGAATTAACGCGTTAACCATCGCCGGCACCGACCCGAGCGGCGGCGCTGGGATCCAGGCGGATCTCAAAACCTTCTCGGCGCTGGGCGCTTACGGCTGCTCGGTCATCACCGCGCTGGTGGCGCAAAACACCCGCGGCGTCCAGTCGGTGTACCGTATAGAGCCTGATTTTGTCGCCGCGCAGCTCGATTCGGTCTTCAGCGATGTGCGCATCGATACCACCAAAATCGGGATGCTGGCGGAAACCGATATCGTCGAGGCGGTGGCGGAACGGCTGGCGCGCTACCGGATAACCAACGTGGTGCTGGATACCGTCATGCTGGCAAAAAGCGGCGATCCGCTGCTCTCAGCCTCGGCGGTGGAGACGCTGCGCCAGCGCCTGCTGCCGCAGGTGTCGCTGATCACCCCGAACCTGCCGGAGGCGGCGGCGCTGCTGGATGCGCCACATGCCCGAACGGAAAAGGAGATGCTGGAGCAGGGCAGAGCGCTGCTGGGAATGGGCTGCGGAGCGGTATTAATGAAGGGCGGCCATCTTGATGATGCGGAAAGCCCTGACTGGCTCTTTACCCGCGACGGGGAGCAGCGCTTTACCGCGCCGAGAGTCCAGACCAAAAACACCCACGGTACCGGCTGTACGCTGTCGGCGGCGCTGGCGGCGCTGCGTCCGCGTTACGATGATTGGGGGCGAACCGTGGAGGAAGCCAAGGGCTGGCTCTCTGCGGCGCTGGCGCAGGCCGATTCGCTGGAAGTGGGGCACGGCATCGGTCCGGTCCACCATTTCCACGCCTGGTGGTAACCGGCAAGACAACGTGTCAGCAGACTATGCTGAAAAAATAGGCTCCCGGCTGGAAAATATGCTGAGTCGGTACCAGGCTTAACCTGCCCAAAATAATTGGGTTGGGAAAACGCATGCCGGTTTCGACCGGCACTTACGGGAGATAGCTATGACTGATATTACGCAGTTGCTTGGCAAAGATGCCGACACGCTTTTACAGCACCGCTGTATGACGATTCCAGCCGACCAGCTCTATTTACCGGGGGCGGATTATGTCGATCGGGTGATGGTGGATAACAATCGTCCGCCGGCGGTGCTGCGTAATATGCAAACCCTGTATAACACCGGCCGCCTGGCGGGAACCGGATATCTGTCGATCCTGCCGGTCGACCAGGGCGTAGAGCATTCTGCTGGCGCCTCTTTTGCCGCCAACCCGCTGTACTTTGATCCGAAAAATATCGTCGAACTGGCCATTGAGGCCGGTTGTAACTGCGTGGCCTCCACCTATGGCGTGCTGGCCTCGGTGTCGCGCCGCTATGCGCACCGCATCCCCTTCCTGGTCAAACTGAACCATAACGAGACGCTGAGCTACCCGACCGAATACGATCAGACGCTGTACGCCAGCGTTGAGCAGGCATTCAATATGGGCGCCGTGGCGGTCGGGGCGACGATCTATTTCGGTTCCGAGCAGTCTCGTCGGCAAATCGAAGAAATCTCCGCTGCGTTTGAACGCGCGCACGAGCTGGGCCTGGTGACCGTGCTGTGGGCCTATCTGCGTAATTCGGCATTTAAGAAAGATGGCGTCGACTACCATGTTTCCGCTGACTTAACCGGCCAGGCCAACCACCTGGCGGCGACCATCGGCGCGGATATCGTGAAGCAGAAAATGGCGGAAAATAACGGCGGCTATAAAGCGGTGAACTTTGGCTATACCGATGACCGGGTTTACAGCAAGCTCACCAGCGATAATCCGATCGATCTGGTGCGTTACCAACTGGCGAACTGCTATATGGGCCGCGCCGGGCTGATTAACTCCGGCGGCGCGGCGGGTGGCGAAACCGATCTCTCCGACGCGGTGCGCACGGCGGTTATCAATAAGCGCGCGGGCGGCATGGGGCTGATCTTGGGACGTAAGGCGTTTAAAAAATCGATGGCCGACGGCGTGAAGCTGATCAATGCCGTGCAGGATGTCTATCTGGACGGCAAAGTCACTATCGCTTAAGCACTCGCGTCGTCTGCCTTCCCCGGCGGCGCTGCGCTTGGCCGGGCTACCGGTTCACCGCCGTCTGAGGATCGGAGCCCGGACAGGCGCGTCAGCGCCGCCTCCGGGAATATGCAGAGCAGGGTGACCGGTTCACCGCCGTCTGCGGGCCGGTAGCCCGGACAGGCGCGTCAAGCGCCGCCTCCGGGATCCCGCTTATTCGCGAATCAGCCGCGCCGTGTGCTGTAGCGTTTTATACGCTTCATAGCGCCGTTGATGCTCGGCGCTATACTGCGCAACGCAGCGATAGGTTTTATCCACCCGCGTAAACTGCTTCATCGCTTCCGGTAGGGAAGGGGCGACTTTACCTGCTACCGCGCCGAGGATGGCCGAACCTAACAGTACCGGCTCGCTGCTGGCGGTGCTAACTACGGTAACGCCGCAGGCATCGGCTAATAACTGACGCACCAGCGGATGCTGTCCGGCACCGCCGCTAATGATGATATTCTCGCTGCGGATGCCGCACGTCTTCTGCGCGTCAATAATCTGCCGCAGGCCGTAACCGATCCCGCACAGCCCGGCGACGTAGAGCGCCATCAGATTGTCCAAATCCCGCTCCATCCCCAGTCCGGCGATAATCGCTTTCGCATGCGGGTCGGCCAGCGGCGCCCGATTACCTAAAAATTCAGGCACCACGTGCAGCCCGGCGGCGAGGTTAACCGCCGCAGAAGGGGTTTCCACCTGCGCCAGCACGCGATCCGCCAGCCAGACCGGCAGCGGGAGGCCTGCGGATTTCGCCCGGTCGCGAGCCTCCGCCGCAGCCGGATGGAAGCTCAGCAACTGGTCGATGGCCGCCCCGGCCGCGCTCTGTCCGCCTTCGCTCAGCCACAATCCCGGCACCATCGCCGAATAGTAAGGACCCCAGACGCCGGGCACGAACACCGCTTCCTGAGTGGAAGTCATGGTGCAGGAGGAGGTGCCGAAGACGTAGGCCATATTGTTGACCGCGCCGTTCAGCACGCCGACGGTGCCGATACCGCCCGCGTGGGCATCGATCATACCGACCGCCACCGGAGTACCGACGGGCAGGCCCATCTCCTCTGCCGCCGTGGCGCAGAGGCCGTCGCCGCAGGGGGTTCCCGGATCGACAATCCGCTGGCCGATGCGGACAAAATCTTCATCCGCCAGCTCTTCGAGGCCAATCTGGCGGAAGTACCCGGCGTCCCAGCGTTGTTCATGCGCCAGGTAGGTCCATTTACAGGTCACGGTACACGCCGAGCGGGCTAAATCGCCGCTTGAGCGCCAGGTCAGATAATCCGCCAGATCGAAAAAGTGGCGCGCCTGCTGGTAAATGTGCGGGCGGTTCTCCTTCAGCCAGAGAATTTTCGGCGTTTCCATCTCCGGCGAGATTTTGCCGCCAACGTACTGCAGCACCGGGTGGCCCGTGGCGTTAATTTTTTCCGCCTGGCCAGTGGCGCGATGATCCATCCAGACGATAATGTTACGGTCCGCATCTTCCGAAGGCCCGACCGCCAGCGGCGCGTCGTTTTCGCCGATCACCACCAGCGAGCAGGTGGCATCGAAGCCGATACCGGCAATTGACGATGGAGCGACCCCGGCGCTGGCCACCGCCGTTTTAATGCAGTAGCACACCGCCTGCCAGATCTCGCGGCTCGACTGTTCCACCACATTTCCGGCACTGCGAAACAGGGTAATTTCCCGGGTCGCGTGGGCGAGAAGGTCGCCCCGCAGATTGAACACCCCAGCGCGAACGCTGCCCGAACCGACATCGACGCCAATAATATGTTGCGTATCGCTTTGCATAAAATCCTCTCACACAGGCTGGTTGAACGGTCAGAGATCGACGCTGTTAGGCAGAATCACGATGTCGCGTACGGTGACGTTTTTCGAGCGCGTGACCATAAACAGTACCGACTCGGCCACTTCAATCGGCTGCATCAGGCTGCCGTTGGCCAGCGCTTCGTCCATTTTTGCTTTTGGCCAGTCGTCCAGCAGGGCGGTGACCACCGGACCCGGCAGCACGGCGCCGACGCGCACGCCGTACTGGGAAACCTGGCGACGGGTGGTATGCACAAACGCCTGGACGGCAAATTTCGACGCGGTATAGATAGGTTCCCAGATCACCGGCACCACGCCCGCGATAGAGCTGGTGAAGATAATATCGCCGGATTTTTGCGCGATAAGATGCGGCAGGACGCTGCGCACGCAGCGGAAGGCGGCGTTGATGTTGAGATGCAGCACGCGGTCCCATACGTCCGGGTCGCCTTCAGCCACCGGCCCGCCGATATAGGCTCCGGCGTTGGCGTGGAAAATATCGAGACGTCCGGCAAGGCGTAAAATGCCCTGCAGCAGGTTATCAACCTGTTCCGCCTGCATCAGGTCAACCTGCAGGGCGAAGGCGTTTTCGCCTAGTTCAGCGACGATTTTGTTGAGCTTCTCGCCTTCGCGGTCGATAAGCACCACTTTAGCGCCAGCCCCGAGCAGGGTTTTCGCGCATTCGAGGCCGATACCGGATGCCGCGCCGGTGATAGCGGCGACTTTACCGCTGAGGGAAGTATTCATAGAGGAGACAGAGTGGTTCATTTTATAATCCTTTACAGAGTCAGTTGGCGCTAACGAACACGAGGGCATCACGTTCGACGCCAGGGGCGAAAACTTGTTAAGGTATTGAATATGAGCCCCATTATTTGATGTTCGCTGGAATATTAACGATCAATGCGTGAAGACTCCGGCGGGTAAAATGCAAGCTCAATCGATGAAGCTCATGTTGCTCCAGCTTCATCGATTGAGCAAGTGGGGAAATTAACAGCGAAATGATTTTGTGACGCAAGTTGGAAAAATGAAGAAAATCACGATCTACGACCTGGCGGAACTCTCCGGCGTTTCGGCGAGCGCGGTCAGTGCCATTCTTAACGGCAACTGGAAAAAGCGCCGCATCAGCGCGAAGCTTGCCGAAAAGGTGACGCGGATTGCCGAAGAGCAGGGATATGCCATTAACCGCCAGGCCAGCATGCTGCGCAGTAAAAAATCGCACGTCATTGGCATGATTGTCCCCAAATACGATAACCGCTATTTCGGTTCAGTCGCCGAGCGTTTTGAGGAGATGGCCCGCGAGCGCGGCCTGCTGCCGATCATTACCTGTACGCGCCGTAGCCCGGAGCTGGAAATTGAAGCGGTAAAAGCGATGCTCTCCTGGCAGGTTGACTGGGTGGTGGCGACCGGGGCGACCAACCCGGATAAAATTACCGCCTTATGCCAGCAGGCGGGGGTTCCGGTGGTTAATCTCGACCTGCCGGGTTCTCTTGCGCCATCGGTGATTTCGGATAACTACGGCGGCGCGAAGGCGCTGACGCATAAGATCCTCGCTAACAGCGCCGGGCGTCGTGGGACGCTGGCGCCGCTGACCTTTATCGGCGGACGCAGCGGCGACCATAATACCAGCGAGCGTTTACGCGGCTTTCACGATGCGCACCGGGAGCGGGGGCTGAGCGTGCCGCAGGAGAACATCCTGGCGCCCGGTTATTCGAAAGGTAAAGTCGAGGCCTGCCTGCAAGCGCGGTTTGGCGCCGCGAAGACCTCATTGCCGGGGATATTTGTCAACTCGACGATATCGCTGGAAGGAGTGGTGCGTTGGCTATCGCAGGCGGGACTGACCGGCAGCGAGCAGCCGCCGATGGGCTGCTTTGACTGGGACCCGTTTGTCTATCTGCTGGGGCACGATATCGACATGGTGCAGCAGGACGTGCCGGCGATGCTGGAAGCGGTGTTTCAGATTATCGATTCCGGCGATGCCAGCCAGCAGAGGATTGAAATCCCGCCGCTGTTGATGAGCAGCCGCTGAGCCGCTTGCTGGCTGCTGACGTTAGCGCGTCAGCAGCCAGCGGGCGGTATGTTCATCGGTCACCAGGCCATTGATCCAGCCGCCTTTAAGCGCCGCCAGAATCGCCGGACGTTTGTACTCGCCGCACGCCACCGCGATACGCGGACACTGGTTCTGGCGAATGTCATAGCTGGTAATCATTCTGTTGATTTCGCTGTCAACCACGCCGCCTTCGGCATCGATAAAGCGCCCCATGATCTCGCCGATGCCGCCGCGGGCGGTCAGCTCATCCATCTGCGCCTGATTGATAAAGCCGTCTTTGAAAATCGGGCTTTGGGTACCTAATGGCCCAATGCCGACAAAAATAACGTCCGCCCGGCGGGCGACGGCGGAAACGCTGCAAAACAGCCGGCTGGTGCACCACATGTCGTACTCCTCCTGGGTCTGCGCGTAGCGCGGCGCGGGCCACTGATAGTACTTGGCCTTAATTTTGCTGGTCAGCAGCAGCGGGACGTCATCGTAATAGTTGCACTGGCCGTCGGCGTCCATGGCGCTGATCAGCGCCACGCAGCGGGTATTCTGGCTATCGAAATCGATGCGCTGCAGCGCTTTTTTCAGGGTCAGGCCGGAACCCAGGCCGATGATTTTCTCTTTATCATCCTGTAGATAGCGGGCCATCAGCTGATAGCAGCCGAACGACACGCTATCGAGGGTGCTTTCTTCGTTAAAGGCGGGCACGATATTGCACTCGATAAGCCGGTACTTCTCCTGCAGCAGCTGCGCGTAATCGAGGCAGTTAGCCACCGGATGGTGCAGGCTAATCGACACGATCCCTTCTTCTTTCGCGGCGGCGATCAGCCGCTGCACCACCGGCCTCGAGGTGCCAAGCTGGCTGGCGATTTCGCTCTGATTCTGCCCGGCGATGTAGTACATCCACGCGGCGCGGACCTTCTGATCCAGCCGGATATCGTCTTCTTTGCTCATGGTTTCCCGCCCTAAGTTGCTGGCCGCGGCGATAATTTCACCCGGCGAATACCCGCATTCTGGCCGTGGTCGGGATAACTGGCAAGCTTTTGCTCTTTTCTGGTCATTTGTAATTTGATTGGGTAATTGTTCTTTTGTGATCCATGGCTCTTATTTCGGTCAAATGATCAATTACAGTGAGCCCATCAACTCAAGGAGAGCAGAACATGAACAATCAATTCACATGGCTTCACATTGGTCTGGGTTCTTTTCATCGCGCTCACCAGGCGTGGTATCTGCATCGTTTGATCGCTTCCGGAGATAAGCGCTGGCATATCGCGGCGGGGAATATCCGCAACGACGCCGAGCAGGTGGTCCAGGCGCTGGCGGCGCAGGGGGGGCGTTACGTGCTGGAAACCGTCAGCCCGGAAGGGGAGCGCGAATATGAAGAAATCACCTCCATTCAAAAACTGCTGCCGTGGCAGGCCGGGCTGCAGCCGCTGATTAACGAAGGGGCAAACCCGCAGACCAAAGTTATCGCCTTTACCGTGACGGAAGGGGGCTACTACCTGAATACCCGCCATCAGCTGGAAACCAGCAACCCCGATTTGCAGGCCGATCTGGCAGGGGAGTGCAAAACCATTTACGGCACCCTCGCGCGGATTCTGGAAAAGCGCATGGCCGACAACGCCGGGCCGCTGACCCTGCTGAACTGCGATAACGTGCGCCATAACGGCGAACGCTTTCACGACGGCATGGTTGAGTTCCTGCAGCTAACCGGCAAGCAGGCGGTGATTGACTGGATGGCCGTCAACACCACCTGTCCGAATACCATGGTCGACCGCATTACACCGCGTCCGGCGGCGGACCTGCCCTCGCGCATCAAAGCGCAAACCGGTATTGACGATAAAGCGCCGGTGATGGGCGAAACCTTTATCCAGTGGGTAGTGGAAAACAACTTCCGCGATGAGCGCCCGAAGCTGGAAGCGGTCGGTGTGGAGATGGTTGCGTCGGTGATCCCTTATGAAGAGGCGAAAATCCGCGTTCTGAACGCTTCACATAGCTGCATTGCGTGGGCGGGGACGTTAATCGGCCAGCAGTATATTCATGAAAGTACGCTGACCGACTTCATCTACGCCATTGCCGATCGCTACGTCACCGAGGATGTGATTCCGTGCCTCGGCGATAACGGCATTGACCTGCCGACCTATCGTGACGTGGTGCTCAAGCGCTTTACCAACCCGTATATCCAGGACACCAACCAGCGCGTCGCCGCCGATGGCTTCTCGAAAATTCCGGCGATGATCGCGCCAACCCTCCAGGAGTGCTACCAGCGCGGCGTCCGCCCGGAAGCGACCGCCATGCTGCCCGCGCTGTTCTTCGTCTTTATGGAACAGTGGCATAAAGGAACCCTGCCGTATCAGTACCAGGACGGTATCCTCGACGCTCAGGCGGTACATGAAATGTTTGAAGCTCAGGATCCGGTGGCCCTGTACGCCCGCAATACAGCGCTGTTTGGCACGCTTGCCGACAATGCCGATTTCCTGGCGCTGATGCGCGAGAAGATCGCCGCCGTTTATACGCTGATTAAATAAGAGGTGGCTATGTATCTGGGTATCGATCTCGGCACATCGGAAGTCAAAGCGCTGGTCATTGATGAGAACAATGAGGTTATCGCCAGCCATAGCGCGCCGCTGAGTATTCAGCGTCCCCATCCGCACTGGTCAGAACAGTCGCCGCAGTCATGGTGGGAGGCGACGGAGTATTTGATGGCCACGCTGCGGGAAAAATGCGCCCAGCACTGGCCGGCCATTAAAGCGATCGGCCTTTCCGGGCAGATGCACGGCGCGGTCCTGCTGGATGCCGAGGGGGAGGTGATTCGCCCGGCCATTCTGTGGAACGACACCCGCTGCGCCGCGGAGTGCGCGGAGCTGGAAGAGATGGCGCCGGAGCTGCATCAGGTGGCGGGAAACCTGGCGATGCCGGGCTTTACCGCGCCGAAGCTGCTGTGGGTACGCCGCCACGAGCCGCAATACTTTCAGCGCACCGCCACGGTGCTGCTGCCGAAAGACTATCTGCGCTACCGGATGACGGGTAAGAAAGTCTCCGATATGTCGGACGCCGCCGGGACGCTGTGGCTGGACGTGGCGAAGCGCGACTGGTCCGATTCTCTGCTGGATAAGTGCGGCCTGTCGCGCAGCCAGATGCCGACCCTGGTCGAAGGCTGCGAGGTGTCCGCCACGCTCGACCCGCAGGTGGCCGAGCGCTGGGGGCTGAACGCCTCGGTAGCGGTTGCCGGAGGCGGCGGCGATAACGCGGTCAGCGCCATCGGCGTCGGCGCGGTCTCGCCGGGAGACGCGTTTATTTCGCTTGGCACCTCCGGGGTGCTGTTTGTGGTGACCGACGCCTATCGTCCGGCGCCGCAGTCGGCGGTACACGCCTTTTGTCACGTTCTGCCGAATCTGTGGCATCAGATGAGCGTCATGCTCAGCGCCGCCAGCTGTTTGCAGTGGTTCTGCCGCCTGACCGGCACCACGGAGGTGGCGCTGCTGGAGGAGATTGCCCAACTTAGCGAGGAGGAGAAGGCCCATGCGCCGTTCTTCTTACCCTATCTCTCCGGCGAACGTACTCCGCACAACGATCCTGACGCGCGCGGCATGTTCTGGGGCATGACCCACTCCAGCCTGCGCGCCCAGCTCGGCTATGCGGTGCTGGAAGGCGTGAGCTTCGGCATCAACGACGGCCTGCGGGTGCTGAAAGAGAGCGGGACGCGGATCGAACAATGTTCACTGGTTGGCGGCGGCGCCCGCAGCCCGTTCTGGGCGCAGCTGTTGGCCGATATTCTCGATATGCCGGTGGTGACCCACAAAGGGGGAGAAACCGGCGGCGCGTTGGGCGCGGCGCGGCTGGCCTGCCTGGCGGCGGGCAAACCGCTTGCCGCCGTGTGTGAAAAACCGGAGGTCTGGCAGACCTGGCGCGCTGACCCGGTACGCCATCAGACCCTGATGCGCCGCTACGCGCAGTTTAACGCCTTGTATTTAAACGATCTGAACTATCGGCAGCACTAATTTTTATCACGATAACCGTTCCGGTGAACTGACCGGAACGGCCTCCTGTACCCTAAAACGAGGTCATTATGTCTATCAATAATAAACAGTGGCTCGGCTTACCCCTGAACCTGCTCTGGGGATACATCGCCATTGCCGTATTCATGACCGGCGACGGTTTTGAACTGGCATTTCTCTCGCATTACATCAAAGAGCTCGGCTTCTCCCCGGCGCAGGCTTCATTTGCCTTTACCCTCTACGGCCTGGCCGCGGCGCTGTCGGCGTGGATCTCCGGCGTGGTGGCGGAAATTATTACCCCGCTGAAAACCATGATGATTGGCTTCGTGCTGTGGTGCGTGTTCCACGTGCTGTTTCTCGTCTTCGGCCTCGGCCATGCGAACTATGCGCTGATCCTCGTTTTTTACGGTATTCGCGGCTTCGCGTATCCGCTGTTCCTCTACTCGTTTATCGTGGCCATTATCCACAACGTGAAAAGCGATAACGCCAGCTCGGCGATCGGCTGGTTCTGGGCGGTTTACTCGATCGGCATCGGCGTTTTCGGCAGCTATATTCCGAGCTTTACCATTCCGCATATTGGCGAGCTGGGGACGCTATGGCTGGCGCTGGCTTTTTGCGTCACCGGCGGCATCATCGCGCTGGCTTCCCTGCGCCATATTCAAACGCCGCGCCATATGCAGAACCTGACCACCCGCGAGAAGTTTTCAGAGCTGGGGCGCGCGGCGACGCTGCTCTATACCAACCGCAATATTCTGCTGTCGAGCATGGTGCGGATTATCAATACCCTCTCGCTGTTCGGCTTCGCGGTGATTATGCCGATGATGTTTGTCGATGAGCTGGGCTTTACCACCTCCGAGTGGTTGCAGGTGTGGGCGGTGTTCTTCTTCACCACCATTTTCTCTAACGTGCTGTGGGGCATTCTCGGGGAAAAACTGGGCTGGATGAAGGTGGTGCGCTGGTTTGGCTGCATCGGCATGGCGCTCTCCAGCCTGGCGTTTTACTACATTCCGCAGCATTTCGGACATAACTTCGCGATGGCGATGATTCCGGCCATTGCCCTCGGGATCTTTGTCGCCGCGTTCGTACCGCTGGCGGCGGTCTTCCCGGCGCTGGAGCCGAAGCACAAAGGGGCGGCCATTTCGGTTTACAACCTGTCGGCGGGGATGTCGAACTTTCTCGCGCCGGCCATTGCGGTGATTTTGCTGCCGTTCTTCAGCACTATCGGGGTGGTGATCGCCTATACCGCGCTGTACGTGGCGGCCTTTTTCCTCTGCGCGTTTATTCGCGTCGAGCAGCCGGGTTTTACCCGCAAGGAAGCGCCGGCCGGCGAGCAGGTGGAGTTCTCTTAAGGTAATGCGGCTGGCATGCCCGGCATGCCAGCCTTAACGAGGTGGATGATGAGTATTCAGGCAGTAATTTTTGACATGGATGGCGTCATTATTGATTCCGAATCCCTGTGGCGACGGGCGCAAATCGAAGCCCTCGCCCGCTGGGGGGCAACGGCGAGCGATGAGGAGTGCGAAAGGCTGACCAAAGGTAAACGCCTCGACGACATTGCCCGCACCTGGTGTCAGTATTGCCAGCTTGACCTCGCCCCGCAGCGGCTTGAAGAGGCCATACTGCAGCGTATCACCGGCCTGATCGCCGCCGAAGGCGAGGCGATGCGCGGGGTGCATGAGGCGTTACGCTATTTTCGCCACGCGGGCTATAAGATTGCGCTCGCCACGTCTTCATCCCGGCAGGTTATCTCCGCGGTGCTGAACAAGCTCTCGCTCTGGCACTATTTTGACGTTATCTCCAGCGCGGATGATGAAGCGCAGGGCAAGCCGCATCCGGCGGTGTATCTGACGACGTTGCGTAAGCTCAATCTCGACGCCAGCCGGTGCCTGGTGATTGAAGATAGTTTCAACGGCTTTAGCGCGGCCCGGGCCGCAGGGATCGCCACGGTGATTATTGCCGAAGATAGCCAGCATGCGCGCTTCCAGGCCGCCGCTGGCCGCTATCAGGCTTTACCTGAGCTGCTGGAAACCCTCACCGCAGCGGCGGAAGCGGTCGAATAACTGACTCTTTCGTGGGCGCAGAACATCTCGGGATGTACCCGGTCGGTCACTCTCTTTTCTGCGCTCACGCCCCCTTTTTCACCATGACGATCCTTCTCACATATCGCCCATCTTTTGTGAAAACAGTCACGTCCTGTTGTGCCAATGCCCAAATTTATTGCCTTGCTTAGCGGTGTTTGTCCGAGGCACTGCTACGTAATTGTGCTTAGATTAGATATTGAAACGTTTTTTCAATAATGTGAAACCACTTTACCGATTTACCTCTATAGATCGGATTTGGCCGTGATAAGGACCGAGCATGAAAATTGAATCTGTAAATGTCACCGTTTTCCAGTATCCCACGCGTCGGGTTTCCGACAGCGCCGGGCACTCCCATCCGGGAGCGGAAAGCATGGCGAAAATGGCGATGCTGACCATTACCGCCGATGATGGCACCCGGGGTTTTTCGTTTGCACCGCCGGAAGTGGTACGCCCGTTCGTGGTGAACACCTTTTTTCGCAAGGTGATGGTGGGGCAGGACCCGTTTAACCGCGAGCGTATCTGGCAGGATCTTAACCACTGGCAGCGCGGCAGCGCCCATCAGCTGACCGAGCGCGCGCTGTCGTTTGTTGAACAGGCGCTGTGGGACCTGATTGGCCGCAAGCTTAATATGCCGGTGTACAAACTGCTCGGCGGCTATCGCGATACCGTCCCCGCCTACGGCAGCACCATGTGCGGCGACGATCTGCCGGGCGGTCTGTCGACCCCGGAGGAGTATGCCGCCTTTGCCGAAAAGCTGGTCGCCCGCGGCTATAAGGCCATCAAGCTGCACACCTGGATGCCGCCGATCGCTTTTGCGCCCAATCCGAAGATGGACATTAAAGCCTGCGCGGCGGTGCGCGAAGCGGTAGGGCCGGATATCGACCTGATGATTGACGGCTATCACTGGTACAGCCGCGCCGAGGCGCTGTGGATTGGCAAAGAACTGGAAAAACTCAACTTCGCCTGGTTTGAAGAGCCGATGGAGGAGGATTCGATGTCCTCCTACGCGTGGTTGGCGGAAAACCTGTCGATTCCCATCGTCGGACCGGAGAGCTTCGGCGGCAAGCACCATATGCGCGCCGAGTGGGTGAAAGCCGGAGCCTGCGACATCCTGCGCGCCGGGGCCAACGGCGTGGGCGGCATTACCCCCACCATGAAGGTGGCGGCGCTGGCGGAATCCTTCGGTATGGACTGCGAAGTCCACGGCAACGGCGCGGCAAGCCTGGCGGTGGTCGGCGCGATCCGCAACTGCCGCTGGTACGAGCGCGGCCTGCTGCATCCATTCCTCGACTACGATGAGCCGGCGGCCTATCTCAACAGCATTGTCGATCCTATGGATGACCAGGGCTTTGTGCATTTGTCCCAGCGTCCGGGTCTCGGCGAAGACATTAATTTTGCCTGGATCGAAGCCAATACCGTTAGCCACGACTGATGAATAACTAAAAAAACAGGCGCGTGCTGAGTCGCGACGCCTGAGTACCCTACAGGCGATAGATATGAAAAAAAACTCCTTACTGGCAGCGTGCTTACTCGCGCTCGCCGTGTCGATGGGGAGCGGGGCGGCGTTGGCGAAAACGCCGCCGGATCAGCTCATCATCGGCATGAATATGAATAACCTGCTCACCCTTGACCCGGCGGCGATGACCGGGAACGAAGTGGTGGGGATCGTGGTTAACCTCTACGACTCGCTGGTGGAGCTTGATCCTGAGCAGCTCACCAACGTCAGGCCCGCGCTGGCGAAATCCTGGGACATCAGCCCGGACGGTAAAACCCTGACCTTTCATCTGCGCGACGACGTAAAGTTTCACTCCGGCAACCCGCTGACCGCCGCCGACGTGGTGTGGTCGATGCGGCGTATTTTGCATCTCAACCTCGCGCAGGCCTCGGTGTGGAAGTCTTACGGTTTTAGTAAGAAAAATATCGACGGCCAGGTCAGCGCGCCGGACAGCTTCACGGTGCAGATCGTGCTGCCGAAAGATAACGACCCGCAGCTGGTTATCTACTCGCTGGCGGCGCTGGGCAACCTCGGGGTGCTGGACAGCAAAACGGTGCAAAGCCACCAGCAGGATAATGACTGGGGCAACCGCTGGATGACCACCCATGAAGCCGGTTCCGGGCCGTTCACGCTGGAAACCTGGCAGGCAAAAGATGTGCTGCGCATGAAGCGCAATCCTGACTACTGGCGCGGCGAGGCGAAAATGAGCCGCGTGGTGCTGCGCCATTTCCAGGAGTCGCAAACCCTGCGCCTGATGATCGAAAAAGGCGACCTCGATATTGCCAACAATATGGCGGTTTCCGACATCAACGCCCTGCGCGGCGACCCTCAGCTGACCGTCGACGCGGTGCAGCGCGGCACCATGTACTACGTGGCGATGAGCATGAAAGAGGCGCACTTCGCTAACCCGAAAGTGCGCGAAGCGGTGCGCTATCTGATTGATTATCAGGGCATCAATAAAGCGCTGATGCCGGGCTACGGGGTGCTGCATCAGCGGCCGATTAAGGCGGGTATGCCGTCAACGCTGCCCGATCCTGGCTACAGGCTGGACGTGGCGCGGGCGAAAAAGCTGCTGGCGGAAGCGGGCTATCCCAACGGGTTTGATACCACGCTGCGGGTGCTCGCGGATCAGCCGTTTCTCAATATCGCCATCGCCGTGCAGTCGACGCTGATGCAGGCGGGGATTAACGCCAAAATCATCACCGGCACCGGTAACCAGATTTATGGCGCGATGCGCGAGCGTAAATTTGACCTGCTGGTGGGGCGCGGCGGCAGCGGCATGGAGCCGCACCCGCACTCCAGCCTGCGCGCGCTGGTCTATAACCCGGATAACAGCGATGAGGCGCGCCTGACCAACTTCCAGGGCTGGCGCACCGGCTTTTACGACCCGCAGCTCAATTCGATGATTGACCACGCCCTGCTGGAACGCGATGCGCAAAAGCAGGTCGCCGATTACCAGGCCATTCAGGCGCGCTACGACCAGCTGATCCCGGCGTTAATTCCGCTTTCGCAGATGGTCGATTCGGTGGTGGTGCGCAACGAGGTGCGGGAGTATCAGCCGCACCCCTCCGCCACCACTTTTCTGCGTGACGTCTACAAAACCCGCGAAGGAGAGAAAGGATGAGCACCGCAATCCTTGCGCCCGGCTCACGCGGCCGGCGCTTATCAAAACGGCTGCTGCAGGTGGTGATTACCCTGTTCGGCCTGCTGCTGCTGACCTTCACCATCGGCCGCGTTATGCCCATCGACCCGGTGCTGGCGATTGTCGGCCCGGACGCTGATCAGAGTACCTATCAGCAGGTTTACCAGCAGCTGGGGTTTGATAAATCGCTGACCACCCAGTTTGGGATCTATTTCGTCAACCTGCTGCACGGCGATCTGGGCAACGCGCTGCTGACCGGGAAACCGGTGGTGGACGATATTATCCGCGTGTTCCCGGCCACCATGGAGCTGGCGACGATGGCGATTCTCGTCGGCGCCGGGCTGGGTATCCCGCTGGGCGTGCTGGCGGCGGCGCGACGCAACAGTATTTCCGACTATGTGGTGCGCATTATCAGCCTGGCGGGCTATTCAACGCCGATCTTCTGGGTGGGGATGATGGGGCTGCTGCTGTTCTACGCCTGGCTTGGCTGGGTGGGCGGCGCCGGTCGGGTAGACCTCGGGCTGGACGGTATCGTACCGCGGCGTACCGGTTTAATGACCGTCGATGCGCTGCTGGCGGGCAACGGGCAGGTGTTCTGGAACGCGATTAACCACCTGATTCTCCCCGCCTCGCTGCTCGGCTTTCACTCGCTGGCCTACATCAGCCGCATGACCCGCAGCTTTATGCTAGCCCAGCTGTCGCAGGAGTTCATTATTACCGCGCGGGTGAAGGGGCTGACCGAGCGTCAGGTCATCTGGAACCACGCGTTTCGCAATATCCTCGTACAGCTGCTGACGGTGGTGGCGCTGGCCTACGGCGCGCTGCTGGAAGGCGCGGTACTGATTGAAACCGTCTTCTCCTGGCCGGGCTTTGGCTCCTATCTCACCGGCAGCCTGCTGCTGGGCGATATGAATGCGGTGATGGGCTGCGTGCTGCTGGTGGGGGTGATCTTCGTGATGCTCAACCTGCTCTCCGACATGCTGTATCAATTCTTTGACCCGAGGACAAAATCATGACCGTTTCTCTGGATTCGCCGCTTTCCGACGGCACGGGTGAAGGCCGCCAGCGGCTGCGGCGCGCGGCGTCGCGGACGGCCGGGTTTATCGGCAAAATGGCGCGCAACCCGCTAACGGCGATCGGCGGCGGAATTATCTTTCTGCTGCTGGTGGTGGCGATTTTCGCGCCGCTGATTGCGCCTTATAACCCGCTGGTGCAGGACCTGAACAGCGCGCTGGTCGCGCCGAACGCGCAGCACTGGTTCGGCACCGATGAGTTTGGCCGGGATATCTTTAGCCGCCTGGTGTACGGCTCGCGCATCACGCTTTACATCGTGCTGCTGGTCTCGGTGACCGTCGGTCCGCTCGGGCTGCTGCTCGGCGTCAGCGCCGGCTATTTCGGCGGCAAAGTCGATATGGTGCTGATGCGCGTTACCGATATTTTCATCTCCTTCCCGAGTCTGGTTCTGGCGCTGGCGTTCGTCGCCGCCTTAGGTCCGGGGCTGGAGCACGTGGTTATCGCCATCACGCTTACCGCCTGGCCGCCGATTGCCCGTCTGGCGCGCGCCGAAACCCTCTCTCTGCGCCAGGCCGATTTTATCTCCGCCGTACGTCTGCAGGGCGCGTCATCGGCCCGCGTCCTCTGGCGACATATCGTGCCGCTGTGTCTGCCGTCGGTGATTATCCGCATCACCATGAATATGGCGGGGATCATTCTGACCGCGGCCGGTCTGGGCTTTCTCGGCCTCGGCGCCCAGCCGCCGGAGCCGGAGTGGGGGGCGATGATCTCCAGCGGGCGCACTTATATGATGGAGTGCTGGTGGGTGGTTACGATTCCGGGGCTGGCGATTCTGATCAACAGCTTAGCGTTCAACTTTTTAGGAGATGGCCTACGTGACATCCTCGATCCTCGCAGCGAGTAATGCTCCGCTGCTCGACGTACGCGATCTGTGCGTCGACTTTGTTAACGGCAGCGCGGTGACCCATGCCGTGCGCGGCGTCTCCTTCCAGCTGGGGCGCGAAAAGCTGGCGATTGTCGGCGAGTCCGGTTCGGGTAAGTCCACCGTTGGGCGCGCGCTGCTGCAGCTGCATCCGAAAAAAGCCCGCGTCACCGCCGCCCGGATGCAGTTTGCCGACCTCGACCTGCGGCATCTTAGCGAAGCGCAGATGCGCGGCGTACGCGGTAAGCGTATCTCCATGATTATGCAGGACCCGAAATATTCGCTCAATCCGGTGGTCTGCGTCGGCAAGCAAATCGCCGAGGCCTGGCTTACCCATCATCCGGGGCGTAAAGATGAGGCCAAAGCAAAGGCGCTGGAGATGCTGGAGGTGGTGCGTATTCGCCAGCCGGAGCGCGTTTATCAGCTTTATCCGCATGAAATATCCGGCGGGCAGGGGCAGCGCATCATGATCGCCATGATGCTGATTACCGACCCGGAGCTGGTGATCGCCGATGAACCCACTTCCGCGCTGGACGTGTCGGTGCGCCTGCAGGTGCTGGGCCTGCTGGATGACCTGGTTCAGTCGCGCGGGCTGGGGCTGATTTTTATTAGCCACGATATCAACCTGGTGCGCAGCTTCTGCGACCGCGTGCTGGTGATGTACGCCGGACGGGTGGTGGAGTCCATCGCCGCTAAGGATCTCGATAACGCCCGCCATCCCTATACTCAGGGATTGATTAACTCGCTGCCGGATATGCAGCATCGTCGCCCGATACTGCCGGTGCTGCAGCGTCAGGCCAGCTGGTTAACGGAATAAGGAGCGGATGATGATTGAAGTTCAACATCTCAACCTCGCGTTCGGCGAAGGGGAGAAGCGCAATCAGGTGCTGTATGAGGTCAGTTTCCACGTTAAGCCCGGCGAGATCTACGGTCTGGTGGGCGAGTCCGGCTCCGGTAAAACCACGGTGCTGAAGTGTCTGGCGGGGCTGTTTACCCACTGGCAGGGGGAGCTGGCAATCGATGGTCAGCGTTTAGGCCACGAGATTAACCGCGAGCGCTGCCGGCAGGTGCAGATGGTTTTTCAGGATCCGTACGGTTCGCTGCATCCTCGTCACACCATTGGCGACATCCTCGAAGAGCCGTTACAGATTCATCGCATTCGCGATCGCGACCGGCGGATCAATGCGCTGCTGGACAAAGTGGGCCTCAATCGCGCCTTTCGCGAACGCTATCCGCACCAGCTCTCCGGCGGCCAGCGGCAGCGCGTGGCGATTGCCAGAGCGCTGATTCTTGAGCCACGTGTGCTGCTGTTGGATGAGCCGACATCGGCCCTGGATGTGTCGGTGCAGGCCGAGATCCTCAACCTGCTGGCGGAGCTGCAGCAGGAGGCGAAGCTCACTTACCTGATGGTGACCCACGATCTGGGCGTTATTGCCCACTTATGCCAGAAAGTAGCGGTGATGCAGTACGGCAAGATCCTCGAAACTTTGACGGTGGACGCGCTGGTCAACGGCGAAGCGCAAACGGCCTATACGCAGATGCTGGTTAACGCCAGCCAGCAATATACGCGCGAAATGGCGCGGGAGGTGGCCGCCTATTAGGCAATATGGCGCATTCTCTACCGGAGTGTGCGCCATATTTTAGATAAAACATTGAAATTATATGTATTTATAGTTATAAATATCGTATATTAATGTAAAAGTGGTGTTTAGATCTAAAATGATTATATCTTTCGTATAAATGAAATTTCGTGAAACTATAATTTATATTTATGGTTTTTAATGACATAAACGACCATTTTCTGTTTAAATTGCATAATCATCCCTTCTGTAAATTCGCTTAAACCTTGTTAATAGCAAGGAAAAACTGCGTATTGTGCCTCCAGATCCGCTGAGTAATAGAGTAAACTCGCTTGCGAAAAATCTTAAGCTGTCATCTCCGTCATGGAGGATTATCGTATTTAAAATACGGTACCCATGCCGCTCATCCACATGATTACCACGCTCAGGGAACAGGATGGAAAAATATACGATTAATGGAATAGTGGAATTTACTCCGCAACGTAGCGTTTTAATACTCATTGCTGACGAGACGAAAGCGGTATCATTAAATATGCCGGCCAGTCGCTGCCTGTTGCTGCTTATTCAGCAGGATGGCAAAACCGTAGCCCGTGAAACCTTTTTCGAGGAAGTGTGGATAAAGCATGGTGCCCAGGTGACCAGCAACGGTTTCTATCAGAATATTTCCCTGCTGCGCCGCGCATTTAAGGAACTGGGCGTCGAGGAAGATATTATTATTACGGTGCCGAGAGTGGGCGTCAGGCTGGAGGCGACATTAACGATGACGGAATTTCAGCCGGACGAGGCGGAAAAGACGCCGGTCGCGGAGGAACAACGCCCGCACGTTGACGAGCCTGGGCATAAGGAGGTCGCTGCTGCGAGTGTGCCGGGAAAAAAGCGGTTAAGGCCGCGAAGCTCTCTTCTGTGGGGGCTTGCGGCGCTGCTGAGCTGTCTGGTGGGCGGTTTTGTTGCGTGGTACACAGAATTCGACTCTTATTTGCAAAGTTATGTGCCCATTAATGCTAAATTTTCGCAACAATGTCATTTTTTTGCCAATAATGATGTGGTAGATCACGTTCGGCATACGACTTTTATCAATCGTAGCAAATTTGATTGTGAAAAATATTCGTGGATTTATTTGACGCTTTATCCTGGGGGAGCCCGCGTTTCGGTGATTAGCTGTCAGCAAAAATTTAGTCAATGGCGTGATAATCAATGCCTCACCAAATATTACATTAAGGAGGTAGTCAATGCGCCGGCGTGAAATTAACTGGTTAATCACTATCGTATTTATCGGCATATTAACTGGGGTAGCAATAAAATCCTGGCAATACTGGCAGCGCAACCATTTTCAGTGTAGCGGGGAGCTGCGGCTATTTAGCGCAGGTTACCAGGGCGATATTTCGTTACGCTATGTATTTGATAGCAGCCGCGGGCTGGTGATTGTTCGCGGGGAAATTACGCCGCCGCAGGGCGAGTCGTTTACTATTAATCAGAACATCTGGTTTAGCTTTACCCGCGACGGCCGGCACTACTTCCTGCGTTCAGAAACCGTCTCGGCCAGCATCGGCGAGACCGAGCAGGAGGAGCACATAAAGCGCATCCTGCCCTCGTTTTTCCTGCAGCCGCAGGTGCCGTTTTACCTGAACATCCAGCGGCTTAACGAGCGTACCCGGCTGCTGTATACCAGCCGGGCACCGTCTTTACTTTGCGAAGCCTGATTAGCGTAACAGCGGGCAGTCGGGCGGCAGTCGGCAGCGCAGCGCGGCCGGTAAGAGCTCCATCCTGAAGGTTTTGCCGGTTAGCGGTTCGCCGTCGAGGTTAAACGTCATCTCATGGGGAGCGGTTATCTCAAACCACGATGAGACGCCGTCGATAATATTCGGTGAGTTTTCCGGATTGGCGAGGGTGCTGAACAGCGTAGGGATCAGCTCTTCGCCGGTGAAGATGCGCAGGTGCAGCAGGCCGTCGTTAATTAACGCTTCCGGGCACAGCTGCTGGCCGCCTCCGGCCTGGCGTCCGTTGCCGATGCCGATGACCAGCGCATCGCCGTGCCAGTGAAAGTTCTCGCCGCGGATTTCGCAGCGGTCCGGTTTGAGCGCGTCCATACGCATCAGGCCGTGGATTAAATAAGAGACGCCGCCGAGCGCGGCCTTGAGTTTCTCCGGGGTTTCGGTCGTGATTCGGGTGCCAAAGCCGCCGGTGGCCATATTAATAAAACCGGTCTTATCATTAACCCGCGCAATATCTATCGCCACGTCGCGGCCAACAATGGCCAGCTTCAGGGCGCTGGCCAATTCCTGGGGGATACCGACGCTGGTAGCGAAGTCGTTCGCCGTGCCCAGCGGTAAAATTCCCAGCGCCATATCGCCGTCGCGCTCGACCAGCGCCGTCGCCACCTCATTGATGGTGCCATCGCCGCCGCCGGCAATCACCGTTTCGACATTCAGCTTCAGGGCCTCATCGATAAACCGAGCGGCATCGCCTTTTTCCCAGGTCACGCGGACGTGAATATCAATTCCTTCGTCGCGTAACAATTTAACCGCCTCTCGTAGCGACGGTTCATTGGCGCCTTTGCCATTCAGAATCAGTAAGCTGGCTGGAAACGTGGACATTATCAGGGGACCTTTGTTGCTCAGTAATGCATAAAGTGTACCGCATGAAGAAAGGGAAGGATGGGGGAGAGATAAAAAAATAAGCCCGCGTAAGGGAGATTACGCAGGCTAAGGAGGTGGTTCCTGGTACAGCTAGCATTTATGGGTTATGTTTTTCAGCGAAATGGATGATATCTGCTTTGAACGAAACGGTATGTGATCCGTTTCTAATATCTTTACATCGTGAAAAAATAACCCCGATTAACTAGTTTCCGTGTGGGTTTCTGGTCGTCTGACCCGCAAAATTGCGCATCAGCAGCGCATACTGCAGCGCCATATCTTCCGGAACGGGCAGCCATACCGTGTGGCCATCGCCTGGCGCGACCGGCATGATTTCGCCTTTGCCGTTTTCCATATGCTCAAGGGTAAAGTTGACGTTGCCCTGCGGGGTCATCAGCTCCAGGCTGTCACCGACGGAAAATTTGTTTTTCACCGCCACCGCGGCCAGCTGGCCTTTGCGCTCGCCGGTAAATTCGCCGACGAACTGCTGGCGTTCGGACACGGAGTAGCCGTGCTCGTAGTTCTGGTAGTCATCGTGGGTATGGCGGCGCAGAAAGCCTTCGGTATAGCCACGGTGAGCGAGGTTTTCCAGAGTATCCAGCAGGCTGGCGTCGAACGGTTTGCCTGCGGCAGCGTCGTCAATGGCCTTGCGGTAGACCTGAGCGGTACGGGCGCAGTAGTAATGTGATTTGGTGCGGCCTTCGATTTTCAGCGAGTGGACGCCCATCTGGGTCAGGCGCTCAACGTGGGCAATCGCGCGCAGATCTTTCGAGTTCATAATGTAGGTGCCGTGTTCATCTTCGAACGCGGTCATATATTCGCCCGGACGCTTGGCTTCTTCAATCATAAACACCTGGTCCGTGGGCGCGCCGATGCCCAGCGTCGGCTCGACGTTCTGCACCGGGATCGGTTCGTGCTTGTGAACGATATTGCCGACGTCGTCTTCTTTGCCTTCCTGAACGTTGTACTCCCAGCGGCAGGCGTTGGTGCAGGTGCCCTGGTTGGGATCGCGTTTGTTGATATAGCCCGAGAGCAGGCAGCGGCCAGAGTAGGCCATGCACAGCGCGCCGTGAACGAAGATTTCAATTTCCATCTCCGGCACCTGGCTGCGAATTTCGGCGATCTCATCCAGCGACAGCTCGCGGGAGAGAATCACGCGGGTCAGCCCCATTTGCTGCCAGAACTTGACCGTCGCCCAGTTGACGGCGTTAGCCTGTACCGAGAGGTGAATATCCATGTCGGGGAAATTCTCGCGCACCAGCATAATTAACCCCGGATCGGACATGATCAGCGCATCCGGCCCCATTTCCACTACCGGCTTCAGATCGCGAATAAACGTTTTCAGCTTAGCGTTATGCGGCGCGATATTGACTACCACATAGAACTTTTTACCCAACGCGTGGGCTTCGTTGATGCCGAGCTGCAGATTTTCGTGATTGAATTCGTTATTACGCACGCGCAGCGAGTAGCGCGGTTGGCCCGCATACACGGCGTCTGCGCCATAAGCGAAAGCGTAACGCATATTTTTCAGCGTTCCCGCCGGGGAAAGGAGTTCCGGTTTAAACATGATTTTCTCGTTCTGATGACAGGTCAGATTCGCCGCACCCGGTGCGGCGAATTGGGGAGTGCCCCCACATTAAGGGCGGGCATTGTAGCGCCGTGGGGGAGGGGAGTAAATATCAGCCGGGTATCTTTGGCGATCAGCGGGCGGCAAATCTTTACAGGGCATGAATCGCGCGGCCGCTCTCTGCTGGTTTCAGCCGCTGCTTTTCCCCGGAGGCGGCGCTTGACGCGCCTGTCCGGGCTACCCGGCCGCGGACGGCGGTGAACCTGTAAGCGCAGCGCGAGCCGGGGCTAACTACGCCAGCCGGCAGGCGTCGGCTTCCCAGCGGTATCCAACGCCGTACACCGCGCGGATAAACGACTGATCGGCGTCCAGCGACTCCAGCTTACGCCGCAGGTTCTTGATATGGCTGTCGATCGTTCGGTCGGTGACCACGCGGTAATCATCGTACAGATGATTCAGCAGCTGCTCGCGCGAGAAGACTTTACCCGGCTCCTGGGAGAGGGTTTTCAGCAGGCGGAACTCGGCGGGAGTGAGGTCCAGCAGCTTATCGCGCCAGGAGGCCTGGAAGCGCCCCTCGTCGACAATCAGCGGGCTTTGCGCATCCAGCGCCTGCAGATCGCGCTGCGGTTTGCAGCGGCGAAGAATGGTCTTCACGCGGGCCACCACCTCGCGCGGGCTGTAGGGCTTACAGATATAGTCATCGGCGCCGATCTCTAACCCCAGCAGGCGGTCGATCTCTTCGATTTTGGCGGTCACCATCACCACCGGAACCTCAGAAAAACGGCGGATTTCCCGGCACAGGGTGAGCCCGTCGGTGCCGGGCAGCATCAGATCCAGCAGGATCAGGTGCGGCGGCGTCTGGCGAACGTACGGCAGAACCCGATCGCCGTGATTAATCAGCGTCGGCGCATAGCCCGCCGCCTGAAGATAATCAATCAGCAGCTGACCCAGCTTGGGCTCATCTTCCACGATAAGAATGCGTGGCGTGTTTTCATCAACAGGTAATTCAGTCATACGTCTCTCGATAAATTACGTTCCAGAGGTAGCTCTACTTTAATGCTAACCCCGCCCAAAGGCGAATGGCCGACACGTAAAGTGCCGCCGTGGGCCGCGACGATGTTAAGGCAAATCGCCAGTCCTAAACCAGAGCCGCCGCTGGCACGATTGCGCGACCCCTCAGTACGGTAAAAACGCTCAACCAGCCGCTCCAGCTGTTCATCGGTGACGCCGGGGGCGCTATCGGCGAAATCGAGAATTAGCCTATCGCCGCTCTGGCTGGCGCTAATCTGCAGGCCGCCGCCGCTATCGGTATAGCGCAGGCTGTTTTCCAGCAGGTTATTAAAAAGCTGCATCAGGCGATCCCGGTCGCCGAAAACCGTCGCGCTTTCCGGCAGCGAAACGCCGATCGACAGTCCGCGGCTGGCGAAGCGTTCGCGAAACGCGCCGGCGGCGACCTCCAGCAGGTTGATGATATCCACCGCGCTTTTCTGATAGGAGAGGGCGCCTTCATCGGACATCGACAGCTGGTGCAAATCATCGACCAGTTTGGTCAGGGTGGCGACCTCCGCCTGCAGGGAGGCGATGGAATCCGGGGTGAATTTCCTGATCCCATCCTGAATCGCCTCCAGCTCGCCGCGCAGCACCGCCAGCGGCGTGCGCAGCTCGTGGGAGATATCGGCCATCAGGTCCCGGCGCATCTGCTGGTTGCGCTCAAGGGTGCTGGCCAGCTGGTTAAAATCTTTGGCCAGACGCCCTAGCTCATCGCTGCTGGTGGCGGCGACGCGGGTGGAAAAATCCCCGGCCGCCAGACGGTGCGTCCCCTCAACCAGTCGTTTGACCGGCGCGAGCAGGCCGCGCGCCAGCGGGAAGGTGGCCAGCGCCGCCAGCAGCGTGGCGAGGGCGACAATCAGCCAACTGGTGCGCTTCTGCTGGCGGTCGAAGTTGATATCGGTATTGCGCGTCAGGCGTTCAACCGGCGAGGCGATGACCGCGCCAACCTCAACGCCGTCGACCATAATACTGCGCCGGGTCCCGTCCTGCGGCACGCGCTCGCGCGGGCCCACCAGCACGCGCCCTTTTTGATCGACCACCCAGAACATGGTGCGCCAGCCGTGGGGAGGCATATCGGGGCCGGGACCGCGATCGCCACGATCGCCGCGCGGACCGTCGAGCGGCCGGTCCGGCGCGGCATCCGGCGGCATCTCTTCGGGGCCGGGGCCACCGTGCGGCTCATCTCTCGGACCATGACCCATACCGCGGCCCGGCGGCGAGCGGTCGTCGTTGTCGCGTTCAAAGGTTTTCAGCAGCTGGAAAATAAAGCGGTCGTTGTTGCGCAGGAACGTCCAGCTGCCGTGCTGGGCATACTGCTCGCTCAGGGCATCGCCGAGCATCGTCAGCCGCTGTTCATTGCCGCGTTTGATATAGTCGATAAACCCGCGTTCAAAGCTGATGCGCACCGCCCAGTGCATGCTGATCAGCAGCACGATGCAGGTGGCGAGGATCGCGATAAACAGCTTGCCGGTAATGCCGGGACGCCAGAACTTCAAGACTCACTCCTTTTACGGCGACGAATCACGGTATTGACCGTGGTGTCGTCCGGTACGCGGGCAAAAATCAGCGCGGGCAGCGCGATAATCACCGCCATGCTTAAGTAGGTATAGAGAAAGACCTGGTGCGTGGTCGGCGCATCGGCGCTGATATGCTGCTGGCCGTAGAAACCCAGCAGCATGCCGGCGACGGTCACGCCGATACTCATCGACAGCTGCATGACCATCGACAGCAGGCTGTTGCCGCTGCTGGCCAGATCGTCGGGCAGGTCTTTCAGGGTCAGCGTATTCATAGAGGAAAAGCGGCTGGCGTTGATCATCCCCTGCATAAACAGCACCACCGGCAGCAGCCAGTACCAGCCCGCGAGGGCGACGGCCATGAACAGCAGGCTGACCAGCGCGAGGCCGATCGTCGAGGCCACCAGCACCCGACGGTAGCCGAAGCGGTTGACCACCTGGACTACGATGCGCTTCATCCCCATGCTGCCGAGCACCATCGGGATCATCATCAGACCGGCGTGGAACGGCGTAAAGCCGAGGCCAATCTGTAAAAACACCGGGGTCATAAACGGCAGCATACCGCTGCCGATGCGCCCGGCGAAGCTGCCGCCAAGGCCGAGCGAAAAGGTGCGGTTGTTGAATAGCTTAAGGCTAAACAGCGCGTTGCGGTTGCCGCGCGCGTGCCGCAAATAGTACAGAATGGACGCCACGCCGACCGCCACCAGCCCCGCCAGCCACAGGGGAGAGATCCCGAGCCCTTTGTTGCCGTCCAGCGCCAGGGTCAGCGTCGCCATTCCGGCGGCCAGCAAAACAAAGCCGAAGAGATCGAAGCGGCGGGTTTGCAGGGTGTAGTTGGGCATCAGGCACAGCGTGGCGATGGCGCCGACAATACCGACCGGAATGTTGATCAGAAAGATCCAGTGCCACGAGGCGTACTCCACCAGCATTCCGCCGAGAGCCGGGCCGAGCAGCGGGCCCACCTGGCCGGGTAGGGTGACGAAGGTCATCGCCGCCATATATTGGCTGCGCGGGACGATTTTCATCACCGTCAGACGGCCCACGGGAACCATCATCGCGCCGCCGACGCCCTGCAGCACGCGGGCGAGTATTAACCCATCAAGAGTAGCGGCCTGGGCGCAGAACAGGGAGCCGGCGGTAAACAGCACGATGGCGCAGAAAAAGATATTGCGTACCCCAACGCGGTCCGCCAGCCAGCCGCTGGCGGGCAGCATCACCGCTACCGTCAGGACATAGGAGACGATAACCATATGCATATGCAGCGGGCTCTCCCCAAGGCTTTTCGCCATCGAGGGGAGAGCGGTGTTAACGATAGTGGTATCCAGCGCCTGCATAAAGAAGCCGAAGGCCACTATCCATAGCTGCCAGCGCACGCTGGAGGGGAGGTCTGTCATGTTATTCGCTTACCGGTTGATGGACTTTTCGCGAAAAACGCAGCCGCAGACGGTCGAAGAACAGATAGACCACCGGCGTGGTGTACAGGGTCAACAGCTGACTCATCACCAGACCGCCGACAATGGTAATCCCCAGCGGCTGGCGCAGCTCGGATCCATCGCCGCCGGAGAGCACCAGCGGCAGCGCGCCGAACAGCGCCGCCAGGGTGGTCATCATTATCGGCCGGAAACGCAGCAGACAGGCCTGGAAGATGGCCTCTTCCGGCGGCAGGTTGCCGTTGCGTTGCGCCTCAAGGGCGAAATCGACCATCATGATGGCGTTTTTCTTCACGATACCAATTAATAGCATAATCCCGATGAGCGCGATTAGGCTGAACGGGGCATCGAAAAGCTCCAGCGCCAGCAGCGCGCCGACGCCGGCGGACGGAATGGTCGACAGAATGGTCAGCGGATGAACGTAGCTCTCATAGAGGATCCCCAGCACGATATAGACCGTGGCGATGGCCGCAAGGATCAGGATCACCTGCGAGTTCATGGTCTCCTGGAACACCTGCGCGGTCCCGGCGAACGACCCGCGTACGCTGGACGGCACGCCAATCTGGGTCATCGCCCGGTTGATGGCGTCACTGGCTTCCGACAGCGACTTGCCGGTAGGCAGGTTAAAGGAGATGGTCGACGCCGCCGAGAGTCCCTGGTGATTCACCGACAGCGGCGCGTTGGCCGGCTGCCATTTCGCGAAATAAGCAAGCGGAATCGGCTTGTCTTCGCTGTTGATCACAAACATCTTATCGAGGGCGCTGACGTCCTGGGTGTAGACCGGGTCGACCTGCATCACCACTTTATACTGGTTCAGCGGCTGGTAGATGGTGGAGATCTGCCGCTGGCCGAAGGCGTTGTTCAGCAGATTGTTGGCGTCCTGCACGCTGATGCCGAGCCGCGACATGGTATCGCGATCGTAGATCAGGTCCATCTCCGCGCCGTTATTCTGACTGTCGGAGTTAACGTCCGCCAGCTCCGGCAGCGCCGCCAGCGTTTTGCGGATTTTCGGCTCCCATTCCCGCAGCGCCGCGAGGTCGTCTGACAGCAGGGTGTACTGATAGCTGGCGTTGGCCTGACGACCGCCGACGCGGATATCCTGTACCGCCATCAGGAACAGGTTGGCCCCCGGCTCCTTCGCCAGCTTTTTGCGCAGTCGATCGATAATCTGCTGCGCCGTCTCATGGCGCTCATCGCGCGGCTTCAGGGTGATAAACATCATCCCGCTGTTGACCCGCGAGCCGCCGGTAAAACCGGTGACGTTGTCTACCGCCGGATCTTCACGAATGATCTTCATAAAGTCCTCCAGCTTGCCGCGCATCGCCTGGAACGAGATGCTCTGGTCCGCCTGGATGCCGCCCATCAGCACCCCGGTGTCCTGCTCGGGGAAGAAGGTTTTGGGAATCGAGATATAGAGCCAGACGCTTAGCGCGATGGTGCCGAGCAGCACCAGGCCGGTTAAGCGGCTGTGCTTCAGCACCCACTTCAGCGACTTACCGTAGCCGCCCTGAATCGCCACCAGCAGGCGGCCAAACCCGCGCTTGCGCGTCGGCTGGTGGGGCTTGCCGCTTTTCAGCAGCCAGCCGCACATCATCGGCGTCAGGGTCAGAGAGACCGCCAGCGAGATGCCGATCGCCACCGACAGGGTGACGGCGAATTCGCGCAGCAGCCTTCCCGGCAGGCCGCCCATCAGCAGCAGCGGCAGGAACACCGCCACCAGCGACAGGCTCATCGACAGGACGGTAAAGCCGACTTCCCGGCTCCCCTGCAGCGCGGCCTGCAGCGGCTTCATGCCGGCTTCGAGATGGCGGGAAATATTCTCCAGCACCACGATGGCGTCATCGACCACGAAGCCGGTGGCGATGGTCAGCGCCATCAGCGACAGGTTGTTGAGGCTGAAACCGCACAGGTACATAGCGGCGAAGGTGCCGATCAGCGATACCGGAACGGCCACCGCCGGGATCAGCGTCGCGCGCCCTGAGCGCAGGAACAGGAAGACCACGAGGATCACCAGCGCCACCGAAATCACCAGCGTTTGCTCGACTTCCTCCAGCGAGGCGCGGATGGTCGGCGAACGGTCCTGGGCGATCTGCAGATCGACTGAGGCCGGGATGGTGCGCTGCAGCTCCGGCAGGCGGGCGCGAATGCTGTCCACCGTCTCAATGATATTGGCTTCCGGCAGCTTGCGGATCATCAGCAAAATCGCCGGTTTGGCGTTAGTCATCCCGGCGTTGCGCACGTCCTGCACCGAATCGGTGACGTTGGCGACGTCGCCGAGGCGCACCGCCGCGCCGTTATTGTAGTGCACGATCAGCGGCTGGTATTCGGCGGCGGTCTTCAGCTCGTCGTTGGTCGCTACCTGCCAGCGGTGGGTCGCGTCTTCCAGCGCCCCCTGCGGTCTACGCACGTTGGCGTTGCTGATGGCGGTTCGCACCGCGTCCAGCGACACGCCCTGGTTAAACAGCGCCTGCGGGTTGAGGTCGACGCGCACCGCGGGCAGCGAACTGCCGCCGACGTCAACGTCGCCGACGCCGTCAATCTGGGCAAGGGTCTGCGCCAGCTGGGTAGAGGCGAAGTCGTACAGCTCACCCTGGGACCAGGTATCCGAGGTGAGGGTGAGGATCATGATCGGCGCGTCGGACGGGTTGGCTTTGCGGTAGGTCGGACGGCTCGGCATGCCGCTCGGCAGCAGGCTTTGCGCGGCGTTAATCGCCGCCTGCACGTCACGGGCCGCGCCGTTGATATCGCGGTCAAAGTTGAACTCGAGAATGATTCGCGTACTGCCGAGCGAGCTGGAGGAGGTCATCTCATTGACCCCGGCAATCCGCCCCAAAGAGCGCTCCAGCGGGGTCGCCACCGACGAGGCCATGGTCTCCGGCGACGCGCCGGGCAGCGAGGCGCTGATCATGATCACCGGGAAATCCACCTGCGGCAGCGGCGCCACCGGCAGCAGGCGGAAGCCGAGGATGCCGCACAGCGTAATGGCGAGCGAAAGCAGAATCGTCGCCACCGGACGATAAATGAAGAGGGCGAAAAACTTCACCTACGCCTCCTCCTCACGCCGCGGGAAGCGGCTCTTCATATACAGCGACAGGCGGTCGAACAGCAGATAGATAACCGGCGTGGTGAACAGCGTTAGCACCTGGCTGAGCATCAGGCCGCCGACCATGCCAATCCCCAGCGGTCGCCGCAGCTCCGCGCCGACGCCGGTACTGAGCATCAGCGGCAGCGCGCCGAACAGGGCGGCGAGGGTGGTCATCAGGATCGGGCGAAAACGCAGCAGACAGGCCTGATAAATCGCCTCGCGCGGCGGCATACCCTGTTCGCGTTCGGCGGCCAGCGCGAAGTCGATCATCATGATGGCGTTTTTCTTGACGATGCCGATCAGCAAGATGATGCCGATAATGGCGATAACGTCCAGCTCGCTCCCGGCCAGCCATAGCGCCAGCAGCGCGCCGACGCCCGCCGTCGGCAGGGTGGAGAGAATGGTGATCGGGTGAATAAAGCTCTCATACAGCACGCCGAGGACGATATACATCGCCACCACCGCGGCGACCACCAGCCAGACGGTACTGCCGAGCGCCGACTGGAAGGCCAGCGAGCTGCCCTGGAACTGGGTGCGGATGTCGCTCGGGAAGTCCAGCGCCTGCTCGGCGCTAAGAATCGCCTCGACCGCATCGCCCAGCGAATAGTTGTCCGGCACGTTAAACGAAATGGTGGTGACCGGGAACTGATCGAGATGGTTAATCGACAGCGGAGCAAAGCGCTGCTCGACTTTGGCGATCGCGGTGAGCGGCACGATCCCGCCGTCGCTGCTGGTGAGGCGGATATTGTCCAGCGCCGCCAGCCCCGGCGTGGCCTGGGTATCATGCTCCAGCACCACGCGGTACTGGTTCGCCTGGGTATAGATGGTGGAAATCAGACGCTGACCAAAGGCGTTATACAGGGCGTTATCGACGTCCGCCATGCTGATGCCGAGGCGGCTGGCGCTGTCGCGATCAACGTTGATATACGCCGCCAGCCCCTTATCCTGCCAGTCGCTGCTGACGTCGGAGAGCTGCGGCAGCGCCTGCAGCCGGGCCAGCAGCTGCGGGACCCAGTTGCTCAGCGCATCCAGCGAATTCGCCTGCAGGGTGAACTGGTACTGGGTCCGGCTGACGGTGGTGTCAATGGTCAGATCCTGGGTCGGCTGGAGATAGAGCTCGACGCCGGGGATGCCGCTCACCGCGTTTTGCAGACGGCCGATCACCGTCTGCACACGATCGTCGCGTTCATCCAGCGGCTTGAGGTTAATCTGCAGGCGGGCGCTGTTCAGCGCCGGGTTGGTGCCGTCGACGCCGACGAAAGAGGTCAGGCTTTCCACCGCCGGATCTTTGAGTATCGCCGCCGACACCTGCTGCTGGCGCTCGGCCATATTGGCGAACGACGCCGACTGCGGCGCCTGTAGCGTGCCCTGGATAATACCGTTGTCCTGAATCGGGAAGAAGCCTTTCGGAATAAACACCCACAGTATAATCGACAGCGCCAGGGTGCTGAGGGCTACGCTCAGGGTCAGCCACGGATGATTCAGCACCCGGCTCAGCCAGCGGCCGTAGACGGCAATCACCCGCTCAAAAAAGCGTTCGCTGGCGCGCGAGAAGCGGTTCTGCTTGCGCAGCGATTCATGGCTGAGCATGCGGGCGCACATCATCGGCGTCAGGGTCAGCGACACCACCGCGGAAATCAGAATCGCCACCGCTAGGGTGATGGCGAACTCGCGGAACAGACGACCCACGATATCGCCCATAAACAGCAGCGGGATCAGCACCGCAATCAGCGAGAAGGTCAACGAGATAATGGTAAAGCCAATCTCTCCGGCCCCTTTCAGGGCGGCGGCCAGCGGCTTTTCGCCTTTCTCGATATAGCGCGAGATGTTTTCGATCACCACGATGGCGTCATCGACCACAAAGCCGGTGGCGATGGTCAGGGCCATCAGCGTCAGGTTGTTAATCGAGAAATCGAGAAACACCATTACCGCAAAGGTGCCGACCAGCGATAGCGGCACGGCGATGCCGGGAATAATTGTCGCCGGGACGTTGCGCAGAAAGACGTAAATAATCATCACCACCAGGGCGATAGCCAGCATCAGCTCGAACTGGGTGTCGCTAACCGACGCCCGGATGTTGGTAGTGCGGTCGGAAAGCACCTGTACTTTGACTGATTTCGGCAGGCTTTCGGTCAGCTGCGGCAGCATCTGGCGGATGCTGTCGGCGGTCGAGATAATATTCGCCCCCGGCTGGCGCTGGACGTTCATGACGATCGCCCGCTGATTGTTGGCCCATGCTCCGAGCCAGCTGTTTTCCGCGCCCTGTTCCACGGTAGCGACGTCGCCGAGGCGAATCGGCGCGCCGTTCTGCCAGGCGATAATCAGCCGGCGGTAATCCTCCGCCGACTGCATCTGATCGTTGGCGGAGAGGGTAACCGCCCGCGACGGGCCGTCGAGGCTACCCTTCGCCGAATTGACGTTAGCGCTGGTAATCGCGGTGCGTACCGTTTCGCTGGTCAAGCCGAGGGCGGCGATGGCCTGGGCGTTGAGCTTGACGCGTACCGCCGGGCGCTGCCCGCCCGCCAGAGTCACCAGTCCGACGCCGGAAACCTGGGAGATTTTTTGCGCCACGCGGGTCTCGACCATATCTTCGACCTGGGTCATCGGCACGGCGGAAGAGGTGACCGCGAGGGTCATAATTGGCGGATCGGCAGGGTTCACTTTGCTGTAGACCGGCGGGTTAGGCAGGTCCGAGGGCAGCAGGTTGGTGGCGGCGTTGATGGCCGCCTGAACTTCCTGCTCAGCGACGTCCAGCGGCAGCGTGAGCTGGAACTGGAGCGTGACCACCGACGCGCCGCCGGAGCTCTGGGAGGACATCTGCTTAAGGCCGGACATCTGGCCAAACTGCCGCTCCAGCGGGGCGGTCACCGACGAGGTCATCACGTCCGGGCTGGCGCCGGGATAGAGCGTTACCACCTGAATCGTCGGGTAGTCCACTTCCGGCAGCGCCGAAACCGGTAGGAAACGATAGCCGATAATCCCGGCCAGCATAATGGCCACCATGAACAGCGTGGTGGCGACCGGGCGCATGATAAACAGACGGGATGGGCCGCCCGTACTGCTCGGCGGTAGCACTTGCATCAGGAGCGCGCTCCTTTTTTACCGTATTCGCGGCTGGTGGCTTTCGCCGGTTCGGCGGCGCTAGCCGCATTCTGGGCTTCCACCACTTCAACCTTCGCGCCTTCGGTCAGACGGTCGATACCGTCGGTCACTACGCGATCGCCGGCGGAAAGCCCGGCGTTAATCACCACTTTCAGGCTGTCCTGAATACCCGGCGTGACGGTGTGCTTGCTGACTTTGTTCTCATCGTTCAGAACCCAGACAAAATGGCCTTCGTTACCCATTTGCAGCGCGGCGGTTGGGATCACCACCGCGTTCTGCTCGGTATCGACCAGCATCCGGGCGTTAACGAACTGATTCGGGAACAGGGCATCGTCCAGGTTAGTAAAGCGCGCTTTCAGCTTGATGGTGCCGGTGGTGGCGTCAATCTGATTATCGAGGCTCAGCAGTGAGCCTTCGCTGATTTTCTGTTTATTGGTGCGGTCCCAGGCTTCGACGACCAGCTTTTTCCCCGCCTTTTGCGCCTGTACCACCGTGGCGATTTGGTTTTCCGGCAGCGTAAACACGACGTCGATCGGGTGCGTTTGCGTCAGCACCACGATCCCGGTGGTATCACCGCTGGAGATTTGGTTGCCGATATCCACCTGCTTTAAGCCGACCCGGCCGTCGATCGGCGCGGTGATGCGGCTCCAGTTCAGCTGCAGCTGGGCGCTGGCGACGGCGGCTTCGTCCGCTTTGATCGTGCCCTGGGTTTCGCTGACCAGCGACTGCTGGGTATCCAGCTCCTGACGGGAAACCAGATTGGTTTTCACCAACTGCTGGTAGCGCGCCAGATCGCGGCGGGCGTTGGCCAGGGTTGCCCGATCTTTCGCCAGCTGGCCTTCGGCCTGGGCGAGGGCGACCTTAAACTGGCTGGGGTCGATTTCCGCGAGCAGATCGCCCGCTTTAACCTGCTGGCCTTCGGTAAAGTGGATAGCCAGCAGCTGACCGTCGACGCGGCTGCGAACGGTGACGGTATTCGCCGCCGTTACCGTACCGAGGCCGGAAAGATAGCGGGGCACCGCTTCGCTGGCGGCGGTTGCCGCCTGCACCGGCGCGAGGGCGGCGCCAAAACGGCCAGCACGCCCGCCGCCGGGCCCCGGACCTGCCGCCGTTGCCGACGGCGCGTTTGCCGCTTCGCGACCCTGCCAAAACCAGTACGCGGCACCCGCGATGATTGCCACCACCAGCACGGCTGCCCAACGGCTTTTATTGCTACCTTTCATTAATTTGCTATCTCATCCTGAAACGTTTCACGGAATGATACTAGTTTAGCCAGCGAACGCTGCTTAAAAATGGAGGAATTATGAAAAGACTGTCCAGATATGTCTGTAAAAAAGGCTTTTCGCTGAGCCGTTTACGGTGAATATTTACGCGCAATTTACGCTTAGTCATTTTCGACTACCGGCCTGGCGAACAGGGCTGCTTATTACCCTCATTCGGCGCTTTCAGGGGGCCAACAGCGGAATACGTCGAACCTGAACTGATATACAGCGTGAATAAGCGGCCCGGGGAAGTGATTCAGCCTGATTGGCGGCGGCATCTGATTAATAATCAAATTCACTCACCGTTTTGCATTAAACAATGCGACCAATACCAGAGGGTTCTTTATGCATTTTACCCAGGCTATCGCCCGCCTACCGGCCGCCACCTGCGGCGCGGGACAAACTACCGCCCAACTGGGCGCGCCGGATATCGCCGCCACCACCCGCCAGTTTCTCGCCTATGTGGAAACCCTGCTGCAGCTTGGCCTGAAGGTCACGGTGCTGCCCCCGGCGGCGGATTATCCTGATGCGCACTTTGTTGAAGATACCGCCGTGGTCATGCCGGAACTGGCGGTGATTACCCATCCGGGCGCGCCGAGCCGTCAGGGCGAAGTCGATACCATTGCGCCGGTGCTGGCGGGGTTTCGTCCGCTGGCGCGGATGAGCGAGCGCGGGCATATGGACGGCGGCGACGTGCTGTTAGTGGATAAGCAGTTTTTTATCGGCCTGACGGCGCGCACCGATGAGCAGGGGATCCGCGAGTTTGCCGCCGCCGTTGAGCCGCACGGCTATCAGGTCGCGGCGATCGAAGTCAGCGCCGGTCTGCATCTGAAATCAATCGTCAACTACGTGGGCCGCAATACGCTGCTGCTGACGGAAGGCTACGTTAACCATCCGGCATTTAGCGGTTTCAACAGCATCGTGATCCCGGAGGAGGAGGCCTACGCCGGAAATACGCTGTGGATCAACGATACCTTAATTACGCCGCAGGGCTATCCCCATACCCTCGGCGAAATCAGCAAGCTGGGAATGCCTATCGTGCAGCTCGACACCAGCGAATTTAAGAAAATGGATGGCGGCCTGACCTGCCTCTCACTGCGTTTTTAATCATCGCGCCAACACCGGGGAATCAAAATGAAAATACGCCTTGCCGCATTACTGGCCTGTATGGTGCTGAGCGCGCCGCTGGCCGCCCAGCAGTTTGACACCATCAGCTTTGGCGTCGATGGCGGCTATCCGCCTTTTGACGTGCTGGCGCCCAGCGGCGAAATCACCGGCTTTGATATTGATATCGCCAACGCGCTGTGCACCCAGCTAAAAGCCAAATGCGTTTTCGTGAAGCAGCCGTTTGAGAGCATGATCGCCGCGCTTAACGCGCATAAGTTCGATGCCATTATCGCCTCGCTCAATATTACCGATGAACGTAAAAAGGAAGTGGATTTCACCGACCGCTACTACCGCAGCGCGGCGCAGCTGGTGGCGCGCAAAGGCAGCCCGTTGCTGCCGGATGCCGCCAGCCTGAAAGGCAAAACCGTCGGCGTTCAGACCGGCTCTACCCATGAAGCGTTTGCAAAGGCCAACTGGGCCAATCATGGCGTGAAGATTGTCGGTTACGCTAACCAGGATAACGTCTACCTCGACCTGCTCTCCGGGCGCATCGACGCCGCGTTGCAGGATAATATCCAGGCGGCGACCGGCTTTATTGATACCCCGCGCGGGCAGAAATTCGCCTTTGCCGGCCCGGTTATCCAGGACGGCGGCATCTCCTCCGACGTCGGGATTGCGGTCAATAAAGACAATCCGGCGCTGCGCGATGCGCTGAACGGGGCCATTAAGGCAATCCGCGCCGACGGGACCTATGACGCCATTCAGAAAAAATACTTTAGCTTTGATATTTATGGCAAATAAGTCGTAAAGGTGCGGGCGTGGGCGCTGGCCTGCGCCCCTTTACGACCTCCGCGGAAGGCTGAATATGGTCGCAGACTATTTACCCCTGTTGTTACGCGGCGCGGCGCTTTCGCTGTGCGTGATGCTCTCTTCATTACTGGTCGCTCTGCTGCTGGGGCTGATTAACTCGCTGATTAAGCTCTTCGGCCCGCCGTGGCTGCGCCTGTTTTCCACCGCCTACACTACGCTGGTACGCGGGATCCCGGAGCTGGTGATTATGCTGCTGCTGTTTTTCGGCGGCGAGATGCTGGTTAACCTGCTGCTGGGTCTGGTGGGGCTGGGGCCGGTGCGCTTCAATACTTTTATCTCCGGCGTGCTGGCGATTGGCTTTGTTTTCGGCGCCTATTACACCGAGACTTTTCGCGGCGCGTTTCTGACCGTCGATAGCGGGCAAACCGAAGCCGCGCAGGCCTACGGGATGCGACCCTGGACGGTATTCCGCCGGGTGATGCTGCCGCAGATGCTGAGCTTCGCGATCCCGGGCATCAACAACAACTGGCTGGGGCTGATGAAAGCGTCAGCGCTGGTGTCGATCCTCGGCCTTGAGGATATGGTCTGGCTGGCCGAACAGGCTGGGCGCGCCACGCAAAAGCCGTTCCTCTTCTATTTTCTGGTCTCGCTGATTTACATGGTGATTACCGCGCTCTCCAGCTGGCTGTTCAGCCGCCTGGCGAAGCGTTACGCGCTGCGCTCTTCCACGGCGGGGGCGGCCTTATGAATCTGCAAACCTTTATCGATGCGATTCCGAGCTTTTTGTGGAGCGACGGCAACGGCGCCGCCAGCGGACTGGCGGTCACGGCGGAGCTGTTTTTACTCTCCATCGTTCCCGGAATGGCGCTGGCGATAGCGATGGCGGTGGGGCAGGTGTACGGTCCGCGCGGGCTGGCGCTGCCCATTCGCGCGTTTACATATTTTTTTCGCAGCACGCCGCTCTATCTCCAGCTGATGCTGATTTACTACGGCCTGTCGCAGTTCGATATTGTACAAACGGGCTGGATGAACGACCAGCCATTCTGGCTGCTGTTTCGCGATGCGACCTTCTGCGCCACCCTGGCGTTGGTTCTCAACACTGCCGCGTACGTTGCGGAGCTGCTGGCGGGGATGATGGTGACTTTCCCGCGCCAGGAGTGGATCGCCGGAGAAGCCTACGGGATGGGGAAATGGCAAATTATTCGCCGTCTGGTTCTGCCCGCGACCCTGAGGCGCGGGATCCCGGCGCTGAATAATGAAATGGTCTTTTTGCTGCACGCCACGTCGCTGGCCAGCACCGTGACCCTGCTGGATATTACCGGCGTGGCCCGCGCGTTCTACGCCATGACCTATTCGCCGTTTATTCCGTTTCTGATGGCCGCGGCGCTGTATCTGCTCTGCACCTTTTTGCTGATTTTCACCTTCGCGCGCGCCGAGCGGCGCTGGCTGGCGTTTATCCGTCGCGGCTAATCAGGAGCGCTTAATGGCCTGCAGTTCGGTGAGGGTGACGATTTTATCGACGTGAAACTTTTTACTGGTCAGCCAGCTATCCGCCAGCTGGCAGTAGTGCGCCATGCTGCGGCAGCCGATACGCACCAGAAAGTCGAAGCTGCCGCTGACCAGCCAGCAGTCCAGCACTTCGGGCGTCTGGCGCATCTCCTGTTCAAACACCGGCTGCGATCGCCCGTGGTCGGCCAGCGCGATTTGTGCCTGCACCACAAACGCGTGCTCCGGCTCGGGCAGTTCTACAATGGCGCTGTAGCCGCGAATAATGCCGTCGCGCTCGAGGCTGCGCACCCGTTCCAGGCAAGGACGGGCGGTAAGGTTTACCTGCTCCGAGAGCTTTTGATAAGAAATGCGGCCATCCCGGCGCAGGATTTCAAGGATCTTGTGATCGATACGGTCAAGCCGGATTTTCTTTTCCACAACCAGGACGTCCAATGAAAATTAAACACTATACATTACCTGAACATGCACTCGGTGGGCAGCGGCAATTAAGCCATTTTCATTTCGGCGCGCCCGGCACAGGAGAGAAGGTCTATCTGCAGGCGGGGCTGCACGCCGATGAAATTCCGGGCATGCTGGTTCTGCATTATCTTAAAAGATTACTCAGTCAGGCGGAACGGCGCGGCGAGCTGCGCGGCGAAATCATTCTCGTGCCGGTGGCCAACCCGCCGGGGTTGGCCCAGGTGCTGCTCAGCGGCGGCGTAGGTCGTTTCGATCTGGCAAGCGGGCGTAATTTTAACCGCGACTTCCCCGATCTGGCTGCCCTGGCGCAGCCCTATCTGCGTGCGCCATCGCCCGGCTCGCGCCGCGAGTACCTGCAGCAGGTGCGCGCGGCGATGCGGGAGGCGCTGGCGGCGCTGCCCGTGGTCAGCGAAGTTCAGGCCCTGCGCCATCATCTGCTGGGCCTCGCCTGCGATGCCGATTTGGTACTCGATCTGCACTGCGATGACCAGGCGATTTTGCATCTCTACGCCGACCCGGCCTGGCAACGCGAGGCGAAAGTTCTGGCGGCTTTCCTCGGTATTGGCGCCGTGCTGCTGTCGCAGGAGAGCGGCGGTCATTCGTTTGATGAGGCCTGCGGCCTGCCGTGGCAGCGCCTGGCGGCGCGTGATTCATCGCGCTCGCAGCAGCAGCCCGGCTGTATGGCGGTGACCGTCGAACTGCGCGGCCAGCAGGAGGTGGATCACGCCACCGCCTGCGACGATGCCGAACGTCTTTATTGCTATCTGCAGTACCGCGGCGTACTGGCCGGCGCGAAGCCTGAGATTCCGCAGCAGGAAACGGTAATGCTGCCGTTTGCCGCCGGGGAGATTGTTACCGCCCCGGCGACCGGCATCCTGGTGCTGTTAAAACAGCCCGGCGAGTGGGTCAGCGCCGACGATGTGGTCGCGGAAATCATCGATCCGCTGACCGATATGGTCAAAGCGGTGCGCCCGACATCGGGCGGGCTGATTTATGCCAGCCGTCGGGCGCCGTTTGTCACCCTGGGGGCCGAAGTGATGAAAATCGCCGGCGAGCGGCCGTTCAGCGGCGGAGGCGGGCTGGCGCTGTAAGCGGCTTTTCGTTTATCGCGCGGCTTAAAAAGTCGTTTACCGTCTTCATGCACAGCTCGCGCTCTTCGACGTGCGGCATATGGCTTGAGGCTTCGAAAATGACCCACCGCGCGTCGGGGATGTTGTCCATAAAGGGTTGTACCACCTCCGGGGTGGCTTCATCGTAGCGCCCGGAAATCAGCAGGACCGGAACGTCAATGCGCGCGAGGCGGTCGATAATCGTCCACGCTTTCATGCTGCCGATGACGTGGAATTCGGTGGGGCCATTCATGGCGTGATAAACCGTCGGGTCGGCATCCATGGCGTCGAAGGTACGCCGCACTTCCGCTGGCCAGGGATCGAGGCGACAGACGTGGCGTTGATAAAATACCTGGCTTGCCGCCTTATATTCCGCGCTGTCCAGCGTTCCCGCCGCCTCATGGGCCAGCAGCGTCTGCTGGACGTCGGCGGGCAACTGCGCCCGCAGCCTGGCCGCTCCCTGTAGCCACAGGGCCATCGACGCCGGGGAGTTGGCGATAATCAGCGCCTTTAACCCCTTTGGCCTCGTCACGGCGTGCTCCGCGCCGAGCATACCTCCCCACGATTGGCCGAGCAGGGCGTAATGATCGGCAATATTGAGATGCTGCAGCAGGTTGGCCAGTTCGTCGAGGAACAGCGCCGGTTGCCAGAAATCGGCGGGCTGCTGCGGGAGATGGGTTGAGCGTCCGTTGCCTAACTGATCGTAGTGGATCACCGCCCGCCCGCTGAGGGCGATATCGCGGAACGCATCAACATAATCATGCGTGCACCCCGGCCCGCCGTGGGCGATGACCAGCGGCGTGAGCCCGCTATCGATATCGCCGCAAATGCGAAACCAGGTTTGATAGCGCCGAAACGGGGCGTAACCTTCGCTGATGGTATACATGAATCATCTTTACCCTGCTAAGTGGACCGGCTTTCAGGGTAAAGGGTGGCAACCGCGGCTGAACACTAGCAAAAATGCTAGTTCTTAGCTGTCGAGCAGGCGGTAGTGCAGGGCGCGGACTACCGCCTGTACGCGGTTGCTGGCGCCGAGCTTTTTGGCCGCGGTATTAAGATGCAGCGTCACCGTCGCCACCGAGCGGTGCAGCTTGCGGGCGATCTCTTTAGCGGTAAGTCCTTCGGCGGACCACGCCAGGCATTCGCGCTCGCGGTTGCTTAGCTTCACATGGCGGCAGGTAAGCAGGGTGCTGTCAAACAGCGGAAACGCCGACTCCTGAAACTGGTGGGCGAGCAGCATCAGCTGCGCCAGGGTGGCGCTGATTTCCCGTTCCTGACGCTGGCCGGTATGGATGCCGGTGAGAGTGACGAAACTGCCGTTGGGGAGATGCAGGGGGACCGTCGCCCCGCAGGGCATATTATGTTCGCGCATATAGTCGGTGACCGCGGTGGCGTGATTGTTCAACCTCCCGCGCAGCATGCTGTTGTCCGGTCGTTGATAGGACCAGACAAAAGGCGCGCAGCTTTCGAGCGCGCAGTGCTGCACCGGATCAAGCTGGTAATATCCGCGCTCGCACCATAGCTGGCGCATATCTTCCGGCACATTGCACGTTTTCAGCAGCGAAGGCGTAATCAGCTCCCCTTCCAGAGAACGCGGGACCGGCGTGTAGTCGTAAATGACCGCGTCAAATCCTAACTTCCGGGTGGCCTGAAAAAGTCCGCTGAATGCCTCATCCAGGCTAGCCGCCCGCGCGCTGCCGGGGCGTTCAAATTCCAGTCGCATATAACCCCCTTCATCTAAAACGAGACCTGCGACGGGCACGATTTGTGCAAATCCGTCAATAGTTAGCGCAAAAGGCATGCAATTCCGGTGCCGCACCGGCGCCGCGCAAAACTAGTATTTTTGCTAACTGTTCAGCCTCCGGCGTTGCCGTTAGCGTTAACGCAACGCCAGAACCGGGCCATCGACGATGAGGAGTACACCATGTGGAGCGAAATAGCGCCCGATCAGTACCATAACATTGCGGTGGAGGGATATAACGTCGTGGCCTATCAGTTTGGCGACGGCGAGGAGACCGTCCTCTGCCTCAACGGCGGGCCGGGGCTGCCCTGCGATTATCTGCGCGAAGCCCACTCCTGCCTGAAGCAGCACGGTTATCGGGTGATCGCTTTTGACCAGCTGGGTACCGGCAAGTCCGACCGGCCGGATGATGCCAGCCTGTGGACGATGGCACGCTACGTGCGTGAAGTGGAGACCGTGCGTCAGGCGCTGGGGCTCGGTCAGGTGCATCTGCTTGGTCACTCATGGGGCGGATGGCTGGCGATTGAAGTGGCGTTGCACCATCCTGGCGCAATTCGCTCGCTGATTCTGGAAAACACCGTCGCCGATATGCCGCATCTGGTGCAGGAGCTGAACCGTCTGCGCGGGGCGCTGGGGCCAGAAACCGTCGCGATGATGCAGCGCTACGAAGCGCTCGGCTGGTTGGATCATCCGGCCTATCAGGCGGCGATTACTCTGCTGAATTATCGCCACGTGTGCCGTCTCGACGTCTGGCCGGAGCCGGTTACCCGCTCGCTCGGCGACTGGAATATGGGGCCGTATACCACCATGCAGGGGCCGAACGAATTCCTCTATACCGGCAATTTAAAAAACTGGAACCGCAGCGCTGAGCTGGCGTCAATCCGCGCGCCCTGTCTGATCACCAGCGGCCAGCACGATGAGCTGACGCCCGCCTGCGCCCTGAAAATGAAGCAGGGCCTGGCGAACGCCGAAATAGCTATTTTTGCCAACAGCAGCCATATGCCATTTTACGAAGAGCCGCAGGCTTACTACCCGGTGCTGCTCGATTTTCTGGCGCGCCAGCGCGACGCGGGAGGCTGTTGATGCACCGTTACCGCTTTCTGCTTCTTCGCCCGCTACAGCTGCTGCCGGTTCTGCTGGGTATCAGCCTGATCACCTTCATGATGGTGCGCGCCATCCCCGGCGATCCGGCGCGTATTCTGCTCGGGGTGCGCAGCACGCCGGCGGCGCTGGCCCGCATCCGCGCGCAGTTTGGCCTCGACGAACCGCTGTGGGTTCAGTACGGCTATTTTCTGCGCAATCTGCTGCAGGGCGAGCTGGGTAAGTCAATTGTTTACCGGGTCGATACCCTGAAGCTGATTGCTTCGCGTCTGGAACCGACGCTGTGGCTGGTGCTCGGCAGCGTTCTGCTGGCGATAGCGTTGACGGTACCGCTGGCGGCGATGGCCGCACGCCAGCGCGGGCGCCTCGCCGATCGGCTGATTCGTCTGTTTACGACCGCCGGGCTCGGGTTTCCGGCGTTCTGGCTCGGCATCATGTTGATTCTGCTGTTCAGTATCGTGCTCGGCTGGTTTCCGGTCTCCGGCTACGGCAGCGATTTTGTAGACCAGCTGCACCATATGGTTCTGCCGTGCCTGACCGTGGCGCTGGCGCTGTCGGCGGTATTGATTCGCAACCTGCGCGCCAGCCTGCTGATGGAGATGAATAGCGACTATGTGGTGGCGGCCCGGGCGCGGGGACAGCAGGAAAGACGTATCTTCTGGCGGCACGTGCTGCCGAATTCTCTGGTGCCGACCATCAATCTGCTGGCGGTGAATATTGGCTGGCTCATCGGCAGTACGGTGGTTATCGAAAGCGTGTTTGCCATCCCCGGCCTCGGACAGCTGTTGGTTAAGGCGATTTTTAGCCGCGACTACATGGTGGTGCAGGGCGTGGTGATGGTCTTTGCCCTTGCTACCGTAGCGGTCAGCCTGCTGGCGGATATTCTGACCGTGGCCCTCGACCCGAGGATAAAACTATGAAGGCGATAGCGACGTTTTCCCGTCTGCGTCAGCGGGCTATCCCGCGTCAGCAGGCGCTCTACGCCGGGCTGGCGATCGTCGGACTATGGCTGCTGGTCGCCTGTCTGGCGCCGTGGATCGCGCCGTTCGATCCGATTGCCCAGGACGCCTCTTCCAGCCTGCTGCCGCCGGGCGGCGCGCATCTCTTCGGTACCGACAACTTTGGCCGCGACGTTTTTTCCCGCGTGCTGTGGGGCGCGCGGGTCGATCTCCAAATCTGCCTGCTGGGGGTGCTGTTCCCCTTTATGCTCGGTACCGCGCTGGGGGCGCTTGCCGGCTATTCTGGCGGCGTGGTCGATGCGCTGGTGATGCGGGTTATTGATATCGTGCTGGCCTTTCCGTTTCTGGTGCTGATGCTGGCAATCATCGCCATTCTCGGGCCGGGACTGAGCAGCTTTTACATCGCCATGGCGATGGTGGGCTGGGTCTCCTACGCCCGGCTGGTACGCGCTCAGGTACTGACGCTGAAACAGCGCGATTTTATTCTGGCGGCCCGCAGTCTGGGCTACGGCCATCCGCGGATTTTGTTCCGTCATCTGCTGCCGAACGCGCTAACCGGAGCGATCGTTTTTTCGATGTCCGACTGCGTACTGGTGCTGCTGAACGGAGCCGCGGTGAGCTATCTCGGGCTCGGCGTGCAGCCGCCAACCGCCGAATGGGGCGTTATGGTGGCCGAAGGGCAGAGCTTTATCACTACCGCGTGGTGGATAACCACCTTTCCAGGGCTCGCCATCGTGCTGCTGGCGATGGGCTTTAGCCTGCTGGCCGATGGGCTCGGCGACAAGTTAGGAGGACGGGGATGAGTTTGCTGAAGGTGAATCGCCTGACGGTCACGGGCGGCGAGGATATCGCGCTGGTCGATAACGTCTCATTCACGCTTGAAGCCGGGGAGATGCTGGGGCTGGTTGGCGAAAGCGGGTCGGGAAAAACCGTGACCTGCCGGGCGCTGATGCGCCTGCTGCCGGGGGACGGACTGCGGATTAGCGGCGGTGAGGTTGTGCTCGACGGCCGGGATATCTTACCCCTCAGCGAAGGGCAAATGTCGGCGGTGCGCGGGCGGGAAATCGGTATGATTTTCCAGAACCCGACCAGCCATCTCAATCCGGTGATGACCATTGGGGAGCAGATCGCGGAAAGCCGGCGCCTCCATTTTGCGGCAAACCGCCGTCAGGCGCGGGAAGATGCGCTGGCCCTGCTGCGCCAGGTCGGCATCCCGGACCCGCAGAATCGGCTCAATAGCTATCCGCACGAATTTTCCGGCGGTATGCGCCAGCGGGCGATGATCGCCGTCGCCCTTGCGCCGGAACCGCGGCTGCTGATTGCCGACGAACCGACGACCGCGCTGGACGTCACCGTGCAGATGCAGATTTTGCGCCTGCTCAGCGACCTGCGTGCCGAGCTGGGGCTGGCGGTCATTATGATCACCCACGATCTCGGGGTGGTGGCGCAAACCTGCGACCGGATCGCGGTGATGTACGGCGGCAGGCTCTGCGAGGTGGGCGACAAACGCGAAGTGCTCGCCGGGCCGCTGCACCCCTATACCCGCGGTCTTATTGATTGTCAGCCGGCCAGCGAAGGCGGACGGGGGAGGCTGACAATCATCGACGGCCAGCCGCCGAGCGCCGACCACTTTCCATCAGGCTGTCGCTTTCATCCGCGCTGCCGCCGCGCCGATGAGGCGTGCCTGCAGCAGCCGCCGCTGCATTACGGGCAGGATCGCCATAGCCACGCGGTGGCTTGTCATCACCGCTTACCCACGCTGACCCGACAGGAGGGATAATGGCTAACGCTCACTGGCCGCTGCTTGAGGCCGATAATCTTTGCGTCACCTTCCCGGTGTCGGGCGGTCTTTGGCAGCCGAAGCGGGTCGTGCACGCGGTGAACCAGGTCACGATGCAGATCTTTCCCGGCGAAACGCTCGGTCTGGTCGGCGAATCCGGCAGCGGCAAGAGCACGCTTGGCCGAGCGTTGTTACAGCTTGAACGGGTAGCCGATGGCGAGGTGCGGTTCGAGGGGCAGCGTATTACCCATGGCTTAACCAGCGACATCGCCCGTCTGCGCCAGCAAAGCGCGATGATTTTCCAGGATCCCTTTGCCTCGTTGAACCCGCGGCAGAGCGTGGGAGAGAGCATCGCCGAGGTGCTGCGCGTGCATCAAAAAGTGCCCCGCGGGCAGGAGGCGCTGCGGGTAGCGGAACTGCTCACCCTGGTGGGCCTGCGCCCGCAGCAGGCCAGCGCGAAACCGGCCCAGCTTAGCGGCGGCCAGTGCCAGCGCGTCGGAATTGCCAGAGCGCTGGCCATGGAGCCGCGGCTGATCGTGGCCGATGAGTGCGTCGCGGCGCTGGACGTCTCTATTCAGGGACAGATCGTCAACCTGCTGATGGATCTGCGGGAGAAGATGGGGCTGGCGATTCTGTTTATCGCTCACGATCTGGCGATTGTGCGGCGGCTCTGCGATCGGGTGGCGGTAATGTACCTTGGGCGGATTGTGGAGGAGGGGCCGGCAGAGGCGGTCTTCACCCGTCCGCTGCATCCCTATACCGCCGCGCTGGTCTCGGCGATCCCGGAAATCGACCCGGATAAACCTCTACCGAAAAATTTGCTGGGGGGCGAGCCACCCAGTCCCGTTGCCGTTCCACAAGGCTGTGCATTTCATCCGCGCTGCCCTTATGCGCAGGTGCAGTGCCGCACCGGCGCACCACCACCAACCCGGCAGATTGCCGATCGCGCTTATGCCTGCGTGCTCAACCTCGCGGGCGATGAGACCGTTTTTCCTTTAACAGGGGGATCTTTTGATGAAGCACAGGCAAGTTAAATTACTGGCGGCGAGCGTTTTTCTGGCGCTTAGCGTGGTGAGCGAAATGGCCCAGGCGGCGGGGGTATTGACCATTGGCCGCCGGGAGGACAGCACCACGTTTGACCCGATAAAATCGGCGCAAAACGCGGATAACTGGGTCTTTTCCAACGTCTTTGACCCGCTGGTGCGGGTGGATAAGAGCGGGACGAAGCTGGAGCCGGGCGTGGCTGAGAGCTGGACGATTTCTCCGGATGGCAAGGTCTACACTTTTAAAATTCGCGACACGACCTTCTCTGACGGCACACCGCTAACCGCCAGCGATGCGGCGTTTAGCTTGATGCGTATCCGCGATGATGAAGGCTCGCTGTGGCGCGACTCCTATAGCATTATTGCCAAAGCGGAAGCCCCGGACCCGCGCACGCTGGTAGTGACGCTGAAATCGCCGTCAGCGCCGTTCTTGTCGCAGCTGGCCCTGCCGAACGCCTCGGTGATTTCGCAGAAGGCGATGAAAGCGGAAGGCGAAGAGGCGTTTGCCGAAAAACCCGTGGGCTCCGGCGCGTTTAGCGTGAAAGAGTGGCTGCGCGGGGAAAAGATCGTGCTGGTGAAGAACCCGCACTTCTGGCAGGCGAAAAACGTCAGCCTCGATGGCGTGGAGTGGTTAACCATTCCGGACGATAATACCCGCATGCTGAAGGTGCAGGCCGGCGAGCTCGACGCCGCGCTGACCGTGCCTTTCTCGCGCATTGCATCGTTACAAAAGGATGCCAATCTGAAGGTGGAACTGGACCCCTCCACGCGCGAGGACCATCTGCTGATCAACCATTCTCACGGCGCGCTGGGCAAGGTGGAGGTGCGCCAGGCGCTGGACTTCGCGATTGATAAAGACGCAATCGTGAAGACCGTGACCTTTGGCTACGGCCAGGTGGCCAACTCCTATATTCCCGCCGGGGCGCTTTACCACTACCAGGATAATCTTCGCCGGCCGTACGATCCGCAGAAGGCCAAAGCGATGCTGATAGCGGCGGGCGCTGCCGATCTGAAGCTGAACTACGTGGTCAACGCCGGGGATGAAGTCGATGAGCAGATTGCCATTTTGCTGCAACAGCAGCTGGCGAAAGCCGGGGTGACGGTGAATTTGCAAAAAGTCGACCCGAGCCAGAGCTGGGATATGCTGGTGGCCGGAGAGTACGATATTTCGGTGATGTACTGGACCAACGATATTCTTGACCCCGATCAGAAAACCACCTTCGTGCTGGGTCACGATGCCAATATGAACTATATGACCCGCTATCATAACGAGCAGGTAAAAGCGCTGGTGGCTGCCGCGCGCGTCGAAATGGACGGTAAAAAGCGCGAGCAGATGTATATCGACCTGCAAAAAATGGCCAAGGCCGACGTGAACTGGGTCGATCTGTATTACAGCCCGTACCGCAACGTCAGCCGCAAAAATATCGACGGTTTTTATCAGAATCCGCTGGGACGTTTCTTCCTGGAGGATACCGTAAAACGCTAATGCCTCTTTGCGCCGGTTGTCCTCTGACGCCGGCGCCTTTTTCATCTTACCGGCGGCGCGACGCGGTTTGATGCATATCAACGAGCACATTAACTTTTACTATAAAAACTAAAAAAGAGTTGTAACCCCGCGTACTTTTATTCAATTTATGTGGTGAATGTTTAATGTATTCCAATAAATAAAGCATATATACATTAAAAAACAACACGTTAAATAAATCAGGGGTTAATTTTTGTGGCAAGTGCAAACAAACTCACGCTGTTCATCGTCATCTTCATGCTGCTGGGGATCCTCTCCGGCGCGGCCATCCACGCTTACGCCGGGCAAACGACCATTACCGCATGGTCGGAAAACATTACGCTGCTAACCGATGTGTTCCTGCGCCTGATTAAAATGGTGATAGCGCCATTAGTCTTCAGTACCCTGACGGTCGGCATTATGCGCCTTGGCGAAACGGCGACTATTGGCCGGGTCGGCGGTAAAGCCATGGTGTGGTTTATTACCTCGTCAATTCTCTCCATTCTGGTCGGGCTGGTGATCGTTACCCTCGAGCATCCCGGCGCCGGCCTGAACCTGGCGATCCCGAAAGAATCCGTGGATACCGGGCTGGCGGTGAGCGGGATGAGCCTGAAAGGCTTTCTGACCCATACCATCCCGACCAGCATTACCGAAGCGATGGCCAGCAACGAGATTCTGCAAATCGTGGTGTTCTCGATGTTCTTCGGTATTGCCGGGGCGTCGCTGGGGGAGAAATTCAATGCTCCGCTGGTGGCGGCGCTCAACGTGGTTTCCCACATTATGCTGAAGGTGACCGGGTACGTGATGTACGTCGCGCCGCTGGCGATTTTCGCCGCTATCTCTTCGGTTATCGCCTCGCAGGGGCTGGGGATCCTGCTTAACTACGCCTCGTTTATCGGCGGATACTATGTCGCGATCCTGCTGACCAGCGCGGTGCTGCTGGCGGTGGGGTATATGGTGCTCAAAAAAGAGGTTTTTCGCCTGCTGAATATGCTGAAAGACCCGGTGCTGGTGGCGTTCACCACCAGCAGTTCCGAAGCGGCCTATCCGAAGACCCTGGAGCGCCTGGTGGAATTTGGCTGTTCGCGAAATATCGCGTCGTTTGTGCTGCCCATCGGCTACTCCTTTAACCTGGTCGGCTCAATGGTGTACTGCTCTTTTGCCGCCATGTTCATCGCTCAGGCCTATAATGTTCAGCTGAGCTTTAGCGAAATTACCGTGATGATGCTGACGCTGATGCTGGCCTCGAAAGGGATTGCCGGGGTACCGCGTTCGGCGCTGGTGGTGCTGGCCGCGACCATCCCGAGCTTCAATATTCCGGTGGCGGGTATTTTGCTGCTGATGGGCATTGACCATTTCCTCGATATGGGGCGCTCAGCGATTAACGTGCTGGGTAATGGGATTGCGACGGCGATGCTGTCAAAAAATGAAGGTCAACTGCAGGAAGAGGTCCCGGAGGCTGAAGCCGCGCCTCAGCAGGCCGAAGCCTGATCGTCGCGCGCCCTCTCTGACGGGGGCGCGTTCCGCAGAGAAAAAGAGGCCCCTAACAGGCACGCAAGGGGCAATGTGACGAAGTAACAGATTCCTCGATAAAGACGTTGTTCTTATTATATAAAAATACGCTCCGGTATTTTCACATTGAGGAACCGGGTAATGGTACCCGCAGCCTGTTACCCCTGAGTAGATGTTTTTGAGGTTACCGATCTTTTTCGGAATCCCGTCGCTAACAAGCCGTCAAATTCCTAATTTTAACGTACAGAATGCGCTCACCGGCGGGCACAGCGCGAGTTTACCAGCGCTCTTTTAACAAGTTAATGAACTGAAAAAAGTCATGATTGTTATTAAGACGGTATTTTTCCATGATTTTGCTTTTGTGCCAGGCGATGGTTTTGGGGGTGACTTTGTTGAGGGCGGAAATTTTAATGATATCAAAGCCATCGATGATGCCGGTGGCGACGGCAGCCTGCGATTTGGAGAGCATTTTATGCGGGCAATGGGTGCAAACGAGCGTGGAGTTGCTGCTCTGCGCGTCGGGGAGAATTTCGCTCCTTTTTAGCTCATGGGCAATAATTTCGAATATCTCATCGATATTGACCGATTTGATAGAAACAAAGATAACGCCCTTGAGACAGTTAACGATCAGCTCTTTTTCCGGCAGCTTGTCATAGCTGTGCAGGATAATCACCGAACTGTTTTTTTTACGGTTCTTTATGCTGGTATTGCACAGATAGATCTCGCCGGGGAGAACTTCAGCGATGATGATATCTTTATCTAAAAAATCATTATGCTTATAAGAAAAAGCGACTTTAAGATTCCCGTTGCGGCTGATGAGCTCATTGACGACGGAAACCAATGATTCTCTGAGAAAGGTATTTCTGGTGTTGATGGCGATGTTTACTTTTTTCATGGCGTTATTTCCCTGATATATCAACATAACGCCATGTTGTGATCAATCCTCCGGGCGTATGCGGTGATTGTTGCTATGCAGATTCCGTTATTATTAATGTGACTTTAGTTATTTTCTGCGCGTAGAGTTCTTTGCTGAAAACGGAAATTTCTGTTTTCGCCTGTCGCGGATATACGACACAAGACTATAAACAGAAACGCAAAGGCAAAATATGCACAGCAATAAGGCTAACCATGTTTGCATGGCCATAATTGAGATCCTTTAACTTAATTTTTGGTGTTAAAAATGTACCTCGCAGGCACGTGAATATTTTTATACTCTTCGTTAAACCGTGCTCGCGATGCGCGGACGAAATGCGCATGACAAGCGGCCTGCATTCGGCTCGCGCTGAATTCAGCAATAGCCTGATAGCTCAGGTCGCTTTGGGTCGAAACGCTCACGACGCCCGGTCAATGTAAGAAAATTCTTAATGTGCTGTCAGTCTCATTTCTCTCATTCCTCTCAAAAACTGAAAAAAATTAACAAGAAACGCCAGGCTGAAAACATATTCGCCATGACCCCGCGCGGATGGCGGAACGGTGGCCGGCGGCGTCGCCGCTGCCGGCTGGGGAAGGTCAGGAGAGAAACGCCAGCCCTTTGCCAAAAATCGCGCGAATCGGCAGGGTGATGCCCTGTAGGCGGGCCTTGTGGCGCAGGCGGCTGATCACCACGTCGATGCGGTGCAGTTCCGGCTCGCCCTCATCGGTAAACAGCGAAGTGTGCAGGTCAACTTTGCTGCACACTTCATTGCGATTACGCATTAAGACTTCCAGCAGACGGTACTCTTGCTGCGTTAGCGGCAGGATCCGCCCCGATGGCGCCACCAGGCGCTCGCTCTGGAGAATCCAGTGGGAAGGGGCTGACCGCTCCGCTGATGGCGCCGGATTGACGCCTTCCGCCGGTTGTTGCTGGCGAAGCCGGGAGCCCAGCGCGTGGATACTCTCCGCGAGGTCGGAAAAGTTGACCGGCTTGATGAGATAGAGGTCGGCGCCGGCGTTTAAGGCCTGGAGCCGATCCTGCTCATGCCCTCTGGCGGTAATGACGACCAGGCCGAACTGGCCAATCTCGTGCAGATAGTCCAGCACGCTAAACCCGTCTTCGCCCGGCAGGCCAATATCGATAAGAACGATATCAACCGGATCGCGATGCAGCTGCCGCCAGAAGGCCTCGGCGCTGCCGACGCCCCAGGCGTCAAAGCCGCGATGGCGCAGAAAAGCCAGCAGCTCGTCGAGTAGATCTGCGCTATCTTCAATGATAGCTACGCGTAGTGTCATGGTTTGTCCTTCTGCTGTCCCGTCAGCGGGAGAGTGAGCGCAAATTCGCATCCGGCTGAGCTATTTTCTGCCAGCCACAGGTCCCCGCCGTGGGCCTGGATGATTTGTCGGGCGACATACAGCCCAAGACCGGTCCCGGCCGGCGTTGTGGTGTGCGTTTCGCCGCGTCGGTAGCGCTCGTAAATATGCTCGACCTGTTCCGGCGGGATGCCGGGACCGCGATCGCCAATGCGTAATTCAACGTGCTTTTCCTGCTGATAAATCTCGATTCTTATTTCGCCTGCTGCAGCATATTTAACCGCGTTATCGAGCAGGTTGGCGATCGCAATACACAGCAGCCCGCTATCAATAAACAGCACCGGCGAAGGGGATTGCGGGCCGACAGTTTGCCCCTCAAGGGTGACATTCAAATAATGATTAAGCGAAAGATCCACGACGGTCGCCGCCATATGGATGACCGGCAGCAGTTCGGCATCCTGCTTGTCGGCGTGCAGGTCTCGGGAGGAGAGGCGGGCATCGGCCAGGCAATTATCGGTAAGCTGCACCAGGCGGGTTGTCGCGCGCTGCATGCGATCGAGGCGCAAGCTCTGGGTGACGGTTGCGGGACTCAGGCGCAGGTTTTCCAGCGCCGCCTGGAGGATCGCCAGCGGCGTTCTGAACTCATGCGCCACCATTCCCATAAACTGGCGCTGGTGGAAGCTGGCCTCGCGTTCAATCTGCAGTTCCCGCGCCAGCTGCTGCTTGCGCACCAGGGTACGGTTTTCCGCCCGCACCCGCAGCACCGCAATGATCAGGACGGTGACGATATGGATAATCAGCGCGTACTGCCAGGTGGAATAAACCATGTTATGAAACGGAATGACGCCGTGGATAGAGAGCAGCGCCAGCCCGGCGGAGACGACGTATACCGGCGGCAGCAGCCCCAACAGCAGGGTGTTGATATCAACCGCTTTGCGCCGCCACAGCATCCATGAGGTGATCAACAGAATCGGCGCGGCGATGAAGAATATCCCCGCTTCAATCTGCATCGCCTGGCCGTAATACCCTAGCGGGATACTGATCTGCAGAACAATGTTTAAGGCGATCGCCGCCAGCAGCAGTTGATGCAGCCGCGGCATGTTTTTCTTCAAATCGAAAACTTCGCTATGCAACCACAGCGCGGTGGCGTAGCTCACCAGCGACAGGCAGCTAATCATGTAATCCTGCACCGGCAGCAGGGCGTCGCCAAAGAGCCATTCCGGGTAGCCATGAAGGGCCGCGACGAGCGGATAGTTGAGCGAGAACAGGCAGATCCCCCACAGCAGTCGTCGGCGCAGCGCGACGGCAAGCCACAGGGCGATACCGCTGGCAATCACCGCCAGGCCAAAATAGAAACTCCAGAAGGCGGTATCGAGGGTGGCCGAACGCACGAACTCCTGCGGCGACGAGAGCGTCGCCAGCAGGATCAGGGTGCTGGTGCTCTGGAGACGGAAGACCATCTCGTAGCCAGCCGCCGTGGGCGGGGGCGGTAAAATCAGCACGCTTTCGCGGTAGTCGAGATCGTTATCGCGGGCGGAAGCGTGGTCGCCAAACTCTTTTTGTTTCCAGGGGGCATCGCTGCCGCAGGGGCGATAAAATACGCTCAAGCGATCGACAAACGACGGACCGAGCTGCAGCCAGCGCTGCTCGCCTGCAAACCAGGCCGCCGGGAGCGAAGTACGTAGCCAGTAGGTCTTTGACGAATAACCGAACGACGGGATAAGCGGCGCCGTTTTTAGCGCCTCCTGTGGCAGCGAAAGAAAGGCGTCGAGGGGCATCGTGTCGCTGGCGTCGGCGTACCAGTAGACCGGGATATCGATACCCAACTGGCGGACTTCCGCGCGCGCCGGCGCCCACCACTGCAGGGAAATAATGACGCCGCACATTGCCCAGAAATACGCGCTGTGGCTCCTGCGAATAAGATCAAAAAAAGCGCACGAACGATTCAATCACGCCCCCTTGCGGCATGGATTAATAAATCAGTACGGTATAAACGAACAGGGACTCTGCTACTGGCACAGATAACCCTCCGCCATTCGGGAAATATACGTGTAGGGCTGGACAACGCAGCATTCTGCTGGTGCCGAAGATATTATTCCAGCGTTATCTACGCGCCGGGGAACTGGCCAGACCTGCTGTAAGAAGATCCTTAATCAAAGTTAACGTATGGGGGAGATGCATAATAAGCAAGCGGAAAGTTCAGTCACGACATACGGATTTACGATGTTATGCCATGAATTCACGCGATAGTTATATAAAAAGCGGCAATAAATTATTTAATCAGCGCATATAAAACCCGATAGTTATATTAAACGTTAATTACCGTTGTTATTGATGGCCGGATAACGGCGGCACATCGCCCACCTCATCAAACGAAGTTGGGTACGGTCCGAAGGTTTGTAGACTGCCAGGGGATGACAATGATTAGCATGGCGTTAACATTCCCGGCCCCTGTTTTAAGGCGATGGATTTTAACTAGTTGAAATGAAATGGATTAATTGTTTGTTTTTTGTCGTAAATGTTAACAGCAGATGCAAAAGCCAAAAATACCCGTATAATCATTGTCCCTTTTCCTGTCTTAAGTTTAAGCTGGAGGCACAATGGAGCTCAGTCGCAGGCAGTTCTTTCGCATCTGCGCGGGTGGTATGGCAGGGACGACCGTAGCATCGCTTGGTTTTCTTCCCTCGTTTTCCGCTCACGCAGAGACGCGTCAATATAAACTCTTAAAAGCTAAAGAAACCCGTAATAACTGTACCTACTGTTCAGTCGGCTGCGGGATCCTCATGTACAGCTTCGGAGATAACGCCAAAAACGTGCGTGAACGCATTTATCACGTCGAAGGCGACCCCGATCATCCCGTGAGCCGCGGATCGCTGTGCCCAAAAGGCGCAGGCGTACTGGACTATATTCACAGCGATAACCGTTTACGCTATCCGGAGTACCGCGCGCCGGGCTCGGACAAGTGGACGCGTATGAGCTGGGATGAGGCCATCGATCGTATCGCGCGATTGATGAAAGATGATCGCGACGCCAACTTTATCGAAAAGAATGCCCAGGGCGTCACCGTCAACCGCTGGACCTCAACCAGCATGCTGTGCTCTTCGGCGGCGAGCAATGAAACCGGGATCCTTGACGGTAAATTTACCCGCGCGCTGGGGATGGTATCGATTGACTGCCAGGCGCGCCTTTGCCACGGCCCGACGGTATCGGCGCTGGCGCCAACCTTTGGTCGTGGGGCGATGACCAACAACTGGGTGGATATTAAAAACGCCAACGTGGTGCTGATTATGGGCGGCAACGCGGCGGAAGCGCATCCGGTAGGGTTCAAATGGGTTATCGAAGCCAAAATTAAAAATAATGCGACGGTGATCGTCGTTGATCCGCGCTTTAACCGCAGCGCGGCGGTGGCTGACCTGTACGCGCCCATTCGCGCCGGCTCTGACAGCGCTTTCCTGCTCGGCGCGATCCGCTATCTTATCGAACACGATCGGATACAGCATGAGTACGTGCGTCACTACACCAACGCCAGCATGATCGTGCGGGAAGATTATGATTTCGACGAGGGGCTGTTTAGCGGTTTTGATCCGCAGAAGCGTCAGTACGATAAAACCAGCTGGAACTATGAACTCGACGCGAACGGCCTCGCCAGGCGCGATGATACGTGGAACCATCCGCGCTGCGTCTGGAATCTATTGAAGCAGCACGTTGAGCGCTATACGCCAGAGCTGGTCAACCGCCTGTGCGGCACCTCGTTACACGATTTTCAGCGCATTTGCGAACTGTTAGCCAGCACCAGCGCTGCGAATCGAACCGCGACAATCCTGTATGCCCTCGGCTGGACCCACCACACCACCGGAGCGCAGACCATCCGCGCGGCCGCGATGCTGCAGCTGCTGCTGGGCAATATCGGCATGGCCGGCGGCGGCGTTAACGCGCTGCGCGGGCACTCCAATATTCAGGGCTATACCGACCTGGGGCTGCTTTCGACCAACCTACCGGGATATATGCCGCTACCGTCGGAAAGACAGGTTGATTATCAGAGCTATATTTCACAAATCACCCCCGCGGCGCTGGGCGTGAACGAAGTGAACTACTGGCAAAATACGCCGAAGTTTTTCGTCAGCATGATGAAAAGCTTCTGGGGCGATGCCGCAACAGCGGAAAACAGCTGGGGTTATGACTGGCTGCCGAAATGGGATCGTTTATACGATGTCATGACCCAGGCCGAGCTAATGGCCCAGGGCAAAATCAACGGCTACGTGGTACAGGGATTTAACCCGCTGGCGGCGTTCCCGGATAAAAACAAATCCGCCCGCGCGCTGGCGAAGCTCAAATATCTGGTGGTGATCGATCCGCTGGTGACCGAGTCGTCGAATTTCTGGCAGAACCACGGCGAAATGAACGACGTGCGTCCTGCAGATATCCAGACCGAAGTCTTCCGCCTGCCGTCCTCCTGCTTCGCCGAAGAGAACGGTTCGATCGCCAACTCGGGCCGCTGGCTACAGTGGCACTGGGCGGCGGCCGAACCGCCGGGCGAAGCGCTCCACGATGGCAAAATTCTCGGACGCCTGTTTATGCGCCTGCGCGATCTGTATCGGCAAGAGGGCGGCGCAAACCCGGCGCCGGTGCTGAATATGTCCTGGGATTATCACGATCCCCTCGACCCGCAGCCGGAAGAGGTCGCCAGGGAGGCCAACGGCAAGGCGCTGCGCGATATCGTTGACGAGCAGGGCCGGGTAGTTGTCAAAAAAGGCCAGCAGCTGAGCAGCTTCGCGCAGCTAAAAGATGACGGTTCAACCAGCAGCTACTGCTGGGTTTACTGCGGCTGCTGGACCGAGCAGGGCAATCAGATGGCGAACCGCGATAATAGCGACCCGTATGGTTTAGGCTGCACGCCCGGCTGGGCATGGTCCTGGCCAGCGAACCGCCGCATCCTCTACAACCGCGCCTCCGCGGACCCGGCGGGTAAACCCTGGGATCCGCAGCGCTCGCTGCTGAACTGGGACGGCAAACGCTGGACCGGTATGGACGTCGCCGACTATAGCCAGGCGGCGCCGGACACCAACGTCGGGCCGTTTATCATGAATCCGGAAGGCGTGGCGCGCCTGTTCTCGCTGGACAAACTAAACGATGGCCCGTTCCCGGAACACTATGAGCCTGTCGAATCGCCGATTGGCACCAACCCACTGCACCCGAAGGTGGTCTCCAGCCCGGTAGCGCGCATCTATCACGATGACCTGGCGAATATGGGCAAAGCGGATGAGTTCCCCTACGTGGCGACAACCTACTCGATCACCGAACTGTTCCGTCACTGGACCAAGCATGCGCGGCTGAACGCCATCGTTCAGCCCGAGCAGTTTGTTGAAATTGGTGAGGCGTTGGCGAAGGAGAAGGGCATCGTCGCGGGGGACACGGTAAAAGTGATGTCGAAGCGCGGGTTTATTAAAGCCAAAGCGGTAGTGACTAAGCGAATACAGGCGCTGACTATTGATGGCCGTACGGTGAATACCATCGGTATTCCGTGCCACTGGGGTTTTGAGGGGGCGACGCGGAAAGGATTCCTGGCCAATACGCTGACGCCATCGGTGGGGGACGCGAACTCGCAGACGCCTGAATATAAAGCTTTCCTCGTGAACGTGGAAAAGGCGTAACGGAGACGAATTATGGCTTATCAATCGCAAGACATTATCCGTCGTTCCGCGACTAACGGCTTCACCCCCGCGCCCCGCGCGCGGGACCACCAGGAAG